>Ga0307415_100001037_pt1 | contig 12870 bp, 11 predicted proteins | sample DK1Cmetagenome_FD_204524 | JGI IMG/M metagenome (GOLD analysis project Ga0307415, IMG submission 204524) | Maize rhizosphere microbial communities from greenhouse at UC Davis, California, United States - DK15-C-2 | ecosystem: Host-associated > Plants > Roots > Rhizosphere > Soil | place: USA...
CGGGATGGGGCCAGGCGGCGAGCGCCGCCTCCACCTGGCTGCGGATCAGCTCGCGGTCGGTCTGGGTGCCGTGGCCGCGCAGCGCCTTTTCGTGGATGTAGATGGAGTCGAGCAGCGCCCCCCAGACGTCGTTCTGGCGCTGGTCGTAGGCGCCGTTGCCGATTCGCACCGGTCGCGCTCCGCCGTAGCCGTCGAGGTGGTCGAGCGTCTTCTCTTCGAGGTCCCGCTCGTGCCCGATCCCGTACATGATCTGGAGGTTGGGGCGGTCCTTGCAGACGGCGACGATGAAGCGCATGAAGTCGCGCGCCTCCTGGTCGAAGCCGAGGGTGTGGAGGGCCCAGAGGCTGAAGGTGGAGTCCCTGATCCAGCTGAAGCGGTAGTCCCAGTTGCGTTCGCCGCCGGGCGTCTCCGGCAGCGAGGTGGTGGGGGCGGCGAGGATGGCGCCGGTCGGGGTGTAGGTGAGGCCCTTGAGGACGAGCGCCGAGCGCTGCAGGTGGATCCGCCAGGGATGGTCCGGGAAGTCGCCGTCGCGCAGCCATTCGCGCCAGAACTCTTCGGTCGAGTCGATCCGCTCCAGGGCCTCGGGGGCGCTGCGGGGGCCGCCGAGGTCGCCGTCGCTCCAGGTCAGCGCGCAGAACGCCGTTTCGTCTTCGCGCAGGGTCGTCCTGCCCCGAGCGACGCCGTCGGAGAGCGTCAGGTCCATGTCGCTGGTCAGCAGCAGCTCGGTCCCGTCAGCGGCGGTGGCGACCGCTTCGCCCAGCTCGCCGCCGCTCCACCTCCCCCCATCCAGCCCGTAACCGAAGCGGGGCGCGCACTCCATCTCCATCTCGACCTCGCCGTCGATGCAGGTCACGGTCCGCAGTAGCGAGCTGTCGGACTCGTGCGCGGTTTCGGGGCGACCCTGCCGCCGCGCCTCGTCCCCGTCGGCGGGAGCCCAGTCAGCGATCGTCAGCGCGTCTTTGACCACGACCCAGCCGGCGTCGGTCACCCAGGTGGTCTCGATCACCAGGGTCCCGGGTACGTAGCGACGGCTGATCGGGACGAGAACGCCTTTGGGCCGCAGCAGCATGTGGCCGGCCTCGCGGTCGAGCAGTGCCGCGAAGGCGCTGGGCGAGTCGAAGCGGGGGAAGCAGAGCCACTCGACGCTGCCGCTGAAGGAGACGAGGGCGGCGGTGTGGCAGTCGGAGAGGAAGCCGTAGCTCCCGATCGGGGGAAAGCGGTGGTTCTGGGAGCTCACGGGCGTTGCCAAGCTAGCAGCGGGCTACGCTGAATCCGATGAACTCGTCGTTCGCCCACGTGGAGGCGGTTTTCGCCCCGCTGGAGCTGGTGCCGCTGCTGGTCGCCGCGGTCCTCTACGCGAAGCGTTCGCTGACGCTGGCCGAGAAAGGTCGCCCGGTGCCGCTCTGGCGCCAGCTCTGCTTCGCCGGCGGGCTGCTGGCGATCATGGTCGCGCAGGTCTCCCCGGTCGCCCACGTCGCCGAGGAGCTGGTGATCGCCCACATGGTCGAGCACCTGCTGCTGGGCGACATCGCGACGCTGCTGCTGGTGCTGGGGCTGACCGGGCCGCTGCTGCAGCCGGTCCTGGCGATCCGCGCCTTCGACCGGCTGCGGATCCTCGCCCACCCGCTCGTCGCCTTCCCGCTCTGGGCGCTCAACTTCTACCTCTGGCACATCCCGGCCTTCTACGACGCCGCCTACGGGGGGGCGCCGGTGCACGCGCTGGAGCACATCAGCTTCATCTTCTTCGGCTGCCTGATGTGGATGCCGATCTTCGGCCCGCTGCCGAAGCCGAGCTGGTTCACCAGCGCCTGGAAGGTGGGGTATGTGATCGCGGTGCGCTTCGCCGGCGCGATCCTCGGCAACGTCCTGATGTGGTCGGGAAGCGTGCTCTACCCCGCCTACGCCGAGGGAGAGCGCTACTGGGGCATCTCGCCGATCGCCGACCAGAGCACCGCCGGGGTGGTGATGATGGTCGAGGGCACCTTCCTCGGGCTCGGCCTGCTGGCCTGGGTCTTCTTCGAAGTCTCCCGCGAAGGGATCGAGAAGCAGCGCCTGCTGGACCTGGCGCTGGAGCGGGGGGTCGAGCTCGACGAGGCGCGGGCGCAGCGGGCGGTCGCCGCGGGGCAGGGGGAGCGGCTCGAACGGCAGCTGATCGGAGCCGGGGATGACCGCGACCGTCAGGCCTGACCGACGCCTGCTAGCGGCACTGGTCTTCGTCGTCGGCGCCTCCAGTCTCGGAGTCGAGATCGCCGCCGCCCGGTTGCTGGCGCCCTACTTCGGCGCCTCGACCATCGTCTGGGCGAACACGATCGGGGTGGTCCTCGTCGCTCTCTCGGCCGGCTACTGGTTCGGCGGCCGCTACGCCGACCGCCACCCGCACCTGCGCGGCCTCTGCCTGCTGGTGCTTGCCGCCGCGGTGTTGATCGCGGTGGTTCCGTTCGCGGCCCGCCCCTTCCTCGGCTTCTCCGTCGACGCCTTCGACACCGTCTCGGTCGGCGGCTTCGCCGGCTCGCTGGTCGGGGTCCTGGTGCTGGTCGCGGTGCCGGTGACGCTGCTCGGCGCGGCCGCTCCCTGGGCGGTGCGGCTGGCGGTGGGCGAGGTGGGCAGCTCGGGGGAAGTGGTCGGGCGGCTTTACGCGATCTCGACCGCCGGCTCGCTGCTGGGGACGATGCTCTCGGCCCTGGTCCTGATCCCCCTGCTCGGCACCCAGCGCACCTTCCTCGTCTTCGCCCTGGCGCTGGCGCTGGTCGCGGCGGTGGGAATCGGGGCGCGGGCGCTCGCCGTCCCGGTCGCGCTGCTGGCGGTGCTCGCGGTCCCGGTCGGGACGATCAAGGGGGGCGCCGACGGCCGCGTCCTCTACGAGGCCGAGACCACGCACCAGTACGCGCGGGTGATCGAACGCGACGACGGGACCCGGGTGCTGGAGCTGAACGAGGGTCAGGCGGTCCACTCGATGTACAGGCCGGGCTCCTACCTCACCGGCGACTACTGGGACGGGCACCTGGTCCTGCTTGCGGCGGCGAGCCGGCGGCCGCCGCGGCGGATCGCGATCCTCGGCAACGCCGGGGGGACCGTCGCCCGCTCCTTCGGCCGCTTCTTCCCCGCCACGGCGGTCGACGCGGTCGAGATCGACCCCGAGCTGACCGAGCTGGGGAGGCGCTACCTCGACCTCCACAACCCGCGGATGCGGACCTTCGCCGAGGACGCGCGGCCGTGGCTGGAGCGCTCCGCGGGCGGCTACGACGCGATCATGGTCGACGCCTACCGCCAGCCCTACATCCCCTTTTACCTGGCGACCCGCGAGTTCTTCGAGCTGGCGCGCGAGCGGCTGGCGCCGGGCGGGCTGGTGATCGTCAACGTCGGTCACCCCGAGGGCGGCCGGGAGCTGGAGCGGGTGCTTGGGCGGACGATGGCGGCGGCGTTCCCGCGGGTGCTCCGGTATCCGATCGAGGAGACGAACACGCTGCTCGTGGCGGGCGAGGGGGAGTTCTCGGGCGAGCGCCTGCGGGCGAACACCGACGCGCTGCCGGCGCCGCTGTGGCCGGCGGCGCGAGAGGCGGCAGCGGCGCTCGAGCCGCGGCTGCCCGGCGGCGAGGTCTATACCGACGACCGGGCGCCGGTCGAGTGGCTGATCGACGAGTCCCTGCTGGAATACGCGAATGAGTGAAGGGCTGGAGCGGCTGCGCGCCTGGCTGGTGACCGGACCGATCGGGCGCGGCCTCTCGTTCGCGATCGACTTCGCGGTCGCGTTGCGGACGATGCTGGCGCAACGTCGCTAGGGTCAGGCGTCCATGGAGACCACCCTCAAGGAGCTGCCGAACAGCCGCGTCGAGGTGCGGGCGGAGGTTCCCGCCACCGACGTGGAGAAAGCGACGTCCCGCGCCGCCCGCGCGATGGCGAAGGAGATGCGGATGCCGGGCTTCCGCGCCGGCAAGGCGCCGCCGTCGCTGGTGATCCAGCGGCTGGGTTTCGGCGCCGTGTTGCAGGAGGCGATTCGCGATGCCCTGCCCGAGTGGTACGAACGGGCGCTGCTCGATGTGAACGTGAGCCCGATCGGCGATCCCGACATCGAGATGGTCTCGGCGCCGGAGGAGGAAGGGCAGCCGCTGAAGTTCAAGTTCGAGGTCGGGGTGCGGCCGGAGGCCAAGCTCGGGGAGTACAAGGGCCTCGAGGTCGGCAAGGAGGAGAAAGAGGTCCCCGACGAAATCGTCGACACCGAGGTCGAGCGGATCCGCGAGGGGTTCGCGCGGCTGGAGCAGGTCGAGCGCGCCGCCGCCGAGGGCGACTCGCTGCTGATCGACTTCGAGGGCTCTCTCGATGGCTCCCCCTTCCAGGGCGGCGCGGCCGAGGACTACCTGCTGGCGCTCGGGTCCGGGCAGCTGATCGAGGGGTTCGAGGACCAGCTCGTCGGCGCTGAGGCCGGCGAGGAGCGCGAGGTGAAGGTCACCTTCCCCGGGGACTACCAGGCGGAGCACCTGGCGGGGGAAGAGGCGGTCTTCAAGGTCAAGGTCAAAGAGGTGCGGGAGAAAGTCCTGCCCGAGCTCGACGACGACTTCGCCTCCGACGCCTCCGAGTTCGACACGCTGGAGGAGCTGCGCGCGGACATCCGCGAGAAAGTCGGCGCCGCGCTCGGCAGCCGGGCCGAGGAAGACTTCCGGGTGGCGGCGATCGACGCCGCGGTCGAGGCGGCGACGGTCGAGGTCCCCGACGAGCTGGCGACGGCGCGGGCGACCGAACGCTGGGAGCGGATGGAACGGCAGCTCGCCCAGCGGGGGATGGACCCCAACGCGTTCCTGCAGATGCAGGGCAAAACCCGCGACGAGCTGATCGAGGAAACGAAGCCGGACGCGGAAAAAGAGCTGAAGCGCGAGGCGGTGGTGACGGCGATCGCCGAGACCGAGGGGATCGAGGTCTCCGAGGAGGAGATGGTCGAGGCCCTGGAGCACCCGGCCGAACACGAACGCACCACGCCGCAGAAGCTGCTCGAGCGGCTGCGCAAGAACGGCCGCGACGCGATGATCCGCGAAGAACTGCGGGCGCAGAAGGCGGTCGAGCTGGTCGCCGACTCGGCGAAACCGATTCCCAAGGAGCAGGCCGAGGCTCGGGAGAAAATTTGGACGCCGGAGAAGGAAGAGAAGGAGAAATCCGGCGAGCTCTGGACGCCGGGTAGCGAGTAGCACGACGCGCTCCGCAGGCACGGCGGACCGCTTCTATAGAGTGCGACCTGATGAGTCCTCTGGTCCCAATGGTTGTCGAGCAGACGGCGCGCGGGGAGCGTGCTTTCGACATCTACTCCCGGTTGCTGGGGGAGCGGATCGTCTTCCTCGGGACGCCGGTTACGGATGACATCGCCAACTTGATCGTGGCCCAGCTCCTGCACCTGGAGTCGGAGGACCCCGACAAGGACGTCAGCCTCTACATCAACTCGCCCGGCGGCTCCGTTTACGCGGGCCTGGCGATCTACGACACGATGCAGTTCATCAAGCCCGACGTACAGACGATCTGCGTCGGAGTGGCGATGAGCATGGGCGCGCTGCTGCTCAGCGGCGGCGCCGCCGGCAAGCGGATGGCGCTGCCGAACTCGAAGATCCTCATCCACCAGGTCTCGGCCGGGTTCCAGGGACAGGCGACCGACATCGAGATCCACGCCAAAGAGATCATCGACGTCCGCCGCCGCCTCGACGAGATCATCGCCAAGCACACCGGGCAGCCGTTCGAGAAGGTCACCAAAGACACCGAGCGGGACTACTTCATGAGCGCGGAGGAGGCGAAGGAGTACAACATCGTCGACCGCGTGATCGAGCACCACTGAAGCGCGCCGTCGCTTTAGCGCTCGCTGCGCTCGCAGTTCTCGCCCCGCCGGCTTCGGCGGAAATCACCAGCCGCAACGGTGGCGTCCCGTACTACGGACACGTCTTTCCCGTGCAGGGGCCGCACGGGGTGCGCGGGGCGATCGGCGAATACCACGCGCCGCGCAGCGGCGGACGCATCCACGAAGGCTTCGACGTCACGGCTGCATGCGGAGCCAGGCTGGTCGCGGTGCGCAACGGGAGGGTCCTGCGCCGCGGCTTCGATCCCGTCCTCTACGGCAACTTCCTGCTGATCCACGGCGAAGGCGAGAGGCGCAGCTACTTCTATTCGCACCTGGTGCGTCCAGCCGCGGTACGGCGCGGGCAGTGGGTCCGCGAGGGACAGCGGGTCGGGGCCGTGGGCGAAACCGGCAACGCCGCCGGCACCGGCTGTCACCTCCACTTCGAGATCCACGTCCGCGGCGTGCCGATCGACCCTGAGCCGGCGCTGCATCGCTGGGACAGCTACAGCTGAGCCTCAATGCCGCTGATGGCGACCCGCTTCTGGCCGCCTTCGCTCCGATGGGCGTAGACCGTGGTCAGCGCGCGGATCAACTCTGGCTCTCTGGTATGAAATCCGGCGAGATCCCTAACGCCGATGCCACGCACGGGAACGATCACGAACACCGCCTCCTGATCGTGGTCTCGAAGCCAAAAGTAGACCGTTGGGCCTTCATGCAGCGGCTCCGGAAACTCAAGCAGCTCAAAGGTAGAGTTGCGCTTGAGGATTGATTGCACGGCCTCATTGATCGCCATCATGCTTTGCACATAGGCATCCGGCGTGTCAGCCCAAGCTGCTAGCGGTCGTCGACCCTCTAAGGGCGGAGTGATGTCGTGGTCGCGCGCCAGGCGATCGAATGCTTCGCAGTTTTTCCTATTGCGCTTCTTCCAGTCTTTCCACTCTTCTTCGTTGGCTTTGATTTGGGCCCGATGCAGTTGTTCCCGGCCAGGGGGGTCGAAGAACGTGCACTCGACCTTGATGCCGTCGACCATCTTGTGGCGGAGGCTCGTCCAGTAATCCTCGAAAGCGGCAGTGTTGCTGAACGCGCCATGGGCGGGCGTGTCGCACAGCACTTTGATGCTCGTCTCCGCTCTCTCGGTCAGTTCCGCGACCATCGGCATATAGTCCGGAAAGACTCCAAGTCCCCGCGTGGGTAGCGAGCGGGCCACGACTTGGAGTTCGTCTACGACTGAGTCTAGGTCTCTGGAGTGCTGGATAGCGAGTACAACCGCAGCCACGGCCACGACAACACCCTCAAGACCGAGCTTCTCGGCCAGATCTAGTCCATCCAAGAGCCAGATGCCCTGCCCGAGCAACAATACGAGGAAGACGGGGACAACGTTTTTTTTCCGCATGGCGTCCTCTCAGCGACACTGCGACAATTAACTATTGAGAAACCTTTAGTTTCTCAGATTATCTAATCCAAAATACCGGGCAAGAGGGCTGTGGACTTCACCCGTTGGGCAAGGCTGCGGGTGCGGCCTCGTAGGGTGTTGCTGTCACCGTCGCGGAGGGTGTCGGCGATGATGTCTGACAGCTCATCGATGTGAGGTGAGCTGAGGCCAGCCATCGCGGAGAAGCTAGTGCCAAGGCGGAGCCCGTACCCCAGCCCGTAGGGCAGCTGTCGATAGTTGGTATGAAGGTTCGCCGCCGACAGTCGCTCGTACCAGGCATACGCCGCATCCTGGTTCTCGGCGCGCAGCCAGACATGATGCGTGGCAGGCCAATCCTCGTGCCCCTGTTCGGCACGGGGGAATACCGTCAACCTGCGCTCTAGCAGTTGTGCTTCCAGCTCCAGCGCGGTCTCTAACAATCGCTGGGTGTAGGTCTCAAGCCATTCCCCGCTGCGTAGCAGCGTAAGTCCAAGTAGATAGCTGTCCTCCGCGTGCGAACTCGAGACGAACTTCGAAAGCCCGGCGATGAGATCGGTCCACAGCCCATCGTCCCTGCGGGCAACGACCCCGGCCTTCTGCGGTCCAGGGAAGCTCTTGTGAAGGGAGAAGAGCATCAGGTCGAACCCCCAGGCAAGGGGATTGTCATACCGCTTGGTGAGGATCTGGGGCAGGTAATGCGAGGCATCAAAGATCTTTCGAGGGCCACGCACTTCTCCGAGGAATGCGAAGTCCTCGTACCGAAGCCCCTCGCTGCGATCGATGAAGACAAAGTCCGGTTGCTCTCTACGGATCAGGTCGAGCGCTGCTGATCTCTCGATGCAGAGATGTCGATCGTCCACTGGCAAGTCGATGGTGCGCAGGCCGAGTCGCTGGAGGATCGCGTGGGTGTTGAAGTGACCCCCTGCCCGAACCGGAAGCAGCATCACGGTCTGCCCGATCTCGCTGATGCTCATGAAGGTGGCCGTGTGAGCGTGTAGACCTGAGAGCAGGCGAAGCGATCCTTTGGCCGCGCCAAGCGCTTTGGCCAGCAAGCTTTGGATCGCGCTCAGGTCTCTGGTCGCTTGCTCCCGGCCTCCGAACAGGATCGCGGCTTCCTTGCGAGCTTCTAAGCCACGGTCCTTATCGGTGAGATACAGACCATGGAGAAACCCGGTGTGATCCCGGTCGGTGAGGCAAAGCGGAAGGCTGTCGACTGGGGTCAGAACGATTGAGTCGGCGAGCGTCTGCCGTTGGAGGGCCAGGGACTGCAGGAGGAAGTCCCGACCTTCTTCGCGGTCGAGCGACTCGGCTGACGTCTCCATCGAGCCGGAGGCGCCCAGGTTCCGTTCGAACCAAAGGTCTGCTTTCGGGTTCTCGTTATAGGCGGGGACTTCGTTGTAACCAGCGGAGCGGTAGAGGTCGATGGCGGGGATGAGATAGTCAGAGGTGTCGAGGCGGATTGCTCGGCAGCCGTGTTCGAGGGCTATCTCTTCGAGGCGAGCGAGGATGTAGCGGCCGAGGCCGGTGCCGCGATGGGCCGGCACCACGTACATGCTCTTCACCTCGGCGACGTCGGTGTCGAGATGGCGGACCCCGCCGAGGCCAGCGGGGTCGCCGTCGACGCGGGCGAGCAGGAGGGTCCCGTTTGGCGGCGCCAGGTCAGCGGGAGGGCCAGCGGCGATCTCTGCGTCGAGGTCGACCCCCGCTTCTTCGCGGTCGTAGACGAGCGGGCCGTCGGCCTCGCGGACGAAGTCCGCGTACAGGGTTTGCACCAGAGGATCGTGGCGGTTGATGGGCTCGAGGGAGAAAGTCACTGAGCTGACGCTAACGGGTTGCAGAATTTCTCCATTTCGCGCGCAATGGGCGCGTTCTCACCTGGCACAATCCTTCGTGTGAACCGGAAGGAACTGTCTGCGGTCATCGTCGAATGCGCGGTGCGCACTGAGCGCGCGGCGGCGCGCACGGAAACGGCTCGGGCTGACATCGAGGTATCGAGGGCAGGCATCGAGGCGACGAGGAGGGGCATAGAAGCGGCGAGGAAGCGGCAGGAAGAAGCTATTGCCCGCGGGGAGGCCGCAAGGGCCAAGCAGGAAGAGATAGCGGCGCGTCATGAGGCAGCGATCCTCAGGCAGGAGAAGGGCCTCGAGGAATTCAGGGCGGCGCGGAAGAAGACCGAGGAGATGTTCCACGACTTCATGAGGCGGACCGACAAGATGATCGCTGAGGACAGGCAGTGGGCCAAGCGGGTCTTCGCCGAGCTCGACGACCAACGCGACGAGCGGCGGGCGCTGATCGAGGCTCTGCTCCAGGCGATCGACCGGCTGCCGCCGCCGCCACCTCACCTGCGCTCGGCCTAGCGCCGGAGCCGCTTCAGACCCGCAGTTCGTAGGTGATCCACTCGGAGCGCTCGGCGCCGGTCGAGTCGTAGAGGCGCTGGGCGGTGTGGTTGTCGGGGGCGGTCGACCACTCGACGAAGGGGACGCCGCGCTCGCGGGCGACTTCGGCGGTTGCCTCGATCAGGGCTCGGCCGACGCCCCGTCCGCGTGCCTCCTCATCGACGTAGAGGTCGTTCATCAGCACGCTCTCGGTCGCCTCCAGCGAGCTGAAGTGCCAGTAGAGGCAGGCGTAGCCGACCAGCCGCCCCTCGCTGCGGGCTCCGAGCAGCAGGCCGTCTTCGCTTGGGGCGAGGAAGCGGCGGAAGAAGGCGCGGTTTCTCCCCTCATCGATCTCCGCCACTTCGTAGAAGCGCTGGTAGGCGGCGATCAGCGGCAGCAGCTCCTCGAACTCCTCGACGGCGATCGGCGCGATCTCGACCTCGGCGGCCACGGGTCCACCGTAGCGCGCCGGCGCAAGCTGGCCGTCACGAGGAGGGACAGCCGTCCAGGCGCCGTAAACGGACCTCACGAACCGGTGCAGGTCCCTCTCTAAGCTTTGGGACGCCGCCGGAGGCAAGAGATCGTCCCGTTAGGAGGGGATTCCGCTGGCACGTCCTTCAGACTCGAACGAGCAGCTCCTCTGCAGCTTCTGCGGCAAGTCGCAGCGCCAGGTGAAAAAGCTGATCGCCGGCCCCGGCGTCTACATCTGCGACGAGTGCATCGACCTCTGCAACGAGATCATCGACGAGGAGCTGACGGCGCCGCCTGCCTTCGAGCTGGAGAACCTGCCGAAACCGCAGGAGATCTACGACGTCCTGCAGGAGTACGTGGTCGGCCAGGATGCCGCCAAGCGCGCCCTCTCCGTTGCCGTCTACAACCATTACAAGCGGGTCCAGATCGCCCAGTCCGACGAGACCGAGGTCGAGCTGCAGAAGTCGAACATCATGATGCTGGGCCCGACGGGGTGCGGCAAGACGCTGCTCGCCCAGACCCTGGCGCGGATCCTCAACGTCCCCTTCGCGATCGCCGACGCGACCGCGCTGACCGAGGCCGGCTACGTCGGCGAGGACGTCGAGAACATCCTCCTGAAGCTGATCCAGGCCGCCGACTTCGACGTCAAGAAGGCCGAAACGGGGATCATCTACATCGACGAGATCGACAAGATCGCGCGCAAAGCCGACAACCCGTCGATCACCCGCGACGTCTCCGGCGAAGGCGTCCAGCAGGCGTTGCTGAAGATCCTCGAGGGGACGACCGCCTCGGTGCCGCCGCAGGGCGGGCGCAAGCACCCCCACCAGGAGTTCCTGACGATCGACACCACCAACATCCTCTTCGTCTGCGGCGGCTCCTTCGCCGAGCTGGACAAGATCATCGAGCGGCGGGTCGGCGACCACGGGGTCGGCTTCGGCGCCGCGATCTCCTCGCGCGAACAGAAGGACATGGGCGAGTGGTTCGAGCAGGTGCTGCCCGAGGACCTGATCGAGTACGGCTTGATCCCCGAGTTCATCGGCCGCCTGCCGGTGATCACCGCGATCCACCAGCTCAGCCGCGACGACCTCTGCACGATCCTGACCGAGCCGCGCCACGCGCTCACCCGCCAGTTCCAGCGCTTCTTCGAGTTCGACGACATCGAGCTGGTCTTCGCCGACGACAGCCTCGAAGCAATCGCCGACAAGGCCCTGGAGCGCGAGACCGGCGCCCGCGGCCTGCGCTCGATCCTCGAGGAGACGCTGCTCGACGTCCAGTTCGAGCTGCCCTCGCGACGCGACGTCACCAAGTGCGTCGTCACCAAGGAGACGATCAGCGAGGGGCGGCGGCCGACGCTGGTTACCGAGGCGGTGCAGCAGGACATCGGGCCTGCTGACGAGGGCCTCACTGAGGAATCCGCTTAGTTCTCTTCACCGAGTCCGCGGCAGTGCGCCTATACGACGCACTCTCGCGGACTCGCTGATCGGCGTGTCGCGCAATTCCGGAGAGGGATACCGGCACCCTCCCCCAACCGCGCTGGCTATTTAGACTCGCCGCGTGGACGCGGCGCAGCGACAGAGGCTGGAGGAGACGACTCGGTACGACCCTGCTGAGGTTGAGGGTCGGATCTTCCGTGAGTGGATGGAAGGCGGTTATTTCCATCCTGAGGCAGAGGGGGTGCCGGGGGATAACTTCTCGGTCGCTATTCCGCCGCCCAATGTGACCGGGGCGCTGCACATGGGGCACGCGCTGAACGGGTCGATGCAGGACGCGCTGGTGCGGATGAACCGGATGCGGGGGCGGAACGCGCTGTGGGTCCTCGGCACCGACCACGCCGGGATCGCCACCCAGGCGGTGGTCGAGAAAGAGCTGAAGAAAGAGGGGAAGACGCGCCATGAGCTCGGCCGCGAGGCGTTCGTCGAGCGGGTCTGGGAGTGGAAAGCGGAGTACGGATCGCGGATCGTCGAGCAGTACAAGCGGCTCGGCGCCTCCTGCGACTACGAGCGGGAGCGCTTCACCCTCGACGAGGGCTACGTGCGCGCCGTCTACCGGGTCTTCAAACAGCTCTTCGACAAGGGCTACATCTACCGCGACAACTACATGGTCAACTGGGACCCCGGCTCGCACTCGGCGATCTCCGACCTCGAGGTCGAGAACCGCGAGGTCGAGGACGTCCTCTACTCGATCGACTACCCGGTCGAGGGCTCCGACCGGGTGCTGACCGTCGCCACCGTGCGGCCGGAGACGATGCTGGCCGACACCGCCGTCGCCGTGAACCCCGACGACGAGCGCTACCGCGACCTCGTCGGCCAGCACTGCGTGCTGCCGCTGGTCGGCCGCAGGCTGCCGATCATCGCCGACGAGCACGTCGACGTCGAGTTCGGCACCGGGGCGCTGAAGATCACCCCCGGCCACGACCCCAACGACTTCGAGATCGGCCGCAAGCACGGCCTCGAGGAGATCGGCGTGATCGGCCCCGACGGGCGGATGACCGAGGAGGCGGGCGAGTTCGCGGGAATGACCGCGGCCGAGGCGCAGGTGGCCGTGGTCGAGGCGCTGCGCGCCGAGGGCCGTCTCCGGGCCGAAGAGCCCTATGTCCACTCGGTCCCCTTCTCGCACCGCTCCGGGGAGCGGATCGAGCCGCTGATCTCGCTGCAGTGGTTCTGCCGCATGGACGAGCTGGCGCGGCCGGCGATCGAGGTCGTCGAACGCGACGAGGTGCGGATCGTCCCAGCGCAGTGGAAGCGCGTCTACCTCGACTGGATGCGGGAGATCCGCCCCTGGTGCGTCTCCCGCCAGCTCTG
>Ga0307415_100001042_pt1 | contig 12862 bp, 12 predicted proteins | sample DK1Cmetagenome_FD_204524 | JGI IMG/M metagenome (GOLD analysis project Ga0307415, IMG submission 204524) | Maize rhizosphere microbial communities from greenhouse at UC Davis, California, United States - DK15-C-2 | ecosystem: Host-associated > Plants > Roots > Rhizosphere > Soil | place: USA...
CGCGGAACGCAAGAAAACTGATCGGCGTCATGGTTTCGAGAATGTGAATCTGGTTTACCAGCAACCTTTCGATCGCCACAATGCGATTCACAGCGCGTGTGGCCGCCGGCACGCGATCTTCTTCCAACAACTGAATCGCTGCGTCGAGCTCGTGCAGGATCTGTTTGAACCAGAGTTCGTAAGCCTGATGGACCGTTATGAACAGGAGCTCATCGTGATGAGCCGGACTGGAAAGGCAATCCTGAAGGTTGATCAGGTCCTGAACACGAAGATACTTGTTGTAGGAAAGCGGCGGATTGTTGCCGTAGTCGTTGGCCATCTAGAATGCGGCTCCCGCCGTCTCGTGTGCTCGAAGATTTTCAGAGTCGCTGATCTTTTTCATTTCCTGAATCACAAGTTCGAGTTCGTTGTCGGTGTTGTAGAAATGCGGCGAGATGCGAATGCCGGCGCCGGGCCGGTAATCGATGATGAACTCGCGCCGGATGAGCTCCTTCGCCATCGCTGCTGCGTGTTCATGCGCGACGGTTATAGTGCCGCCGCGTTGGGCCGCATCTTTTGGACTCGTAACTATGAAGCCCGCTTCTTCCGCCAGTTCGATGAGATATTTTGTTTGTCGCACGTTCTTCGCGCGGATCTTTTCGACACCGATCTCGTTGATGATTTGATAACCGGAGATGGCTGCATACAGGGCCGGGATAGCTGGCGAACCGTGGAGAAAGCGCGTGATGTCTGATGCGTATTTTAGCGACGTGTCGAAGGCGAACGGTGCTTCGTGGGCCATCCAACCGGTTGTTTTGGGCTCGAGTGTATTTTGCAAGTCGGGCCTGACGTAGAGATAACCGGCGCCTGGTCCACCGCAGAGCCATTTTACTGAACCGCCCGTGGCGAAGTCAGCATTGAGTTCCTTGACACTGAAGGGCACAGTGCCCGCCGATTGGTAAGTGTCGAGCACGACCATCGCGCCGACTTCATGCGCGCGATCGATGATCGCCTTTGCATCCTGAAGGAATGCACTCTTGAAGAGCACGTGCGAAAAGGGAACGAGCAGTGTCGTCTCGTCTATCGCCGCCAGCATGCGATCGAGTGGCACAGTGATGCCGTCGTCTGACTTAACGATCTCGATTTGTAGATTTCCGTCACGAGCGTGAGCTTCGTAAACGTACATCACGGACGGGAAGTTAAGTTCCGAATAGACGATCTTGTTGCGTTGTGGCGTTGGTTTGAGACACGACAGGACGAGTGATTGGCAGACGGAGACATTCTGGTGCATGACGACTGTCCCCGGATCGGCGCCGATGATGCGCGCGATCTCGTTGCCGACCGTCACCGGCATGTCCCACCAGCCTTCGGCCCATGCGCGCACGCCGCGTGTCGCCCAAATGTCCGCGTATTCGTGCAGCCGATCGTAAGTGGCTCGGGGCATTGCGCCAAGACTGTGCGAAATCAGGTAGACAGTTTTTTCGAGAATGGGAAATTCAGTGCGCCACTTGAGTAAGTCGTCAGACAAGCAATCGTCCTCCTGCCCCGTTAATTTAACAGATTACGCATATCTGGTGTAATCCGGTAATCTGTGGAACGAGAACATGTGGAAATTTGCGAATCCAATCCGACACCAGATACCTGAGACGCGCTGGCCCACGGCAGAAGAGGCGGCTCGCTCACGGCTTTTTAGTCCGATTGCAATTGGAAAACTCGAAGCGCGGAGCCGTACGTGGGTTCCGGCGATGGTGCCCTGGCGTGCAACGGAAGATGGCTTTGTAACGCAACAGAATCTTGACTGGTATCGACGTTTTGCTGAAGGGCGTCCGGGTGTGCTGGTCGTTGAAGCGACGGGCGTGCGCGACATTCCGAGTGGTCCGTTGCTTCGTATCGGCGACGATCGTTTTATTCCCGGCTTGCGCAAACTTGTCGACGCTGTACGTGAAGCGAGCGACGGGCAGACGTTGCTGTTTATTCAGATCATCGATTTTCTTGCGGTGAAGCGGCGTCCTGAGCGCGCGAAATATTTTCAGCGTTTTTTGCAAGTGGATGATCACCATCGTCGCGCTTTAGCAGAGGTTATTGGCAAGTCGGTTTCCGACGATGAAGTGCGCGAGTTTCTTCAGAACGCTGAGGATGAAGTTGTCGCTACTGTGCTTCGCCCGCGTGAGTTGGAGGCGCTGCAGTTTGGTTATCGAGAGCGTGTGACGGACATGCACTTGAAACACATTCGCGAATTGCCGCCTGAGCTGCCAGGCATTTTCGCGGCGGCTGCGGGACGAGCACGCGAAGCGGGCTTTGACGGAGTTGAGCTTCACTACGCACATGCTTACACGATGGCAGGGTTTTTGAGTGCTCAGAACGATCGTGACGATGGTTATGGTGGTTCTCGCGAGAATCGCGTGCGGTTGCCGCTGGAGGTTTATCGTGAGGTGCGCAGTACAGTCGGTGATGATTATGTAGTTGGCGTGCGATTTCTCGCGGATGAAGTGATTGCAGGTGGCAGTCATGTTGAAGATGCGATCTACTATGCTCAGCAGTTTGCTGCTGCCGGGTTCGATTTCCTGTCACTTTCGAAGGGCGGCAAGTTTGAAGACGCGCAACAGCCGAAGGTGGGCCAGGCTGTCTATCCCTACACGGGGCAAAGCGGGTATGAGTGTATGCCTACAGTTTTGTCAGACGCTGTTGGTCCATTTGGGCGAAGCGTGCCACTCGTTGCGGCAATCAAGAGGGCTGTTAACGACACGCCGGTAGTCGCGACAGGCGGCATCTCAACCTTCGAACAGGCTGAAGAGATCCTGCGCAAGGGCCAGGCAGACATCGTCGGCATGGCGCGTCAGGCGCTTGCCGATCCGGATTGGTTCGAAAAAGTTCGTGTTGGCCGCGGTGATGAAGTGCGTCGTTGCACTTATACGAACTACTGTGAAGCCTTGGACCAGGCGCACCGGCCTGTGACCTGTAAGCTGTGGGATCGTGTTGACCTTGATGAGCCGGGAATCGCGACTGTCGATGAAGGTCGCCGGCGTCTGGAGCCACCGCCCTGGTGATTTATCCGCGTTGATTCGCGTAATCTGCGGCAAACTTCGGATCGCGACGCTTTAAATCTTCGTAAGTAACTCGCCCGCTGCGCGTCATCAACGTATACGCCAACTCCATTGGGGTCAAATGCATGTACTCGCGCGCGTTCTCAAACCACACCATACTTTCAAACGCTGCCGCCTGATAATCCTGAATCACGGGTCGTCGTGTTGTCTCAAAATTCGTGAGCGCCTCAGAAACGCTTATGGTTTGTTGAAACGATTCAGCGAGCGCGATCGCATCTTCCATCGCGAGCTTCGTGCCTGAACCGATCGAGAAGTGGGCTGTATGTAACGCGTCGCCAAGCAGCACGACGTTGTCAAAATGCCAGTTTTTATTTTTGACGAGTAGAAAATTGATCCACTTCGAGTTGTTTGAGAGGAGCTGGTGTCCCTGGAGATCGTTGGCGAAAACGTGACCGAGATGTTCGCGCGTCTCTGCATCACTCATTTGTTCAAATCCAGCTTTGGCCCATGTCTGCGGATCGCATTCGACAATGAACGTGCTGGTAGTTGGATTGAACTTGTATGAGTGAGCCGCAAACACGCCTGCGTCGTTTTCACGAAACGTCAGCGTCAGTCCGTGGAAAAGTTGGTTTGTGCCGTACCAGATGTAACGATTAGCACGCAGATCAAGCTCAGGCTGGAATCGGTCTGCATAGCGTAGGCGCACAGTGCTATTAACCCCATCCGCCGCTAACAGCAGATCACAATCATTTCTCAACGCCTCGACATCGTTAATCTCTTTTCGAAACTCAATGTCGACTCCGAGCTGTTCAGCGCGTCTCTGCAGGATCTTGAGCAATTGCAGTCGCGCAATTCCGGAAAAGCTATTGCCGTGAATCGAGACTTTCGTATCTCGATGCACGACATCGACATTGTCCCACGCAGCGAATTGTTTCGTTACTTCGGCATGTGACTCTTCATCCGCCGCGCGCAAATTCGCGAGCGTCTTCCCCGAGAAAACAACACCCCAACCAAAAGTATCATCCGGTCCATTACGCTCATAGATCCTGATCTGATCCGACGGGTCGGCCTTTTTCATCAGGATCGCAAAATACAACCCCGCCGGCCCCCCACCTATGACGTTGATCTTCATCAATTTGCTTAACCAACTACGCCGAAGGCGTTCGCTAATTGCAGCCCATGGTTGGAGCGCAGCGACAACCATGGGATCGAAATAATAAGAAGCGATTTCAACCTGTAAGGGTTAATCCCGCACATGCCTAACCCTTTCAGGGTTTTGCCAAAGTCTGGGAATAGCTACTCAACCAAATACGCCGAAGGCGTTCGCTAATTACAGCCCATGGTTGGAGCGCAGCGACAACCCTGGGATCAAGGTAATAAGAAGTGATTTCAACCCTGTAAGGGTTAATCCCGCACATGCCTAACCCTTTCAGGGTTTTGCCAAAGTCTGGGAATGGCTACCCAGGGTTGTCGCTGGCGCTCCAACCCTGGGCTGCAATTAGCGAACGCCTTCGGCGTATTGGTTCGCCAACGCCTTCGGCGTATTGGTTCACACAATCATCTGCGGCGTTCGATTCACACATAGTCAACTCAAAGCAAAGCGGTTTCATCTTACTGTTCCTTCAAAAGCTGGCCGGCGATCACGAGCTTCTGGATCTCGGAGGTGCCTTCGTAGATGCGGAGTGCGCGGACGTCGCGATAGAGACGCTCGACAACGGTGCCGCTCACGAGGCCCGTGCCGCCGTGAATTTGAACGGCGTTATCGATGATTCTGAACGCAGCTTCGGTGGCGAACAACTTCGCCTCGCTCGCCTCGCGTGTGATTCTATCGGCGCCGTTATCTTTCGCATATGCGGCGCGATAGACCAGCAAACGCGCGGCGTCGAGTTCGGTGATCATGTCGGCGAGTTTGGCCTGGATTAGTTGATGTTCACACAGCAAACGCCCAAACTGCTTGCGGTTTGACGAATAACGAACTGCATGGTCCAACGCGCGTCTCGCCATGCCGCACGCCGCCGCTCCAACACTCGCGCGAAACGTGTCCATGGTTTCCATCGCCAGCTTGAAACCATCGCCCTCGTTTCCAACCATGTCTTCCGCATGCACGCGACACTGATCGAACGCGATCTCTCCGATCGGATGTGGCGCGATCAACGGCGTTCGTTCGACAACGCGAAACCCCTGCATCTTCGAACCAACCACAAATGCCGAGATACTTGGACGACCATCTTCGCGCGTGCCGGTTTTGGCAAAGACGAGATAGAAATCAGCAATTCCTGCATTTGAAATGAATCGCTTGCGACCGTTGATGACGTACGTTTCACCATCGCGACGCGCAGTTGTTTGAATACCGGCGACATCAGAGCCGGCGCCAGGTTCAGTCAGAGCGAAAGCGGCGATTGCTTTGCCATTGGCGGCGCGCGAGACCCAAAACTCACGCACGTGATCCGGTGCGGCGCGAGCAATCGCATAAGTGCCGAGACCCTGCATAACGAAAGCAAGATCCGCGAGCGCGGAAGAGTATGCAAGCTCTTCACGGATCAAACAGAGCGCACGAATGTCGAGCTTCTTTTCAGCGACGGCGTAACTCAAAAGTCCAGCGCGTGCCAAAAGCTGTACGAAGTCTCTCGCGAGATCTTCAATATCTTCTTCGACTGCAGCACGCGGTTCGATTTCCTGCGCGACAAACTGCGCCACACTTTGCGCCAGGTCGCGGTGCTCCTCAGTAAAAAAGGGAAGTTGGGAGATCAGACGGTCCATCGTCACTTAAACTTTGCTTCTCGTTTCGCCACAAACGCTTCGTATGCTTCGCGATAATCCGGATGTTGCATGCAGATCGCCTGAGCTTGTGCTTCGCTTTCCAGCGCGGCCAGTAAATCCATGTCTAACTCGCGATTGAGCATCTCTTTGGTCTTACCGAGTGCGAACGCAGGACCGCATGCAAGTTTGCGTGCGAAATCATTCGTGGCGCTCGCGAGCTCTGCTGCCGGAAGAACGCGATTATAGAGTCCGATGCGTTCGGCTTCGGTAGCCCTGACGAAATCTCCGGTGAAAAGCATCTCGGTGGCTTTCGAGAATCCCACCACACGTGGCAACAGATACGACGCAGCCATGTCTGTACCTGCCAGGCCCACCTTCACAAATAGAAACGCGATCTTCGCTTCTTCGCTGGCGATGCGAATGTCTGAAGCAAGTGCGATACAAGCGCCGGCGCCGGCAGTAGTGCCATTCAACGAAGCGATGACCGGTTTCGGAAGCAGGCGTATGTTTTGAATGAGCTCACAAGTCATGCGAGTGAACTCGAGCAGTCCTTCCATATTGCGACTGAAGAGTTCGCCAATGATGTCGTGCACGTCGCCGCCGGAACAGAACGCTCGTCCCGTTCCAGTGATCACAACTACCCTCACTGAACTCTCATCGCGCAGTGCCGCAAACGTGTCAGTCAACTCACGATAGACTTCAAACGTGAGTGCGTTGAGACGTTCGGGCCGGTTCAAGGTGATCGTCGCGATGCCGTATTCGTCCTGTTCGTAAAGAAAGGAGGTTGGTTGTTTCATATCACCGCCATCGCTTCGATTTCCACTTTCGCTGCATCGTCGAGCAGGCTTACTACCTGGACCAGTACCATCGCAGGAAAATGTTTTCCCATGTGTTTTCGATAACGTTCACCGACTGCTTTGGTTTGCGCCAGGTACTCCTGCTTGTTCGTCACATAGACCACAACTCTGACGATGTTGGTTGACTCGCCGCCGGCAGCTTTCACCACTGTGATTACGTTGGCCAACGCCTTATCGAATTGCTCGACGAAGTCGTCGCTGACAATCTTTTGGTTTTGGTCCCAGGCGATCTGTCCGGCGACAAAAAGCAGTTTGCCACCGCCGTCTGCAAGCACACCGTGCGAGTAACCACTCGGCGCACCAAGAGCCTCGGGATTAATTAACTTGAGAGACATTGTGAGGACAGGTTAACAGATCCACGTTTGTCCGTGTAAATCTGCGGCTGATTTTTACAGCAGCTTATCGAGCCGGGAAGCGAGTTGATTTGCGAGATTGCCGCTCGGATCGAGTCCACCAATTGGCCCACCCGACATGTTGCCTTCTTTGTCGAGGATCACGATTGAGGGAAGTTGGTCCACACCAAACTTTTTTGAAACGGCGCCGTCCTGATCTCTGAGCACAGTGACTTTCAACCCATACTTCTGTGCGAAGTTTCGTAGCTGTTCGTCGCTCGCGAAATTCTTCGACTTGGGATCGTCTGATTCGGTGCTGACCCAGTAGACCACGACGCCGCGATTGCTGTACTCGTCGGCAAGTTTTCGCACGCCCTGGAGCTGCGTTCGGGACAGTGGTAACCAGGAGGCGCCAAACGCCAGGACCACGATCTCTCCCTTGAGGCTTGCAGACGTAATCGTCTGCCCGTCAGTGGATCGCAGTGAGAAATCGACCCGCTGATTAGCCGGGATCTGGGCGAAAGTTGCGCAAGTGGCCAGTAAAACCAACAATCCGGCCAGAACCCGTTTTTTAGTATTTAGAACCATCTCTCTCCTTTGCGAGCACATGGGGCGCTCGACTGTGCATTAGATGAATGCGTCCAGAGTTTCGTTGGTCCGTGGCCGCGGCGGCTCGGGTGCCGGTTTTCCTATAACTTCCTGGTGTAGGGTGAGGTAATCATCCCACGTATCCATGTCGCGAGCAATGTACGGCGAGGCGACTGGCACGCGTGCGACCGCAGTTTGATGAACGTCGAAAAGCTTACGCAGGCCGCCGGTGGCGTCGAGGTTCAGCAACTCAGGCTTGAAACTGAGATCTACGAGAACGGGATGACCGCCTCGGGCGTTCCAGGTTGGCACTATCAAACGGGAGCCTGGCTGCCAGTTTTCGATGAGGGTGGAGACGACTGCCGGTGGCACTGCGGGGTGATCGACGAGTGCGATCAGAGTTGCCTCGCATGCTTCGGGAAGTGCTTTCACCCCGGCGGCGATTGAAGCGCCCATTTCGCTTTCGGGATCGGAGTTGAGTGCAAAGATTACGGAACGTCCTTTTAGCTTCTCGCGGACTTCATCAGCGCGATGACCCAGAACCACAACGATCGTTTGAACGCCACCTTGTTCGAGGTAGTCGAGACAACTTTCGATAACGGTCTTGTCGCCGAAGGGAAGTAGAGGCTTGAACGCGCCCATGCGTCGTGACTGACCGGCGGCGAGAAGGATTGCTGCGACGTGATTATCCATACTTGGATCGTTGTAGGGGCGGCCCTCCGTGGCCGCCCTACTTGCTCGCAACATTGAATTATCGAACGCGGGCGGCCACCGAGGGCCGCCCCTACAGTTGTTATGTTTCGGATTAAGTATCCTGGAGGTCTCGTAACGCGCGCAATGTATATTGACGCGCCATCTGCTTGCGCCACTGATACACAAAATCAGTGTTGTCGAGCGGTCGTGCTTTAACGTATGCGGCTTCGGCGGCGGCTTGGATTTGATCCTCTGAGAGAGGCTTCCCGATCAACGCGGTCGCAGCTTCTTTTATCTCCACTGGAGATGGCGCGATGCCGCCGAGCACGATGCGAGCATCTCTAACTGTACTGCTGTCCGTTGAGATCCAGGTCGCAACACCCAAAACAGGGAAGTCAAAAGCGCCACGCCGGCGCAGCTTCTGATACGAAGCGCGCCAGCCGTTTGTCGGCGGCAGTTGGATGTCAACTAAGAGTTCGTCAGGACGTTTGTGCAGGTAATTAATGCCGTCGTCGTTGTACAGACCTGCTGCATCGACGACGCGCTCGCCCAAAGTTGAAGCGAATCTCAACTTCGCGCCAATGGCAACCATGACTGGCACGAGGTCTGAAGATTGTACGGCCCAACATTTCGAACTGCCCGGCGCGACCCAGCAAACGTCGCCGTCTTTCTTGAGACAGAAGTTAATACCTTTGCGCCACTCGTAATTCTGATCGTAGTAATTACAACGAGTATCGAGCAGCAGATTGCCGCCGATAGTCCCCATGTTTCGCAGTATGGGTGTTGAGATTGTGCGCGCGGCACGCGCGACAACCGGGTAGTCGCGATTGATGATCGGATGTTCGCAGATGTCGGTCAGTATCACTGAAGCGCCAATACGCAAGCCGCTGCTGCCGTCGCCGGTTATTTGATTCAGTTCCGCCAGACGCATCACTGAGATCACAGTCTGCGGCGTCTGCTGGCGACGCTTCATATTCGGATATAGATCGGTACCCCCGGCAACGAACTGCGCCGCAGGCCCCACATCACCCATAATCCTCACCGCCTCCGCGATCGTCTGCGGAGTGCAGTATTCAAATTTCGGCAGCCGCATCATAAGGTTTCTTATACTGTTTTACGTCTAGTGCGCGCGGGTCTCATTTCATCCGAAAATTCATCTGTTTTCTTCGTCATGTTTTTCAGTCAACTGCCATTCTCTCTCTATTCATATCACGAATGCACAGCGACGTGTGGCATCTCACTGCCGTCGCCGCCTTCGGTCGGTGTCAGGATACGCTGGGGGTCGGGCCAGTCGACCGCTGGGACGGAGGCGGGGCCGAAGCGGCCCTGGCGCCCGCGTGCTTTGTCTTTTAAGGCGCGCATCACCTTTTCAGGGGTGATTGGGACTTCGTCAATGCGCACACCGACAGCATTGTAGACTGCATTCGCGACAGCCGGTGGCACCGGCAATAATGGCCCCTGGCCCACTTCCTTCGCGCCGTATGGTCCATTCGGATCCGGGTCTTCGATCAAATACGTTTTGACGTCGCACATCTCCATCGTCGTCGGACTCTTGTATTCGAGCAGCGACGGAAACTTGTGCACGACGTTGCGATTCTCGCGATAGGCCATCTCTTCCATCAGGATCTCACCCAGACCCATGTAAACACTGCCTTCAACCTGGCCCATCACCAGCATCGGATTGATCGAACGCCCGATGTCATGCGCGATCCAGATGCGCTCAACGACCACGATTCCTGTGTCGGGATTCACGTCGACTTCAGCGACAGCAGCCGAGTAGCTGTACGCCGGTGATGGCCCAACGCCCGATCCTTTGTACTTACCCGGCGACCGCGGCGGCTTGTAAGAACCAACCGTTCCAATCGTTCCAAACTTCGACTCCGCCAGCACGACCGCGTCCGCAAATGAGATCCCAACCTCGGGATTCTCAACATCGAACACACGCCGTTCGGCGAGCGAGAGATTCTCGATGGGAACACCAAGCTTCTCGGCCACGGCCAGCACCAACAGTTCACGCGCGCGTTCGGCTGCTTGAATCGCGGCGTTACCGGTCATCAAAGTCACGCGGCTCGAATAGCTGCCAAGATCAACCGGCGTCAGATCCGTGTCAGCGGTAATCACTCGAATGTCAAACGGATCGATTCCGAGAATCTCAGCGACGATGTACGCGAGTATAGAATCCGAACCCTGCCCGATGTCGGTCGAACCGCACATCACACACACGCCGCCCTGCCGATCAAGTCGAAGCTGCACACCCGACTGCGGCATGTTGTTCCAATAGATCGGCAATCCGGCGCCGCAGATATACGAGCTACATGCGATCCCGATACCTTTGCCAAACGGCAGCTTGCGATTCGCCTGGTCCCATGAAAAGCGTTCGTGCCAACGCGAACCTTCAACAACTTTATCGATGCACTGGCCCAGGCCCATGCTGCCGATACGCAGGTAGTTGGCCGTTACGGAATCGGGCGCGACCAGATGCCGACGTCGAATCTCAACAGGATCGAGCTTCAGTTGTTCGGCGATCTTGTCGAGGTGGACTTCCAGCGCGTAACGCGGTTGCGGTGTGCCATGTCCGCGCTTTGGACCACACGGAGCTTTGTTCGTGAAGGTGCGTAGCCCCTGAAACTTGTAACGCGGCACATCATACGTGACTGTCTGGAGCGCGCCAGTGTAGAACGTACTCGCAACGCCGTAACTTCCGTACGCACCACCATCGAGATACGACTGAAAGTGCATCGCAGTGATCGCGCCATCGTTCTTCACACCCGTCTTGACTCGCATCAACACCGGATGGCGACCGCGATGACAATAAAAAACTTCCTCGCGTGTCAACGTCACCTTCACGGGTCGTCCGGTGAGCATCGAAAGTTTGCAAACCACGACTTCGTGATTGAAAGGATCACTCTTGCCGCCAAAGCCACCGCCATTCGGCGTCGCAATCACACGAATGTGACTGGCCGGCAAACCGAGAACTTTCGCGAGTGCACGGTGAACGTAGTGTGGCGTTTGAGTGGAACTCCAGAGCGTGATCTTTCCGTCTGAATCGAAATGCGCGACGGCGGCGTGCTGCTCCAGCGGCAGGTGCGTGTTGCCTTCGTAGAAGAATGTGTCTTCACGGACAAGATCCGCTTCAGCAAATCCGTCTTCGACATTGCCAAACTCGAGCGAGACTTTCTTGTGAATGTTGCCGCTGTCGCCGTAATCATGAATACGAGGCTCGTCGATCAGCACCGCTTCATCAATGGACGAAATCGTTTCGAGTGGCTCATATTCGACTTCAATCAAATTCATCGCGTCGAAAGCGACGTCTTCATCGATCGCAGCAACCGCTGCAACGGGATCACCGATGAAGCGTACCTTGTCGACGCTGAGCGCATGCTCATCCTGACTGACAGGCAGGATGCCGTACGGAATCGGAAAGTCCTTCCCCGTGACAACAGCAAAAACGCCGGGCAACGCCAGCGCTTTGGAAACGTCGATACTCTTAATCAACGCGTGCGGCAGATGCGAACGCAGCAGTTTGCAATACAACATGCGCGGCAGAACGATGTCGTCCGCAAACTTCGTCTGCCCGACACACTTCGCGCGTGCGTCAACCTTGCGAAAAGGTTTACCGACCACGTTGAGATTTTTATCCACAGCTTTCACAGACTAATCTAACCCGTAAACACTTTCCCTGGGCAATTCAAACTCTTCGCCGCGCATTCGTGCAGCCGCGAGTTCCACTGCCTCGTAGATTTTAATATATCCCGTGCAGCGACACAGATTGCCCGACAACGCTTCCTGAATCTCGGCGCGCGTTGGCTTTGGTGTCTTCTTCAACAACTCCTCAGCCACGAGTAAAAAACCCGGCGAACAATAGCCGCACTGAGCCGCTCCAAGATCCGCGAACGTCTGCTGTAACGGATGAAGCTCCGGACCATGGGCCATGCCTTCAATTGTTTTAACGTCGTGGCCTTCAGCGTCGAGGCCAAGCATCAGGCACGAAAGAATCGAACGCCCGTCGACGAGCACGGCGCAAGTCCCACACTCGCCAAGCTCGCAGCCGTGTTTCGTGCCGGTGAGATTCAGATCCTCACGCAAAACTTCCAGCAGCGTCTTGTGCGGTGCGAAGGCGACTTCAGTCTGTTCGCCATTGAGGGTGAAATGGATGTGCTTCTTACTGTGGAGCGGCAACGTCTTTCTTCTTCACTTTATTCAAAATCGTGTTGTCAATCAGTCGCGTTTTGCCGACATAGGCCGCCACGGCGATGAGAGTCGGCCGCTCGTCGATGCGGTCTACTTTTTCAAGCGTCTCGGCGTCAGCGATTGTTACATAATCCAAACGGGCGCGTGGTTCCGCTTCGATTGTATTACGAACCACGTCCATAATCCGGTGCGCGTTACGCTCGCCTTCCTTGAAAGTCGTCTTGGCCTGGACGAGGGCTTTGTGAATTACTGTAGCTGAATTCTGCTCGTCAGGCGTCAGATAAAGATTGCGCGACGAAATCGCAAGACCTGAATCCTCACGCACGATCGGCAATATAACAATCTCGGCATCAAACGCGAGGTCTTTAACCAGGCGACGAATGATCAGCGCCTGTTGCGCATCCTTCTGACCAAAGAA
>Ga0307415_100001043_pt1 | contig 12862 bp, 4 predicted proteins | sample DK1Cmetagenome_FD_204524 | JGI IMG/M metagenome (GOLD analysis project Ga0307415, IMG submission 204524) | Maize rhizosphere microbial communities from greenhouse at UC Davis, California, United States - DK15-C-2 | ecosystem: Host-associated > Plants > Roots > Rhizosphere > Soil | place: USA...
TCGAACGACGAAGCAGCGGATCCAGTAGGGCCGGCGAATCCGGGCGGGGATCTCGAAGTCCAGCAGCATCGGGCCGTCCGGGCTGAACCGAAGCCGGGTGAACTCGAACGCCCTCATGGTCGCCTCGACCCGTACCGGCATCGCGAGTCCCGGTACGACGACGATGCTCAGGTCGACGTCGGCGCAGTCCTGGTCGGTGCGCACCTCCACGATCCGGCGCCGGGACAGCCGCTCCCTGAGCCCCGAAGGCCGCCGCACCGTGTACGTCAGGCGGAGGGCTCTGCCGCACACGGTCACCGACGCCGGCGGGGCCAACGACTCACCGGTCGGGCCGATGCTGACGCCGCGCACGGTCGCGGTCCCGCCGGCTGGCCCGACGGCGACCACACAACCGTCGCCGTCGGTGTACTCGGCCCGGGTCACCCTGCGCCGCCGCGCCGCCGCGCCCGGTACGTCCCAGACCACCTCGGCAACGCGCACGTCGGCCGGCCACACCCAGGTCAGTACCGCTGTGGTTCCGGTGCGACGGGCCTGGAGCCTGCCTACCGGCTCGGTCTGGCCGATCTCCACCGCGCGGCCGACCACGGCACCCGTCCCGCCGAGGGTGAACGGCACGAAGACCTGCGGGCCGGACGGCACGTCGGCGTCGAGCACCATCAGCTCACCGGCGGCCACCTGGGCGCCGACCACCTCCTGCCCGTACCGTTCCATCTCGGCGATCGACACCACCTTGCCCGGGTCCCAGCCCGACAACTCCGGCGCGCAGCGGATCCGCACCTGGCCGAACCGGACCGGCCACGTGATCCGCACCCGCCCGACGGCGTCGCCGAAGGAGCCCTCGGGAACGACCGTCAGCTCCTCGATCGGCTCACCCGCCGCGCGCGGCGACGCGGAGACGACAGTCATCGGCGCCGTCACGTCGCGGCGCCGCTCGTCGTGGTAGACGGCAGCGATGCCGTAGAAGTATTCGACGCCCTCCCGGATGTCACGGTCCACAAAGGACGCTCGGCCGGCGGGCACCGGGACGCCGTCGCTGAGATCGGCCGGCGGACGGTTCTGCTGGCGGCGTACCACCACCGCCACGAGGTCCGGACGGGGCTGCCAGGAGGCGGCGACCTCGTCCGGGCGGGCGCGCAGCCGGACGCCACCGACCGGGGGCACGATCCGGCCCGATACGGCGGCCGGCCGCGACCAGACGCCGTCCCTCGCGGTGGCGAAGACCGCGTAGTGCAGCTCCCGCGCCGCAGCCACGGCGACCTCGGTCACCGACGTCGCCGTGGTATCCGCCATCCGGACACCGTCATCGGGTCCCACCGGCGCCCGCCCGTCCGCCCGGGTCACCACGTACCGCAGGTCCGCCTGCGCGGTGTTCGGCGGTTGCCAGCTCACCCGCACCTGGTCGCCGGTGGCCACCAGCGTGGCGTCGCGCGGCGGTGGCGGGGGCAGCCGGCCCAGGCGGGCCGCCAGATCCGGGTCGTCGGCCGCGATGCGGATCGCGTCGCGCAGGAAGCGCTCGGCCTCCTCCTCGCGCCGTTGCGCCAGCGCCGAGTCCACCGCCTGCGCCAAGCGCTGCAGTTCGTCGAGTTGACGCTGGACCGCACCCACGGTGTCGGCGTACTGGGGATCGCTCGCCGGCAGTGCCGCCAGCGCCTGCTGGGCCGCGCGCAAGTGCCCGCCGGCGAGCAGCTCGCGCACCTCCGCGGCACCGGTGGACGGCGCCTGGACACCGGACGGCAGGCTGGCGACGACGACCTTGGCGTCCTCCACCGCCAGGCCGAGATCCGTCGCCAGCCGCACGAGCAGCACATCGGCGATCCCCTTGGCCCGCCCGGCGACACACCGCTCGACGATCTGGAACAGGGCCACGGTCCGCAGGTCAGCCCCGTTCTTCAGGCCCGACTCGAGGACGGCGAGCGCCCGCTTCCGCGCCCGGACCGCCGGTGAGTCAGCCTCCCGCTCCGCTGCCGAGATGCGCGCGTGCAGCACCTCGGGGGTCAGCGCCAACGACGGTCCGCCGGCCACGGCAAACCCGTCGACCAGCGTGAACGGCCGGTCCAGCGTGGGATGCAGCAGGTGGACGATCGTGGCCGCGCCCACCTCGCGCAGCTTCTGGCCCAGCTCCCGATGGACGACCCGGTCCAGGCCGCTGTCCGCCGGCAGGTCGACGGCGTCGATGACGCGGACGGGGGCGCGGCCCGCCGCCTCGTCGATCTCGGCCTGTTTCAGCGCCGGATAGCGCTGGGCGACCACGGCCAACCGGGCCCGGGTGACAACGCCGATCGGGCCGTACGCATGCGTCAGGTCGTCGATCAGCTTCTTGATCGACTGCTGCGCCGCCTGTGCGGTTCGTTGCGCCTGTTCCGCCCACCAGACGGGGTCGTTCAGCCGGACGCCGGGCTTGCGCCGCAGCTCCTCGTCCGTCGCGAGCAGTTGCTTGCACACGCGGGCGCGGTTGTCCGGGCCGGCGGCTCGCTGGTTCCAGTACGTGCGGACCTTCCGCAGGTGGGCGAGCAGGCCGTCCACGCTCATCCCGGGCTCGATCGCGTACACGCGGACGAGGTCGTCGTCGGAGAGCCGCCCGTGTTGGCCGCGCATGGGGCGGATCACATCCCGCTCGTAGCGGACCTCGTCGAAGGCCATGGGCTACGACCGCACCGTGATCGCCTTGACCGCGGACGTCGCCCGGGCGACCTCGGTCTCGCTCAGCACGCTGATCCGGACGTCGATGGTCAGGTCCTTGCCGCTGGTCGGCTCGACCGCGCGCACGGTCAGCAGGCCCTCCGAGCTCACGGTCATCACCACGTCGATCGGGGAGTTCGCCGGCAGAGTCGGCAGCCCGGTGATCTTCCCCTCGTCGTGGTCGACCGCCTTGTTCGCGGACATCTCCCGGCTTTCCTCGCTGCCCGCCTGTTCGTAGATCTCGACCTTGACCTCTGTCTGGTCGTCCACGACGGTCCCCGCTGGGAGGTTGCTCTTGGCGGGCAGCGCGTCGTTGGCGTGTACCAGGTGGTGGACGTAGCTCGCGTCCGGATCGTCCTGCCAGCCGGGGCGAGACGTGTCGACCAGGCGCACGCCGAACGCCTTCGGCAGGACCGTGGTGATCTGCTTGGCCACGATGCGTTCCAGCGCCGCCGAGTCCATGCCGGTCCGTTCCGCCAGGACGGCCACCCGCTCGCGCCGTTCCTCGATGGTGGGCGGAGCCCCGTCGGTGCCGTCCCACGCCCAGACCGCCCGGCTGAGCGCGAAGCGGGCCGCTCCCTTGGCAACGGCGAGGTCCGGGTCGTGCAGGCGGGGCTTCCACCCGTACTTCCCGGCGAGCGCCGCGGTGACCGCCGGCATCTTGCTCGATCCGCCCACCAGCAGCACGTCGTCGATGTGTGGGACCGGATCGGGGACGCCGAGCTTGCCCGCCAGCCGCTCCATCGTCCGGTCGGTGTAGCCGATCGTCTTGTCGATCAGGTGACGCGTCGACCGCTCGAAGGCGTCACGGGTCACCTCGATCATCGCGCTGGCGCTGCCGAACCGCATCGGAATGCTCCGCGTGGTCATCGTCGACAGTTGCCGCTTCAGATCCTCGGCCCGGTCCCGCAACACCTGCATGAACTCGTTGTCCTCGCGAGGGTCGTCGCCCAGCTTGGTGGCGGCCACGAACTCGTCCAGCAGGTGCTCGATCAGCACGTCGTCCCAGTCGACCCCGCCCAGTTCCTGGTCGCCGTCGGTACACAGGACCTGGATCGCGTCCGGAGACACCCGGATGACCGTGGTGTCGAACGTGCCGCCGCCGAGGTCGTACACCAGCACGATCCGGTCCTGCGCCGTGTCGGCGACCTCGTACTGCAGTGCCGCGGCGACCGGCTCCGGCACGATCCCGATGACGTTGAGACCGGCGATGCGCCCGGCCTGCTTGGTGGCATCGCGTTCCAACATGCCGAAGTAGGCCGGCACGGTGACCACGACGTCGTTCACCGGGCAACCGGTCTCCTGCGCCGCGTTCTGGGCGAGCTGCTTGAGGACCAGCGCGGATATCGACTCCGGTGTATATGACTGCCCGTCGAACTCCCAGAACCGCTCCTGGCCCATCGTGCGCTTCACGCGTTGGACCACCCGGTCCGGGTAGAGCTGCGCCACGTTCTTGGCGGTGGAGCCGACCACGACGTTGCCCGCTGTCTCGAAGTACACCACCGAGGGCGTCGTGTCGCTGCCACTCGACTGGTCCCGCACGACCGCGGGACGGCCGTAGCTGTCGATGTAGGCCACCACCGAGTACGTCGTGCCGAGATCGATCCCGAAATAGGACGGGCTGTCGTCGGCCATCGATTCCTCCTCAAGGACGCTATGGGGCTAACTGACGGACCGGCGGTCAGTCCGGCACGACCGGTGGCCGGCGGAACACCACGACGGCGGCGGGAGCGAGCATGCGGTCGGCCACGACGTCGCGGTATCCATCGCTCAGCACTTCGGCGATCGTGCCGTCCTCGGCGTCGTCGGACTGCATCACGTCCGCCGCGCGATGCTGGGCCGGATCGAAAACCTCGCCGGCCGCCGGCCGCACCACCAGCACGCCGCCGCGCTCCAGGGCCTGCGCCACGCTGTGGGCGAAGGAGATCAGCAACTCGCCCGGCACCGCCGTGTCTGCCGCCGCCTGCAACAGCTCGGTGCGGATGCGCTGCAGATCGACGAGCACCGGTCGCAGCACCATCTGCCGCTCGCCGGCACGCAACCGTTGGTTCTCGTCGTGGAGCCGCTCGATGAGCCGCTCGCGGGCCGCCGCGCGCTCGTTTGCCGCGCTCAGCTCGTCGCGCACCTCGGCAATGGCGGAGTGCAGGTCGCTACGCAGATCGTCGAGCCGCTCGGCGATGTCGGCCGGCCCTTCAGCGACGGCTTGCTCGATCATCTGATCGTCCATGGCAGCACTCTCCCGGGGTGGACAGGTGCGACCACCGCGCGCGGCGGTCGCACCTACCTGACGGACCGCTGTCCGGTCCGTCAGGAGACCACCGGAAGGAGGTCAGCCATGACCCGGAAACCGAGCGCGGCCACGGTCCTGATCCTCGTGCTGCTGGCGCTGATGACCGGGCTCGTCCCGGCGGGTCGGGCGGCAGCCGAGCCATCGAGCCTGGACGAGATCTACCGCACGCTCGGCGTCGACGACGTCAGCGCCGACTACGTCGTTCTCATCGACACGTCGTTGTCGATGAACGAGGGCAACCTGTACGCGGGCGTACGGGAGAGTCTCCGGCAGTTCTTTGCGGCGCTCGCTCCCGAGGACATGCTGACGCTGATATCGGTCTCCGACAGTGCCCGGCTGATCTGGGAGGGCAAGGCCGGCACGGCGCCGGACGACATCACGGCCAAGCTGCCACCGGCGCCCACCGGCAACTTCACCGATCTGGGTACCGGGATCGAGGCCGCCGTCGCCGCTCTCGAGACGCGGCTGAACAACCCGATCGCCAGCGTGGTCATGCTCACCGACGGCCAGCACGATCCACCCCCACGCAGCGGATACCCGTACACGGAGGGCTACGCGTGGCAGCGGCTCGCCCAGCGGGCGGCGCTGCTCGAGCAACAGATCACGCCATACGCCATCCAGCTTCGCGGCGTGAACGGGGCGGCGACGCTGCGACGGGTCTTTCCCAGCGCCCGGATCGTCAGCCCGGACGCCATCGATCAGCTCACCGCCAAGCTGTCCGAGCCGAAAGCGGCTGTCAAGGCGGCGAAGGCCCGTGGCGTCCTCGGCGCCGATCCGCGGTCGACGGTGCTGGTCGAATGGCCCGCCTCGCTGGATTCGGCCGGTGGTTTCGTGCGATTACGGTCGACCAGCCGGTATCTCCCGTTGGAGGTGTCGGGTCTGCGCATCGACACCGGGTCGCCCGGCCTTCACATCGACGTGCCGTCCGGGCCGTTCACGCTGGCACCCGGTGCGTCGACCGTGGTACCGGTCAGCGTCCGATGGGACGCCGTGCCGATGAGCTGGCGTCCACTCGAGACGGTGCGGCGCCCGTACCGGTTGCGCCTCGCCGGCACGGTCAGCTCGCCCTGGTCGCCGGTGCTCGGGTCCGAGATCGGGGTGGCCGTCGAACCGGCGCTGGCCGGCGTCGAGTCCAGCGGAACCGCGTCGCAGCAGCGGGGAAGCCTCGCGTGGTGGCTCAGTGCTGCCGGGTTGCTCCTCGCGCTGCTCGTGCTCGGCACGCGGGTGCGCTGGCTGCGACTGCATCCGGTGCCGGGCGGGACGCTCGTCGCCAGTTCGCTCGATGACGGTCAGAGCCGCGGCTCCATCCGGTTGGCGGGCCGCCGGGTGGCCATCCTCGCCTCGTCGCTCGGCATCCCGGGCACCGGTTGGGTGAGCGGGCGGCGGCACGGCATGCGGTCCGAACGGGTGCTGTCGATCACCTACAGCCGGGACGGATCGGCGAATGGACGTGCTGTCGGCGAGTGTGCGGCCGGCGGCTCGGTCGAGGTGCACGGCGTGGTTTTCGAATGGCGCCACTGACGCCCGCCGTCGCTACACGGCGTTGATCGAACCATTGGGTCCGACCAGGTACCACTTCCCGCTGCATCCGATCAGGACGCCGCCCGGCGTGGTACCGAGCAGGCCGTCGTAGACCGTCTTTCCGGGACAGTCTCTGGCAAAGGCGCGCTTGCCAGTCGCGATGTCGATGCCGACGACTCCCCGGGGGGCGGCAGCGAACACGGCCACGGTTCCGGCCACCAGGTGCGCCGGCTTGCCGACGACGGCCGGGTCGACGAGTTGCCAGCTCACCGCCGTCGCGAGGGCGAACCCGAGGAGGTACTTGCCCTGCCCGGTCGTGGCGTCGGTCACCACGGCGGCCCAGTACGACTGCGCGGGTGACGTGCCACTGATCTGAATGAACGGGGTCGCGAGGACCTCCCCCGCCAGCAACGTGAGGTGCGCGGTCCGCCGCCAGCCCGCGTACACGTCGATCGACACGCAGGATTTCGGCGGGTTGGCGGCGTCCTCTCGGGTGTCGGCGGTTCCGACCAGCCAGTTCACCGCCGCACCGCCCGGCGGGGTGAAGACGTAGTTCTCCACCGAACAGGCCGGGTAACGCGCGCGGTAGGGATACGGTCCGTGCTCGGCCCGGTTCAGGGCCGAGTGCTCCGCGTCCGTCCACACGCCGCCGGCGACCCGCAGCGCCACGCCGCCGCCCGCCACGAGCAGGACCGCGAGGACGACGGCGCCGGAGCGCTGGCGCCACGACCGCGCGAGGAGCAGGACGGCCAGCCACATCGCCAGGATCGCCGAGCCGGCCAGCCACATTGCCCGCGCATGGCCGGTCGTGTACGCCTCCACGACGAAATTGCCGCCCCACGACAGGGGTCGCAGCCGGTCGCCGGGCAGTACCCGAGGATCGCTGCCGAGCACCTGGCGACCGTGTATCAGGTAACCGATCGCAGTGGGCACGACCGCAGTCGCACAGGCCGCAACGGTCCAGCCGATGAGCCGGCGGTCCTGTCGCCGGCGCCGGGCGACCAGCGCGGTCCGCCGGTCGGCCCGCGCCGCGCGGGCGTCCGCACGCGCCTGCGGGGCGGCTGCCAGAACCGCGGCCAGCGCGCCGAGGCGCTGCGGGCCCGCCGGCATGGCGAGCGCGGCGGCGGCCAACACGCGGAACCAGTCGGCCTCCGCGGCCGCGGTCCGGCCGGCCAGCCGCTTCGCACGGCCGGCCAACTCGTCGGCGTAGTGCGGGCGGAACAGCGCCTTGAGCGTGATGAGTTTCGCGGCCGAGGCGGGCCGCGACACCGGCCCGGGCAGCTGGCCGGTCACGAGGCCGTAGGCCTCGGCGGCCTGCAGCCAGTCCCGGCCGAGGTCCGCGAGCCATCGACGCTCGGGTGTCGCGTGTTCGCCGATGACGCGACCGTCGCCGAGAGCGTCGATCGCGGCCAGTGCCGCCGAGCGTCTCGATCCGGACCCGGTCGCGTCCGACACGAGCCGGTTCAACCCGTCGGCGTCGAGTGTCCACCTGCGGTAGGCCGGCGGCCGGGCCGGGTCGAGCACCGTCACCAGCCGTGCGACGTGGACGTCCACCGTCTCGCCGGCGACGTCCTGCGTGACGTCACGCAGGCCGTGGCTGCCGAGGTACTCGCGCAGCCTGTCGAGGCCCGCGCCCAGCAGCAGGTTCCGGGCGCCGTCCCAATCGGCGGCGAGTGCCGCCGCCAGTTCGTGTGGGTCGCGGTGGACGCGCCCGTCGAAAGGGAACCCCGTCGACGCCTTGATCGTGTCGCCAGCCATCCCGCCATCCGCCTCTGATGCGACCGCAACGCCGGCCGTTTCACATTTCTGACGGACCGGTGGCCCGCGGCGCGCAGGGGGCGGTCGGGCGGATCAGCTCATGAGTCACCGCGAACGGGCCGGGCCCGTTGTGGCCGGCGGCGCGGAGGATGGCAGCCTCGATCCGGTCGGCCAGTTCGCCGATCGCGCCGACCGCCCGGCCGACCTGGTCGTCGTCGCTGCCGCCCAGTGCCCGACGGCGCCGGTACGCCGCGCAGACGTGAGCCCACCGGGCGGCCTGCGCCGCGGTCTGGCGTCCGCGGAGTTCGCCGAGCTTGAGCAGGTTCGCTTCGGCGTCCGAGCCGAGCGCCTTGGCCTCGGCCAGGTAGTGGTCGTCGACGAGTGCTTCCCGTTCGTCGTCGTCCATGACCGGTTGGATGCGTCGGGCGATCGCGTTCATGTCGCGGTAGGAACCCTGCAGGAGGAACGGCGGCTCGGTGCGGGCGTGGTCGTCCTGTGCGGCGGAGGCGATGTACGCGCGGTTGACGGCCAGGACGACGGTGCGGGCACGCAACAGGTGCCGCAGCACCTGCCGGATCCGGGCGAGATCCTCGGCCGGGTACGGCTGGGAGAGCTGGTCTGCACCGGTCGTGCCGTCGCCGGCGGCGCTGCGGACGAGGGCCGCCACGTCCGCAGGGTCGCGGTCTGACACGGTCGCGAGGACCGGGTTGGCGGTCAGCGCGTTCTCCAGGTAGCTGAGCTCGAACAGGTCGTCGCGGCCGGCCAGCACTTCGCCGAGGTTCCACACGTCGGCCCGGTTGGTCAGCATGTCGGGCAGCCGGAACCGCGTGCCGGACGCGGTGTACGGGTTGCCGGCAAGGCACACCGCGAACCGCTTGCCGCGCAGGTCGAACGTGACGGCCCGGCCGTCGCGCACGCCTTCCATGCGCCGCCCGGCGTCACACAGCGGGACGAACTTCTGCAGCAGCTCGGGCGAGGTGTGCTGGATGTCGTCGAGGTACAGCATGACGTTCGTCCCGAGCTCCAGGGCGAGGTTGATCTTCTCGACCTCCTGTCGCGCGGCGGCATCGGGGGCCTGGGCGGGGTCCAGGGACGTGACGCCGGCGCCCAGGGCCGGCCCGTTCACTTTCACCAGCAACAGGCCCAGCCGGCTCGCGACGTACTCGACGAGCGTGGTCTTCCCGTAGCCGGGCGGAGAAACCAGCACCAGGAGCCCGGACCGGTCCACCGCACGGGCGGACGTCGCCGTGCCCAACTGCTGCGCCAGGTTGTCCCCGACGAGCGGAAGGTACACCTCGTCGGTCAACCGGTTGCGGACGAACGAGCTCGGCACGCGAGCGACGTGTTCCTCGATGCGCAACCTGTCCCGCTCGCGGGTCAGCACCCGGGTGCGGGCGGCGCGGTACCCGCGGTAGGCCGGCACCTCGTGCTCGGTGAACGCGCGGACGCGCGCCAGCAGGTCGTCGAGGCGGAACTCCAGCCGCCGGGCCACGATCCGCGAATGCGTGCCCAACAGTCCGTCCACTGTGGACGTCAAGGTCGCGGAGGAGTCGTACCGGTTCAGGTCGCACACGGCCAGCGCGACCGCTTCCGGCACGAATGCGACCTCCCGGACGGAGGCGAAGCCGCCCAGCCAGGCTGACGCGACCTGGTGACGGGCGGCCGGCTCGCCGTCGATGGCCAGCAGGTCGGCGTCGAGCGCGTCGCCGTGCGCCCGCCGGAAGCGGACCAACAGCTCGCGCGCGTCCGGGCTCACCACGAATCCGGCCGGTCGACCGGCGAGCTCCTCCACCAGGTACTCGCCGACGAGCTCGCCGCCGCCGCGCAGCCCGGCGGCGTCGAGGAAACGGTGCGCTGCCGCCCCCAGCTCCCTGGCCAGTTCGCCGACGGCCGTGGCGGCGCCCACCGTCGCGCGGGCGCCGACCAGCGCCGCGGCGCGGCGCGGCCAGCGCGCGTCCGGACCGCCGTGCGCCCAGAACAGTTGGGCGGCGGCCCGCACCTCGGGCGGGTAGCGCAGCAGGCCGGCCGACGTGTAGCGGTCGAGCAGCGCGGTCAGGATCGCGGTCGCGTCGTGGTCGTGCACACCGATGACATAGCCCTCGTCGTAGCGGGCCGTGGCGGCCTCGCGCACCAAGGCGGCCAGGTCGGTCGGGGACCGGTCGGCCAGCTCCGGCCCGCGCTCGGCGAGCAGCCGGGCCGCGAGGTACTCGGCGCGGTACAGCTGCGGCGATTCCGAGACGACCGGGCGGTCCCAGAACCGCCGCGTGGCGGCGAAAGCGTCGTCGCGCAGCGGGCGCCGGTAGTCGGTTCCCGTCACCGCGACGGCGAGCCCGTCGCCGTCCGGAATCAGCGTGAGGTCGACCGGTTCGGTGTTGACCGCGAACCGGTGCGGCCCAAACCGGATCGTTGCGCCGCCGTCGCCGTAGAGGTCCTCGCGGTCGCGCACGGCCCGGCCGGCGTTCTGGCGCGTGGTCAGCAGCCGGGCCTCCACGTCGCCGGCACGCACCGGGTCGCCGAGGCTGCGCAGGTCGTCGGCGAGCGCCCGGAGCCGGCCGACGAGCGGATCGGCGGCGAAGTAGGCAGCCACGTCCGCAACGGTCGGCAGCTCGGCCGCGCGGTGGGCGATCGCGGCGAGGATGCGTTCGCCGGACGCGGTCAACCGGTCGATCCGGCGGGCCTGTTCGTCCAGCAGCCCCTGCTTGCGGCCCGCGAAGGCCTCACAGGTCTCGGCCCGCTGCGCCGCGACGGCCCCACGCAGGTCGTCGTCGTCGAGACGGGACTCCAGGTCCTCCAGCCGGACCAGCAACGCCGCCAGTTCGGCGTCGCAGCGCTGCGGTGTGTCCGCCAATGCCAGCGCGGCCGCGACCGACTGGCGCAGCAACGCCGATTCGGCGGCGAAGATCGCCCCGCTCTCGGCGGTCCGCAGATCGCGGAGCCGGCCGTCGAGCGTGGCACGGATGCGGTTGAGCCCGGCGAGGACGCCGCCGATGCCATCCAGGATCCGGGTACGAAGCGCCGCGTCCGTGCCGGCCAGTCCACCGACGATCTCGGTGACGGCCCGCAGGCCGTCGACCTCGCCGGCGAGTTCTGCGGCGAGCGCGGCGGCGGCGGCAACGCCGCCGACGTCGCGCACGGCGGCATCCACCCGGTCCAGCCGCGCGTGGTACGGCGTGAACGCGTCCGGGCCGGCCAGGAACCCAACGGCGCCGCGACCGGCGTCGGCACTCGCCGCGTCGAGCCGGGCCGCGAGGTCGTCGAGCCGGGCCGGGTCGACGTGCGGCACGTCGCGCAGCGTCGCCAGGTGACCCTGTGCCCCGCGCAGCTCGGACAGCCGCTGCACCCAACCGTCGGTGGTCACGGGCTGCTCGGCGCCCATGCGGCGCACCAGCGTGGCCACCCGGACGGCCGCCTCGTCCTCGACCGCCCGGGCGGCGGCGGTGCGGGCCCGGACCCGCTCGTACTCCTCGAGCAGTTGGGCGGCGGCCGCGCGCACCGCGGACACCGGCGCGCGCAGGTCACCGACTCCCGCGTCACCGAGCCAGTGATGGCGGTCGAGCAGCCGCGCGCAGGCCACCGTCACGGCCTCGATGGCCGCCGTCGAGCTCGGGACGTCCTGCGCCATGCGGGACAGGGACAGGCAGTCGGAGACCGCGCGGACGAGTTCGGCGTTGCCGATGCGGGCCAGCGGGCCGTCCCCGGTGGCGACGACCGCCTCCTCGCGGTACGGGGTCTGCCACACCTGCAGCGGGTGGATCCGGACCGGTTCCTCGGTTTCGGCGCGCAGGACGACCAGGGTGCCGTCGTCGAACAACGAGTAGCCGTGGCACTCGATCGGGGCGTCCACCTCGTCGCGGATCAGGTTGTACGGCACCAGCAGCGACCGACCGGCCGAGCGGGCGTGGTAGACGTACAGGACGTCGCCGCCGCCGGCGGGCCGGATCACCCGCTCGAACTCCATCGCGCTGACGTCGATGTCGAAGGTCCGGGTGCCGCCGACGCTGCGGCACCAGCCGCCGGGAAAGACGATGCCACGGTCGTCGGGCAGCCGCTGGCAGGCCTGCCCGATGCCGTCGAGCCGCACCACGTCACGGGTGTGGGTGTTGTAGACCAGGAACCGGTCGGCCGTCTCCTTGTACGGCCGGACCCGCAGCAGGATCAGCGCCCCGATCCGCGCGTGGGCCAGTTCGGCGTCAGCCAGGCTCTGCAGCGGCTCGTCCACCGGCTCGGTGTACGTCGCGGCACCGTCCACGGACGCGATACGCAGCTCGCCACCGGTCGTCGAGACGTGGATCTCGCCGCCGATCGACACCACGTGCCGCCGGTCGACGACGGCGTGGTGCTCCCGCGTCGACACCGTCCACTCGACGTCGTACCGGGCCGGGAACTCGTGCTCCCGCTCGCCCCGGTTGTCCACATAGGACACCGTGCCGTCGGCAGCGATCTCCCACCGCAGCACCCGCACGTCGGTGGCGCGTGGCCCGATCTGGAACGCGGCGAGCAGGCGATCCGTCAGCCGGCGCAGCTGCAGCAGCCGGGTCTGCCGGTGGTAGCGGTGCAGCTCGGCCAGGTCGTGCTGCAGCCGCTCGTCGCGTAGCCACGACGCGTCCGCCGGCG
>Ga0307415_100001044_pt1 | contig 12849 bp, 14 predicted proteins | sample DK1Cmetagenome_FD_204524 | JGI IMG/M metagenome (GOLD analysis project Ga0307415, IMG submission 204524) | Maize rhizosphere microbial communities from greenhouse at UC Davis, California, United States - DK15-C-2 | ecosystem: Host-associated > Plants > Roots > Rhizosphere > Soil | place: USA...
GGCTGATGCCGTATCGTCTCGCCGATGGTCAACCGCTGTGGCAGAAACCTGCCACGGTCAATGGCCGCATCCGTGACATCGTCCAGCACCCCGCCGGCATCATCATGCTGCCTGAGGGGCAGCCCGAAGGTCAGGGCACCGGCAATCGAACCGTGATAAACGGTGTGGTGCAGACGGGCCTGAACATCGCACGGTACGAGGATGGGACCACCATCGCATCGAAGCCGCTCAAGATGCGTGGTGCCGTGATGGAGGCGATGGTTTCCGGCAACGCGGCGGTCCTCGCGGTAGATGCCGAGTCCAAGACCTTCGTCAACGTGCTCGATGTTTCCGCCGGGACGGTACGTCTGAAGAAGGATGTGAAGATCAAGGGCCGGCTCTCCTACGCCGAGCTGACGCCGGTGGGGCTGTTGTATGTCTCACACTCGGATGCTTCCGCCAATGGTGAGGTCAACATCATCGATCTGGACGGCGGCAAACCCCGCTTCAAGGACGCCATCGAGAGCAAGAACCTCCTTCATGCATTCGACGGGAGAACGATGTACGTGTTTGCCGACCATCAGGTGTATGCGGTCGATCGTGAGGACGGGAGCTACAAGGCGCTTGGCGGTGAGATCAAGCTGGAGGGCGGCGAAGACCCCGCAGCGATGGAGATTCGCTCGGAGGGAGTCGTCCTGCTGTCATCGCAGAACCTGGTGGTCGTTGGCGGTGACGGGCAGGTCAAGCAGCAGGTGTATCATCCGGCGCCACAGCTCGGCGGTCTGCTGCGGGCGCTCCACGCCGTGAACGCTGTGCGCGCGGGACTCCGCGGTGCCGCGGCCTCCGCCTACGGAGATGCGTTTGCCCAGGCATCACGACGCGCCTCAGACCCCATGGCGCAGAAGCTCACTTCCGAGCTGGCGACCGCGTTCACCCAGGGTGGCGCCCAGCTCCAGGGTTATTCCCGGCAGTCAGCGGCCCTGGCGACCAAGCGCTTCAAGGCTTCGCTGGCTGTTCCGGGCTCGGTGTTCATGCTGACGAAGGCGCCTGAAGGAAAAGGCAACGTCCTGCTGCAAATCGACAAGGACAACGGGCAGCCCAGGACGCGAGTCGATCTAGGGAAGGAGAAGGAGCCGGTATATGCGGTCGACGACATCGCCGGCATGCTGTTTCTGCGGAGCGGGCCCGGTACGCTGGTAGGATACCGGCTCTAGACCCCACAGTGGAGCTTGAGGTTGCTAAAGGATGAGGCGGCGGTGCAATGACTTAGCACCGCCGCCTCATCTTCTTTCACAAGTGCTGGACGCTAGTATCGTCCACCGGCCACAGATGATGTCTCTTCCGAGAATGACCGTTCGGAGTTCCCGGTTGCCGACCGGTTCATGCCGCCTGACGACTGCGTGTTCGACTGACGGTTCTTCCACCACTGCCAAGCAAGCATACCCACCCCGGCAATTGCTGCATTCCGGAGTTTGTTAGAGCCAAACGTGTCGTTCCGGACCCTGTTGCGGTTCCTGTTTCCAAAACCGAACATGTGTACCCTCCTCTGCGTCGAGGCCGCGTGAATCACGGCACTCTGAGAAGGTACGCATGTGTGAGGAAGAAACCGTGACCCTCAGCACATCAGAGTGACCCAGTGCAACCGCACCGAACCATCAGTGGGCTGGGGATCACTCAGGAACGGTGGCCGCCCTGGCGGGCGATCATCACCCAGGTCCCTCCATCCTTTTTCCAGACATTAGTGAAGCGTCGGTGCACCAGCTCTCCAGGTCCGGGTGCCCGAAGAGATGGCCGACTAGTTCAAGAACTCCCACCGAACCCCGAAGTTGCTTCCGTACGGAGGGATCTGGAATCCCGGTACATACCCCAGGCGGCTCGATGTCAGGTTGACCCGGTCCCAGTACACCGTGAATCCGCCCAGCTGAAATTGGAGGAGACTGCGGATGAAGGTGCCCCCGCGAAGACGAATGGGCACGCCCGAGGAGTTTCGGCCGATGGTACCCGTGCCCCAGTTCTCTGCTGACAGCCTCAGCTTCAGGTCGAAGGTGCCGCTGGGAAATTTGCGCAGGAACTTCGAGCGTATGGTCCCGCTCACGATCGAATGTGTCGGCGGAATTCCTTCCGGGGTGGGCCCGCGCGGGTCACTGTACCAGCCCTCCAACGTGAGCCACTGGAGCGGTGCGACCCGAGCCGACGCGGTAATCCATTCGGTTCTGGCCGTGGGAGCCAGCGCGGCAATCCGGGGGAACTCCGCGTACTCCGGCGGAGCGAAGGCCGACACCCGGGCGTATGCTACCTGAAGGCCGAGCCGAGCACGATTCCAGCCCAGCACCGCCTGAAAGTCGCGGACATCCTGCTCCGGGCTGGCGAGAACGGAAGGAGCGGCGACCACTTTGCCGATCCGGGCAGTACCTGTCACGGCCAGCCCCCGGATCAGCTGCAGCCCGGCAGCGAGGTTGGCGTAATCGCTATTTCGCCCGCCGAAGTGTCGCTGGTGAACCAGCTCTACCCTCGCGCTGAATGGTGCAACTGGATTCCAGCCCGCCGCGGCTCGCACATCGAGGCGGGTCCATCTCGTCCGGTAGAAGCCCGAACCGGTGAGTGAGAACGTCCGCGCTCTATGTGTCAGGTAGCCGCCGAGCTGATTGATCTGCTGGTCGAGCCCCTCGCCGTCCCAACCGGTGCGGGCGTAGATCAGGTCGACACGCGGCCCCGTCCCCTCCGGACTTCGACCCTTGAGCGTCATCCTGACCTGCGCGTCGGTGCGCTTGGCGTCGAAGGCTGGCGACAGGGTGTCCTGTATCCCTTCGACCCCGCTGACGTATGCATCGCGATTTGGTCCGGAACGGAGCAGCCGATATTGGACGCCGAATCGTTCCGACGGGATGTAGCTCCCCTGGGCCCAGACCTGCGTGTTGGAGTAGTCGCTGCCCAGGCCGGTGGCGGTGGGGGAGCTCAGATAATCGCCGGCCAGGCCGAACCCGAGCCCCGAGCCGAAGCGCCGCTCGAGCGATGCCTCATACCGGGCGAGGCTCTCGTCGCCGCGGGCCACGGCGATCCGTGAGCCTGGCGCCAGCCGGTCATGACGCTTCGTGAACAGATGCACGCGCAGCTGACCCGGCCATCGTTCGACTTCGATGCGGTCCAGCAGGCTGATGGAGAAGAGCGCCGGATCCACCACGACGCTGTCCACGCCGGCGGCGACGTAGGGAACACCGTCGAGGTAGTACTCGGCCGACGCACCCCCGCGTCCCTGGAAGCTCACCGGCTCCGGACGGCCGATGTAGCCACCTCGCCAGAGGAAGACACCCGGCACCTGGGTCAGCAGGTCGCCGACCGTGGCCGCGTGACCCCATTCGATTGAGTCGCGGGTGAAGACGATGCGCGTGAGCGCGGGCCGTGGGCCTTCGATGCCCAGCATCGGAAGCACCGGAACCCGGATGTTGACCGACAGCTGCTCTTTGAGGAAACGCTCGGTGACGCTGACACTGTCCGTCTCCAGGGTATCCGAGACGGTGTCCTGCTGCTCCTCGGCAATTTGGGCCGACAGAAAAGGGGTGAACAGCAAACGGTGAACGGTAAACAGAAGCAACAGAATCGACGGAGAGCACATTCGGCGGGCGACGTGCACAGCCGTACGGGTTACGCGCGCCCGTTCACTGTTCACTGTTCACCGTTCACGCTTGCTGGTTTCTCGCCAGGAGGAATTCGGAGAATAGGCGTACCCCCACTCCCGTCGGTCCCTTGACCCGGGTCGCATCCTCCCGCTCGGTATAGGCCGTGCCGGCAATATCGAGATGGGCCCAGGGAAAATCTTCGACGAACTCGCGGAGGAACCAGCCAGCGGATATGCTCCCCGCAGGGCGTCCGCCGCTGTTCTTCACATCGGCGATGTCGGATTTCATGAGTTCGCGGTAATCATCCCACAGCGGCAGGGGCCAGATCCGCTCGTCGGCGCGGTCGGCCGCAGCACGAAGCTCCTCCACCAGCTTTTCGTCGCTTCCCATCACCCCTGACGCAATGTGCCCCAACGCCACCACGATTGCGCCGGTGAGCGTGGCGATGTCCACCACGGCCGCCGGCTGGTAGCGCCTGGCATACGAGAGAGCATCGGCCAGGATGAGACGGCCCTCCGCATCGGTGTTGATGATCTCGATGGTTTTTCCCAAATGACTGGTGACCACGTCGCCTGGCTTCACCGCCGTTCCTGATGGCATGTTCTCGGTGCTCGGTATCAGGCCGACGGCGTGTATGTTCGGCTTGAGCCTGCCCAGCATCTCGAAGGTGCCGAGCACAGCCGCGGCACCTGACATGTCGTACTTCATGTCTTCCATGTTCTGAGCCGGCTTGATGGAGATGCCGCCAGTGTCGAAGGTCACGCCCTTCCCCACCAGGACCACCGGCGCTGCAGCCGATCCCTTGTACTCCATAGCGATGAACCGGGGTTCCTCCGCGCTCCCCTGAGCGACGGACATCAACGCGCCCATCTTTTCCTTTATGATTGCGGCCTTGTCCAGGACGGTGATGTCGAAGCCGTATCGCTGGGCCAACTCCCGCGCCCGCTCGGCCACGAACGTGGGCGTACAAACATTTCCCGGCAGCACCTGAATGCTGCGCGCGAGCGTCTGGCCTGCTCCGATCGCCTGCCCCGTCGTGTGGCCCTGACTGAGCTCCGACCCGTCCTGACTCAGGACCTCCATGAGCTCCAGAGGTGCCTTCTTCTCCTCGGGCTTCTTCATTTCATTGTACTGCCAGGCACCCTGGGCCGACCCCTCCGCGATCGCCTGGCCTGCATCACGCAGGCTCACTGTGCCGGAGGCTTCGCCCGGAAGATGGAACGTTGCTCGGGGGACGCCGAGGGACCGGGCGCGCTTGGCCGCGATCGCGGCGGCGCGGCGTATGGCGCCCCGATCTACTTCCTCCGTTTTGCCGAGGCCGATCAGCAGGACGCGAGATGCAGGACCGGACGGATAGAGTACCGCAGTTTCGTCGCGCTTCCCCGTGAAATCTCCGCTCGAGAGAACCCGGCCGATCGCGCCGCCGGTCTGCTTGTCCAGTGCGGCCAGAGACGCAGGCAATGGCCCGCGTGTGAGTGCGAGCGCCAGCAGCGGGGTCTCATGACCGGCCGGCGCTGCAGCGGCGACCGAGGTCTCGAACGGCATAGGTGATTATGGAGACATAGGGTGAATCGTGCTGAGCCTTGCGCGGGTTCCAAGGTATACGCGGCGCGGTGCCGGCGGCAACCGGAGATATGGTAAGTTGTACATGGTGATTACACCTACACCGCATCTGGCTGGGAGCGCACGATGCCGTTCAAGAGCAAAGCGCAGCGCCGCAAATTCGCCGAGCTGCTGGTGAAGGGCGAGATCTCGGAACAGACGTTCGAGGAGTGGAATCGTGAGACCGGCGCCGCCAAGCTACCCGAGCGCGTGAAAGCCCGGAAAAAACGAGGCTCCAAGCGGGGAGCGACGAAGCGCGCGGGCAAGTCCAAGACCTCTTCGAGATCCAAGGGCAAGGCGAAGCGAGCCCCCAAGGGGGCCACCCGGCGAAAGATCGCATGATTACTCTCAGTCCCGTACAGCTCGAGGGACACGGAGTCCGGCTGGAGCCTCTCGCGGCCGGCCATCAGGACGGTCTGATGGCGGCCGCCAGAGATGGACGACTCTGGGAGCTGTGGTTCACCTCGGTTCCCGAGCCGGCGCAGACGGCCTCGTACATCGCGGATGCCGTCGAGGGCCAGCGCGCCGGCCACATGCTTCCGTGGGCGGTCCACGATGTCGCAACCGGTCTCGTGGCCGGCAGCACTCGATTCCACGATATCGTCACTGGCATCGACAGGGTCGAGATCGGGTATACGTGGTACGGCAGCCGGTGGCAGCGCACCCATGTCAACACCGCCTGCAAGCTCCTCCTCCTCACCCATGCGTTTGAAACGCTGGGCTGCAAGGTGGTGGGCTTTCGCACGGATAACTTCAACTTTGCGTCTCAGCGCGCTATCCAGGCGCTCGGCGCCCGCAAGGACGGGGTGATCCGTCATCATCATCCGAGGCGGGATGGTTCGGTACGTGACAGTGTGATGTACAGCATTCTCGCGGGCGAGTGGCCGGACGTGAAGAAGCATCTTGCTGGTCGGCTCGCGCGGGCTGGATCGTAGGCCCGGCCACACTCATCATGCTGGCCGCAGCGGCAGTGGTGCTCGCTCTGGCTGTCCTGGCCTGGAGCTATGGTGTGTACTGCTACGTGCAGATGGTTCGGCACCGGCAACCTGGTGTATCGGCGCTAGCAGTGGTTTGGCCCGCAGATCGTTTGACGAAACAGGGCTTGGAATTTCGACGCCGTGCTCTCTGGAGCTATGCAGCGTTTGCGGTGTTCGCCTTGCTTCTGATGATGCTCGGACGCGTCGCCACCCCGTAGTAGCCTGGTTCATCCTGGCGCTCAGGGCGTTCGACCACGATGTTAGGGTTGGCTCTACTGCCTCAGAGTTTCGCGATGGAGTCGTGATCCTCACCGGAATCGGCGCCCATGATTGTCCCGCAAGCTGCGGCCACATCGTTGTTGTTGCTCCTTGGCTTAGCGACGTCCAGCTCTGCGCTTGCCGGCCAGTCGGCGCTACGCGGCCCAACGGCGTCGGTCCTCACCAGCACCACTCCTGGTCCGCTCCGAGCTGTGGTTTTCGGGGAGCCCGGTGACAGCGTTGATCGTGACATCCGACCCACCCACTGGAAGGAAGGCGCACTGGTCGGCGGCTTGATAGGGGCGACCGGAGGTGCACTACTTGGGGCCGCCATCTGCAGGAATTCGGAGGTTGCCGACAAGAGCTGCGGCGGCACCGCGGTGGTCAGCGGGCTGATCGTTGGGCTGGTGCTGGCGATTCCAGGCGCCTTGATTGGAGGCCAGATACCGAAGGGTGGCCCCACGGAGTAGCTACGTTGTACGGATGAGCCAGCCTCGCCCCACCCGGTCCGATCTGGCAGCTGCGTACGGTCGGTCGGTGCCGGATCTGATCGCGCCGGACCTGAAGGTCCTCTTCTGCGGCATCAATCCCAGTCTCTACTCCTCGGCTACGGGGCACCACTTCGCTCGGCCCGGCAACCGCTTCTGGCCCGCCCTCTACGGCGCCGGCTTCACCCAGCGACTGCTCAAGCCCTGGGAAGAGGAGCTGCTGCTCCAGGAGGGCATCGGCATTACCAACCTCGTATCCCGCGCCACCGCCACTGCCGCGGAGCTCACGAACGATGAGCTCCGCTCCGGTCGCCAGCGACTCGCCCGCAAGGTCCGCCGCTTCCGTCCTCGATGTGTCGCGGTGGTCGGCATCGGCGCCTACCGCGTCGCATTCGAGCGGCCTCGCGCCGCCATCGGACTCCAGACCGAGCTGCTCGGGACCACTGCGGTGTGGGTCCTGCCCAATCCCAGCGGACTCAACGCCAACCATCAGCTGCCCGACCTGGCCCAGGCATTCAAGGCAGTTCGAATTTTCGTGGACGAGTCAGCCCGCCTCCGCGGGCGAGGGAATTCCCCAGTACCGGCGCAGCGAGCTGATGATGACCGGGAGCCCGCGAAAGATGCAGAACGCCACCGCGAGCCACGCGGTCACACGAAAGACCTCCATCATGGCCGGCACCATTCCCGCCAGTGACGTCTCAGGCGGCAGGCCGCCGAACGCCTGAGCCAGCGCCAGGCCGCAGAAGGTGGCGACCTTCGTGACTGCGTACCCGGTGCGCATCCAGGATGATCCCACCAGAAAGCGGCTGAGCGCGGTGCGATGCTGGGCAAACGGGGCGGTACCCTGCGCCACCCCGATACTCCGGAACGCGTCCGTGAGCGTGGTGCGCGCAATAATGATCAGCGGAATCGCCACGGAGATCATTCCCAGATCTGCAAAGCAGACCCACAGGATCAGCTCATAGGTCCGGTCGGCCGCGATGTCGAGCACGCTGCCGAACAGGCTCGTCTCGCCCCTGCTGCGAGCCACCACTCCGTCGACCGTATCCAGCATCAGCCCGAGGAACAGCAGGGCCACACCCGCCAGCCGCACCCCGGGAGACCCGAAGTAGAGAATCAGCACCGTCGCCAGCAGCAGCGGAAATCGGGAGAGCGTAATCCAGTTAGCCAGCATGGTTCCTCCCCAGTATCGGGCGCCTCTTGCGTTTGATTCAGAACCTGTTCATATTCTGTTCAAGAACGTTGCACGAACCTGTCGTCACTTTCTTGGAGACTTGAGTTATGACCCGTACGATCACGCGGACCGGCCTGGCCGCCCTGGCCATCATCCTGTTTCAGGCGCCTGCGTCCGCGCAGCAACCGTCGCCTACATTCTTCGTCGAAGGCCTGGCCGGCGCGGTAGTTCCCACCTTCGATATCGCAGACGTAGCCAAGACTGGCGGAGCGTTCGGCGCTACGGTCGGATACCGGCTCACCCCGCGCTGGGTCCTGATGGGGGAGTTCGACTACGGTAGCCACAAGGACAAGGCCACCGGGGACGTCGACATCAACACCCTGCACTACATGGCAAAAGTCGGGTACTCGCTGACCGGCCCGAAGGAGCGGGGCTGGGAGGCCATCGTGAACCTTGGTGTGGGTGCGGTCAGCTTCGACGTCGCTGGACCCACCGGCACGCTGACCTACCCCGCCATCAACGCGGGCGCCAAGCTCGCCTACAACTTCAACCGCTCCCTTGCCTTCGTGCTCTCACCCCAAGGTGACATTGCCTTCAGCAAGGAAGATGAGCTCTCGACCAACAATTCGTGGGTCTGGCCAGTGACGGCCGGTCTCCGCGTGGGCTTCTAACTCTAAAGGATCTTGACCATGAAAAAGCTCGACCTGCTTGCCGCCACCCTTCTGATCATCGGCGGGCTCAATTGGGGCCTCGTGGCCTTCGCCAACTTCGATCTCGTTGCCGCGATCACCGGAGCCGGCGAATTCGGCAACAAGAATGCGCTGGGTGCCATCATCTATGGTCTCGTGGGCCTGGCCGCCATTCACCAGGCACTGAGATTGAAGGCCATGCAGCGGCAGCTGCAGACTGCGTAGGAATCAGCGTTCCGCCCCGGAGTCCAGGTCCAGCTCCGGGTCGGACGTCCCTTGAGGCATGTCTCCCATCCCGACATAGTATTGTCACTCAACCTCGTATAAACAGCCAAAGGTGAGCATGCCTCGTCCAACATCGGCACGCGGTGCAGGTATCGAAGGAGGTCTCCTCACCATAGGCGCCCTGTCCACCGCCACCGGCATCCCAGTAGACACGATCCGCACGTGGGAGAGGCGGTACGGCTACCCCCTGCCCGAGCGGAAGCCCTCCGGCCATCGAGTTTATTCACTGAGCACTGTGCCGAGATTGCGACGGGTGGCGCAGGCCATCGCCCGGGGCCATCGCGCAGCCGAGGTCCTGCCGGCGACTGAGAGCGCGCTGGAGGTTTTGCTCGCGTCGCTTCCACCGGCAATCACCGAGCCGGCCGTTGCAGCCGATGCAGGGATGCTGATGCCGGCTGATGCGACGGAGGTGCTCAGGTGGGTTCGCGGCTTCGACGCGGAGCGGCTCAAGCGATGGTTCCAAACCGACTGGGCTCGGCTCGGCCCGCTCCAGTTTCTGGAGTACCGAGCGGCGGCCTTTCTCAGGGCTGTGGGCGATGCCTGGGCGGCGAAGGAGCTGGAGGTTCGTCACGAACACTTCGCGTCCGCTGTCCTGGGCGACTTCCTGCGAAGTGTGCGTCAGCCGCTCGACGATCGCGCCCGTGGCCCTATTGCGGCTTTGGCCACGCTACCGGGTGAGCTACATGGTCTCGGACTCGAGATGGCGGCAGTGGTGTTCGCCCTCGCCGGCTGGCGGCCGCTGATACTCGGCGTGGACACTCCAATAGAGCAGATCGCCGCGCTCACCGAAGAAGTTCCGATTGCCGCCGTGGCGCTGAGCTGCGTCGAACCCCAGGGTTCCCGGCGCGCTGCTCAAGTCCGGGCACTCCGGCGCAAGCTGCCGCGCCACGTTCCACTGGTCGTCGGCGGCTCTGGAGCACCTGACGTCGCAGGCACAGTGAAGCTGCCTGACCTGCCAGCTTTGGACCGGTGGCTTCGGAACCGTAACTCCCACTGACTTCCAATCCAGAAACACGTTGTATCTGGCGGACACGGCGAGTAACCGCCACATTTCCGCCCGCAGTCTGAACGTTCTGCCCCATTCCCGCGATACCAGGCAATTCAAGGAGCACACAATGCTGAGTTCATCCGTCCGCCTTGTCCTCGGCGCGCGGTTTGCCGTGGTCGCGCTTGCGGCCTGCGCAATCGTAACACCCGCCACGGCTCAGTTCGGTGGGTTGCGAAAGAAGATTAAAGCGCCCGCAAAGCAGGAGGCCGCCGCTGCTCCAGCCAATGACGGCGGGATGGTGGTGCTGACAAGCGACGTCGTGAATCGGCTCCTAACCGGGCTCGAGGCCGGGCAGACCGAGCGCGATGCTGCCATCAAGGAGGAGACGCCATACGGGCGCTTCAAGAGAGGCCAAACCGCCTACGAAGCGGCCAAGCCCAAGTGCGAAGCCGCCCAGCCCGGCTTCTACCAGCGCGGAGCGGCTGACAATAAGATGCTGGACAAGTACAGCGCGCTCACCGAAAAAATGGTCGCGGCTCAGGGCAAAGGCGACATGAAGCGCATGGCCATCTACCAGGACTCGGCCATGGCCATGATTGACCCAAGCTGCGTGGTAAAGCAGCCGGAGCAGCCTAAGGACTATTACGAGACCGAGCGCGCTGTGGAGGCTCGCGCGGAGGCGAAGGAGATCGAGGCCTCCGGCTTCAGCCAGGGCGAGATGGCGATGCTGAAAGAGCGCGCTATCGCTATCCTCACAAACGCGCCGCCCCCCGGAGGCGCATCCGCCAGCGAGAAGTCTGCGGTAGCCACCAAGTCGGCTCAACTCAAGCCTCTGCTCGGAATTCGCGAAGCGCCGCCCGTCCAGGCCGCGAAGCCCGCACCAGCCCCGGCTCCGGCGCCGACTCCTGCTGCCGCTCAGCCGTCGCCCGAGATGTCCGCCCGAGCGGCAAGCATGAGTGACTGCATGATGAAAAACATGCAGAAGCACCAGCCGGAGATCGAGGCGCTCGCGAAGCGAGCCGAGGCGGCACAGAGTGCCGGGAATCAGCAGAAACTGATGGCTATTGCCGATACGCTGCAGCGGCTGCAGATGGCCGGCTGTCGGTAACGGATGAGCTCACAGATGCGGAAGCTCGTCGGTTTATCAGCAACCCTGATGACGGCGGCAGCGATCGGTGCCGCCGGAGTCGGAGGTGAGAGTAGTGGAGCAACCCTCGCCGTGCGTGATTCTCGCGGCTGGACCACGTGGTGGCGACGCGACACCGCACCGGTTCGCTGGAATGGCGAGGCCGTCTTAGCGAACCGGGTGACCTGGCGAGCCGCTGCCGGGGGCATTGACTGGGGCGAGCTGCAGCTCAGAGGCGCCAGCGAGGCCTGGCGCACTCGCCTGATCGTTGTGCGGCTCGACCCCCGCAGAGTCAACCTCTCACTGGTCCCCGCGTTCGCCGGGAACGAGAGCTGGTCCATCGCCGACGCGGATAGCGGCGTAGCACTCGCTCTCGATGCAGGGCAGTTCCGAGGATCGCTTCCCTGGGGGTGGGTGGTGAGTGAAGGCCGTGAGCTGCTGGCCCCCCAATATGCGCCGCTCGCCGGCGCCGTCGTCGTGGACACGTCGGGAACGGTGCGAATCGTATCGCCGAAGGATGTGGCCGCCGAGCGGAAGCAGGGCACGGCGCGCGAGGCATTCCAGAGCTACCCGATGCTGCTGCAGGATGGCGTCGTACCATTGCCGCTGAGAGAGCCCGGCAGAGGTGTCAACCATGCCCACCGCGATGCGCGTCTGGCCCTAGGAACTCTGGAAGACGGGAGGGTGATCGTTGCCCTGACGCGGTTCGACGCGCTCGGACCAACTCTTGGACGAGTACCGTTCGGGCTCACCACTCCGGAAATGACAGCCATCATGGGTGGCCTCGGCGCGCGCCACGCGCTTCTGCTCGACGGTGGAATCTCAGGACAACTGATGCTGCGGAGCTCCGACGGTTCCCTTCGACGCTGGCCGGGCAGCCGCGCTGTGCCGCTGGGACTGGAGGCTCGTTCCCGGTAGCTGACACCCCTTCCGTGGTTGCGTCGTAGGGATGGCACACCTCGCTGCCAACACCTCCTGGAGTCAGCCATGAATCGGATCCTGTTGGTTCCGGGCATGTGCATTGCCCTGAGCCTGTCTACCCTGCTCGCCCAGTCCCCTGCCACCCTCACCCGACAGGTCTTCGTCGCGGAGAGCAGCTTCGCGGCAAGCATGGCCCGCCGTGACCTGAAAGCCTTTGCCGCACACGTGTCGCCCGAGGCGGTGTTCTTCAGTGACACCGCGGCGTTGCGCGGCAAGGTGGCGGTGGTCGAGGGATGGCGGAAGTTCTTTGCGGGACCGGATGCGCCTTTCTCGTGGAGGCCGGAGACAATCGAGGTGCTCTCTTCGGGGACATTGGCTCTGAGCAGCGGTCCCGTTCATGATCCCAGCGGCAAGCAGGTCGGCAGCTTCACGTCGATCTGGCGCCGGGACGCAGATGGCCGCTGGCGCATCATCTTCGACAAGGGGTGCCCGCCTCCTCCCGAGAGGCGATGAGGGTTCCCGCCTCTACCGCCTTATCTGGTACGCCAGCTTCACGAAAAATCCGTCGTTCACCCGCTCGAGCCGGCTCCAGTTGAACTCGCGGTCGCTCTCCATGGAGCTGCCGTATCCGAGGAAGGCCACAGTGCCGGGAGTTGGCTCGAAGGACGCGAGCAGATCGAGTCGGAAGCCGTTGAATTCCGTCGCCGCCGCGGGCGCACCCCCTACGAACAAGGGGGCGCCGGTC
>Ga0307415_100001045_pt1 | contig 12847 bp, 12 predicted proteins | sample DK1Cmetagenome_FD_204524 | JGI IMG/M metagenome (GOLD analysis project Ga0307415, IMG submission 204524) | Maize rhizosphere microbial communities from greenhouse at UC Davis, California, United States - DK15-C-2 | ecosystem: Host-associated > Plants > Roots > Rhizosphere > Soil | place: USA...
GGCGACCTGCTCGGCGCCGTTGGAGTGCCCGTCCAGACCCGGCTTGCCGACCAGCAGCCGCAGGCGGGTGCCGAGCTCCTCCCCCGTGTTCCGCACCCGGTCGCGGACCTCCGCCAGCCCGGCGCCCGCGTCGGCGACGCCCACCGCTCCGGAGACGCCCGTCGGAGCGCGGAACTCCCCGAACACCTCCCTCAACGTCCCGGCCCACTCACCGGTCGTCGCACCCGCACGTGCGGCGACGAGGGTCGCCTCCATGAGGTTGTCGCCGGACTTCGCCGCCTCGGTGAGCCGGGCCAGCGACCGCTCCACCGCTGCCCCGTCCCGCTGCTTCCGCCAGGCGTCGAGGCCTTCCCGCGCTGCTCGCTCAGCGTGAGGGTCCGCGGTCTGGATCGCGGCGTCGAGGTCCGCGGTCAACGGTGACTCCTCGGTGGTCTCGAAGCAGTTCACGCCGACGACCTTGTCGACGCCCGTCTCAATCCGCGCCCGTCGGGCGGCGTGCGAGGAGACCAGCGCCTGCTTCAGGTACCCGGACTCGACGGCCGCGACGGCGCCGCCCATGGCCTGCACCCGATCCATCTCCGTACGGGCTCCCGCAACCAGTCCCTCGACCTTGGCGTCCACGACCCTGGAGCCCTCGAAGAGGTCGTCGTACTCCAGGAGGTCGGACTCGAAGGCGAGCACCTGCTGGAGCCGCAGCGACCACTGCTGGTCCCACGGGCGCGGCAGGCCGAGCGCCTCGTTCCACGCCGGCAGCTGTACGGCGCGGGCCCGGGCATCCTTGGACAGCGTCACCCCGAGCATCTCGAGGACGATCCTCTGCACGTTGTTCTCCGGTTGCGCCTCGGTCAGGCCCAGCGAGTTCACCTGGACGCCGTACCGGAAGCGGCGCATCTTCGGGTCCTCGACGCCGTAGCGATCATGGGTGATCTCGTCCCAGAGCCGCACGAACGCGCGCATCTTGCACATCTCCTCGACGAACCGGACCCCGGCGTTCACGAAGAACGACATGCGGCCGACGACCGTCGGGAAGTCCTGCGGTCGCAGCTGCCCGGAGTCGCGCACGGTGTCGAGAACCGCGATCGCGGTGCACAGCGCATAGGCCAGCTCCTGCGTCGGCGTCGCGCCCGCCTCCTGGAGGTGGTAGCTGCAGATGTTGATCGGGTTCCACTTCGGGATCCGGTTGACCGTGTAGGCGATCAGGTCGCTGGTCAGCCGCAAGGAGTGGACCGGCGGGAAGACGTAGGTCCCGCGCGACAGGTACTCCTTGATGATGTCGTTCTGGGTCGTGCCGGCGAGGGTTCCGCGGACCGACTCGAGGTCCGCGCCCTCGCCGGCCTGCTCCTCGGCCACCACCTGGTACAGCGCCAGCAGCCACATCGCGGTGGCGTTGATGGTCATCGAGGTGTTCATCCCGGCGAGCGGGATGTCGGCGAACAGCCGCCGCATCTCGCCGAGGTGCGGGACCGGCACGCCGACCTTCCCGACCTCGCCGCGGGCCAGTGGATGGTCCGGGTCGTAGCCGGTCTGGGTGGGCAGGTCGAAGGCCACCGACAGGCCGGTCTGCCCCTTGGAGAGGTTCGTGCGGTAGAGCGCGTTCGACTCGGCCGCCGAGCTGTGCCCGGCGTAGGTCCGCATCACCCACGGGCGGTCCTTCTGCTGCTGGCTCATGCGCCTGAGAGTACGACCGACCCAACCCACCGGTAACCAGTCTGTGAACGTACTCACAGACGTGCTCACAGGGAGGCGGGTACCTCCACGCGCTCGACGTCCGCACCGAGGCCACGAAGCATCTCCACGAAGTAGGGGTAGCCGCGGTCGATGTGCTGCGACTCGGCGACGGTCGTGGAGCCCTGCGCGGCGAGTCCGGCCAGCACCAGCGCGGCACCGGCCCTGATGTCGTGGGCGACGACCGGCGCCCCGGAGAGCAGCGGCTTCCCGCGGACCACCGCATGATGTCCGTCGGTACGCAGGTCGGCGCCGAGGCGCGCGAGCTCCTGGACGAACATGAACCGGGACTCGAAGACGTTCTCGGTGATCATCGCGGTGCCCTCGCTGACCGCCGCCAGCGTCATCGCGAACGGCTGCAGGTCTGTCGGGAAACCGGGATAGGGCAGCGTCACCACGTCGAACGCGTCGAGTCGCCGCTCGACCAGCACGTGGAAGCCGTCGTCGACCTCGTGCACCGCCGCACCCGCGGACACCAGCTTGTCGATCACGATGTCGAGGTGACCGGCCCTGCCGCCGTGCACGGTGAGCTCACCCCCGGCGATCGCCGCGGCGAACGCCCACGTGCCGGCCACGATCCGGTCCGGGACCGTCGCGTGCCGCACCGGGCGCAGGCTCTCGACGCCGCGGACGGTCAGCGTCGAGGTGGACGCGCCGTCGATGTCGGCGCCCATCTCGACCAGCATCTCGACCAGGTCCACGATCTCGGGCTCGCGGGCGACGTTGTCGATCGTCGTGGTGCCCTGGGCGAGCACGGACGCCATCAGCAGGTTCTCGGTCGCCCCGACGCTGGGGAAGTCCAGCCACAGGCTGCTGCCCCGGAGCCGGTCGGAGACCTCGGCCACCACGAAGCCGTGCTCGATGCGGACCTCGGCACCGAGGTGGGTGAGGCCGGTCATGTGCATGTCGAGCCCGCGCGAGCCGATGTTGTCACCCCCGGGAAGCGCGACCCGTGCACGGCCGCAGCGCGCCACGAGCGGCCCCAGCACGCTGATCGACGCCCGCAGCCGCCGTACGAGGTCGTACGGCGCCTCGAACCCGAGCACCTCCGGAACGTCGATGGTCACCGTCCCGCTGGGGTTCCCGTCGACCCCGCGGGTCTGCACGGGGTGGTCAACGGCGACCGTGCAGCCGAGGCCCTCCAGCAGCCGCGCCATCACGTGCACGTCGAGGATGTCCGGCACGTTGCTGATCTCGGTGCGTCCGGTCGCGAGCAGCGCCGCCGCCATCAGCTTCAGCGCGCTGTTCTTCGCCCCACCGACGAACGCGAGGCCGGCCAGCGGCCTCGAGAGCGGGCCCTCGGACCGGACCTGGAATCCCTGCATCGGAGCAAGGCTAGTGCCGTCGGCCCAACCCCCGGACCTAGGGTGTGGGCATGGTCAACCTCACGCGCATCTACACCCGCACCGGTGACGCCGGGCAGACCCGGCTCGGCGACATGAGCACCACGTCGAAGAACGACCCGCGGCTGCGCGCGTACGCCGACGTCGACGAGGCGAACGCCCACATCGGTGTGGCGCTCACCCTCGGCTCGCTCGACGAGGGCGTGGTGCGGCTCCTGCGGACCGTCCAGAACGACCTGTTCGACGTCGGCGCGGACTTCTGCACGCCGGTCGTCGAGCATCCCGAGTACCCCCCGCTCCGCATCGAGCAGGCGTACGTCGACCGACTCGAGGCCTGGTGCGACGAGTACAACGAGGACCTGCCGAAGCTGCGGTCGTTCATCCTCAACGGCGGCACGCCGGGGGCGGCGCACCTCCACGTGGCCCGCACGGTCGTGCGTCGTGCGGAGCGGTCCGGCTGGGCGGCCTACGAGGAGTACGCCGACTCGATGAACGTGCTCGCGCTGAAGTACCTCAACCGGCTCTCGGACCTGCTGTTCATCCTGGCGCGGCACGCGAACCGCGAGAACGGGGACCTGCTCTGGCAGCCGGGCGGGGAACGCGGCGAACTGCCCTAGCGCTGGGCGGCCCGACCGGGTGGAGCGGCCTCCAGCCAGGCCAGGAAGCCGGTCAGCGCCTCCGGGCTCATCGCGACCTCCAGCGGGCCCGCGGGCGTGCGGCAGGAGACGATGATGTGCCCGGCGTACAGCGAGTACGCCTCCACGCCCACGGCGTCGCGACGGCCGACGTACACCAGGTCGGCGCGCCGGTAGGAGAACCGGGGCCGGGGAGCGAGGGAGAAGACCCGGAACCACTCGAGGTCGTCCCCGGAGTAGCGGCCCACCCCCAGAATCCAGCCGCGCCCGGCCCTTCCGGACCGGACGCGGACGCTGAACTCGAAGGTCCCGCCGTGGCGGGAGATCCATCGCCGGCGCACCACCAGCGCCAGCCCGTACAGCAGCAGCAGGAACAGCAGGACCCCTGCGGAGTCCACCAGCCACTGCCACAACGCCATCTATCGCCAACTTTCGGCTGGGACCGTGATCAGGACGCCCTCTCGGCGGCCCGGACCCGTGCCTCGGCCCACGCGGCCTCGGCCTTCAGCCGCGCCTCCTCGTCGTCGGCGCCCTCGGACCTGGCCCGCTCGGCGTCGGCGCGCGCCTTCTCCAGGTCGATGTCGTGGGACATCTCGGCGTGCTCGGACAGGATCGAGATCCGGTTGTTGGCCACCGAGAGGAAACCGGCGTCCACCGCCGCGACCCACGTCTCGTCGTCGGACGTCGTCACGTCGACGATGCCGTGCACCATCAACGACAGCACCGGCGCATGGTTCGGCAGGATGCCCACGTCCCCCTCGGTGGTGCGGGCGATGACCATCTTGGCCTCGCCCGACCACACGAGCCGGTCCGCCGCAACCAGCTCGACCTGCATCAGGTCGTCACTCACGGGGACTCCTCACTTCCTGAGCTCAGAGGCTCTTCTGGATCTCGTCCCACTTGCGCTCGACGTCGTCGAGACCACCGCACATGAAGAACGCCTGCTCGGCGACGTGGTCGTAGTCGCCGTCCGCGATCTTGGAGAACGCCTCGATCGTGTCCTTGATCGGGACCGTCGAACCCTCGATGCCGGTGAACTGCTTGGCGACGTAGGTGTTCTGCGACAGGAACCGCTGGATGCGCCGAGCCCGGGACACGATGATCTTGTCCTCCTCGGAGAGCTCGTCGACACCGAGGATCGCGATGATGTCCTGCAGCTCCTTGTTGCGCTGCAGGATCTGCTTGATCCGGATCGCGGTGTTGTAGTGGTCCTCGCCGATGTAGTTCGCGTCGAGGATCCGCGAGGTCGACGTCAGCGGGTCCACCGCGGGGTAGATGCCCAGTGACGCGATCTCGCGCGAGAGCTCGGTGGTCGCGTCGAGGTGCGCGAACGTGGTTGCCGGCGCCGGGTCGGTGTAGTCGTCCGCCGGGACGTAGATCGCCTGCATGGAGGTGATCGAGTGGCCACGGGTCGAGGTGATCCGCTCCTGGAGCACCCCCATCTCGTCGGCGAGGTTCGGCTGGTAGCCCACCGCGGAGGGCATCCGGCCGAGCAGCGTGGAGACCTCTGACCCGGCCTGGGTGAAGCGGAAGATGTTGTCGATGAACAGCAGCACGTCCTGGCCCTGCACGTCGCGGAAGTACTCCGCCATCGTCAGCGCGGACAGCGCGACCCGCAGGCGCGTGCCCGGCGGCTCGTCCATCTGGCCGAACACCAGCGCGGTCTGGCCGATGACGCCGGCCTCGTCCATCTCCGCGATCAGGTCGTTGCCCTCACGGGTGCGCTCGCCGACGCCGGCGAACACCGAGACACCGCCGTGGTCCTTGGCGACGCGGGCGATCATCTCCTGGATCAGCACGGTCTTGCCGACACCCGCGCCGCCGAACAGGCCGATCTTGCCGCCCTGCACGTACGGCGTCAGCAGGTCGATGACCTTGATGCCGGTCTCGAACATCTCGGTCTTCGACTCGAGCTGGTCGAAGGCGGGCGCCTTGCGGTGGATCCCCCATCGCTCGTTGATCTCGAGCTTCTCACCCTCCACGAGGTTCAGGCAGTCGCCGAGCGCGTTGAACACGTGACCCTTGGTGACGTCGCCCACCGGGACGCTGATCGGGCCACCGGAGTCCTGCACCTGCGCGCCGCGGACCAGACCGTCGGTCGGCTGCATGGAGATCGCGCGCACCATGCCGTCGCCGATGTGCAGCGCGACCTCGAGGGTCAGCACACTCGTCTCACCGCCGAGCTCGAGCTCCGTCGTGAGCATGTTGTACATGTCGGGCATCGAGTCCGAGGGGAACTCGATGTCCACCACCGGCCCGGTGACCCGGGCGATGCGCCCGACCCCCCCGGCCTTGTTCTCGGTTCCGCGGTTCATGATCGTCGCAGTCATTGTTCTCACTCACTCCCGGCGTTCGCGTCGGCGAGCGCGTTGACGCCACCGACGATCTCGCTGATTTCCTGGGTGATCCCGGCCTGGCGGGCCTGGTTGGCGGTTCTCGTGTACTTCTTGATCAGCTCTTCGGCGTTGTCGGTCGCCGACTTCATCGCCCGCTGCCGCGCCGCGAGCTCGGAGGCCGCAGCCTGCAGGAGGGCGAAGTAGATCCGGCTCTGCACGTAGCGCGGCAGCAACGAGTCGAGGACCTCGGCGGCCGACGGCTCGAACTCGTAGAGCGGCAGCACGTCGCCCTCCTCGGGAGCCTCTGTCCCCTCGACGATCTCGAGGGGGAGAAGCCGGGTCGCGGTGGGCTCCTGGGTGAGCATCGACCGGAACCTGGTGTAGACCACGTGGACCTCGTCGACGTCTCGCGCCTCCTCCGGCAGCTCGATGTCGGGGTTGTCCTCGCCGGCGAGGAACGCCTGGATCAGTGCGTCCCCGATCTCCCGCGCGATGTCGTACGTCGGCTGGTCGGAGTGTCCGGTCCAGCTCTGCACGATCGGACGGCGACGGAAGGTCAGGTAACCGACACCCTTGCGCCCGGAGACGTAGGTCTCGACCTCCTTGCCCTCCTCCCGGAGCTTCTCGGCGAGCCGCTCCGCCTCCTTGAGGACCGAGCTGGAGTACGCCCCGGCCAGGCCCCGGTCGCTGGTGACGATCAGGATCGCGGCGCGCTGGGGATTCGCCGGCTCGGTGGTGAGGGCGTGCTCCACGTTGGAGTACGTCGCCACCGCCGCCACCGCACGCGTCAGCTCGCGGGCGTACGGCGCCGCCGCCTGTGCGCGCTGCTGCGCCTTGATGATGCGGGACGCAGCGATGAGCTCCATGGCGCGGGTGATCTTCTTCATCGACTCCGTCGACTTGATCCGCGCCCGGTACTCACGCAGCGATACGGCCATGGTGTCAGCCCCGCTTCTGCTTGACGATCTGCTCCTGCTCGACGTCCTCGTCCGCGAGCGCCTCGTGCTCCTCACGGCCGGGCTTGATGGACTCGCCCTCGGAGGTCTCGAACTGGTCGAGGAACGAGTTGTAGGCGTCCTCGAGCGACTGCGCCGTGTCGTCGGTGAAGTCCCCCGACTCGCGGATCGTGGACAAGATCCCGTCGTGGGAGCGGCGCAGGTAGTCCAGGAACTCGGACTCGAAGCGCAGCACGTCGTCGACGGGGACGCGGTCGAGGCGGCCGGTGGTGCCGAGCCACAGGGACGCGGTCATCTCCGGGACGGGGTACGGCGAGTAGGCGGGCTGCCGCAGCAGGGCCATCAACCGCTGGCCGCGGTCGAGCTGCTGGCGCGATGCCGCGTCGAGGTCGGAGGCGAACATCGCGAAGGCCTCCATCGCGCGGAACTGCGCGAGGTCCACCTTGAGCGAGCCGGTGACCTTCTTGAGCGCCTTGGTCATCGCCGCACCACCGACCCGGGACACCGAGACGCCGACGTCGATGGCCGGGCGCTGGTTCGCCGCGAACAGGTCCGACTGCAGGAAGATCTGGCCGTCGGTGATCGAGATGACGTTGGTCGGGATGTACGCCGAGACGTCATTGGCCTTGGTCTCCACGAACGGGAGCCCCGTCATGGACCCCGCTCCGAGCTCGTCGGACAGCTTCGCGCAGCGCTCGAGCAGGCGGCTGTGCAGGTAGAACACGTCACCGGGGTACGCCTCGCGGCCCGGTGGGCGGCGCAGCAGCAGCGACACTGCGCGGTACGCCTCCGCCTGCTTGGTCAGGTCGTCGAACACGATCAGCACGTGCTTGCCGTCGTACATCCAGTGCTGGCCGATGGCCGAGCCGGTGTACGGCGCGAGGTACTTGAAGCCGGCCGAGTCCGACGCGGGCGAGGCGACGATCGTGGTGTACTCCAGCGCACCGGCCGCCTCGAGGGCACCCCGCACGGAGGCGATCGTCGAGCCCTTCTGACCGATCGCGACGTAGATGCAGCGCACCTGCTTCGCGGGGTCGCCGGACTCCCAGTTCTGCTTCTGGTTGATGATCGTGTCGATCGCGATCGTGCTCTTCCCGGTCGCCCGGTCACCGATGATCAGCTGACGCTGGCCCCGGCCGATCGGGGTGAGCGAGTCGATCGCCTTGATGCCGGTCGCCAGCGGCTCGTGGACCGACTTGCGGGCCATCACCCCCGGCGCCTGCAGCTCGAGCGCACGGCGGCTGTCGGTCGCCACCTCGCCCATGCCGTCGATCGGCTTGCCGAGCGGGTCGACCACACGTCCGAGGTAGCCGTCGCCGACCGGCACGGACAGGATCTCGCCGGTTCGACGAACGGTCTGGCCCTCCTCGATACCACCGAAGTCGCCCAGGATGACGACACCGATCTCGCGGGTGTCCAGGTTGAGGGCGATGCCGAGCGTGCCGTCCTCGAACTCGAGCAGCTCGTTGGCCATCGCCGACGGGAGCCCCGCGACGCGCGCGATGCCGTCACCGGCCTCCGCGACGGTGCCGACCTCCTCGCGACCGGCCGTCTCCGGGTGGTAGTCCGACACGAAGCGCTGGAGTGCGTCCCGGATCTCCTCCGGACGGATCGAAAGCTCCGTCATTTCTTTCCCTGCTCTCTTGGGTGTCGTGCGTGTGGTGTGGTGTTCCGGCCGGCTCAGCCTGCGAGCCGACGACGGGCATCGTCGAGGCGGCTGGACACGGTGCCGTCGATGACGTCGTCACCGATCTCCACCCGGATCCCGCCGATCACTTCTCTGTCGATCATCATGTTCAGGTGCACCGGGAGGCCGTACTGCCGCTCGAGCGCGCGCGCCAGGCGTCCGGCTTCCTCGTCGCTGAGCTCGCGTGCCACCCGGACAGTGGCGACCAGTCGCTCGCGGTGGTCGGCCACGATCTTCTGGTAGGCCTCGACCGCAAGTGCCACCGTGCGGTGCGAGCCGGCGACCGACTGTTGCGCGAGTCGCAGGGTCCCGGACGTGGCCCGGTCCCCGAGGAGCTCCTGGAGCAGTGCGCGCTTGTCCGCCGTGGACCGGGCCGGGTCCGAGAGTGCATCGCGGAGCTCCGGGTTGTCTGCCACCATCCGGCCGTAGCCGAACAGCTGGTCCTCCAGCACATCCGCCTCGCCTCGCAGCTCGGCGGCCTTGACGACGCAGACGACCCCGACGTACTCGAGCGCGTCCGCGAGATCCCGCGGCGCCGCCCACCGACGGCTGACGGCCGTGGCCACCAGGTCGAGCGAGTTCTCGGCGAGTGCCTCACCGAAGATCTGCCTCACCAGGCCGACCTTGGGTTCCGCGGGCAGGGACGCGTCGGTGAGCGTGCGGCGCAGGCTCGCCTCCCGACGCAGCACGTCGGCCACGCCGAACAGGTCGTCGGCCATCCGCTCGACGGAGCTGCCGTCGTCGTCGTCGGCGTGCCCGGTGACCTTGGCGATGCGGTCCGAGGCCCATTCCCTGACCTTCGGGACCAGGCCCTTGGCGGGACCGACCTCGTCGACCAGCGCCGCCAGGGAGTCGGCTGAGGCGCCACGCATCAGCGCGTCCCGCTTCCGTTGGCACCCTGCTCGAGGTCGGCGAGGAAACGGTCGACCACACGGCTCTGCCGTGCGTCGTCGTCGAGCGACTCACCGACGATCCGGCCGGCCAGTGAGGTGGCCAACGAGCCGACCTCTGCCCGGAGCGAGGTGACCGCCTGCTGGCGCTCGGCCTCGATCTGGGTGTGCGCGTGGTCGACGATGCGTGCTGCCTCGGTCTGTGCCTGCTCGCGCATCTCGGCCACGATCGCCGCGCCCTGCTCGCGTGCCTCCTCGCGGATGCGCGCCGCCTCGTGGCGGGCGTCGCCGAGCTGTCGCTCGAGCTCGGCCAGCCGGGCGTCGGCCTCGGCCTGCTTCGTCTCGGCCGCCTTCAGGCCGCCCTCGATGGCGGTCGTCCGGTCCGCGAACGTCTTCTCGAAGTTGGGCACGACCCACTTCTTGATCGCGAAGTACAGCAGGCCGAAGACGACCAGGGCGAGGACGATCTCCACCAGGTGCGGGACGAGAGGGTTCTCCTCCCCTTCAGCCGCGAGGATGATCGGGTTCATGGACGTGGTCCTTCGTCAGGTCGGATCAGCTGAGCACGAACGCGAGGGCGATACCGATGATGGCCAGGGCCTCGGCGAGAGCGAAGCCCAGGATGGCGATGGCCTGCAGACGACCCTGCGCCTCCGGCTGACGGGCCACACCGTTGATGTAGGCGGCGAAGATGAGCCCGATTCCCACACCAGGGCCGATGGCCGCGAGGCCGTAGCCGATCATGTTGAGGGAGCCGTTGATGTCACCGTTCACGGCGATGTCCTTTCGGTTGTTTCTGTAGGTGTCGGGGCAAGGTGTCGGGACGGGTGATGGATCCGGACCTCAGTGCTCCTCGGCGAGAGCACCCGAGATGTACATGGCGTTGAGCAGGACGAAGACGTACGCCTGGAGGAACTGCACCAGCAGCTCCAGGAAGCTGATCGCGATGAACAGCAGCCAGGCGAGGATGCCGACCGGCTTGATGAGCCCGGCGCCGTGCACCAGGAGGTACTCGCCGCCGAGGGCGAACAGCAGGATCAGCAGGTGGCCGGCGAGCATGTTCGCGAAGAGTCGCAGCGCGAGCGTGACCGGGCGGACGACGATGTTGGAGAGGAACTCCAGCGGGACGAGCAGCAGCAGCATGGCGCCGTGGATGCCGGCGGGCACGGTCTGCAGCTTGAGGTAGCCGATGAAGCCGTGCCTGCGGATCCCCGCGACGTTGTAGATGACCCAGCTCAGTCCGGCGAGCGCGTAGACCATGCCGGCTCGCGAGAACGTCGGGAACTGGATGAACGGGATCGAACCGAAGAAGTTGTTCAGCAGGATGAAGAAGAACAACGCGAGCAGGTACGGCACGAACCGCATGAAGTCGCGGCTGCCGATGATGTCGCGGGCGATGGAGTTCCGCACGAACCCGTAGGCGCTCTCTCCGACGAACTGCAGCTTGCCGGGCACCATCGAGCGCTGCCTGGCGGCCGCGTAGAAGAAGAAGAACACCAGCGCCGCGGCCAGCACCAGCTGCAGCATCGGCTTGGTGACGCCGAAGCCAGCCACCGAGAAGGCCGCCGGCAGGTCGAAGCTGCTCGGTCCCGGCGAGACGAAGCCCTCGCCACTCTCGGCGGCGCTGACGAGACTTCCTGCGAAGGTCACCTGAGTACCCCTATCCAACCGAGCGATCGTGATGAAGATGCAGAAACCCCACGCACGGCGGGACGCCCGAGGTCATCGCGCACCGGACAATAGCAGTGAGGCCGGGTCATCGCGCACTCGCCTCCGGGTCGTAAAGCGGCTGGCGGGAACGCAGCGCCGCGAAGGTTTGAGCGACCAACCAAACCAGTGTCAGGACGATCACCACGACGCCGATCCAGGAGCCGTCGACGGGGCCGTCGAGACCCCGGGAGCGCCCCAGCGCGACGAAGACCGCACCCATCGCGACGACCTCCAGCAGGTAGGTCAGCAGGGCCACCAGGAGTGATGCGGTCGGGCTCACGGATGCGACGGCATTGACCACGAAGGCGCCGAACCCGAAGAAGAAGAGCACGAGGGCAGCGCCGATGAGCGCGCCCACGGCGGCCGCGGAGCCGCTTGCGGCGGCACCCAGCGTGACCGCGACCAGGGTGGCGAGGGCCGTGCATGCGAACGCGAACCGCGCCTGACCACCGGGCGTCGCGGGCCTGGTTCGTGCGGTCGTCATGTCGGCGGCCGATCTGTGGTCTCGGGCGGCGGGGTCCGGGGCGGTGAGACCGTTCCCCGGACGCTTGTGAAAACTAGCACAAAGTCTGCCCAGCGCGGAAATCGATACTCAGCCGGGCAACGACGGTCGTTGCACGCGGGGCACGACGAACGTCAGCACGACGGTGACGACGATCCAGACGGTCAGCAGGGCAGCGGTCAGGCGGCTCGCGTACAGGCTGGCCAGCACCCCGCCGAACGCGATGAGGCCGGCCCACAGCCACATGATCAGCACCGCGCGCCGGTGCGAGTGCCCGATCTCCAGCAACCGGTGGTGCAGGTGCTGCTTGTCGGGGGCGAACGGCGAGCGCCCGGCGCGGGTCCGCCGGATCACCGCCAGCACGAGGTCCGCGAACGGGACGATGAGGATCGAGATCGGCAGGATGATCGGCAGCAGCGTGGGAAGCAGGCTGGCCTGGGACCCACCCGCCCCCTGGCTCATGTCCACGGACGCGAACTGACCGGTCAGGGTCAGCGCCGACCCGGACAGCACCAGGCCGATCAGCATCGACCCGGAGTCCCCCATGAAGATGCGGGCAGGGAAGAAGTTGTGCGGCAGGAAGCCCACGCAGGCCCCGCCGAGCGCGGCACACAGCAGTGCGGCGCTGATCGCCAACGTCTCGTCGTTGGCGTCGGCGAGCTTGTAGGCGAACGCGAAGAACGCCACCGCGCCGATCGCGACGACGCCCGCCGCCAGCCCGTCGAGCCCGTCCACGAAGTTGACCGCGTTCACGGTGGCGACCACGACGATCACGCTGACCAGTGCCGCCTGCGTGCTGTCGGGGATGAACTGGCCGCGTCCGGGCAGCTGGAAGGAGAAGTACTGCACCTGGTTGACGACCAGGAAGCCGGCAGCGAGCACCTGGCCGCCGAACTTGGTCAGCGCGTCCAGCTCGAAGAGGTCGTCGAAGACCCCGAGCACGCAGATCATCGCGCCCCCGCCGAGAACCACGGCGGAGTCGTGGAAGACCTGACGGTCACTCAGCGAGAGGAACGGCAGCTGGTGCGCGACCAGGTACGCCGCGCCGAGACCGCCGAGCATC
>Ga0307415_100001047_pt1 | contig 12840 bp, 11 predicted proteins | sample DK1Cmetagenome_FD_204524 | JGI IMG/M metagenome (GOLD analysis project Ga0307415, IMG submission 204524) | Maize rhizosphere microbial communities from greenhouse at UC Davis, California, United States - DK15-C-2 | ecosystem: Host-associated > Plants > Roots > Rhizosphere > Soil | place: USA...
TTTAGCACTACTAAAAGTTCGGTGGAAGGGGGAGCTGACCGTATAGAACTCTGTGCCAACCTGGACCAGGGCGGAACGACTCCTTCCTATGGTACCCTTCTACAATGTAGGGAAAACTTTGACGTAGCGTTGTTTGCCATCATACGGCCTCGAAGCGGCGACTTTTATTATACAGATGATGAGTTTGCCATCATGCGGCACGAGGTGAAGCTCTGTAAAGAGTTGGGTTGTGATGGGGTAGTGATTGGCCTGCTAAACAGGGATGGAAGCATTGACCTGAAGCGCACTGCACGACTTATAGAAATGGCTTACCCTATGGAGGTAACTTTTCACCGGGCTTTTGACCGTAGTGACGACCCCTTTAAAGCCCTGGAGCAGTTAATTGAGGTAGGTTGTCAGCGCCTTTTAACTTCGGGCCAACAGCCAACCGCACCGGAAGGAGCAGCACTAATCGGTCAACTGGTGGAGAAAGCAGCAGATAGGATCATCATTATGCCCGGTAGCGGGGTGCGTAAAGAAAACATCAAAGACCTGGCCCTTCGTACGGGTACAGTAGAGTTTCATTCATCGCTTAGGGCAAGAATTAGAGGGCGGATGGATTATGTGCATCCTTCGTTTACAAAAGAGGATTATACCATTCCTTACATTGACCCGGCAGAAGTGCAGTCTTTGCGTGCTGCACTGTTGGCATAGCCCAAAGTGAAATGATCAGGAGAAGGTAATTATTAGTTTGGCGATTACTGCTCTTCTACTATCGATTTGCCTTTGCTGCCGTCACCACTGGTCCATTGCCATTCTTCATGGAGTCGGATCTTGCCACTTGGTAATAACTCCGGTGTAGAGCGGCAGATCCCGATCATTAGTTCGCCGTTGGTATTGACATGATGATAGCGCATATCGAGGCCTCCTTGCTTATCTACTAGAGCAATCAGATGGCCTAGTACCACAGCGCCGCCACTGTAAGTAGCTGTAACAATGTTCCCGTCCTGTTTGTATTGAAATACCGTTTCGTTGCTTACTTCTCCATTCGATGTGTTCGATACGGAGCGGAACGTTTTATTATGGTAATTGATCATGGCTGTTAAAGATAAAAGCCTGTCTTACATAAAGTAATGACAGGCTTTTTTGAATGTATATAGTAAGAAGTCTAATTTAACCTAACTCTTAATCCACCTTGGTAATCTTCACCACGTTGGTGGGCAGGTGCAGGTGTACGGGAGTACTACCTGTATTTACTACCACATCTCCGGTTTTCAGGAACCCACGCTCTTTCAGGATGTTGATCTGGTCGAAGATGATATCATCCAGGCTATCCTCTTCGCCATAATAAAAGGCACGTACTCCCCAACTTAAGCTAAGCTGGTTGACCAACGTACGCTCTTTGGTAAAGATGTAGAGCGGCGCTTTTGGGCGGTAGCTACTGAGCATAAAACCGGTGTACCCGCTCTGGGTCATACCGATCAGGGCATCGGCATGAACGTCTTTAGCCAGGCTACAAGCGTTATAACAAATAGCATCGGAGATAAAAGAAGGAGAGTGAGGTTGGGGTTGCAGCGACTCTTCCTGGTTGTAAGGGTAGTCGGTACGCTCTACTTCCATAATGATCTTGCGCATGGTTTCCACCACCAGATGCGGGTGTTTACCGGTAGCAGTTTCGCCACTCAGCATCACAGCATCGGCGCCTTCCAGTACCGCATTGGCTACGTCGGTAATCTCGCTCCGGTTGGGCTTGCTTCGGTCGATCATGCTTTCCATCATCTGGGTAGCTACAATTACGGGTTTGGCACGGTGCAGGCACTTGCGAATGATCTGTTTTTGGATCAGTGGTACTTGTTCTACCGGCAGTTCTACACCCAGGTCGCCACGGGCAATCATAATACCATCTGATTCTACAATAATATCACGGATGTTGTTGAGAGCTTCCGGCTTCTCAATCTTAGCGATGATCTTGGTCTTGCTCTGGCGCTCCTGCAACTTGTTACGCAAGATGATGATGTCTTTTACGCTTCGTACAAAGGAGAGTGCTACCCAGTCCAACTCCTGATCGATAATAAATTCAAGGTCCTTGAGGTCCTTATCTGTAAGGGCTGGCAGGGAGATTTTTGTGTCTGGCAGGTTGATGCCTTTCTTGGAAGAAAGCGGTCCACCCATGGTCACTTCTACCTGTACATCATTGTTCTTTTGAATGCTTTTTACAACAACTTCCAGTTTTCCATCGTCGATCATGATCTTGTTGCCCACCTTCACATCGGCGTGGAGGTTAGGGTAGGAAACGTAGATACGATCTTTATTTCCCACTACTTTTTCGTTGGTGAAGGTGAGAATATCACCAGGCACCACTTCAATACTGCCATTCTCTATTTCACCCACGCGAAGCTTAGGACCTTGCAAGTCGCCTAGAATGGCAATATTATAAGGCTCCGTTTTGTTGATATCACGAATCAGCTGAATGATTTTGGCTTTGTCTTCGTGCCCGCCGTGTGAGAAGTTGAGGCGAAACACGTTTACGCCACATTTAATCAACTGTAATAAGGCTTCATACGTATCGCATGCCGGTCCTACAGTAGCTACTATCTTGGTGCGGTGGTAGGTATGTTCTATACCTGCCGTCTTGTCCATTTGCTTGTGAAAATACTTGCCTACGTTTTTGCTCATAATGATAAGTTCTTTCGCGACTCTTCAGTCTATCGGAATAATTAGGTTTAAACTGTCTTAAATGGTAAAGTTTAGCTGGCTAGTATCTTAACGATCTTCATCCATTCCTCACTTATTGTGCCTTTCTTTTTACCAATACCTTCCAGCGGCATATAGTTCATCTTATTGTTCAGGATACCTACAAATACATTATAACGGCCCTGGAGTAGACATTCAACAGCGTGGTACCCCATGCGACTCGCTATCAAACGGTCGAGGCAGGAGGGAGCACCTCCTCTTTGAATATGACCAAGGATACATACACGTGCTTCTGAATGCGGCAGGTGTTCCTTTAATAAGCGCGCTATATTGGTGGCACCACCGTGCTCGTCGCCTTCGGCTACCACAATAATATTTACCAGCTTTTTACGCCGTTCCTTCTCCTGAAGTGACTTAATAAGAGTTTCAATATCGGTTTTGCGCTCCGGTACCAATATGTTTTCGGCACCAGTGGCTATACCGCTGTGCAGGGCTATATAGCCAGCATCGCGTCCCATTACTTCCACAATAAAAAGACGATCGTGGGCATCGGCCGTGTCGCGGATCTTGTCGATAGCTTCAACGGCTGTATTTACCGCCGTATCGAAGCCAATGGTAAAATCAGTTCCCTGAATGTCTTTATCTATGGTGCCAGCAATGCCAATAACGGGGATGTCGTACTCCTGACTGAATTCTACAGCGCCACGGAACGAACCATCGCCACCAATAACAATAAGGCCATTGATGCCTCTGGCTTTTAATACTTCATATGCTTTTTTGCGCCCTTCCGGGGTTCTGAAGTCTTTACAACGGGCGGTCTTTAGTATGGTGCCTCCGCGCTGAATAATATTGGCTACGGACCTGCTTTCCATCTTAACGATATCGTCTTCCAACAATCCCTGGTAGCCCCTCATAATCCCGTATACCTCTAGTCCATAATAGATTCCGGTTCTTACTACCGCCCTAATGGCTGCATTCATTCCTGGTGAATCTCCTCCTGACGTTAATACCCCAATCCGGGTAACTTTCTTTTCCATTTTAGTTTATCAAGTTTCTTGTAGGAAGGAACAGCTTTTTATCCTGGTCCTGAAGTTCAAAAATACGGTTTTCTTATTGTGTATTTGTTACACAGTAAAGGGACCTGACAACAATCAGTCAAGTTACTTCAATTTCTCTAACTGGCACGGATTTAGAGATTTAAGGACATCTATCAATTGTGTAATATGATCCGTGGACTCTTTCTTACCCTTTTCTGTACCTGTCTTTTAATAGCTTCCATTGCGAGTGAAACGCATTCCAATTACCCCCACTTTACGTCATTCAATAACCCTACAGACCCTGCTGTTGCCTATTCTTCGGATTGGGAATCAGTGTCAGCCTGGCAGGTGACCGTCGGCAAAGGTACCCTCTTAGCTTCCTATACCCGTCAATTATCCCAAGTATCTTCTGCCATACTTGAGGATGGCGTGGTATTGCTCTTTGCCAAGGGTTACGACTTTGAAGGAGTGTCCAAAGCAGAAGAAAGGCCTTTAGTACTTCCTTTTTATATGGTATTAGCAAACGAGACAGCTCCACATCCTTATGCCTGGTCATATGGCGTGGATGCGGGTAAAGTAGAAGTAGCGGTGAGTATGCATCAGGCTCTAAAGGAAGGATTTGATTCGGCTTCTAATGACATCCGCTTACGCTTTTTTGTATTGCCTTCTACCTTTCTTAAGCAGCATAAGTTAACCCCGATGGCTGCGCGGAGCCTGCCGTATAGTCAGTTGGTGTCTCTCCTGAGTACTACTCCATAACAGTAAAGGCGCCATGTTATCTTTGGCACATGCATACGGTTTTGATCACTGGGGCTAATGGGTTTATTGGTAGCTACCTAATCCGCCTATTGGTTTCTGACTATAGAGTTATAGCAACAGGTAAAGGGCCTTGCCGACTTGACATAAATCATCCCCATTTCCGGTATAAATCAATGGACTTCACCCGCCAAAATGAAGTCGCAGAGGTCATGGCATCGGTTCAGCCGGACATAATTGTGCATTCAGGAGCACTCTCTAAGCCCGATGAGTGCGAACAGGATAAGGAACAGGCTTATAACACCAATGTGTCGGCCACTGGCTACCTGTTAGCTGAAGCTGCCAGGTGGGAAAGCTTCTTTGTTTTCCTTTCAACCGACTTTGTTTTCAGTGGAGAAGAGGGCATGTACAGCGAAGATGATCCTTTAGCACCGGTTAATTATTATGGTCAGACCAAAGTAGAGGCGGAGGCAATGGTAAAAGAGTATTCTTTTGATTGGAGCATTGTACGCACCGTATTGGTTTATGGCCATTCACAGGGAGGACGGGATAATATTCTGACCATGGTAGCTAATAACCTGGAGGAAGGTAAGCACCTAAAAATCTTCGACGACCAAGTCCGCACCCCAACTTATGTGGAAGATCTTGCCCAAGGCCTTAAAACCATAATCGACAAAAGAGCAACAGGTATTTACCACATTTCCGGGGAAGATGTTCGTACTCCCTATCAAATGGCCATTGAGGTAGCAGAATACCTGAACTTGGATAAGTCCTTAATAGAAAAGGTAACCGAGCAAACATTTCAACAGCCTGCCCGAAGACCCTTGAAAACGGGGTTTAACCTTTCTAAAGCAAAAAGAGAACTGTTTTACATTCCTACTCCCTTTGCTGAAGGATTAAAGAAGACCTTTCAATAAGCTTAGTGTTCTTTGCCATTGGCCTTTTCGCCTGCTTTGATAGCTATTGTAAGGTTGTTTTCTTTGGGAGGTATAGGGCAGTTATATATGCCACTTACGTAAGCGCAATAGGGGTTATACACTTTATTAAAGTCTATGACCACTTTATTGTTCACAATATCCTCCATAGTCAAGTCATAATAACGGCCCATTGCATACGACTCTTTTCCACTGGTGGCATCGGTAAACGGAATAAAAAGGTGGTTCTTATATTCGGCAGTTTGCATTAAGCTTTGTGATTGGTATACATTTAATGTGTGAGTCTCACCTTGTAATGTAAACGTCAGCACGCCATACACCCTGTACATTTTCTTCATCGTTCCCGAGGTTTCCATTAAAAACCAAGCACTGTTTTCGGTGTGTTCAAATTGAGCTCTAACCCTGTAATCCTGATTTACAGGAAAGAAAGCCATATATTTCTTATCGGCTTCTTTTATTACTTCGTGCTTTTGTACATAGTCCTCCCTGTATTGTATAATAGAGTCTTTATAGGTTTTCTGGCCTATGCTTGCTTGTACAAATAATAGTAGAATAATTGTTAGTATACTTTTCATGCCTTTATTAACTCATCATCAATACGTTCACACTGCGCTGCAGGATATTGAAAGCTATCTCCGCCATCAGATTTTCCTTGTCCAGCGTGGGGTTTACTTCGGTGATCTCAAAGCAGCATACCTTACGATTTTGCATAAACTTAGAAATAAGATCTTCTGCCTCTCTTTCCCTAAGTCCGTTATTTACCGGGGTGCCGGTTCCTTTACTAATTGAAGAATCCAGGCTGTCCACATCGAAAGAAACATAAATATCAGAACAATCACTTAGGTAGCGTGTTACCGAGCGTACTATATTCTCCGGTCCTTTGCTGCGTACTTCCTTGGTGGAAATTACTTTGATACCGTACTTATCAATAAGGTGTTTTTCTTCTTTTTCAAAATCCCTAATGGAGATAAACACAATATCTTCTGGGAGAACCTTGGGTGTTATCTTCCCAATGGTCTTTAAAAAGTTCCAATATTTGGTAGTTTCTGGATCCAATTCATGTACACTACTTTCTATATTGTCCTCGTTTATTGAAGCGGCCAAAGGCATACCATGCATATTTCCTGAAGGTGTCGTATAAGGGGTGTGCAAATCGGCATGGGCATCTATCCATATAACCCCCAGTTTGCTCTTTGGCTTTGCAATCTTCAGCCCGGCTATAGTAGCACCCGATGTACTGTGATCGCCACTCAACACTACCGGGAAGAAATTGTTTTTAACACTATCTGCCACTGCCTTACTTACTTTCTCATACATAGCTGCTATGCCTTTGATACGTTTGGCGTAGGGTGATTCTATGGGTTCGTACAGCAATTTGTTCTCCGTAGGTACCTTTTCAGAAGGGAAGTGAATAAAGAAATTACTCATGAAATCCAACGCTGCAATCTTTATCGCCTCTATGCCAAGGCTAGCACCTCTGGTACCAGCACCAATCTCCGATGGTACTTCAATCAGCTTTATATTCTTCATGCAATCGTTTTATATCATCCAATACACAGAAACGCCTAACCCCGCAAAGCGAAATTAGGCGTTGTATGTTCGTGGGCAAAATTGCCCCATTATTTATTATTGGTGTGCAGCCAGTACCGGTACGCTGCTCTCGAATACCAGTTTCTTGGTATTGCTGCTCTTAAATAAGTTTTCGATAAAGGAACGGCTTCTAGGTATAGTAATCACCATATCAATCTGCTTATCTGTCACAAACTGGTTAATGGTGTCATGGAAATCGAAGGTGCCAATGAAGTAGAATTCTGGACGGTAATCTTTGAACATTTCAGCCAGCTTAGCACGCTGGGCCAGGTATTCTTCGGTTAGTGATACATAGTGCTCGCTGTCCACATTTACGATGTGCAGATTTGGGCGGAATAGGTCCAGAACTGCTTTAATAGGAGCAGTAGGGATAGTAATATTCACATCCTTAAAGTCGGAAGTTAAGGCAACATTCTTTATAGAGCCAAAGTAAGCCGAAGGAGGAATGATCATTACCGGGCAGGGGTTCTTGTCCACCAGCTTTAATGTATTGCTGGTATAGAAGATCTGTTCCAGTTTCTTTTTCTCGTTCAGGGCCATCACTATCAGCTGGGCACCACTGTGGCGGGCATATCGATTCAGGTTCTCGGTAAAGTCGTCTCCCTGTTCTGCATGGCAAATGATCTTGACGAAGCCATCATCGGCCAGGCCATTTTTCAGTTTCTCCAGTAAATACCAGGCTTCTTCGGCGTCGGCTTCTTTCTCATATACGTGGAATAATACCAGGTTAATTTCGTATGTACCGGTAAGCATCTTTACGGCGTAATGGGCACAATTCACAGAAGAAGTAGAAAAATCAACAGGAACAATAATGGTTTTCATTGTAATAGTTTTGGTCTTATTGGTGCAAAGATTAGGTTTTATCCGGGTAAAATAATAGTTATCACGTAATTATCAAAATGGAAAGCCTCCTAATTTCTACCTCAGAATGAGCGTTTTAAGCTTGTTTTGTGAACAATTAGTGTATAAAGGCGCCACCCCAGAAAGTTAAAGTAATACTCATATTTCTACATTAAATTATCTTTGGCCGCTAAAATTTGCTGAAGAGTGCGACTAAAATCCTTAGAGATTAAAGGGTTCAAATCCTTTGCTGATAAAACCATTGTAAACTTCGACGAAAACATTACCGGTATTGTAGGCCCCAATGGATGCGGAAAAAGCAACATTGTGGACTCTATTCGCTGGGTGATCGGGGAGCAAAAGATCAGCCACCTCCGTTCCGAGAACCTGGAGAGTCTGGTATTCAATGGGTCCAAAACCCGAAGTGCCAGCGGCCTGGCCGAGGTAAGTCTCACTTTCGAGAATACCAAAAACCTGCTGCCAACCGAATTCAGCACCATTACCATTACCCGAAAGTTCTACAAGAACGGCGATAGCGAATACCGCCTGAACGACGTAACCTGCCGCCTGAAAGACATCCAGAACCTGTTTATGGATACGGGTGTCTCTACCGACAGCTACGCCATCATCGAGCTGGGTATGGTGGATGACCTGATCAAGGATAAGGAAAACAGCCGCCGCCGTATGCTGGAACAGGCAGCCGGTATCAGTATTTACAAGACCCGTAAGAAGGAAGCCAAGCAGAAGCTGGATGCTACCGAGCAGGATATTGCCCGTATCGAGGACCTCCTTTTCGAGATCAACAACCAGCTAAAGACCCTGGAAAACCAGGCGAAGAAGGCCGAAAAGTACTACGAGATCAAGAAGGACTACCGCGAGATCTCGATTGAGCTGGCCAAGGCTGCCCTGGAAGGCTTTAACCTTACCTACAAGGAATTAAACACCAAGCACGAGGAAGAAACCGATAAGCGTATAGCCTTGGAAGCCGACATTGCTACTCGCGAAGCAGAATTAGAGCGCGAGCGTGTAGGCTTTATTGAGCGGGAGCGCGACCTGCACTCCATGCAACAGGAGTTCAACGAATTGGTGCAAACCGTTCGTACCAAGGAAAACGAAAAGAACCTGGCTGCCCAGCGACTGGAATACCTGACCGAGCGAGCCAAAAGTCTTGAAGCCTTTCTGCAAAAAGCAGGAGGCCAGATCACCGGAATTGAAGAAAGTATTTCCTTCACCGAGCAGCAAATAGGAGAGGAAGAGAAAGCCCTTTCCAGCCTTACTGGCCAGTTGGAAGAATTCCGTAGCCAGGTAGACGCTAAACGTAACGTCCTCGATGAGAAGCGTGCAGCGGTAAACAACCTGCGTTCGGAGTACCAACAGATTCAGCGCAGCCAGTTCGATGCTGAAAAGAAAGTGGCTATTGCCGATACCTCTATCCAGAACCTTCAGCGCACGATTCATCAATTAGAGGAAGAACGCACTGACCGCGAGGAACAAATAGCGGCCCTTGAAGTAGAGAAAGAAGCCAAGCAAAAAGAGCTCGATTCTAAGAAGACCGACCTGGAGCAGCTGCAACACCATCACAATACTACCAAAGAACAGATTTTACAAACCCAGCAGATACTGGAAGACCTGCGTGCCCGACTGGCCGAGGAAACCCGTAAGCTGGATGCTAAGAAGAACGAGCACGACCTGTTAAAGAGCCTTATCGACAGTATGGAGGGCTACCCCGAAAGCATCAAGTTCCTGCACAACAACAAAGCATGGAACTATACGGCGCCTATCCTGTCGGATATTATTTATGTAAAAGAAGAATACCGTGCGGCCGTAGAAAACGTGCTGGAGCCTTACTTGAACTACTATGTAGTGGCCAACCTGCAAGAGGGCCTGCAAGCAGTGCACCTGCTGGATGAGAATAAGAAAGGTAAAGCCAACTTCTTCCTGATGGATAAGCTGAATGGGGTAGAAATCCACCATGCTGACCACCAACCTGAAGGCACTATACCTGCCACCGAAGTAATAGAAGTAGACGAAAAATACCGCAAGCTGGCCGACCGATTACTAGGCAATGTGTTTATTGCCGATAACGAATCGGTACTGGAAAATAGTAACGGCTCTGTGATCCTAGAGCGCAGTGGTAAGTATGTAAAAGGTACCTACACGCTTTCAGGCGGTAGTGTTGGGTTGTTTGAAGGAAAGAAGATCGGCCGGGCTAAAAACCTTGAAAAGCTGCAGGAAGAGATCGTAGCGCAGAAAGCCATTGTAGACGATTATACCGCGCAGATACAGACCCGACACAACGAAGTAATCGCTTACAACCAGAACCTGAAGGAACAGGCTATCCGCGATACGGAGCGCGAGATACAGCAGTTGAACAACCAGTCTTTCGGAATCCAGAATCGTTTGGAGAACCTGCACCACTCACAGTCGCAATCGCAAAACCGCCTTGAGGACCTGCAGGGACAACTGGAACAGACACAGGACTCCATCCTCAATGTGCGCAATGAACTTACTTCGCTTACTGAGAATTTCTCTCTATTCACCGAGCAATTGCAACAGGCCGAATCGGATTACCGCAATATAGAACTGGAGTATAACGACATCAATACCCAGTACAACAACCTGAACCTGAATGTTACCCGCCAGCAAAGTAAGATCAATGCGCTGAAGCAGGAACTACAGTTCAAAACCAACCAACTTACCGACCTGCGCAACCAGGTACAGACCAATACGGTGCAATTGACCGAAACGGCTTCTAACCTGGAAGAACTGCAGGAAAGCCTGAAAGGCATAGAGGAGTCGCTCCATGAGCTGATGCGCCGCCGGGAAAGCGAAGAGCACCGCCTGAACGAAGCCGACCAGGCCTACTACAACATCCGCAACCAACTGAGCGCCCGCGAAAGCGAATTGCGCCACATTGTAAAGGAAAAGGAGAATGTAGAGCACCTGTTGGCCGCCATTAAGGACAAACTCAACGACCTGAAGTTGAACCTTGCCGGTACCAAGGAGCGTTTGAACGTAGAATTCAAGATCAACATCGAAGATATCCTCGACGAAGCCCGTACGGGTGAAGTGCCGGTAGAAGAGCTGCAGGAGAAGGCTGATCGTATGAAAAAGCGCCTGGAAAACCTGGGCGAAGTAAACCCTACGGCCATTGAAGCCTTTGAGGAAATGAAGAAGCGCTACGAGTTCATCGTGGAGCAGAAGGACGACCTGGTAAATGCAAAGCAAAGCCTGCTGCAAACCATTGCCGAAGTAGAGACCACGGCTAACCAGAAGTTCCTCGAAACCTTTAACCAGGTACGCGAAAACTTCCACCGGGTATTCAAGGCCCTCTTTACGGAAGACGACCAGTGCGACTTGATCTTGGAGAACCCCGATAACCTGGCTGAGACAGGGATCGACATTATGGCCAAGCCAAAAGGAAAGCGCCCAAGCTCCATCAGCCAGCTGAGTGGGGGAGAGCGTACCCTAACGGCAACCGCCCTCTTGTTTGCCATTTACCTGATCAAGCCGGCCCCGTTCTGTATTCTTGACGAGGTGGACGCCCCGCTCGATGATGCCAACGTAGGTAAGTTTACCAAGATGATTCGTGAGTTCAGTGAGAACTCCCAGTTCATCATTGTTACCCACAACAAGACCACCATGAGTACAGTGGATGTGATATACGGGGTAACCATGCAGGAACCCGGTGTGAGCAAGCTGGTGTCTGTTGACTTTAGAAGCCTCAATTAAGCACTTAACTTTTTAGAATAGTAAAGACTGGCCCCGCCAGTCTTTTTTTATGCGAGTGCATCCAGATTACAAAAGTCTTCAAGACTTTTGTAATCTTTAGCCAATCTAAACTAATTACTACCCGCATGCGTACCATCCTTCTACTCTTCGCATCCAACATCTTTATGACCTTTGCCTGGTACTACCACCTGAAACATACCGGCATGCCCCTGTGGAAAGCCATCCTGCTAAGCTGGGGCATTGCTTTTTTCGAGTATTGCCTGATGGTACCGGCCAACCGGATGGGCTTTGTGGGCGGCTTTTCGGCCTTCCAGTTAAAGATGATGCAGGAAGTGATCACCCTTATTGTTTTTAGTGTCTTTGCCGTGGTGGTGCTAAAGGAAAGCTTTCAGCTCAAGCACCTCATTTCCTTTTGTTTCCTCCTGGGTGCCTGCTATTTCATGTTCAAAAAGTGAGGGCTTTGGGGTTCCATTACAAAAGTCTCTGAGACTTTTGTAATCTTCAGCACCGTGCAACATTTTGTTAAGAACCAGCATCTACTAGGATACCAAGGCCCTCATCCTTAAATTTGGTTACCACAATCATTATGAAAAAAGCACTTTTCTTCACCCTGCTAGCCATTGCTTCCTATGCCACCTTTGCCCAGGACAAGCCCGAAGGGCTGTTCATTAACTCCAAAGCTCCCGAATTCAAAGCCAAAGACCAGAATGGAACAGAAGTAACCTTGAAGGACTTGCGCAAGAAGGGCCCTATTGTATTGGTATTTTACCGGGGTAACTGGTGTCCCTACTGCAACCGCGAGCTAAAGCGCTTCCAGGACTCCCTGCAGCTGATCACCGATAAAGGCGCCCAAGTAGTGGCTATAACTCCCGAGGCGGGCGAAGGCATTGCTAAGACTGTAGAGAAGACGGGTGCTACCTTTCCCATTCTCTTCGATTCTGAAGTTAAGATTGCCCGCAGCTACCAGGTAGCGTACGACGTAGACGATAAGACGGCTACCCGCTACAAAAGCTTTGGAAACGACCTGCTGCTCATCAACCAGCAAAAAGGCAAAGCAGTATTGCCCGTGCCAGCCGTATACATTATTAATAAGGAAGGTTCGGTGATCTATCGCTTCTTCGAATCCGATTATCGCAGGCGTCCCTCAGTAAAAGATATTCTGGCGCAGCTTTAAAACTTGGCCATTCGACGGGTGCTGTACACAATCTTCCCGATCTTACCGTTGGCTCCCGCCATGTACACCGTGGTGCCGCTTTTTGCAATGCGGCACACATTGA
>Ga0307415_100001048_pt1 | contig 12829 bp, 15 predicted proteins | sample DK1Cmetagenome_FD_204524 | JGI IMG/M metagenome (GOLD analysis project Ga0307415, IMG submission 204524) | Maize rhizosphere microbial communities from greenhouse at UC Davis, California, United States - DK15-C-2 | ecosystem: Host-associated > Plants > Roots > Rhizosphere > Soil | place: USA...
GCCGTCGCAAGTAGGTGAGCCACGGTGAAATAGGCGACCGACTCAACCGCCTGGGGTAACCGATCCGGCAAGTCGCAATCCAAGTCGACCGGCGTCGGATCCGACTCCGCGAATGTCTCCAAGGCAGACTCCAGGCCCTCGTCGGCCAGCTCCCGCGGATAGAGCCCGCGTGCGATGGCGCGCAGCTCCGCCAAAGCCGCAGCCACCTCCGTTCCAGCTTCGGCGAGCAGGATGGCAGTCCTGGAACCGTCAGCCGGCGCAGGCGCGAGCCCAGCCAGCTGGAGGCCGAGGGCGAGCGAGACAAGCCGTTGCTGGGCGCCGTCATGCAGGTCACGCTCCAAGCGTCGGCGTTCACGGTCGGCCGCCGCCACGATGCGCTCGCGTGATGTCCGCAGTTCGCGCAGCTGAGCCGCGCGTTCGGCGTGCAGACGTTCATGGTCCAGGTAGAGCCGGGCGACCTGGGCGATCACGGCGCCCTCATGGTCGAGGAGTGGGTCGCGGTGGTCGAGGTAGGCAACGGTGTCGGATCCCCGGGTGAGAGGTGTGAGCTCGGCCCGCGGCTGGGCGGGGTTGCCGGCCGCGTCGATTAGATGCTCGTCGGTTTCCCCATGGCGGTGGTAAAGCAGCCTAGCGGTCGGGTCATGCAGGGCGGTCCCGAGTACCCGGCCCAACCCGCCGATCGCCGGCACGGCCGACGCCTGGACGACAAGCTGCGCAACGCGTTGCCGAGTCCGGGCCAGCGACAACGCGGGCCACGCTGTGCCGAGAGCGAGCAACAGCAGCAGTCCCGACTCCGCCGCCCACAAGGTCGCGTCATCGGTTTCCGGGAGCCCGCGAACCGTCGCCCGAACGTAGCCCGCAGCCACGACGCCCAGCAGGAGCACGCCGACGGTCGTCATCGGGAGCTCGATTCGGCGTCGTGCGGAGGTCCAGCGGAACAGCCGAGTCGCCAGAGCGGCCGCCAGCAGAATCGCCCAGACCGGGCCGGCCAGGGTGGCGGCGCTCTCCAACCCGGCGGCGAGGCGGAGCATGTCGGCGAGCAGTAGGAGGTTGGCTGGGCAGTCGGCGCACCCCGACGCGACCGGGTCGAAGACCAACGACAGCGCCAGGTCGAGGCCGATCGTGCAGGCGTACGCGCTCACCAGCAGGGCGCGTACGCCTCGTCCGAGGCGCCCGTACCGTTTTAGGAGCGCATGGGCCACCAGCACCGGCCAAACGGTGTCGAAGATCCGGCCAGCGGCGAAGATCCACGCTGGTGCAGCCGGGTTGTCCCAGACAGTTGCTAACCAGGCCAGGCCTGCCGCGACAAACAGAGCTCCGGACGTACGTCTGGACGCTGAGCCGAGTTCAACGGTGCCGGCAACCAGCAGCGCCGCCCCGGCCGCAAGACCAAAGACGGCGCTCCAGGTGGAGGTGGCACCGAAGGCGTACCAGGAGCTGCTGAACGCCAGGCGCGCGGACTCGGCCAAGACTGCGACGCCAGCCATCGCCGCCGCAGCCTGCAGGAGCCGAATCCGCCTCACCTGTGCCGACATCTCAACGGTTCCACCCAGCCGGCGGCCGGCAGTGCTTGTCAAGGTAGCCCGCGGACGGCTTGCCGGTGTCGCGGTGCCACGGCTTGACGGTGTATCCCGAGGGAGAGATTGCATCCGGCACCGGCGACCACTTCATGCTGTCGTGGTACAAGCTGACGCGATAGGCGAAGACCTCGCCCTGTTTAACGCCTGAATCGGTGGGCGCCTTGCCGCCGCCTCCGGTGACGGTCATCTCAAGGGTCGTGCCGGTGAGCGTATAAGTGCCGTGGAACCAGGTGCAGGCCTGCACGTTGTATTGCGTCGAGGCGAACCGCCCGTGGTCTAGCACCAGCCGGAACTCACCCCAGTTCTCAGGCACCGGGTCTTCATTGGGTTCCCACTCAGCCAACTCTTTCTCGGTGTAGGAAAGCACGTAGTTCCCGTCAAGCCTGCTCGCCGAGCTGTCCGAAGGGGACTTGGTGGATGTGGGACGACCAGTCAACGCGGCGCAGTCGATGGGCTGCCCGGATTCGGTGGATCCGAGCCGATCCTTGACGGCCTGAATCCTGTCAAGGTAACTGGCGGTCATCTGGTCGCTGCGCAGCGAGTCGTACACGCGGGTGAACGCTCGGCGCAGCTCGGCGATCTGGTCCTCAGATGCGGAGATGATCTTGACTTTGTTGCGCCGGCACATATTGGCGATATCTTCAGTGCTGCTTTGCAAGGTGACGGCATCGGCGACGGCATCCTTGGCGGCCTGAACGAGCCAGCCGCGCTGCGTGTCGGTGAGCTTGGTCCAGCTGCCGGCATTCGCCGCGATCCCGATCGGCCTTGGCCACAGACCGACATTGGCAGTGATCGAGCGGACCACTTGGTCGTACTCGTTCGCGCCGACGGCGCTGGCCTGCAGCTCAAGACCGTCGAAGCCGCTCACATCGTTGCCGTCGAAAGCCTCCTCGACCGGAATCGCGCCGAGCGCCTCCAGGCTCTGCTTGCCGACGGACGACGGGTTGTAGGCGATCCTGGCGCCGGAGTACGTCTCGGGGCCGAGCAATGACCGGCTTATGCCGTCCGGCACCCGGATCGGACCGGGCAGTACGCCGATGCCCGCAAAACCAGCGGACTTCACACCGTCGAGCATCTCGCTCACTAGGGAATCGTTGATCACCTGATGCTGCAACTCCATGCCGTCGATCAGCATCGGGGCCATCAACGCGTCGAAGCTCTTTACGCCGACGAACGGGTACGCGCGAGTCGGCACGAAGGCGATGTCGGCTTGGCCGGACTGCACCGCGTGCAGCGCATCCGCCTCGGTCGATGTGGTCGCCTCCTCGAATGCCGGTTCAGCCGTCAGCTGAAGCGCTCCGCCGGAGATTTTGGCCAGCTCGTCCAGGAATGGCTGCGCCTCCTCGCCGCGCGTGTTGGCCATCTTCAGGTTGATCGGAGGACCCTCTGTTCAGTCCTCGCGCAATCTCCAACTCGAACGTGGCCAAGCCGCTGAGGTGTCGACTCCGGCTACATGCATGGGAGGATCGCGAGAACCGGGAACTCATCACGTCCTCAGGTCTGCGCTCGCTTCAAGGCTTTCCGGGACGCCGAAGTGGGCCGCACCGCGAAATGGCCGGCAGTGGCGAGGCAGTTCCCTCCAGCTGCCTCGATGCGTGCAGCGGACCACGGCGGCCAACGGACATGTCCCAGCGCAGCTGATACAGCAGCATCTCCCGCCCATCGATTGTCAGTCAGTCTGCTTCACGGCGTCTGCAATCAGTGGAAACCCTTGAGGACTTGCTGTAGGTGCATCACCTGCCGCGGGATGAACTCGGCGATCGTGAACCCGACGACATCGACGGCCTGGCTCTCACCGGTACCGACATCAGGGTGGGAGTCGATCCCAAACGATCGCGAAGTCGTCTTCATACCGGGCAGCAAGCGCGGAGAACGGCGCGACACTCACGGAGCACTCTCCGCCGAGGGATGCAATCCGAGCCGGGTTGTGCTGACCAATAACCTCGACGGCGCGAGCGAGCTGTTCAACGACGATCGCCTTGGCCTCCACGCCGTCGCGTTCGGCCAGGCCCTCATCGGTCATGGTGACCGGTACGGTCACGGTCGGGCCGTCGTGCGGCGGGAGCACCGCCGCGAGAACCGCCGAGCCGACCGCGTACCGGCCGACGTCGAACGGGAAGTCGGCGGCGTGCCGCCCTGCCACTGTGGCCAGACCAGGCGGAGGGTGCCGTCGAGCGCTGACTGGTTGGAGTGGGTCACTGAAGTTACATTCTTCACACGGGTGTCCAATGTCGATCCGTCGTTCTGTTGTGGCAACAGTCCATTCTGGCTCAATCGATGGCTCCGACGGGGGAGTGAAACTTGGGCCGACGTCACCACGGAAGCCACCGGCGCCCTAGGCGTTTCACAAGCCGACCCTCTAGCGGGTCCTGGCGCGCTGGTGATCGTCATCGCCGCGGCGCTGACCTGGAGCCACCTCGGCGACCTCGACCCGCCCACCTCCAGCCCGCCCCGCGCACCATCTTCGGGATCCTCGCCGGTGTCGGTATCGGCATCGTCGCCACCCTGATGGGCGTTGCCGGCAGTGAAGTACTGATCCCGACAATCGGCTGTAGATGTGAACTCCGGCGATCGCGAAGTAACCGCTCGATATATGACCAACAGCAGGCCAGCTGCACGAGCGCGGGCGGGTCCGCGCTGTGCAGTGGGGGTTGTTAGCTGGCGACGAGCGCGGCGAGGTTGTCGAAGGCGGCGGTCCACCCGGCCTCGGCGTGGTCGCGGCCGGCGGGGTAGGGCCCGTCGCTGAGCGTCATCCGCGTCTTGGCGCCGTGGTCGTTGAATTCCACGCGCGTGATCGTCGGCTCGTGCATTCCCACCTCTGGCATCGGGTCGGAGCGTAGGACAATCAGCTCCGGCTCTACAAGCTCGACGATCTCGTAGCCGATCGCGAACTCGGCCCCGCTATCGCGCTGAACCATGGTGAGCTCGTAGCGCCCGCCGACCCGCAGGTCGATGTGGATCCGCTCGCGGGGTGTGTCGAAATGCTCGGGGCCGTACCACGCCGCCACCTGGTCGGGGTCGGTCCATGCCTTAAACACCTGCTCGCGCGGCGCTTCGAAGATGCGCGTGATCAGGACCTGCTGATCGGCGGCCGCCACATGCGTCGGGTCATTCATGCTGTTCTCCTGTTCTGCGCAGATGCGTCTCGAGTCGATCCATCCGGGCCTCCCACGTCGCCTTTCGCGACAGCATCCACTCCACCGCCTCATCAAGCGGGTCCGCATGCAGCCGGCTCGGCCGCCACTGAGCCTCCCGGCTGCGCACGATCAATCCGGCGCGCTCGAGCACCTTGAGGTGGCGCGAGATTGCAGGCAGGCTCACCGAGAACGGCTCCGCCAGCTCGTTCACGGTCGCCTCGCCCTCGGCGAGTCGGGTCAGGATCGAGCGCCGCGTCGGATCGGCGAGAGCGGCGAAGGTGAAGCTGAGCTGGTCGGTTGGCACTTAACTCTCCCATTAATTAACACTTCCATTAAATACCGTTGGACCTGCAGAACACAACCCAGGCTGGTCACGGCGGCTCCGGTGGCGGGTCCGTGTTGGGAATGTTCCGAACGTCGCTGGGGTAACGCTCTGGCGGATATCGCAGCCGAGGCGGACAGCAAGGTCGCGCGGCGCCGTCGCTGAGAGCACTGCGGGCGGATCGCATCAGAAGCGGGACGTGACTATCCCTGCGCGGCGGTCGCTCACCGGCCTTGATCGTGGCCATAGAGTCGCCGACCGCGTCCACCCAGCTGCGGGCGACCTGACCTGGTCACCCCAGGCCTGGCCGAGCCGCCAGAGGTCGGTGCCGAGCTCGCAGCTGTAGCTGAGCCGGGTCCCGTCGGCGGTCTCGTCGAAGGCGAAGGTCTCGATCACGTGGGGCACGGGGCCGCGGAGCAACCGGAAGCCCATCCGGTTCGGCGGGTCCAGGGTGAGGTCTCGACGCTAACCGCCGTCAAACCGGACCCGACCGGGGTGCGGTGCGCGGCCAACACCATCTGCCCAGCGCGTTCGAGTATCTCGACCTTCTTCCGCTATCTCCTGCTCGCCACAACAGGATTGCGGCGTGGCGAAGCGTTGGGATTGCGGTGGGTCTGATCTCGACCTTGACGCCGGCCGCGCGTCGATCCGGCCGACGGTCATTGCTATCAGGCACACGGTGATGATCGGCACACCAAAGACGGCGAAGGGGCGGCGCACCGTCACCTTGACAGTGGCACTGTCGCCGCGCTTAGGGAGCACCGTAGGCGGCAGGCCGCGGAGCGGTTGCTGATGGGCGCAAGTGGACCGACAACGACCTTGTCTTCTGCCACCCAGGCGGGACCGTGCTGCACCCTGAGCGGTTCTCGCGTGGCTTCCTGGAGACAGTGTGGCCAGGATCGGACTGCCGCGAATCCGGCTGCATGACCTTAGGCACGGCTGGGCAACCCTGGCGCTGCAGGCCGGCATCCATCCGAAGGTGGTGCAGGAACGGTTGGGCTACGCCAACATCGCCATCACGCTCGACACATACAGCCACGTCGTTGCCGGTTTGCATGAGGATGCGGCCGAGGATGTCGCAGTTTGCTCCGGCCGGTTAGCAATCCGTTAGCACAGGGGCAGTGAAGTGAACCAAATGACTCACCTGACTAGGGGGCTCCCGCGAGGCCGTGGGGGAGTTAGTATCAGCTCCTGGCGGCCCGGCCACCCGACGGGCCCGACCTGCTGGCGGCTCACGGCAGGAGAGGCCTCTGCAGACCTGAGGGAGATCACCCAGCGTGTCATCGATGCTCGACCCCGAGGTCGAACCGAGCCAGGCGAGAGAAATGATCAAGACCGGCAAGGGCTGCCTTGCCGTTCTGGTGGCAGCCGCAGTACTGATGTTCGGCGGCTACTTTGTCTGGGACAAAGCCAGCACCTTCCTGTCCACCTTTGGTGAGGTTCCCGACTATCCCGGGCCCGGCAACGCCAAGATCCTCATCGACGTACCAGAAGGCGCCTCCTTGGATGTGATTGGCGGAATCCTCGTCGAGAAGGACGTCGTCAAGTCGAAGAAGGCCTGGGACAGGGCGGTACGCGGCGAGGAACGAGCAACCAGCGTTCAGGCTGGCAGATACCTCATGAGAACGCAGATGCAGGCCCTTGACGCACTGCGGCTGCTGATCAATCCGGGTAGTTCGAAGATCCGCCTACAGTTCACGATTCCAGAGGGCATGCGTCTCAGTGCCCAAGTGGATGCGCTGGCGAAGCGTACCAAGATCAAGAAATCGGCGTTTGAGAAAGCCTTGGCAAAGCCGAAAGCCCTCAAATTGCCCAAGTACGCCAAGAATCGGCCCGAAGGTTTCCTCTTCCCAGACACATACGAGCTGACTGCCGACTCAACGGCGACCTCGACGCTGAAGCAGATGGTCAGTCAGTACAAGTCCGTGACCCGCGAGACCGAGTTTGACGCTGCAGCAAAAAAGCTCAAGCGATCGCCGTACGAGGTGCTTACCGTGGCCAGCATCATCGAGCGAGAGGTGAATCGTGAGGAGTACCGCGCGAAGGTGGCGCGGGTGCTCTACAACCGGCTCGACAAGGGAATGAAGCTCAGGCTCGATTCGACGGTGATCTACGCCGAAAACCTCAAAACGAACACCACCTCGAAGCAGGATCGCAAGAGCAAGTCGAAGTACAACACCTACCGCTACAAGGGACTGCCGCCTGGGCCGATCTCCGCACCCGGCAAGGCAGCTTTAGAGGCGGCCGCCAAGCCGGAGAAGGGTAAGTGGCTCTATTTCGTCACGGTGAACTTCGATACCGGCGAGACGAAGTTCGCGGACAACCAAGCGGACTTCGAGAAGATCCGGCAGGAGTTCCAGGCCTGGTGCCAATCCCATCCTGGTCGCTGTGATACCTAACCGTGATTCGCTGGGTGACGTCCGTCGCTGCGCGGTTCTTGGTTCACCCATTGAGCATTCACTTTCACCCGCTCTGCATAGGGCTGCGTACACCCAGCTCGGGTTGAACTGGACCTACGACAAGCTGGAGATTGATCAGCACCGACTCGCGCCCTTTGTCGCGGGGCTCGACGAATCCTGGCGTGGTCTTAGCTTGACCATGCCGCTCAAGGTTGCCGTCCTGGAACTTGGGGAGGTTGATCAACTTGCCCAGCTGGCCGGCGCGGGTAACACACTGATCTTGGAAGCGGATACCCGCCGGGTCTACAACACTGATGTGGGCGGCTTGGCCTGGGCAGTTCGTCAGGTGACGACAGTGCCGCTGCCACGGGTGACGATCTTGGGTGCTGGGGCCACGGCGAGTGCAGCACTCATTGCCGCGGCCCAGCTCGGTGCGCAGCAGGTAACAGTTGCAGCGCGTACGCCGTCCAGGGCCGAACCGCTCCGAGCGCTGAGCCGAGAGCTGGGCATAGAGCTGGAGATCAGGCCATGGTGGGCCCGACTCCCGCAGACCAACCTTGCGGTTTCGACAGTGGTCTCAGGTGCCGCCGACACCATCGCGCCTTCGGTTGCCGACAGCGCACCGCTGATCGTCGACGCCATCTACGATCCTTGGCCGACTGTCCTGGCAACGACCGCTCAGCAGGCCGGCTGCACGGTCATTAGTGGCCGGGACCTGCTCATCGGTCAGGCCCTGTTGCAGATTGAACTGATGACCGGCCGCTCCGTTGCCGCCGAACTCCTCTACGCCGCACTCCCAGCCGAGTTGTCGGCATGATGGTCGCTTGAGCCACCATGGACGCTGACAACTCGGAGTACGTGGAAGACTGCTGATCATGCTCAGATGGCTCACAGCCGGCGAGTCGCACGGTCCGGCACTGGTAGCAATCCTCGAAGGATTGCCCGCTCATGTGTCCATTACCAGTGGCGACATCTCTGATGCCCTGGCGCGCCGTCGGCTCGGCTTTGGTCGCGGTGCCCGGATGAAGTTCGAGGCAGACGCGGTAACCGTTCTAGGCGGCATGCGGCACGGCGAGACTCAGGGCGGCCCGATCGCGATCCAGGTGGCGAACTCGGAGTGGCCGAAGTGGCAGACAGTGATGGCGGCCGATCCGGTATCACTAGATGAGCTGGAGGGACAGGCACGCAACGCGGCACTCACCCGGCCCCGCCCAGGCCATGCGGATCTGGTGGGAATGCAGAAGTACGACTTCGAGGAATCTCGGCCTGTCCTGGAACGGGCCAGCGCTAGGGAGACGGCGGCAAGGGTCGCGTTGGGTCGGGTCGCCTACGCGTTCTTGCAACAGGCCCTGGGCGTCAGCGTGCTCAGTCACGTCGTTGAGCTCGGTACGGCTCGGGCGCCCGCTGGAGTGATCCCTTCAGCTACGGACCTGGCCACCATTGATGAGGATCCGGTTCGCTGCTTCGACCAGACGGCCAGCGGTGAAATGGTCGCCGAAGTAGAGCGCGCGCAAAAAGACGGAGACACACTCGGCGGAGTCGTGGAGGTGGTTGTCTGGGGCCTGCCGCCCGGTCTGGGTTCGCACGTTCACTGGGATCGCCGCTTGGACGCACAGCTAGCGGCGGCACTTATGGGAATCCAGGCCATCAAGGGTGTCGAGATAGGTGACGGATTCGAGCTCGCACGCAGCCGGGGCAGCACCGCCCACGACGAGATCGTGCCCGGTGAACACGGCATTAGTCGGGCATCGCATCGATCGGGTGGCACCGAGGGCGGCATGAGCACCGGGGAGGTGCTGCGAGTACGTGCAGCGATGAAGCCAATCTCGACGATCCCGCGGCCTCTCCGTACGGTTGACATTACGACGGGCGAGCCAGCAGTGGCCCATCATCAGCGCTCAGATGTATGCGCCGTCCCGGCGGCCGGCGTGGTTGCGGAGGCGATGGTCGCCCTGGTGGTGGCCAACGCGGCCTTGGAGAAGTTCGGCGGCGACTCTGTCGCTGAAACCAGGCGCAACTTCGAGAGCTACCTCAAACAACTCGCCGATCGCGGGCTTCAGGTGCGAACCCAGTCATTAGCGCAGCCATGAGCAGCACGCTTGTCCTTGTTGGTGCCCCCGGCTCGGGAAAGAGCACCGTTGGAGCGTTGCTAGCCGAACGGCTCGGCGTACCCTTCCGCGATGTCGACGCCGTAATCGTCGAGCGGACCGGAAAGTCCATCAGTGAGATCTTCACAGACGACGGAGAGCCGACCTTCCGAGCCCTGGAAGAACAGATCACTGCTGAACTCCTGCCACTGCCCGGCGTGTTGTCGCTCGGCGGCGGGGCGGTGCTCTCGGCAACCACGCGGGCTGCGCTACGTGATCATCGAGTGGTCTGGCTGAAGGTCGGTCTGGCTCAGTCGGTGAAGCGTGTCGGGCTCGATACCGCACGCCCGCTGCTCCTCGGCAACGTCCGAGGTCAGTTGCGGAAGCTGCTCGACGAGCGAGCTGCTCTCTATCGAGAGGTGGGAAACGAGGTTGTCGACACCGACCACACAACGCCTGCCAAAGTCGTCGAGATGATCATGAACGCGCATGCCGCCCAGCACTGAGCCGACCCGGATTGCTGTCGAAGCAGAACGGCCGTATCAGGTTTTCCTCGGCTACGATCTGCTGGCCGAGGTGCCTGGCCTACTGCGCCCGGGCGTGCAACAGGTGGCGTTGCTGCATCCGCCGACGATGATCAAGACGGCCGAGCGTTTGGTACACCTGCTGAGCACCGCTGGTTTGGAGCCCATGCGCATTGATGTACCTGACGCCGAGGCAGCGAAGAGCGTCGCAGTTGCCGAGCGTTGCTGGTCGATTCTCGGAAACGCCGGCTTTACTCGCTCCGACGCGGTCGTTGGACTGGGCGGTGGTGCGACAACTGACCTGGCTGGGTTTGTGGCAGCGACCTGGCTGCGCGGAGTACAACTGGTCATGGTTCCAACGACGCTGCTGGGCATGGTCGACGCGGCTGTCGGGGGCAAGACCGGGATCAACACCGCGGAAGGCAAGAACCTTGTCGGTTGCTTCTACGAGCCGGTTGGCGTGATTTGTGATCTCGCTGCACTCGGCACATTGCCGACCGCGGACTTGGTGGCCGGCCTCGCTGAAGTGATCAAATGCGGCTTCATCGCCGACCCCGAGATCTTGACCATGATCGAATCGGACCCGGCAGCGGCAGTGCGGTCTGATTCGATCATGCTCCGCGAGCTCGTCGAGCGGGCGGTGTCGGTCAAGGCGCGGGTCGTGACAGCGGACTTCCGAGAGGCTACGTCGACTGGCTCGGCGGTCGGCCGGGAACTACTGAACTATGGCCATACACTCGGTCACGCAATCGAGCGCCGCGAGCATTTCGCATGGCGACACGGCGAGGCGGTCAGCGTTGGCATGATCTTTGCCGCCGAGCTAGCCAGGCTGGCTGGCCGACTCGACCAGCAAACGGCTACGCGGCATCGCGAGGTGCTGTCGCGCGTCGGTTTGCCGACGAGCTATCCGGCTGATGCGTTCGACGACCTCATGCACACGATGGCGCTCGATAAGAAGACCCGGGGTTCAGTGTTGCGATTTGTGATCTTGAACGGGCTGGCCAGCGCGGAGATTCTCGCGGCACCAGCGAAGGACCTGTTGCGTGCCGCGTACGCCGCCGTTGCAGCCTAGGCGATGATTCCGCCATGAACGAAGCCTGGGGTGAGCTCAATGTTCGGGAAACCTTCGCGGAGGCAGCGCGGACCTTCGCCGACCTGGTACGCCCTATCCCGGCAGACCGCTGGGACGGTCCTGGACTGGGGGAGTGGAACCTGCGGTCCTTGGTCGGGCACACCGCGCGATCACTCGTCACAGTCGAGACCTACCTTGGTCAGCCTGCTGACACCGAAGCAGCGCCAACCCCAGCGGCCTACTACGTGGCGGTGGCCGGGCTCGACCCTGAGGGCGTGGTTGGCCGCGGTGTGGCGGCGGGAAAGGCGCTCGGAGACAACCCGGCCGAGATTATCGATGCCCTCGCCGAGCGCGTACCTGTGCTGGCCGAAACCGCTGGCAATCCGCTGATCAACACTGCAGCTGGAGGGATGCTGCTGGAAAACTACCTGCCCACCCGAAGCTTCGAGCTGGTGGTGCACAGCCTCGATATCGCGGCGGCGGTACCCGACATCGAAGGCCCAGAGTTCAGTGACCAGTTGCTGAGCCAGGTCGCCAGAGTCGCCGCCACCGCAGCCGTGTTGTTCGGTCGCGGCGCCGAGATGATGCTGGCGCTTACCGGCAGAGCTACTCTCCGCCCGGGTTTCAGCGTGGTCTGACCACGTACAGCTTGGGTCTAAACTGGGCGGCTGCCAGTGGGGGCGGCAGCAGCTCAAAAAGAAGGGTGACGAGGCGTGGCGTCGACGAACGATTTAAAGAACGGCATGGTGCTGGACCTGGATGGGCAATTGTGGTCCGTGGTCTGGTTTCAGCACCACAAGCCCGGCAAGGGCAATACGGTGGTACGCACCAAGCTGAAGCATGTGCTGTCCGGCAAGGTCGTCGACAAGACGTTCAACGCTGACACCAAGGTCGACACGGCCAATGTTGACCGCCGCGACATGCAGTACCTCTACCACGACGGTTCGGGCTTCGTGTTCATGGACACCAGCACCTACGACCAGCTGACCATCCCGGACGAGACAGTCGGTGAGGCGAAGAACTACCTGCTCGAAGAGCAGGTGGCAACCGTGGCACTGCACAATGGCACGCCGCTCTACATTGAGCTGCCCGCCTCGGTCGAATTGGCGGTCACCTACACCGAACCCGGCTTGCAGGGTGACCGGAGCACCGGCGGCACCAAGCCTGCAACCGTCGAAACCGGATTGCAGATCCAAGTTCCGCTCTTTTTGACCACCGGCGAGAAGGTCAAGGTAGACACCCGAAGCGGTGAGTACTTGGGACGCGTCGGCAGCTGATCATGGCTGCCGGCTCGTCACGTAGTAAGGCCCGGAAGCGGGCGCTAGACATCTTGTTCGAGGCAGAGCTGCGTGGCACAGATCCGGTCGCAACCTTGGAGGAGCGGGCGGCCGCAGCCAGCCCGCCGGTGCGCGAGTACACAGCTGAGCTGGTACGGAGTGTTGCTGCCCATGCGGCAGAGATCGACGCCCGGATCAGCGCCTGCTTGGTTCCCGGCTGGACGTTGCCGCGGATGCCTCGGGTAGATCGCAATGTGCTGCGAATCGCGGTGTACGAAATCGACTACGGTGACGTGCCCGATGCAGTCGCGGTCGCGGAAGCAGTCCAGCTCGTCTCGGACCTCTCCACTAACGAATCGCCGGCGTTCGTGAACGGTGTGCTGCGGGCGATCTCGGCCTCAACCGTTTCTTGAGATACGGCTAGCGTTCCT
>Ga0307415_100001049_pt1 | contig 12821 bp, 14 predicted proteins | sample DK1Cmetagenome_FD_204524 | JGI IMG/M metagenome (GOLD analysis project Ga0307415, IMG submission 204524) | Maize rhizosphere microbial communities from greenhouse at UC Davis, California, United States - DK15-C-2 | ecosystem: Host-associated > Plants > Roots > Rhizosphere > Soil | place: USA...
CTTGAGGGCGGCCGCGCGGGTCTCGGCCGCGGCCACCTCGATGTCATGGGCGCTTGTCGGTGCCGCTACCGCCGGCGCCGCGGCCTTCTTCGCGGTCCGCTTCGGCGGCGCGGGCTTCGCCGCGGCCTTGCCGTCGGTCACCGGCGCGGCCGGCGCCGGTGGGGCGGCCGCCACGGCGGCCTCAAATGTCGCGCGTAGCCGTCGGGCGACGGGAGCCTCGATGGTGCTCGACGCCGATTTGACGTACTCACCCAACTCTTGGAGCTTGGCGAGTACGACCTTGCTCTCGACGCCCAGCTCCTTCGCCAGCTCATGTACGCGGGGCTTGCCTGCCACTACACTCCTCATCCCGAGGTCGGCGGGCGGCCCCGCTCGACCTCACTTGGGCACTTGAAGACTGATCATCTCAGCGACTTCATCGTGTGCTCATGTCGGTCGTCCTACCTTGCTGTCCGGGGTGGTTGCCCACCACCTGGTTTTCCGAGCGCTGAAGTCCGCCGCCAGCGACGTACTCGCTCAGCCCGCCGGTGTCGACGACACCGGTGATCCGCAGTGCCCGCCCGAAGGCCCGACGCCGTTCCGCCAAGGCGAGACAGGCCGGGTCGGGGTGAATGTGCGCACCCCGGCCGGGGAGCCGGCGCCCTGGGTCGGGTACAACAGCGACCGCCGCGCCGGATTCTTCCCGGCTTGGCGGCTGTCCGGAGTACTCGACCTTGACGTCCCCACCCGCGACGACCCGCAGTAACTCGGAGGTTGGTGCTCGCCTCCGGCAACCCACGCAGGTGCGCTCCGGTGACGCGCGACGTACCACCGACCGAAGTCTACCCCCACTACGGCCGCGAGGCTCCCCCCGGCTGTGCTGTGCTTGCCTCGGCCACGGGCGAGCGAAGCGAGCGTTCGGGGGGCGCGTACCCAACCTCTCGGGGCAGGACGGCTAGCCGGCCGGGGCCTGCTCGACCGGAGCGGTCGCCGGTGCCGCCTCGCCGGCCGGCCCGGCACGCTCGTCGTCGGCGGCCGGGGTGTCGGGCCGGATGTCGATGCGCCACCCGGTCAGCCGGGCGGCCAGCCGGGCGTTCTGCCCCTCCCGGCCGATGGCCAGCGAGAGCTGGAAGTCGGGCACCGTGACCCGGGCGGTACGGGTGGCCGCGTCGACGACCTCGACCCGCAGGGCCTTGGCCGGCGACAGCGCGTTGCCGACGAACGTGGCCGGTTCGTCCGACCAGTCGATGATGTCGATCTTCTCGCCGTGCAGCTCGCTCATGACCGCGCGGACCCGCGATCCCATGGGCCCGATGCAGGCGCCCTTCGCGTTCACGCCGGGCGCGGTGGACCGTACCGCGATCTTCGTGCGGTGTCCGGCCTCGCGGGCGATCGCCGCGATCTCCACCGTGCCGTCGGCGATCTCCGGCACCTCGAGCGCGAAGAGCTTCTTCACCAGGCTCGGGTGCGACCGCGACAGCGTCACCTGCGGGCCGCGAAAGTTCTTCGCCACGTGCACCACCACGCACTTGATGCGCTGCCCATGCTCGTACGTCTCGCCCGGCACCTGCTCGGCGGCCGGCAACATCGCCTCCAGCTTGCCGAGGTCGACGCTGACGATGCCCTTCTCCGAACGGCCCTCGTGGGCCTGGATGACCCCGGTCACCAGGTCGCCGTCGCGCCCGACGTACTCGCCGTAGTGCACCTCGTCGGTCGCCTCGCGCAGCCGCTGCAGGATGACCTGCTTGGCGGTCATGGCCGCGATGCGCCCGAAGTCGTGCGGGGTGTCGTCGAACTCCTCCAGCACCTCGCCCTCCGGCCCGACCTCCTGGGCCAGGACCGTGGCCACACCGGACTTCCGGTCGATCTCCACCCGCGCGTGCGGATGAGAGCCCTCGGTGTGGCGGTACGCGGTGAGCAGGGCCGTCTCGATCGCGGCGAGAATGGTCTCGACCGGAATCTCCCTCTCCTGCGCCAGGGCGCGGAGGGCCGCGAGGTCGATGTTCACGAGCCATCCTCCTCTCCGGTCAGCTGCGGGTCCCCGTCGTCTCCGATCAGCTCCCAGTCCTCGTTCTCGTTCCCGTCCGGGCGGGCGAACTCCACCTGCACCCGGCCCGGGCCGAGCCGGTCGTGGGCCACGCTACGGGCCTGACCGTCCACAGTGAACGTCACGTCCGCGTCGTCGGCCGCCACGACCCGGCCGGTCACGGTGGCTCCATCCACCGATACGCGCACGAGTCGCCCCACGTTGCGCCGCCAGTGGCGCGGCAGGGTCAGCGGCCGGTCCACGCCCGGCGAGCTGACCTCGAGCGTGTACGAGCCGGCGATGAGTTCGCCGCCGTGTTGTCCGTCGCCGCCCGACTCGGCCGCGTCCAGACCGGCCGAGATCACCCGGGACAGGTCGCTCAGCTGGTCGTGGCTGACGCCGCCGTCGGCGTCCACGGTGATCCGGACCACGTGGCGGCGCCCGACCCGGCTCACCGCCAGGTCCTCCACGTCGAACCCGCCCCCGCGGGCCAGGGGTTCCACGATGGAGCGCAGCCGGGTCCGCAGCGCGACCATATCGGGAACGCGCTCATTGTCGCCGCGCTCCCTGTTGGTGCGCTCCTTGCCACGCTCCTTGTTGGTGCGCTCCTTGTTGGTGCGCTCCTTGTTTCCGCGCGACTCGGCCTGGTGCGGATGCGTGGTGGATCGGGCCCCGGTGGCCGGTCGACGTCCCCGTTCCGCCATCGCCCCACCTCCCTCGATCCGTACCTGCGTAACGCTGAGTCGCCGTGATGTCGCGGCCCGCACCAGCATCCGAGGGCGGCACGTGCCAATACACCACCGCCGCGCGGCCAGCCGACCGTCGCGGTTGCCCGAAGCGTAACGCGCCGTGACGCCCCTGTGCTCCCACGAAGACCCGACACGCGAACCCCGCGGGGCGCGCCATCCGCCTACTGGCACCAACCTGACAGGATGGCCGGGTGCGAAACCCGGAGCCCTCGCCGGAACGGCCCCTGACCTCGCGCCGGACGTTCCTCCGTGGCGCGGCGGCCGTGGCCGGGGTGAGCCTCGCCGGCGCCGCGACGGCGTCCGCGCTCACGGGATGCGATGTCTTCTCGAAGGGCACCGGCGCGGCCACGGAACCGCACGGCCTCGAGGGGCTGCTGGGCGCCACCGTCGCGCTCGGTGACCAGTACGACCTGACGATGTCCGCGGTACCCGCGTTGGCGCCCGCCATCACGCCGGTACGTGACGCGCACCGGGCCCACGCCCAGGCCCTCGCCGACGCCATCGGAGTACCGGTTCCGGCGGCTTCGCCCCCGCCCGGCCAGGTGCCGGCGGACCGTCCCGGGGCCCTCGCCCAGCTCACCTCGGCCGAGAAGGCGGGCCGGGACGCCGCCGTGGCCGCCTGCGTGGAGGCCACGCCCAGGCTCGCCGGCCTGCTCGGCTCGATCGCCGCGGCCCGGGCCAGCCACCTGGAGGTGCTCAGGTGACGGACTCGACCGAGGCCCTGTCGTTGGCGATGGCCGCCGAGCACGCCGCCATCTTCGGGTACGGGGCGGTCGGGGCCCGCCTGACCGGCTCGGCCCAGGCGGCCGCCCGGCAGGCCGAGGCCGCCCACCGCGACCGGCGCGACGCCCTGGCCGCCCGGATGATCGCGGCCAGCGCCCCGCCGCCGCCCGCCGACGCGGCGTACCAGCTTCCGTTCCCGGTCACCGACCGGGCCAGCGCCCTGCGGCTCGCCGTGCACGTCGAGGAGGGCGCCGCCCGCGCCTGGCGCCAGGGCCTGCCGGCCACCTCCGGGGAGACCCGACGCTTCGCCGTGGCCGCGCTGATCGACTGTGCGGTGCGGGCCGCGCGCTGGCGCCGCACCGCGGGTACCCAGCCGGCCACCGTCCCGTTCCCCGGCGCCCCGGCCTGAGCCACCTCGCGACAACTTTGTCAAAGTTGTCGCCTCAATGCCGCTTCGAGGCGACAGTATCGTCGATATTGCCGCGATCTTGGCCCCCTTGATCAACTAGGTGCGAGTGGCGACCTGGCGCGGCGCATACTCGGTATGCATACTGAGTACTTATGAGCGTCAAGCGTGGGCTGCTGGCCCTCCTGGAGCGCGGATCCCGGTACGGGTACCAGCTCCGGACCGAGTTCGAGCTGGCGACCGGCGGCACCTGGCCGCTGAACATCGGGCAGGTCTACACGACCCTCGGCCGGTTGGAGCGCGACGGGTTGGTGCGACCGTTGCCGGAGTCCGACGGGGGGCAGCGGCCGTACGAGATCACCGGTGCCGGCCGCGCCGAGTTGGCGCTGTGGTTCGCGACGCCGATCAGCCAGGCCGACCGGCCCCGCGACGAGCTGGCGATCAAGCTGGCGCTGGCCCTGACGACCCCCGGCGTCGACGTGCGGGCGGTGGTGCAGACCCAGCGCACCGCCACGATGCGGATGCTGCGGGAATACACCCGCCTCAGGTCGAGGTCCGACGAACCGGGCGACCTGGCCTGGCGGCTGGTCCTGGACGCGATGGTGTTCCGCGCCGAGGCCGAGGTCCGGTGGCTCGACCACTGCGAGTCCAGCCTCGTGCGCTACTCGCCCCCTCGGCTATCCCGAACCGGCGCCGGCGCGACGGCCGGAGCCGGCGAGTCCACAGAGGAGGTGGGGGCCCGATGAGCCGGTCGCACCGCTCGGTGGCTCGCGCCGGCAGTACGCCCGGGCTCGGGTAAGTCCACATTGCTCACGCCCTCGGCCGGCTGGGCCGCCCGGACCTCGCCGCTCAAGCGGGGGCGGTGCGGATCAGGACGAGCCGGTCCTGGGCCGAGGCCGCCGCCCAGACCTCGCCCGATCGGCCGTGGATCTGGCGCACGCCGGCGTCACCGCCGGGCAGGCCCACGCTCGTGAACTTCTGGGTGGTGGGGTCGAAGCGGACCAGCGCGTTGGCCCCGAAGTCGCTGAGCCAGACCTGGTCCCGGTCGTCGACGAAGACGGCGTACGCCTGCGGTGCCTTGCCCGGCAGCGGCCACTCGCGCCACTTGTTGCCGGCCGGGTCGAAGACGGCTAGCCGGCCGGCGTTCCACTCGCTGACCCATATCTGGCCCTTGCTGTCCGACCACACGCGACGGGCGCCCTGATCGGCCGTGGGCGGGCGCAGCACCGTGGCGGCCCCGGTCCCCCTGTCGATGCGCGCGATGTAGCTGCCGGCCAGCGACGCGTAGTAGATCTGGCCCGACGGGGTGACCGTGATGCCGTACGGTCCCCGGCCGCCCGGCGCGTCGTACACGGTCATCTGCCCCGAAACGGGGTCGAGCCGGCCGTAGACGCCGTTCTGCCCGGTGAACCACAGCACGCCGGAGTCGTCGAACACCGCCGTGTTGAGGTTGGCGCCGGCCCGGTCGGGCGGCAGCGGGAACCGCTTGACGGCTCGGGTCTGCGCATCCACCCGTACGATCGCGTTCAGGCCGCCGTCGGTGATCCAGGCCGCGCCGTCGGAGGCCACGATCACCCCGTGCGGGGCCGCGCCCGGCCCGAGCGGTACCCGCAGGACGCGCCCGCTGGCCGGGTCGAGGTGGCCGAGGTAGCCGGCCGCCTGGGCGGTGAACCACACTCCCCCATCGGTGGCGGGCGCCACGTCGTGCGGCCGCGCCCCGGCCGGCAGCGCGAACGTCTCGACCCGCAACTCCCCGACGGCGCCGGGGGTCGGGGTGCCGGTGGCCGACGGCGGCCCGGCCGGGGCCGTCGTGGGCGGGGGCGACCCGGCCGGCTCCGTGCACGCACCGAGCGCGAGCGACGCCACGCCGAGCAGGACGGTGACCCGGCGGCGGGCATCGAAGCGCGTCATGGGCCCCAATCTAACCCGGCTTCCGCCGTTGGCCAGATCACGGCAGACTGTGGACCATGTCCGCCGTCTCCTCCCTGGCCCGCCGTCTGGGTGGCAAGCGCTGGTTCGCGTCCGTGGGCCGGGCGCTCGTGCCGCTGGATCGCCTCGTCGGCAAGCTTACCCGGGGCCGCCTGGTCAGCCTGAACATGAACGACCTGACCACCCTGATGCTGACAACCACCGGCCGCAAGACCGGTCGCGCCCGAACCCAACCGCTGCTGTACGCGCGGGATGGCGACGCGTTCGTTGTGGTCGGTTCCAACTGGGGCCAGGCCCATCACCCGGCCTGGTCGGCCAACCTGCTGGCCAACCCCGACGCGCTGGTCCTGCTGGGCGGCAAGGAGATCCCGGTGCGGGCGGTGCGGGTCGAGGGGCCGGAGCGGGACCGCCTGTGGGAGCTGATGCGGTCGGTGTGGCCGGCCTATTCGACGTACGAGCAACGGGCCGGCCGCCACATACGGGTGTTCCGGCTGGAGCGCCACTGAGGTCCGTTTGTCCACATTGGACTCCGAGAGGACGCTCCCCATTCACGGGGCAACGACAGGGACGCTTGTCACGACCGTCACAATGGCGGCGTGAGCGCCACCGCCTCGGCGGGCCCCACCCCGGCCCGCCACAACCCGCGCTGGGCCGTGGCCGAACAGCTCACCGATGCGCTCCGGGACCGCTACGGCCCGTACCTGCAGGCCGTCGGCGTTCATGGCCCGCTCGCGCACGGCGACGACACCGACACGAGCGACGTGGACCTGCTGGTGGTCACGCGCTCACCGAAGAGCGGTCCGCCGACTGGGATCCGGCGCGTCGCCGGGGTGATCGTCCACCTCGCGGTCGTCGGCGCCGACGCTTACCTGCGCGAGGCCCGCTCGTTGACCGCGGCGTGGCCGCTGACCGCCGACCGGTACATCACCACGCGGCCCCTGCACGATCCGGACGGCTGGCTGCCCGGCGTGCGGGACGCCCACCTCGCCCACCTGGCCAAGAGCGACGCCCGCGCGTTCGCCGGGCTGGCCCGCGAGGCGTGGTGCCGGGCCGCGAGCGCGCAGGCCAGGGCGCGCCAGTTGGCCGAGTGGTACGAGACCGACTCCGCGATGCTCGTGCTGGGCGAGGCCAGGCTCGGCGTGGCGCTGGTGGACGGCCTGCTCACCCGCACGTACTTCCGCAGCGGCGCGGACGCGGTCAAGCGGGCCGGCGTCGCGTCGTCGCACATCTATGAACTGGGCGAGCGGCTGGCCGGGCAGGCGCAGGAGCTGTCCCATCGCGGGTACCCGGTCGACGGCGAGATCGAGGACCTCCTCTAGCGCCTATGCGGCCGTCGCCGTGCCGATCAGCATGCCGATGAGGTACGTGGCGCCGGCCGCCGCCGCGCCGAGCAGCAGTTGCCGCGGCCCGGCCAGCCACCACGGCAGGCGGGTGAAGCGGGCGAACAGCGCGCCGGCCGCGAACAGACCCGCGCCGCCGGCGACCAGGGCCGGCCACAGCACGGTCGACCCGAACAGGTACGGCAGCAACGGGATGAACGCCCCGACGGCGAAGCACACGAACGAGGACACCGCCGCGGTCCACGGGCTGGGCTGCTCGTCCGGATCGACGCCCAGCTCCTCGCGGGCGTGCAGCCGCAGCGCCTCCTCCGGGTTGGCGTGCACCGCCCGGGCGACCTCGTGCGCGAGATCGGCCGGCAGGCCGCGGGCGATCCAGGCCTGGGCCAGCTCGGCGATCTCCTCGTCGGGATGGCGTTCCAGCTCCCGGCGCTCCTTGGCCAGCTCGGCGGCGACCTGCTCGCCCTGCGTGCGCACGGAGGTGTACTCGCCCAGGGCCATCGAGATGGCGCCGGCCACCAGGCCCGCCGTCCCGGTCAGCAACACAGTCCTCGCGGCCACGCCGGCGCCACCGACGCCGGCGATGAGGGCGATGTTGGACACCAGACCGTCCATCGCGCCGAACACCGCCGCGCGCAGCCATCCACCGGACACGTCGGCGTGGCGGTGCCGGTCGACGTGAGCCTCGGCGGTACCGGTCATGGCAGCGTCAGGATGTCGTACCCGGCCTCGGTCACCGCGACGGTGTGCTCGAACTGGGCCGTCCACCGGCGGTCCTTGGTCAGGACGGTCCAGCCGTCGTTCCACATGTCGTGCCGGAACGTTCCCAGCGTGATCATCGGCTCGATCGTGAAGGTCATGCCCGGTTCCATGATCACGGTGAGCTCGGGGTTGTCGTAATGCGGAACGAACAGTCCCGAGTGGAACGACTCCCCGATGCCGTGGCCGCCGAAGTCGCGCACGACGCCGTACCCGAAGCGCTTGGCGTACGCCTCGATGACCCTTCCGATCACGTTGAGCGGCCGTCCCGGTGCCACGGCGCGCACGCCCCGCATGGTCGCCTCGCGGGTGCGCTCGACGAGCAGGCGCACCTCCTCGGTCACCTCGCCGACGCAGAAGGTCTGGTTCGTGTCTCCGTGCACCCCGTCACGGAAAGCCGTCACGTCGACGTTGACGATGTCGCCCTCCTCGATCACCGTCGAGTCCGGGATGCCGTGGCAGATCACCTCGTTGAGGCTCGTGCAGCAGGACTTGGGGAACCCCTTGTAACCCAGGGTCGAGGGGTACGCGTCGTGATCGCAGAGGAACTCGTGCACCAGCCGATCGATGTCGTCGGTGCTCACGCCCGGCTTGCAGTGCTCGCCGGCCAGCACCGTCGCCTGGGCCGCGAGCCGCCCGGCCTGGCGCATCCGCTCGATCACCTCGGGGGTCTGCACGGTGACGTTGGAGCGCTTCGGCTCCCGCTTCCCGACGTACTCCGGTCTCGGAATGTGAGCCGGCACCTCCCGTCGCGGGGAGATCTGACCCGGCGTCAGCGGGGCGCGCACCCTCATCGCCACCCTTTCGATCGCTTTCTGTGCCTTCGGCGTACCGTACGAGCCTAGCCGCCCCACCCCGCCCGGCACCTCGGCCGCGCAACAACCCTCGGCCGCCCCGCGTCCGGGGCACGCGCCCCCCACCCGCGTCGATCATGAAGTTAGCGTCATGATCGGCGGGTTGGGGTGACGTCTAGTCCATGATCGGCGGGATCATGGTGCCCGCTCCGGCGCCGCTCAGCCTCAGTGCGTCCGGCTCGTCTGGTGCTGGCGCTCGGCGGCGGCCTCGGCCAGGGCGGCGAAGACGCGGAAGTCGGAGGTGTCCTCCGGATGCCACTGCACCCCGATGGCGAAGGTGCGGCCCGGGTCCTCCGCGGCCTCGATCAGCTCATCCTCCGGCGACCAGCCGGAGACGGTCAGGCGCCCGGGGTCGGCGATCCCCTGATGGTGGAACGAGTTGACCAACACCTCGTCGCCCAGGATCTTGTGGCACATCGTGCCCGAGACCAGCCGCACCGGGTGCTCACCGAACTTGGCTCCGCTGGTCGGGCGGTGGCCCGTGTGCCCGAGCACCTCGGGCAGGTGCTGGTGCAGCCGGCCACCGTACGCGACGGCCATCAGCTGCAGCCCACGGCAGATGCCCAGCAGCGGCAGGTCGCGGGCGAGCGCCGCCCGCAGCAGCAGCATCTCCGCGGCGTCCCGCTCGGGCTTGACGTGCGTCGTGGGATGGGGCGCCTCGCCGTACAGCCCCGGATCCACATCGGACCCGCCGGCGAAGATAATCCCGTCGATCCGATCGAGGATGTCCTCGTCCGGATCGTCCGGTGTGATGAGTACGGCCCGTCCGCCGGTTGAGTGCACGGCGTGCACGTAGGCCAGCGGCAACACGGCCGCGAACGTGTCCTGCAGCCCGAACCGGGTCTCTTCCGCGTACGTCGTCAGGCCGATCACCGGTCGACCCATGGCATTCGCCTCCCTTTAGCTCCCGGTTCCCGTACCCGACGCTAACCAAACCTGCCTCGAGCCGTGGTCACAATACGGTCAAGCCTCCCGCGTACTGGGATTCGGATGTCCGACAGCCAGTCCGTCGCCGGCCCGCGACTAGCCCTCGACGGCCAGGGCGAGCGGCAGTACCGCCTCGGCTCCGGCCAGACGGAGTTGGCGGGCGACGACCGTCATCGTCCAGCCGGAGTTGACCACGTCGTCGACGAGGAGCACCGGCGCGCCCAGGCGAGCGACGGCCTCGGCCACCGGATCGGGCACGGCGAACGCCCCGTACACGGCGGCCAGCCGCTGCACGCTGTTGCTCACCGCGCCGGCACCGGCCGGGGCTCCCCCGGCCCGGGGCAGGTCGCCCACGAACTCCAACCGGCCCACCGCGGCCAGCCGCCGGGCCAGCGAGCCGATCAGCCGCGGTCGGGTCCGGGAGGCCAGCGCGACCACCCCGGCCGGCCGGCGGGACCAGTCCCACGCGGCCAGAACGGCGATGACCGCCCGGAAGACGTCCTCGGGCACGTCGCCGTCGGCCGCCCGCAGCACGTCGCGCAGGCGGTTGCCCCAACCGAGATCGGAAAGCCGCCCGAGCGCCCGCCCCGGTTCGGCCGCCTCCCCCGGACCGATCTTGCCCGACAGCGGTACCCCCAGCGTGGCCGCCCCGGTCGGCCAGAGCCGGCGCGGGTCGATCTCCACGCCGGGGCGGGCCAGACGGGCCCGGGCGGCGGCCAGCGCCTCATCGGGGACGTCGGGGTCGTACCACGCCGGCCCGCACCGGTCACACCGGCCGCACGGCCCTGCGTACGGGTCGTCGAGCTGGGCCCGCAGGAACTCCATCCGGCACCCCGTGGTCGCCGCGTACTCGCGCATCGCGGCCGCCTCGGCCGCCCGAGCCCGCGCCACCCGGGCGTACCGGTCGGCGTCGTAGCGCCACGGCTGGCCGGTGGCGATCCAGCCGCCCTTGACCCGGCGGACCGCTCCGTCCACATCGAGCACCTTGAGCATCAGCTCCAGCCGGGCCCGTCGCAGGTCGACCCGGGCCTCCAGGACCGGTGTCGACATTGGACGGTCGCTGCCGGCCAGCGCCCGCAGCACCCGGTCGACGTGCTCTTCCTCCGGGAAGGCCAGCGACGCGAAATACCGCCAGATCGCCTCGTCCTCCACGCCCGGCAGCAGCAGCACGTCGGCGCTGCGCACCGCGCGCCCGGCCCGGCCGACCTGCTGGTAGTACGCGATCGGTGACGGTGGTGCTCCGATGTGGACGACGAACCCGAGGTCCGGCTTGTCGAACCCCATGCCCAGCGCGGAGGTGGCCACGAGCGCCTTGACGCGGTTGCCCAGCAGCGCGGCCTCGGCCTCCTCGCGCTCGCTGCCCTCGGTGCGGCCGGAGTAGGCGGCGACCTCATATCCCTGCTCGCGCAGGTACGCGGCGACCTCCTCCGCGCCGGCCACGGTCAGCGTGTACACGATGCCGGACCCGGGCAGGTCCCGCAGGTGCGCGGCCAGCCAGGCCAGCCGGTGCGCCGGGCTCGGCAGGGCGACCACTCCCAGCCGCAGGCTCTCGCGGTCCAGCGGGCCGCGCAGGACGAGCGCGTCGCGGCCGAGCTGCTCGGCGACGTCGTCGGTGACCCGGGCGTTGGCCGTGGCGGTGGTGGCCAGGACCGGCACGCCCTCGGGCAGGCCGGCCAGGAAGGTGCGGATGCGGCGGTAGTCGGGCCGGAAGTCGTGACCCCAGTCGGAGACGCAGTGCGCCTCGTCGACCACGAGCAGCCCGCACGTCGCGGCCAGCTCCGGCAGCACCTCGTCGCGGAACTCGGGGTTGTTCAGCCGCTCCGGGCTGACCAGCAGGACGTCGACCTCGCCGGCCCGCACGGCCTTGGTGATGTCGGCCCACTCGGTGACGTTGGCCGAGTTGATCGTCACGGCCCGGATGCCCGCGCCGCCGGCCGCCTCGACCTGGTTGCGCATCAACGCGAGCAGCGGCGACACGATGACGGTCGGGCCCGCACCGGCCGCCCGCATCAACGCCGTCGCCACGAAGTACACGGCCGACTTGCCGAAGCCGGTGCGCTGGACGAGCAGCACCCGCCGGCGGTCGGCGACCAGAGCCTCGATCGCCCGCCACTGGTCCTCGCGCAACCGCGCCGCCGGACCGGCCAGGCGACGCAGCACCTCCTCGGCCGACTCCCGACTCGCTCTGTCCACGCGCCCTTTCTACCCCACGCCTCCGACGCTCTCCCCGAACCACCGCCGCCGCGTCGCGCCCACCCCTTGCGTCGATCATGAACCTGGGTTCATGATCGACGCGTTTCGGGGCCCCTAACCTCATGATCGCGGGGGGTCTTCGCGGGACTGGGTCTCGTCGAGCCAGGTGGGCCAGATGCGTCGGGCCACGCCGACCGGAGGCCGTCCGCCGAGGTGCATCGAGCGCCACACGCCGCGGTACCCGGGCAGGATGCCGGCCGCCACCACGATGTGGCCGACGAGAACCGGCGTCAGGGCGTACGAGGCCCAGCGGTGCACGCCGAACATGACGCCGCGCACACCACCGGATGGCCCGAAGATGGCGCCGAGACCCGTGACGACGACAATGGTGAGCAGCACCACGATGACGATGGTGGCCAGCCGCTGGCCGGGGTCGAAGTGTCCACTGTGGTTTCGGAATCGCGCCGGTGAAGGGCGCCCGGGGCCAGCCGAGCAGCCATCGCCCGTCCCCGCGTTCGACGCGCGTCGTCTCACGGACGAACGAACGCAGCCCACGCGGGCCGAACGGCCGCCAGACCAGGAACACCAGGATCATGGCGTACCCGGAAAGCTCGTGGATCTCACCGTCGGGCCGGCCGGCGAGCCGGGCCGGCGGGCTCGCCCGCTCGTACCCGACGAGCACGAACCACCAGCCGGTACCCCACCACCGCGCCGTGGTTCCAACCCGGCCCGGCCGATCAGGCCGCGATCATGAGCTTTCGGGCCCGAAAAGGCGTTGACCATGACCCCAGGTTCATGATCAACGCTGACTGTGGGGTCGTCGCTGGCTGTGGGGTCGTCGCTGGCTGGGGGGTCGTCGCTGGCTGGGGGGCCGTCGCTGGCTGGGGGGTCGTCGCTGACCGTGAGGACGTCAGAGTGGGGTGACGTAGGCGGCGGTGA
>Ga0307415_100001050_pt1 | contig 12817 bp, 13 predicted proteins | sample DK1Cmetagenome_FD_204524 | JGI IMG/M metagenome (GOLD analysis project Ga0307415, IMG submission 204524) | Maize rhizosphere microbial communities from greenhouse at UC Davis, California, United States - DK15-C-2 | ecosystem: Host-associated > Plants > Roots > Rhizosphere > Soil | place: USA...
CCACAGCGCGGCTCCCAGCGCCCGGCTGTTTACCGACCTCAACGATCACGGGCTTGCGGCGTCAGCGGGCAACCAGCCCAATTTTCACCCAAGGCGGGCGTCCCAGCAGGGAACACGGGGGCTGTTTGGCTTTGGCTACCTGGCCGCCGGGTTCGGCTGAACCGGCCCGATCATGGCCGGTCTGGCCATCCAAGCCCTGACCGTGGGCGGGTTTGCTGCGGCGCTGGGCGCGTCCGCGGTTACCGCCGCCGTCCTGGTCGGCTTGCTGTTCGCGGCGGCGCTGGTGGTCGCCACCGCTCAGCAGCACACAGTCGAGCGCTGCGCGCCGGCACCCCGACCGTCAAGCGCTGGGGTGGCTGGGTGCTGATCGCGGTCGGCGGCTGGTTCGTGATCCTGGGGGTATGGGCCGACCAGTTCGCCAGGCTCGCAGCGCGGCACACGGTATGCGGCCCGAGGAGTGGCCACGGAGGCTAGGCGGGTGGGTGTGAGAACCCGCGAACGACGGCGGCGATGGCGTGCGCGAACAGCTCATCCGGGGCCGCGGCAGGGTCGGCCAGGCGTTCGATGGTCAGGCCATTGACCAGCGCGATCAGCGCGGTGGCGGCCTGGTCGCGCGGCAGGGTCAGCTCGGCGCCGGTGTCGCGGGCGATGCCCTCCACGATGCGGCCGATCAGCGCCCGCAGGCGGGCGTGGCGCTCGGCGAAGCGGGCCGCGGCCTTGGGCTCGCGGACGGCCTGGTTCCAGAAGTCGACCATCAGCAGGTAGGCGTGCTGTTCCTGCTGCAGCATGGCCACGAACCGGCGGGCCGCCTCCAGCGGGGTGGCGCCGCGGCTGAGCTCGGCGTCAGCCGCCTGGTAGACCCTGGCAAGGCGCGCATCGACGCGCTCCTCCACCAGCACCAGGAATAGGTCCTCCTTGCCGTTGAAGTTGGAGTAGATGGCGCCGTGGGAGTAGCCGGCCTCGGCAGCGATCGCATCGATGGTGGCGCCCTGGTAGCCGTGGCGGGCGAAGACCCGCTCGGCGGCGTCCAGGAGCTGGGCGCGGATGTGGCGCTGCTGTTCGTCGCGGCGCAGCCGGCGGGGCGGTTTGGGCTGGGTCATGCCGGGAAGAGTAACAGTCGAGTTACGTCGTCATCCGGATGACGACGTCATTGGAGGTGCGTGGCGATGATGAACCTGCTCCTCGCCGGCCTCGGCATGCTGGCCTGCATCGCGATCATGGTCGTGGTGATGCCCCTGGCGGTGCGGTTGGGTCGCCGCCTCTCCCGCCGCCCGACCACCACCCCAGACGACACCACTCCCAGCCCCCCGCCACCGGACGCCCCCGCGCCCCGACCGCCACGGCAGGAGCCCAGCTAGTGGCTCAGCGCGCCGACGTCCTGGTCGTTGGTGGCGGCCAGGCCGGGCTGGTGGCGTCCTGGTACCTGGCCCGCGCCGGCGTCGAGCACCTGGTGCTGGACGCCGAGCAGCGTGTCGGGGACGCCTGGCGGCGCCGCTGGGACTCCCTGGAGCTGTTCTCCGCCGCCGCCTACGACGCCCTGCCGGGCCTGCGGTTTCCCGGCGACCCCGAGCACTTCCCCGGCAAGGACGAGGTCGCCGACTACCTGGAGGCCTACGCGCACACCTTCCAGCTGCCCATCACGCTGGACACCCGGGTCCGGTCCCTGGACCGGGCAGCCGGCGGGTATCGGCTGGAGACCACCCGCGGCACCTATCGGGCCGGCCAGGTCGTGGTGGCGACCGGCGCCTACCAGCAGCCGGCCGTCCCCGAGCTGGCCGCCGCGCTGCGCGAGGAGGTCGTGCAGCTGCACAGCGCCGCCTACCGCAACCCCGCCCAGCTCCCCGCTGGGGAGGTCCTGGTGGTCGGCTCGGCCAACTCCGGGGTCGGCATCGCCGAGGACCTGGCCGCCAGCCACCAGGTGCACCTGTCGCGCGGGCAGCGGCTGCCCTTTCTGCCACGCCGGCTGCTCGGCAAGAGCCTGCACTGGTGGGGTGACCACCTCGGCCTGCTCACCGCCCCGCTGGAGGGCAGCTGGCGCGGACGCACTCAACGCGGCGACCTGCTGATCGGCACTAGCCTCCGCCAGTTGGCCCGCCGCGGGGTACGGCTGGTCGGCCGCACCGTCACCGTCCAGGACGACGGTCGCACCCTACGGTTCAGCGACGGGCAGACCCTTGCGCCGCCAGCGATCGTGTGGGCGACCGGGTACCGCTCCGACTACACCTGGATCAGGCTGCCGGTGCTGGACCAGCGCGGCACACCGATCCACCGCCGTGGCGTGACCCAAGCGCCGGGCCTGTACTTCCTGGGCATGCACAACCAGTACTCGCGCGGCTCGTCGCTGCTTGGTTTCATCCACCACGACGCAGCCTTCATCGTCGAACGGATCGGCCAGCAGCTTGCGGCCATGCCACCCCGAAGCTAGGCGCGGACCCCAGGTCCGCCAAGAACGCGCGCGCCCCCGCATGGGGGTCGAGGGCGGCGGCGGTCAGCGAGCGCTTGTGGGGGTCGATGCCGATGGTGATCACGGCGTGGCCTTTCCTCGCGGCGGACAGGGACGATCCCGCGACGGGCAGCCTGACTTCAGGTCGGCACACGCCTCTGTCGAGCCACGTCACGGCGGGTGCCGGCCGCAGCCCGGCACGCTATCAGCGAGCCAACCCACGGGTCGCAAGGAGCCTGCGAGCCAGACGACCGGCACCCTGGACGCTACGGGCTGCAGACCCTGGCGTCCTGGTCGCGATTCAACAAGTCAGTTCCTCGGTCCCTCCTGGGGACGCCGCCCATACGTGAAAATCGGGCGGGTCGCCCGCCGACGTCGGTGCTTCTTGGCGCAGGTGAGGCCGTAAGTCAGTTTGACGCTGGGAGCCACTCCAAGGGCTGCGCATTGTTGCCATGAGCACGAGGGTCCGACTCTCCGTTTCCCGCCGGCTCCTGCGGGCGACCTTCCCCTGTCCCCGTTCCCGGGAGCCGGTATGGAAGAGGTCGACGAGCAGGACCTCCACGTCGAGCGGGTCGCCGCGCTCGACCTGGGGAAGGCGGCGCTGGAGGCGTGCGTGCGGGTCCCGCACGAGTCCAAGCTGTGCCGGCGCCTGCAGGAGGTCCGCGGCTATGCCACCACCACCGCGGCGCTGCTGGCGCTGGCGGACTGGTTGCACTGCTGTGGGGTGACCCGGGTGGTGATGGAGTCCACCTCCGACTACTGGAAGGGGGTCTACTGGCTGCTGGAAGCCGAAGGCTTCGAGTGCTGGCTGGTCAACGCTCGCGACGTGAAGAACGTGCCGGGACGGCCCAAGACCGACAAGGCCGATGCGGTCTGGCTGGCCAAGGTCGCCGAGCGGGGCATGTGCCGCCCGTCGCTGGTGCATCCCCGCCCCATCCGCCAGCTGCGGGACCTGACCCGCTACCGCCGGTCGTTGATCCACGACCGCACCCGGGAGATGCAGCGGGTGGAGAAGCTGCTGGAAGACGCGCAGATCAAGCTGAGCTCGGTGGCGACCGACATCTTTGGGGCCTCCGGGCGGGCGATGCTGGAGGCGCTGATCGCCGGGCAGCGTGACCCCAAGGTGCTGGCCCAGCTGGCCCGCCGTCGGCTCCGCGCCAAGATCTCGCAGCTGGAGGAGGCGCTGCACGGGTTCTTCAGCGACCACCACGCCGCGATCCTGCGGATGATGCTGAACAACATCGACCAGCACAGCCAGCAGATCGCCGCCCTCGACAGCAAGATCGAGCAGGCGGTCGCCCCGTTCGCAGGTCAGGTGGCCCAGCTCGATGAGATCACCGGGGTCGGTGCCACCGCCGCCCAGGAGCTGATCGCCGAGGTCGGCGTCGACATGGGCCGCTTCGCCTCCGCCGCGCACCTGGTGTCGTGGGCCAAGTTCTGCCCCCAGACCCACGAGTCGGCCGGCCGGCACAAGCCCAAGGGCCGCGGCAAGGGCAACCCATGGCTGGCAGGCACGTTGGGCAACATCGTCGCCACCGCCGCCCGCACCGACAGCTTCCTGGGGGCGCGCTACCGGCGGATCGCCAAATGCCGTGGCAAACAACGGGCGATGGTCGCCACCGGCAACTCGGTGCTGGTCATCGTCTACCACCTGCTGGCCGACCCTGACGCCCAGTTCCGTGACCTGGGCGCCGACCACTACGCGTCGCGTATCGACAAGCAACGCAAGGCCCGCAACCTCGCCTGGCAGCTCCAAGCTCTCACCGGCCAGCGGATCGTGATCCGCAACAGCCAGGTGGTCATCGTCGAACCCACCGAAGCCGCCTGACCTACCGGCCCGAGCACCCGCCGGATCACCGGCTCGGTTCTCGGCCACCTGCCCGGTGGCCGAGGAATTTTCGGGTCAGGAGCCTGGCCTTGGCCCCCACTGAACCGTGTCCGCTGGCCCAGCCTGGGTGCGCTGCCTGCACAGGAGGAGCCGCGATGACGGTGACGCTGGGTGTGGACCCCCACAAGGCCAGCCACACGGTAGTGGCCACCGACCCGGTCGGCCGCCAGCTGACCCAGACCACCAGCCAGGGCACCCGGACCAGCGACCACCAGGAGCTGATCGGCTGGGCCCGCCAGCGCTGGCCGGAGCGGACCTGGGCGGTGGAGGACTGCCGGCACGTGCCGGTCGGCTGCTGGCGGATCTGCTGGCGGCTGGAGAGCAGGTGGTGCTGGTGCCATGCCCGCAGGGTAAACCTTGCTCCAAGGTCAAGCAGCCAGGCTGCCCTGTCGGTGCTCGCTAGGCACGCGTGTCAGGTAGCCGGCCAACTCGGCCTCGCGGTTCAGGTCCTACGGCTGCTCCAGCCCCTGGAGGGGCCAGGCGCGGAAGGTCGGCGAGGCCTGCACGCGCCCGTCGACCTGATCGCAGAAGCTGCGCATCGCCTCCAAGGCATCGCCGGGAACCGAGCTGCCGGTGCTGGTTGTGCAACTGAAGCCAGGAGGTGGGTCCAGCCAGCACCAGCGACTTCATCTGGTGTGCCTGGTGGACGGCCAGGCGGACTACCGCCGTAGCTCTGGGTGTTCGATCTCGGGATGTGATGCGTCGGTGAACTCGCGGAACTGGCCTGTGACGAGGAACGCGACCTGTTCGCCGATATCGACCGCGTTGTCGCCGATCCGCTCGATCTGACGCGACACGACGTACATGCGGATTCCCCACTCCAGCATCCGCCTGTCGCCAGAGGCCTCGAGCACCTTCGGCATCATCCCGCGGTTCAGCTGGTCGATGGGGTCGTCAAGCTCGGGCAGCGTCTGGGCGAGGGCGACATCCCGGCGCGCCAGTGCGTCCATCGCCGTGCCGACCATGCCCAGCGCGAGCTTGCCCATCTCCTCAAGATCCTGAAGTACCGCTGGGATCTGGGGCAGGCCGTCGACGAGCTTGGTGATCTTGGCCAGGTTCACGGCCTGGTCGCCGACGCGCTCCAGGTGCAGGTTGATGTGGAGCAGGGCGGTCAGGAGCCGCAGGTCGGTCGCGACCGGGGTCTGGAGCGCGAACAGGTGCAGGATCCGTCGCTCGACGTCCAGGTAGAGCGCGTCCACTTCGTCGTCGCCCCTGACCACCTGGTCGCAGAGCGCCAGGTCGCCGCCCAGGAGGGCCTGCAGCGCCTCTTCCAGCAGCAGCTGGGCCTGGGAGGCTGTCCGTTGAACCTCGTCCTCAAGGGCGCGCAACTCTTCCGAGAAGCGCTGGCGGACCTCGGGCATCAGCCAACCCTCCTGTGCTGTCGGGCTCGGGCCGGGAGCCCTTGGACATAATCAAGGCTTGCCCGGCAGGTCCTGCCTCAATCAGCCGGACCCACGCCAGGGGCTGGGCCCTCTAAACAGGGACCGGGAGTTGGGTGGCTGCGCCAGTCTTCCCGCCCCAGCGAGCCGAGGTAACTCGGTCCCTAGGAGTGGTTCTTGCTGAGCCGGCCAGGACGCGCCTGACGTTCCCCTCATGTTCACCCGCTGTTCATCTGATGTCGAGAGCGATGTCAAGGACCGTGGCTACCGTGCCCGTCGTATGGAGCGACTCTGTGATGGGCAGGGGCCCATGCTCTCCGAGCGTGAGGGAGGACAACCCGTATGACCGGACGACTCGTGGCGCGCTGGCGCTATGGTGCGCTGCTGCTCGCCATCGGGCTGCTGGCGGCCGCATGTGGCGGCGGCAACAACGATGGCGGGTCCGCCGATGGCGGAACCGAGCTGTCGGGCACGATCAATATCGACGGCTCGAGCACGGTGGCGCCGCTGAGCGAGGCCGCGGCTGAGCTGTTCCAGGAGCAGAACTCGGGCGTCCGGGTGACGGTGGGGACCTCGGGCACCGGTGGCGGCTTTGAGAAGTTCTGCGCTGGTGAGACCGACATCTCGGATGCGTCCCGGCAAATCGAGGCCGACGAGAAGCAGACCTGCGCGAGCAAGGGGATCAAGTACGAGGAGGTCCAGGTCGCCAACGACGGGCTGTCGGTCGTGGTGAACAACCAGAACACCTGGGCGAATTGCCTGACCACCGCGCAGCTCAAGGCAATCTGGGACAAGGGCAGCAAGGTCAACAACTGGAACCAGGTCGACCCGAGCTTCCCCAACGAGCCGCTGAAGCTGTTCGGCGCCGGGACTGACTCGGGGACCTTCGACTACTTCACCAACGCGATCAACGGTGAAGAGGGTCGCAGCCGCTCGGACTACTCGGCCACCGAGGACGACAACGTCACCGTGACCGGGGTCAGCGGCGCCAAGGGCGGTCTGGGCTACTTCGGCCTGTCCTACCTGGAGGAGAACCAGGGCAAGATCAAGGGCATCCAGGTCGACGGGGGCAGCGGCTGTGTCGCCCCCAGCACCGAGACCGTCCAGGACGGCAGCTACACGCCGCTGTCGCGGCCGCTGTTCATCTACCCCAGCGACCAGGCCCTGGCGCGCCCCGAGGTCAAGGCCTTCACCGAGTTCTATGTGACCAACTACCAGAAGATCGCCGAGGAGGCCCTGTTCGTCCCCCTGACCGAGGAGCAGGCGGCCACGGCCAAGCAGAAGATCACCCAGCTGGCCACCGGCTAACTCAATCGGGCGGAGAGAGGACCATGACGTTGCAAGCAGCACCGTCCCGCGCGATCCCCAGGGAGCCAACCCGGCCTCTGGGGGTCGCCCGCCCACGCTGGGGCGAGCGAGTGATCGTCGCCCTGCTGTTCTCCTGCGGGCTGTTGTCGGTCGCTACCACCCTGGCCATCGTCTTGTCGTTGCTGCGGCCGGTGCTGGACTTCTTCGGCGAGGTCAGCCTGGGTGAGTTCTTTGGTGGGCGGGACTGGGCGCCGCTGTTCAACCCGCCATCGTTCGGGGTGCAGCCCCTGTTGCTGGCCACCTTCACCACCACGATGTGGGCGCTGCTGATCTGCATCCCCTTCGGGCTTGGCTCGGCGATCTACCTGAGCGAGTACGCCAGCCCGCGCCTGCGCAGGGTGCTGAAGCCGATTCTTGAGATCCTGGCCGGCATCCCAACGGTCGTCTATGGCTTCTTCGCCCTGACCTTGGTGTCGCCGCTGCTGCAGGACGTCTGGTTCTTCACCGAGCGCAAGCCCGACCTGTTCAACGCCCTGGGACCCGGCCTGGTCATGGGGATCATGATCCTGCCCACGGTGGCGTCGCTGTCAGAGGATGCGATGTCGGCAGTCCCCCAGGGGCTACGCGCCGGCGCGTATGCCCTTGGCAGCACCAAACTCCAGGTCAGCACCCGAGTAGTGGTCCCAGCGGCGATCTCGGGCATCGTCGCCTCGTTCGTGCTGGCCATCTCCCGGGCGGTGGGCGAGACGATGATCATGCTCATCGCAGCCGGCAACAACCCCAACTTCACCCTGGACCCCAGGGAGCCGGTCCAGACCATGACCGCCTTCATCGGCGCCACCGGCATCGGCGACGTGCCCCAAGGCACGACCGGGTATCTGACCATCTTCGCGGTCGGAGCCACCCTGTTCGCCATCACGCTGGTCATCAACCTGATCGCCATCCGCCTGGTGCGCCGGTTCCGGGAGGTGTACGAGTGAACAGCGCTTCTTCTCGCTACGCCATCACCAAAGAGCACCGCGGAGGCGAGCGAGCCGGCGACCGCCGCAAGGCCCGCATCTTCCAGGGACTGATGTTCTTCAGCCTGGCCATCGGCATCCTCACCCTGGCCGTGCTGCTCATCCAGGTCTTCGTGGAGGGATGGCCGCGGCTGAACATGGAGCTGCTGACCAACTTCCCCTCACGCCGGCCGGCAAGATCGGGCGCCCAGTCGGCCATCTTCGGGACCATCTGGCTGATGGGGATCGTGATGGCCACCGCCGTCCCCCTCGGCTTTGGCGCCGCCATCTACCTGGAGGAGTACGCCGACCCCAAGCGCTGGTACAACCGCCTGATCGAACTCAACATCCAGAACCTGGCCGCCGTCCCCTCCATCGTCTACGGCATCCTCGGCCTGGCGTTCCTGGCCCGCGGCCCCTTCGGCCTCGGCCGCACGCTGCTGGCCGGCGGCCTGACCCTGACCCTGCTGGTGCTGCCGATCGTCATCATCTCCGGCCGCGAGGCCATCCGGGCGGTGCCCAACTCGATCCGCCAGGCGGCCTTCGCGCTGGGGGCGACCAAGTGGCAGACCGTCAGCCGCCAGGTCCTCCCCGCAGCTATCCCGGGGATGGCCACCGGCACCATCCTCGGGCTCTCCCGCGCCATCGGCGAGACCGCCCCACTGATCCTGCTCGGCGCCCTGACCTTCGTCACCTTCAACCCCGACGGGCTGACCAGCCAATTCACCGCCCTCCCAGTCCAGATCTTCAACTGGATCTCGCGACCCCAAGAAGAGTTCAAGGTGCTGGCGGCGGCGGCCATCGTGGTCCTGCTGGTGGTCCTGCTGGCCATGAACTCGGTCGCGATCTGGCTGCGCAACCGCTTCTACCAGCGCCGATGGTGACCTCCCGCGATCCGGTACACGATCAGAGAATCTGGTGATAGTTGAGATGACGCAAGGATGGCCCCAAGTGACTCAGGACGGTCGGGAGGACCCACCGGCGACCAGCGAAGGCCCACGCATCGCGACCGAGGTGAAGCCGCGCGAGGACACGGACACGGCCACCGAGACGGTGTTCCGGCTGGACGGCGTCCACGTCTTCTACGGCAGCTTCCTGGCCCTTCGCGGCGTCAACCTGGACATCCCGGCACGGCAGATCACTGCGCTGATCGGCCCGTCCGGCTGTGGCAAGAGCACCCTGATCCGCTGCCTGAACCGCATGAACGACCTGATCCCTGGGGCCAGGGTCGAGGGCAAGATCGAGTACCACGGCCAAGATCTCTACGGCGATGGTGTGGACCCGGTGGAGGTCCGCCGGCGCATCGGCATGGTCTTTCAGAAGCCCAACCCGTTTCCCAAGTCCATCTACGAGAACATCGCCTTCGGGCCCAAGGTGATCGGCATGAAGCCCAAGAGCATGGATGAGCTGGTAGAGGAGTCCTTGCGCCGGGCGGCCCTGTGGGACGAGGTCAAGGACAAGCTCAAGCAGAACGCCCTCGCCCTGTCGGGCGGCCAGCAACAGCGGCTCTGCATCGCCCGCGCCATCGCCGTCTCCCCGGACGTGATCTTGATGGACGAGCCCGCCTCGGCCCTCGACCCGGTCTCCACCGGCCGCATCGAGGACCTCATGGAGCAGCTCAAGCAGGACTACACAATCGTGATCGTCACCCACAACATGCAGCAGGCAGCGCGGATCTCGGACCGCACGGCGTTCTTCAACGCCGAGCCGGCCGAGGGCACCGGCGACCGCACCGGCCTGCTGGTCGAGTACGACCGCACCGACACAATCTTCACCCAGCCATCCGACAAGCGAACCGAGGACTACATCACCGGCCGGTTCGGCTAAACGCGGCGTGAGGGACCTCGTGAGGCACCAACTGACCCGTCGTCGTACCAGGGGCGAAGCGCCTGCACGCCTCCAAGGCCTGAGCGGCAGTGGGCTTGCTCCGCAGCAGCCCGGCTGGGGAGGTGAGCGGTGAACCGGCGCAATCTAGTGGCGTCGGAGCTGCTGGATGCGCTCCACGTGGGCGTAGTCCTCACCGACAGCCGAGGGCGGCCGATGCGGGCCAACGCCGCCGCACAACGGCTGCTCGGCCGCCAGCCGGACGGCTCCGCGGCATCAGAGCAGGTTCTGCCACTCGCCGGACAGGCACTACGCACCGGCACAGCCTGCGAGCAGGAACTGGTGCTGGGGCAGTCAGCACTTCGGGTCCGCGCCGTCCCCATAGAAGGCGGCGCGTTGATTGAACTCAACGATGTGTCGTTGGCCCGCCGGGTCCATCACGCCTACCGCGAGCTCCTCGCTGCGGTCGGGACCACGCTCCTTGACCGCGTAGAGCCCCTCGGGCTCCTGGTCGAAGTCTTGGCTGCGGCTGACGATCCCGACCATGCGACCAGGGTCGTTCGCCAGCTCCGCGAGGAGGCCAACGCGCTGGTCGAGCTGATCGGCCCGCCAACGGTGACCGAGGGGCGTGCGAGGGCTGCAGCACCAGACCGGGCTGGCACCGATATCGGTTCTGCGCAACAGGCCGCCGAATCGCGCCCTGCGGGCCTCGGTCCGCTTCGAGGTCGGTGGCTACAGCTACGCCACCATCCAAGGCGACCCGGCGGCCCTGCGGGAGCTGGCCGCCGCCCTGGTCGAGGCCGCCGACCAGGCCGAGGAGGAGGCGGTTGCGGCCGAGCCGGCGGTTGGAGTTGGGTCGTGAACGGCTGGGGCGGCCGGTATCGGCCGCCGACTTGGCGGCAACCGGTCGGCTGGGGCGCCGTCCACGAGACCCCGCCCATCATCACCGCCCCGGTGGTGCGGGAGTCCCCGGGCGACTGGCTGTTCAACGGCCTCCTCCGTCCCGCCTGGGCCTACCGGCTGGAGCTGGCTGGCCCTGTTCGGCCTGGTCGCCGTCGCCTATGTGTGGCTGGGCGATCGGGTTGGCCGGGAGGGCGCGGAGCGGCTGATCGTGGCCGCCGCCTTCCTGGTCGCCATGATCACCTGGACCCGCGAACCGCTGGCCCATGCCCTGTTCCGCTCCCATCTGCGGCGGCGGTGGGCGCTCGCGTGCCGGCATGCCGAGCTGGCCACGGCCAATGACCGCATCCCAAGGATCACCCGCTGTCGGCTGACCCGAGCCGGTGAGCAGCTCCGGGTCCGCGTTCCCGCCGGCAGCCAGGTGCCCGACTTGGAGGCCAAGGCCGAGCGCATCGCCGCCTTCCTGGCCGTCCGGGAGGTCCGGATCACCCGGGACCCGGCCAGCGCCCGCCACGCCAAAGTGGTCGTGCTGCGCCGCGACCCGCTCGCCGACCCGACCCCGGTGCCCTGGCCGCTGGCCACCGCTGACCGGCTGTCGCTGTGGCAGCCGATCCCGGTCGGTGTCGACGAGGACGGCAGCGAGGTCACCGTGACCCTGCCCGAGCGCAACCTGCTGCTCGGGGGCGAGCCCGGCGCCGGCAAGTCCAACGTCCTCCAGCTCCTGGTTGCGGTGGGCGCCCTCGACCCTGACGTGCGGCTGACCCTTTTCGATCCCAAGCTGGTCGAGCTGGCCGTCTGGCAAGGCAGCGCGGCCCGGCTGGTCGGCCCCAACATCGAGGAGGCCATCGACGTCCTCAGGGCTCTAATCTCTGAGCTGGACGACCGCTACCTTCACCTGCTGGCCAACCGCGCCCGCAAGGTCACCCAGGGCGACGGCCTGCCCCTGCACCTGGTCGGGATCGAGGAGCTGGCCTACTTCACCAACGGCCCCGACCGCAAGGCCGCCCAGGCGTTCTCGACCCTGCTGCGCGACTTTGTGGCCCGGGGCCGGGCCGCCGGCATGGTCACCGTGGCCACGACGCAGAAGCCGTCGGCGGATGTGGTCCCGACTTTCCTGCGCGACCTGTTCGGGTTCCGGTGGGCGCTGCGCTGCTCCACCCCGCAAGCCTCGGACACGATCCTGGGGTCGGGGTGGGCGTCGGAGGGCTACTCGGCCGCCAGCATCGACCCGGCTGCCCGTGGGGTGGGGCTGTTGTTGCAGGAGGGTGGGGTGCCGGTGCGGCTACGCGCCTGCTATCTCGATGACCTGGATCTAGCCGACCTCGCCCGCCGCACCGAGCTGCTGCGGGCCACGACCAGGTCCTCGACGACAACGATGCTGCGGCTGGTTGAGGACGAGCCGGCATGACCGACCCGGCCCAGGTGGGGCGAGCTGCTGCCCGGCGTCCTCCAGGAGGTCGTGGAGCGGGCCGGGGTCGGCTATGACCGCTGGGCCGAGCTGGTCGCCCAGGCCGGCTACTGCCATCACCCGATCCGCCTGGCCGGCCGGGTCGAACAGGCCGACCGCCAGACCGGTGAGGTCCGGCCGGTGTACGACTCGGCACGGGAGCCGGATGGGGTGCTGCTCAAGGCGTGCGGCACCCGCCGGGAGTCCCGCTGTCCGTCGTGTGCGGCCACCTACCGGGCCGACGCCTACCAGCTCCTGGCCGCCGGCCTCCGAGGCGGCAAGGGTGTACCGGAGACCGTGGCCGAGCATCCGCGGCTGTTCGTGACCTTCACCGCCCCCAGCTTCGGCAAGGTCCACACGCGCAAGGCCCAGGGGCGGCTGGTGCTGCCCTGCCACCCGTACCGCCAAGGTGCCCGCTGTCCGCACGGGGTGCGGGCTGGCTGCTGGCATCGCCACGGCGAGGACGATCCTCGGCTGGGTGAGCCGCTCTGCCCGAGCTGCTATGACACCCCGGCGCAGGTGCTGTGGAACGCGCTCGCGCCGGAGCTGTGGCGGCGGACCACCATCGCCCTCCATCGTGCACTCGGTCGGCTGGTCGGCCTCCAGGAGGGAGAGCTGCGCCGGCTGGTC
>Ga0307415_100001051_pt1 | contig 12810 bp, 9 predicted proteins | sample DK1Cmetagenome_FD_204524 | JGI IMG/M metagenome (GOLD analysis project Ga0307415, IMG submission 204524) | Maize rhizosphere microbial communities from greenhouse at UC Davis, California, United States - DK15-C-2 | ecosystem: Host-associated > Plants > Roots > Rhizosphere > Soil | place: USA...
CACTTTGAGGGAGGTCGGGACAACCTCACCTCTCCCCGAGGTAGGAAACGGCTACGGCAGCCGCAACCGTAGAAGCTGCCCCGGCCTCAGTTACGGCTGGGGGCGAAGCGCTCGTGTCATGGAAGTGACCCGGGCGACGAATACCCCATTCTCGCGAGGGAGCTCGAGTCCTGAGACATTGAGTTAGGAAAGGAAAGACGCGCGGGGCTGCGGGCCTTTCTCCGTCTAGGGCTTCCTGATTCTCGCCGGGGAGGGCGGGCGTTCGCTCTTCTCCCAGCTTCAACGTCCTTGCGAGACACTTGAGGCGTGGGCGCGGGAGGCATAGAACTACCGCAAACGCGACCCGCAGATGCGGAGAGGAGCGACCCAATGGCGTATGGAGTTGTTCACCGATTCCCCGGGGGAACAAGGGAGCAATACGAGGCATCGCTCGCGAAGGTTCACCCGAACGGCGGCGCCGACCTTCCGGCCTGGCGGCCTACAGCAAGGACTTCGAAATCGACGTGCAACCCCCCGCGGCTCACCAAGGTGGTCACGGCCGAGGTGACGGCGGAGCACGATGGCACGTACGCCGCGAGGTGGATCGTGGAGGGCCCGGTGCCGCTCTCCGAGGAAGACACGCGTATCCTGCTGCCGGGCGCCACGACCGTCACCGGCGGCAAGGTAGTTCTGTCGAGCGACGACACGACCACGATCCGCGCCACTCTCGACACCAGCCCGCTCAGCGTGGGCTCGTGGCGGGTCGGCCTCGTGCTGACCGAGGTGGTCGAGGAGGCCGGGAAGGGGCGAGCCGCCGAACGTCATCTTCCGGGTCTCAGATCCCTTCAAGGTGACACTGCTCGCGGCGGTCGTTCGGAGGCTCCTGGCGACCCTACGGCGCTGACTCAGGCACGATCACGAGGTACCTCGCCGAAAGGAGAACATGCACGCGGCACTCGTGAGCTTGACGATCGACCCAGACCAGGCGCCGGCGGCGGCCGACGCACTCACGCATGACCTCCTGCCGAGGATCCGTGCGGCTCCGGGCTTCGTCGCGGGATATTGGCTAGAGCCTGCCGACGGGCAGGGCTTTTCGTTCGTTGTATTCGAGACCGAGGAACAGGCTCGGCAATCGGCACCCCCGGCCAGCAGCTGGGCAGCTCCGGGGGTCAGCATCAACGAGGTCGACTTCCGGCGAGTGGCGGCCAGCGCTTGACGCTCAAGGGAACATGCGTTCGTGACGTCGCAGGGCTCAGCCTTCATGCGCTTCCGTCGCGCGCTCGATCGCGGGAACGTCACCGAAGCTCTTTCGTCCGCCTCTGGCTCGAGCACGTCGGCCTGTCCGAAGCCTTCGAGCTCTGCCTTCTGATCGTCACACACCCGGCCCGTTTCGAGAGAGCTGCCCTTCGCTGGCATGGGCGCTACTCCCGGGAAACCAGGGACGTGACGTTCGACGAGGAGGTTGCGGTCCTAGTTCTGCTCGGTGCCATGCGCGGACCGAGAGCGACGCTTGCGGCCTCCGCTCTTGCGGACCTCCTCAGCCGGCGAGGGCTAGAGCGTCCCTGCGAGACACTTGTCGCGTGGGCGCAAGAGGCGTAGAACTGCGCTGCACCAATGGTCGACTAAGGAGGCACGATGGAGCCGATCGTGAACAGCGTCGAGATTTCGCGACGCCCTGAGGATGTCTTCGCGTACGTGACGGACCCATCGCGTCTGGCGGAATGGCAGAAGAGCGTTGTGTCCGCGCGTGCCGACGGCCCGACCGCCGTCGGCTGCAAGGTCGTGGTTACCCGTCAAGTCGGGCGAATGGAGCGCCCCATGACGGCCGAAATCGCCGAGCTCACTCCTCCACGGACATGGAAAATTCGCGGCACCGATGGTCCTATCCGAGGGAATGTCGACGGCACGGTTGAGCCGTTCGAGGACGGTGACCGTTCGCGCGTCACCATCGCGCTCAACTTGAAGGGTTACGGGATTGGCAAGCTGCTTTTGCCCCTCTTCGTTGCTCGGCAGGCGCGAACGGAAATGCCGCAGAACATGGAGAGATTGAGGGAAAACCTCGAAAGCGGCACCTAAGCTTTCGCGCCACTAGAACGAAATAGGCCGTGAGCTCTAACCGGCCGGCGTGTTCTTCTGGGCAGTCGTGAGCGATGAGATCAAGCGCGTGATCGAGTTCTTCCCCACACGCCGATCGAACATCCCACGGACTGTGACGAATCGGGCCGGGCGGTAAGCGTTGAGGCTGGGACGGGGCCCTTGCAGCGAGCCTCTGATCGGCGTAGAGTGCCGGCGCTCATAGGGACAAAGGGGGTTTCATGAAACGCTTGCGTCATCAGGCGTTGACACGGTTGTCCGTCGTCATCGCCTTCTCAGCGTGCGCGCTCATCGCCCTAACGCCGGGCGCTCTGGCCACGCATGGCGGGGATCGGGAAGTGACGGTGGCGAGCAACGACGCCATCTTCTCCCAGAACAAGCAGAACGAGCCGGCGATCGCCGTCGATGCGGCGCATCCAAACATCCTTGCCGCGGGCGCGAACGACAACATCGACATGGAGGCCTGCAACGCGGGCGACGACACGACGTGCCCGTTCACGCCGAACGTCGGCGGCTCGGGCATCTACTTCTCCTTCGACAGCGGGGATACGTGGACGCAGCCCGAATACACAGGCCTGACGGCGAGAGGGTGCCTTGGTGCCCCGGGCCCGGACGACCCGGACTGTCAGGTCGTCCAGGGGCCGATCGGAACGCTGCCGCACTACGACGAGGCGAATCTCGTCTCCGACGGCGATCCGGCGCTCGCCTTCGGCCCGCGCCCCGGCGCAAGCGGGAGCTTCTCGTGGGCGAACGGCTCGCGGCTCTACTACGCGAATCTCACCTCGAACGTCTCGGCGGATCTCGGCGAGCCGGGCTTCAAGGGCTTCGAAGCCATTGCCGTCTCGCGGACGGACGACGTCGCGGGGGCGGCGGCGGGCAACGAGTCGGCCTGGATGAGGCCCGTGATCGTCTCGAAGCAGAGTTCGGCGACCTTCGCCGACAAGGAGCAGATCTGGGCCGACAACGCGGAAGCAAGCGCGTTCTTCGGCAACGTCTACGTCTGCTACGCGGCCTTCCGAGGCGCCGGCGCCGCGCCGCTCGTTGTCGCGACTTCTCGAGACGGCGGCAACACCTGGGCTCAGAAGCAGGTCAGCCCGGCGCACAACATCGCGCCGAAGCTCTTCGGCCAGTCGGGGTGCACGATCCGAACCGACAGCACGGGCGTCGTTTACGTCTTCTACGAGGAGTTCCAGAACCCGACGAAGCCCAGCGTGGGCTTCCCACCGGCCGCGACGCACAAGATGGTGCGGTCGCTCGACGGCGGGCGGAGCTGGACGAGGCCGCGCACGATCCTGCGGAACACGGATCCCTGTTTCTTCGTCGACCCGGTCATCGGCCGCTGCGTCATTGACGGCGTCGCGGGCGCACGCAGCGACCTCGCGGGCGCCCCGAGCGTCGACATCGCGAACGGCGCTCCAACCGGCGAGGACGCCACGGACCTGATCGTCGACGTCTGGGTTGACGGCCGCGACGGTCAGAACAACGAGCACGTCATGCTGAGCTACTCGCAGAACGGGGGCACGACGTGGTCGACGCCGGCGGCGATCGAGACGGGGCCGAACGACCGCGGCTACTACGCCGCCCCGGCCCTCTCGCCCGACGGGGAGGACATCTACGTCGTCTACAACGCGTTCACGACCCCGTTCCGGAGCAACACGACGGATCCACGCAGCCTCGTCGGGGTCGTGCTCCACGCAGACGTCGACGGTGTGCCGGGAGCCTTGACCGAAGTGCACCGCGGCGCTCCCGGCGACCCGCGGGGCTCGAGCCAAAACGATCTCCAGGCCGAGTTCCTCGGCGACTACGTCTACGCCGTCGCGACCAGGACCTATGGGGCGGCCGTATGGAACGACGCACGAAACGCCGCCGACTGCCCGGCCATCGATGCCTGGCGCATGTCGCTACGTACGGCGGACACGGCCGACGACGTGCCGAGGCCGGCGCCGCAGCAAGACTGCGAGCCGAATTTCGGCAACACCGACATCTTCGGCTGGTCGGGGCTCGACCCGACGCCGTAGCCGAGAGGTTCACAAACGACCAGGAGGGGCGGCCGCAAGACCGCCCCTCCTCTTTCGTTGGCTTATAGTCCTGGCGCAATCATCCGGGAAGAGGGAGGGGAATGGTGAGACGGATACGGCCCGCAGTCATCCTCTGCGCTCTGATCGCGTTCGCGTTCGCCACAGCAGCAGGAGCTGACGACAAGGTCAGCGGCCAGGCGTTCGTCCGCCACGACGGCGGAACCGACGCCGGAATCGTCGAGTGCAACAACACCGCGACGAACCCGGCGCCCGTCGAGCCGAGCGGGGGCGACTCGGATCCGAACGACGGGGGCAGCCGCCGGCAGGGCAACGAGCCCTACTCGATCGTCGACCCGACGGATCCGGACACGATCTTGGCCGGCTGGAACGATGCATGCAGCGTCGACCTTGGGACGCAGTGGCAGGGGTTCGCCTACTCGCGGAACGGTGGGGTGACGTGGACGGACTCGATGGTGCCCGGTTACCCAGAGGACACCTCCGCGGAGGGGCAGGCATCGCCGCTTTTCGGTAGGCAGAGTGCGGCCGGCGACCCGATCGCGGCGTTCGACAACGACGGTAACCTCTTCGTCGGCGGGATCGCCTTCAACTTCGAAGGCGCAATCAACGGCGACGTCTACGTGGCCACCTATGGGACCGATCCCCCCGCGTGTGCTGACACCACCTGTCCCGGGTACCCCGTCGATTACCAGCGCACACGGATCGTGGGGACGGGAACCCCCTCTCGCAACTTCCAGGGGATCGTCCAGGACAAGCCGATGCTCGAAGTGGATCGTACGGGTGGCCCCAACGACGGCAATGTTTACGTCTGTTGGTCCCGCTTCACGGGCTTCGGCATGAACAAGGTCTTCTTCAGCCGCTCGACGGATACGGGCCAGACCTTCTCCCGGCCCATCGCGATCTCGCGCGCTCCCGATATCCGCACGGTGCAGGGGTGCGACATCGCGATCGAGCACGACGGCGACATCTACCTCACCTTCAGGACGTTCGACGATCCGTCGTCGGGGACATCGAACGCGCTTGCCTTCGCCCGCTCAACCAACGGTGGCCAGAGCTTCAGCAGGGCGCGGAAGATCCAGGACATCGTCCCCTACTTCCCGTTCGACAGCGGGCAGCGAGACTGCGGCGACGGACCATTCCTGTGCCCGGCGGACTTCGTCTTCCATCGGGTACCGCTCGAGCCGCGCGTGACAGCCGACCAGACGGGTGAGCTGCCGGGCGTCTATCTCACCTACAACGAGATCAGGCCTAGCAGTACGGAGGAGAGCGCGACCTCATACAACTCGGCCGGCCCGGGTCTTGTCGGCCAGTCCCTCGTCTTCGTGGTCCGATCCCTGAACAACGGAGCGAGCTGGAGCGATCCGGTTGCGGTCGACCCGGATCCGCGAGGCCACCAATTCTTCCCCGACGTCGACGCCTTCGAAGGGGAGTTGGGAGTCGTCTGGCAAGACAACAGGACCGACCCGGCGTACGACGTGCAGTTCCCGATCGGGAACTTGTACGACCCCGACGATCGTGCGATCTCGTCCGGAACCAATGTCGTGAACACATTCTTCACGTCCCTCGGGAATCCCACAGCATTCACATTTGCACCGTCGACGAAGGTGTCATCCGTGAGCCACCAGTCCGAGTTCGAGATGTTCGGTGCACGCGACATCCCGTTCCACGGCGACTACAACTGGATCTCCCTCGCTCTCGACGGGAGCAGCGTCTTCGCCTACATGACGTGGACGGACAACCGCGACGTCGTGGCGGGCGACGACCCGCGGGAGACCGACCCGGACGGGAACCCCGCGACGACCGACGGCTTCGACGACAACTTCGACGTCCACCAGTGCCTGGAATTCGATGCGGAGACGGGGACGTACTCGGCAAACCGCTGCGCAAACGCCGGTGGACTGGATCAGAACATCTACGGCGTCCGAGCGCCGCTGCCGTAAGAGACGGAAGAGAGCGAAGAGGCCGGCTTGGCCCGGCCTCTTCGCTTGGATCCTGCTTTAAGAAGGAGGTTCACGGGGGGAGACCTGGTTTTCCCCGTTCCGGCTTACATCATGTCGGGCATGCCGCCCGGCATCCCGGCGCCGACCGGCTGCTCCGGCACCTCGGGACGATCGCGATCCTGAGCTCTCGACGTCATCTGGGCGTCCGCAAAGCAAATGACGTTGATTCGTCGCAGGTTCATAAGCGCGCCGAGGCTACGAGGTACCCGGCTGCACGATTCGACAAGACCGTTCCCAAGCTCGGGCTGGAGTTACGCGCGGGAGACGATCGCCAGCGGGCTTGCCTAGCGCTCAGCCTCCGACGGCGTTGAAGAATGGCGGGAACGTGCCGAGCAGGCCGAGCGCGATCAGGACGGCGCTCGCCGCCGCTACGCGCCCGAGCGGCGGGTTGGCGTGACGCCATGCGATCGCGAGCACGCCCCAGGTGGCGAAGAAGACGACGGCAGTGGTGGTGGTCAGGCCCGAGAGGTCGCCCACGCGCTCGCTCAGCGTCAATGCCGATGAGACTGACGCGCTCGAGGCCGTGAGCACGGAGAGCAGTCCGAGCGCGAACGACGCCAGGCCGGCGGCGAGGACGACCGCGGCCGCGGGGCCCGACGGGCGGATGATCCCTGAGGCCGCGAGCGGCGGCGTGCTGAGGTCGACGGCAGGTGGCGCGTCGGTCGCGGGCGGGTCGGAGACGTACTCGTGCGTCATGGCGGCTCCCTTCAGCGGATCGGTGCGGCACGCGTCACGAGCGACCCGAGCAAGGCGGCGACGCTCGCCACGGCGAAGGCGCCGAGATAGAGCGCGAGGACGACGTTCCGGACGACGCGGTCGTGCGCGAGCGTGCGGCCGTAGTAGACGACGAGCGCGGCGGCCGCGGTCGCGAGGATCGGCGCCAGGAACGCGACGTGCGTCTTCCACACGTCGGCGAACTCGTGCCACTGCCGTGTGCTCGGGTCGGCGAGGAGAAGCGACCTGGGGCTGTCGGGCCTGGCCTCGCGATACCACGGCAGCAGCACCCAGATCCCGATGAACACGATCGCCCACGCCATCACGGCCATCACGCTTGCGCCGATTCGCAGCTGGGCGACGCGGGTGCGGATTCCCTCCGCAGTCAGGTACTCGGAGCGCAGCCCGGCAAGCGCGACGAGCCCACCCGTGAACGCAAGCAGGAACGGTCCGCCGATCAGCAGCCCGTGGACGAGCGCCCAGATTTCGCGGGTCGTGAGGTGCATCAGCGGCCCCTCTCGTCACCTCAGTTAAGGAGGTGCTCGACCGAACGCTCGGCCGGCCGAGGCAGCAACATGAGCATGGACGCTCGCGGGGACCCGACATGGACGCCGCTCTGGCTGCGGCGCGGGAGAAGCTCGTCGCTGCCCTGATCGAGCGCCCTGCCGCTCGCAGGGCGACTTTCGGCTAGAAGGGCCGAAGCGTCCGAGAAGAGCTCGCTCTACGCGAGGGCTGACCCTCGTTACCGCTGCGGCGCGGCGAGCTCCTCTCGCGCAGCTCCTTCGGCCGGCGTCTCGTTCATGCGACCACGAGCGCCTGCGGCGCCCCGGTCTTGATCCGTGTTGTGAACCACTTGCCCTGCATCTCCGTCTCCGCCTGGCATTCGGTGGCGAGGGTCAGCAGCTCCTGGTCGCGGGCGGCCTTTGCGGCCTGGCAGAGCATCACCCAGGTGATCGCGTTTTCCTCTGCCCGCAGATAGAGGGCTCGCAGGTCTTCCAAGAGCTCGTCGCTGCCTTCTCCGATCGCCGTCTTCCACTCGGCCTGCCCGCCGTACCGCCTTGCGAGAGGCTCGAGCTTCTCGATGCGCTTGTCTGCGGTGACGGCGAAAGTGTGGGACTGGTGATAGACGTCGTGATCGTCGCGGTGGCGTTCGGCCGCCGCGCGGAGCTCCCCGGCGAACTGAGTCTCGAGCTCTCGGACGTGGGCGAGAAGCGACCCGATTTTCATCAGGCTTTCTCCACCTTCACGGCGGCTGTCTTCAGCTGGGGCTGCTTCGACACGGGATCCCAGATCGTCATCGTCAGCTCGTTCGCCGCTCGCGGCCGCCCGTCGGGGCCGGCCTCGTCGCCCACGTCCCAGTAGCCATAATGGAACGGGACGAAGACGACGCCCTCCCGGAAGCCCTTGACCCGGGCGGGCAGCTCGACCGACCCGCGCGGAGACGAAACGCGCAGGACGTCGCCCTCAGAGATGCCGAGCCGCTCGGCGTCCTTCGCGGAAAGCTCGACCCACGCATCCGGCGCAGCGCCCTGAAGCTCCGGTGCGCGCCCGGTCTTGGTGCGTGTGTGGAAGTGGTAGACGCTGCGGCCCGTGGTGAGCACGAACGGATATTCCTCCCGAGCCCATTCGTGCGGCGGTTTCCAGTCGGCAGCCTTCAGAATCGCGCGCCCCTGCGGGTTCGACGCCTTGAACTCCGCCTCCGAGTAGCTGGCGCCTGTACTGAGGTCGTGCCCGTAGTCCTCGCAGACCTCGGCGAAGTTCGGAAAAGTCAGGTCCGCGTAAAGACGCTCCGTTCCCTCCGGGGCCTTGTCGTTGCACGGCCATTGGATGCCGCTGCCTCCACGCAGCTTGTCGTAGCTCAGGCCGGTGTAGTCGCACGGCCGCCTGCGCGTGCACTCCTTCCACGCCTCGAAACACTCCTCGGGAGTCGACCAGGGCACAAGCGGCTGACCGTCTTTGTCGCGCAGATCGAGCCGCCGGGCGTAGTCGAGGAAGATCTCCAGATCGGGGCGGGCCTCGCCGGGAGGCTCGACCGCCTGCTCGGAGAGGTGCACCGTGCGGTCGGTGTTCGTGAAGGTGCCGGTTTTCTCACCCCAGAGCGCCACGGGGAGGACGACGTCCGCGATGCGGACCGTCTCGCTCTGGAAGGCGTCAGACACCACGAGGAAAAGCCCCTCGCGCGAGAGGATCGAGCGGATCCGGTGAAGCTCCGGCATCGAAACGGCGGGGTTCGTCCCGATCACCCAGAGAAATTCAATCGAGCCCTGTTCTGCATAGCGGAAGATCTCCATCGCGTGCGTGGGCGGCCCCCAGTGCGGGATCTGGAGCGGCTCGACGTTCCATAGCCGAGCGAGCTCCGCAACGTGCGCCTCGTTCTGCCAGTTGCGGAACCCCGGCAGGTCGCCGTTACAGCCCGTCTCGCGCGTGTTCTGCGCGGTCGGCTGCCCGTTCATCTGCAGGATCCCCGCGCCGGGCTTTCCGATCATCCCGCGGAGCAGGTTCAGGTTCGACGCGGCGCAGGCGGAGGCGGTCGCCTGCTGCGACTGGTACACGCCCTGAAGCACGAAGGTGAGCAGATGCTCTGCCTCGCCGATGATTTCCGCCGCGCGGCGTACGTCGCCGGCGGAGACTCCGCAGATGTCGGCAACCCTGCCCGGGGTGTAGCAGGAGACGATCTTCTCGAGCTGATCGAACCCGATCGTGTGCTCGTCGACGAAGGTCCGGTCGATGCGGTCGTTCTCGATCAGCTGTTGTGCCAGGCCGTTCAGGACGGCCAGATTTGTGCCCGGCTTTATCGCCAGGTGGACCTGCGCCTCACGAGCCGACTCGGTCTCACGTGGGTCGATGACGATCGAACGCGGAGGGTCGGGCCCCCGGAGGCGGTCGAGCTCGTGCATCCAGAGAACCGTCTGCGTCTCAGCCGTGTTAATGCCGACGTGCAGGATCGTGTCGCAGTACTCGATGTCGTGCACACCGTTCGGCTGGCCGTCGCAACCGAACGTCTCCTTCAGCGACTGCCCCGAGGTGGCCGTGCAAAGGCGAGTGTTGCCGTCGAGATGGTTCGTGCCGATTCCGCCCCGCGCGACCAGCGCGAGCGTGTAGTAGTCCTCGAGGAAGAGCTGCCCCGTCGTGTAGAAGCCGAGCGCCCCGCTGCCTTTCGTGGCCAGCAGCTCGCGTGAGCGCTCGACGACGAGCTCCATCGCCTCGTCCCAGCTCGCCTCACGCAACTCGCCGCCGCGACGGACGAGGGGGTGCAGAAGGCGGTCACCCGAATTGTTCGCCTGCCAGCCGTAGAGTCCCTTCGGTCCGAGCCGTCCGTGGTTGACGCGGTCGATTCCACGGCCTCGCACCCCGACGATCCGTCCATCGCGCACGCCGATGTCGAGCGCGCATCCGTGCGAGCAGAGAACGCAGGCCGACTGCACCCATTTCTCGACCTTGCCACGCGTGTTCTCGTCGACGCGAACGGGCCAGTCATCACCCTGCGGGTACGGGGTCCGGGCGCCCCAAGGATCGGCGATCCGGTCGGCCATCGCCGAAAGTTTCTCTCCGCCTAGGGGAATGGCAAACAGACGAACTTGCGGGAGCGACGCCGAACGCAGATGGCCTGGCGGACTTGATCAGCCGGCGAAGTCTGGAACGTCCCTGCGAGACACTTGTTCGTGGGCGCGAGAAGTGTTGCTGCGCTCGGAGATTCGCAAGCAGATGTTCTCAGATTCGTTTGAGCGGTAACAACCCCACGGTGTCGTCCTTCTGGATCGAATCCACCGCTGAAACGGGTTACCCCCAGCTCGAAGGCGACATCGAAGTGGATATCGCTGTCGTCGGCGCAGGTATCACGGGGATTACGACGGCGTACCTACTCAAGCAGGCGGGCAAGCGCGTAGCGCTGCTTGAGATGAAGCGCGTCGCACGCGGCGCGACTGGCTACACCACCGGGAAAGTGACCGCCGGTCACAATCTCATCTATGCGTTTCTGGAAAGGCGGTTCGGCGAGGATGGAGCACGAAAGTACGCCCAGGCTAACCAGGCCGCAATCGAAAAGACCCACTCGCTTGTAGACGAGCTCGGCATCGACTGCGACCTCGAGACGAAGGCGAACTACGCCTACGCCGAGAAACCAGAATCAGTTCCGCAAATTGAGGCCGAGGTCGCCGCGGCGAACCGCGCCGGCCTTTCCGCCACCTTTGTCAGAGAGACTCCCCTACCCTTCCAGGTGACAGGGGCAATCCGGATCGACGATCAGGCGGAGTTTCATCCCCGCAGGTACCTCCTCCCGCTAGTGGAGCAGGTCGCGGGCGACGGGAGCTTCGTCTTCGAAAAGACACGCGTGCGAGATGTGCGACACGGCACTCCTTGCACCGTTGAGGTGGACAGCGGCAGTGTTCGTGCTGGGGCAGTCGTTCTCGCGACGCACTTGCCCTTCGAAGACCAAGGTCTCCTTTTCACGAAAGCCCATCCTCATCGGTCATACGCAATCGCGGGTCGTGTAGACGCCGCGTCAGCGCCAGACGGCATGTTCATAAGTGTCGACCAACCCACACGGTCGCTTCGTACCACACCGCACGAAGGCGGCCTACTCCTCATCGTGGGGGGAGAAGGTCACAAGACGGGTCAGGCAGAGGACACGCGGGTCCCTTACCGCCGTCTTAAAGAGTGGGCGAGCGAGCGGTTCCACTTGGATGACTTCCCATATCAGTGGGCAACGCACGACTACACCTCGGTCGATCGTGTCCCGTTTATCGGGCGCCTCGTTCCGTGGCGCTCAGACGTGTGGGTGGCGACCGGGTACGGAAAATGGGGAATGACGAACGGGACAGCAGCGGCCCAGTTGATCGCCGATCGCCTTCTCGGACGCGAAAAAGACTGGGCTGACCTCTTCGCCCCTCATCGAACACGCTCGTTCGCCTCGCGATCGTTCGCAGCGGAAAACGCGAACGTCGCCAAGCGGTTCTTCGCCGATCGCATAGGATTACCCGGCGGCGAGAGACTTGAGGCGCTCGACCGCGGCGAAGGGAGCTTGGTGCGGATCCAAGGGAATACCCTGGCGGTGTCTCGCTCTGAGGACGGCTTGCTTACCGCGGTCTCACCACGCTGCACGCACCTCGGCTGTCTCGTTTCGTGGAATCGCGCTGAGCAGACATGGGACTGTCCATGTCACGGGTCTCGTTACCTGGCCGACGGGACCCTGATTCAGGGGCCGGCCGTCACAGACCTCCCTCGGCGCGATCTACCGCAAGCCGGCGCTGCATCAGCCCGCTGAAGTCGAGGCCGAGCCCGCGGATCTGCTCAGCCGGCGGGGGCTAGAGCATCCCTGCGAGACACTTGTCACTTGGGCGCGAGAGGCGTGGAAGTCGCTGGTTGAAGAACTCAGCGTTTGGCTGCACGATGTTCGTCGATGGGTTCGCGCACGCCGAGACCCGTCTACGCAGGACGCGAGGGCCACTCCCTCTGCCGCCAACGGGAGCGTCCAGGCGGTTTCACAGTACGACGTCGCCTGCTATTAGGTGACCTCGAATCAGTAGTAGTTGGGGACGCCAGCCCGGCCGGCCTTTCGCGCGGTCGGGCTGGCTCTCACCGCTCCATTAGAGCTCAGGCTCTAGGGGCCAGCCGGTACTCGGACGCTCGCGGCGGGAACCGGCCGTGGAACGCCGCCTTCGCGCTTGCCAAGCTTCTACTGCGGCGAGGACTCGAGCGGGCCTGTGAGGTACTTGTCGCATGGCCGCGGAAGGCGTAGCGCTTCCGTCTTGTTTTATGAACGTATGCGGGCTGGAATCGTTGTCGCGGGTATAAGGGCGAGTAGCGGCCCGATGATTGTGAGCGTCAGCGATCCCGACCGGCTGGTCGATCTCGTCCTGTTCCTCCGCAACAGTGGGTTCCCGTTCGCCCAGCGCCTGCACGGCGGCACGGCGAAGCTGTTCACCGACGACGAAGCGCGGGTGCGCGAGGCAATAGCGCTCTGGGAGCGGGAATCGGGCGTGCGTGCC
>Ga0307415_100001052_pt1 | contig 12804 bp, 11 predicted proteins | sample DK1Cmetagenome_FD_204524 | JGI IMG/M metagenome (GOLD analysis project Ga0307415, IMG submission 204524) | Maize rhizosphere microbial communities from greenhouse at UC Davis, California, United States - DK15-C-2 | ecosystem: Host-associated > Plants > Roots > Rhizosphere > Soil | place: USA...
TGCCGACCTCGGTCTGGATGAGGATGTATGCCGTCACCACAAGCAACGACCTCCTTGAGTCCTGCCGCCGCAACGGCGCCCACGGCTGCACCGGGGTCGAAAGGTCTGCGCATGGTACACGGGGGCCCAGGGCGTGCCAAGAGCGGTCCACAGACCGACCGGCCAGGCATTTCACGAGAGCGCAAGGGTGGGTATGCTTGCCTCCCCTACCGGGAGTGAGATGGCGGCACGGCAGCGGCGGTTCCTCGACCGGGCGGAGGCTGGCGGGTTGCTGGCCGAGGTCGTGATCAGCCTCGTCCGGCCGCCGGTGCTGGTGCTCGGCATCCCCCGGGGCGGGGTGGTGGTGGCCGCCCGGGTGGCGGCCCGCCTCGGCGCCCCCCTGGACGTGGTCGTGCCCCGCAAGATCGGCGCCCCCGGCAACCCCGAGCTGGCCGTGGGCGCGGTCGCCGACGGGGTCCAGGCGATCGACGAGCCGGCCATCCGCCGCCTCGGGCTCGACATGACCGCGGTCCGGGCCGAGGCGGCCCGCCAGACGGCCGAGGTGGCCCGGCGGACCGCCGCCTACCGTCGGGGCCTGCCCCCCCTGGAGCTGGCCGGCCGGACGGCGGTGCTGGTCGACGACGGGGTGGCGACCGGCTGGACCTGCGCCGCGGCCGCCTCCTACACCCGCCGGGCGGGGGCGGACCGGGTGGTGGTGGCCGTGCCGGTCGGCCCGCCGGGGCTGGCCGAGCGGCTGAGCCCGGTGGTCGACGAGGTGGCCGTGCTGGTCACCCCCGACCCGTACCTCAACGTCGGCCAGGTGTACGAGCGGTTCCCCCAGGTCGACGACGAGGAGGTCCTGCGCTGCCTGCAGGAAGGGCGAGCCCCCACGCCACGGTAGACTGGGAGTTCTCGTCTCCAACGATGGAGGGCATAGATGCCGAGCTCGACACCGTCCGACCTGGGCCTCGCCGCCAGGTCGATCGCCTTCCACCCGACCGAGGCCGAGCTGCGCGAGTACACCGACGCCATGCCCCAGGCCCGCCGGACCGAGTACGGCAACGTCAACGTGCAGACCAGGGTCGTGTCCCGGTCCAAGGGGTCGACCTACGTGGTCACCGACCGGCCCTCCGAGCACAGCGACCAGACCATCGACCGCGAGGAGGGGGCCCGGCTGGCCGCCCTCCAGGACGACTACATCCGCGGCCAGGACATGGTGGTGGTCGACGGCTTCGTCGGCCACGCCGGCCCCTACCGCACCCCGGCCCGGCTGATCATCGAGAAGGCCAACGCCAACATCGCCGGCATGCAGCGGTTCCTCTACTACGACCCGGTCGAGGGCGACACCGGCCACGAGCCCGAGATCACCATGATCTACACCCCCAACCTGGCCGCCCCCGGCTACCCCAACGACCGGGTGATCGCCGTCGACCTGGAGGCCGGCGTCACCCGGGTGCTCAACTCCGACTACTTCGGGGAGTCGAAGAAGGGCGGCCTGCGGATGTGGAACCGCAAGGTCTACGAGGGCGGCGGGCTGGCCATGCACGCCGGCTGCAAGGTCATCCCGACCTCCGACGGCGAGAGGACCATGCTGATCGTGGGCCTGTCGGGCACGGGCAAGACCACCACCACCTTCACCAAGCAGAACGGCTCCCAGGCGGTCCAGGACGACTTCATCGGGCTGTTCGCCGGGGGCCGGATCGTCTCCACCGAGGACGGCTGCTTCGCCAAGACCTTCGCCCTCTCGGCCGAGGACGAGCCGGCCATCCACGGGGCCGTGACCAAGCCCGACGCCTATCTGGAGAACGTCTCCCAGCACGGCGACACGATCGACTTCTTCGACACCTCCTACACCCAGAACGGCCGGGCCGTGTTCAACATGCGCTCGATCGACAACTACCCGGCCGACCGGGTCGCGCCGGCGTCGTTCCTGCTGATCCTGAACCGCAACGAGAACATCATCCCGGGGGTGGCCCGGCTCAACATCGAGCAGGCGGCCGGCTACTTCATGCTCGGCGAGACCCAGGGCACCTCGGCCGGGGGCAAGGACGAGGAGGGCAAGTCGCTGCGGGTGCCGGGGACCAACCCGTTCTTCCCGCTGCGCCATGAGCAGCAGGGGAACCGGCTGGCCGAGCTGCTGGAGACCCACCCGCTGGAGGTGTTCCTGCTCAACACCGGGCGGGTCGGCGGGCCCGAGGGCGACGACCGCTCCAAGAAGGTGCGCATCCCGCACTCCTCGGCCATCGTCCGGGCCATCGCCGAGGGCTCCATCACCTGGGACGAGGACCCCGACTTCGGCTACCAGGTCGCCTCCGAGGTGCCGGGCATCGACGACCCGGAGCTGCTGCAGCCGCGCCGGCTGTACGAGCGCCAGGGCCGCGACGACGAGTACCGCCGGCACGTGGAGCGGCTCAAGGCCGAGCGGGCCGAGTACCTGGCCGAGTTCCCCGGCCTGGACGAGGCCATCGTCAAGGCGGTCAGCTGAACCTCTCGGAGATCGGTGAGTTCGGGCTGATCGCCCGGCTCACCGGGGGGCTGGAGCTGGGGCCCGGGGTCGAGCTGGGGGTCGGGGACGACGCGGCCGTGCTCGAGCCGACCCCCGGGCACAGGCTGGTGGTCACCACCGACGTGCTGGTCGAGGGCCTCGACTTCACCGCCGATCTGTCCGAGCCCGAGGACTGGGGCTGGAAAGCGGTGGTGGCCAACCTCTCCGACCTGGCCGCCATGGGCGCCGAGGCCCGCTGGCTGGTGCTGGCCCTGACCGTCCCCGAGGCGACCCCGCTGGCCACCCTGGAGCGGGTCTACGCCGGGGTCGGGGAGGCCTGCCGGGCGTTCGGGGCGGCCCTGGTCGGCGGCGACGTCTCCGGCGGCCCGGCCCTGTCCCTGGCCGTGACCGCCCTGGGCGAGGTCGAGCGCCCGGTGCTCCGGTCCGGGGCCCGGCCGGGCGACCGCCTGGCCGTGACCGGCCCCCTGGGCGCGGCCGCGGCCGGCCTGGCCCTGCTCCAGTCCGGCGACCCGGCAGCGGCCGACCTGCTGGACCGCTTCCCCGGCCTGGCCGCCGCGCACCGCCGGCCGGTGCCGGCCCTGGCCATGGGGCTGGCCCTGGCCCGGGCGGGAGCCACGGCCATGATCGACGTCTCCGACGGCCTGGCCGGCGACGCCCTCCACCTGGCCGAGGCGTCCGGGGTCGGCCTCGAGATCGCCGACCCCGCCGTCCCCCTCGCCCCCGGGGTCGCCGAGACCGCCACCCTCCTCGACCTCGACCCCATGGCCCTCGCCCTCGGCGGGGGAGAGGACTTCGTCCTCGCCGCCGCCCTCCCCCGCACCACCGACCTCGGCGGCGTCCTCGACTGCGGCCGCTTCACCCCCGACCCGTCGACCCGGGTCCGCCTGACCCCCGCCGGCCCCCGCCCCCTGGCCGGCCTGTCCTGGGACCACTTTCGCACCGACGGCTAGGGCGTCCTGGTTCCGCGGTGGGGCTGTGGACAACCAGGTTCCACGTTCCCGGCATTGGGCTACCCTCCCGGTTGGGGCCCCCGGCACCGCGGGTTGAGGTGAGGCCCGCCCGGGAGGAGCCGGCCGGGTCCCTACGAGGCGGCCAGGATCTCGTCGGCGGCGCGCTCCCCGCTGCGGACCGCGCCCTCCATGTACGAGGTCCAGACGGTGGCGGTCTCGGTGCCGGCCCAGTGGAGGCGGCCGACGGGCTCGCGGAGGGCCTGGCCGAACGAGGTCCAGACGCCGGGAGGGAAGTAGCCGGTGTAGCAGCCCCCGCTGTATTCCTCGTCGGCCCAGGAGCGCTCCAGCAGCTCGCGGGGGCGGCCGGCGCGGACGCCGAACAGGTCGACCAGGCAGGCGAGGACGCCGGCCCGCCGGTCGGCCTTGTTGCGGCGGGACCAGATGCGGGCCTGCTCGCCCTCGATGAACGCGACCAGCACCCCGGGCGACCCCTCCTCTGGGCAGTCGTCGTAGACCACCGTGACCGGGCCGCCGTCGCTGACCGCGAACCCCGACAGGCCCTCCTCGCGCCAGAACGGCTCCTCGTAGATGGCGTGGACCTTGATGACGCTGCCCATCGGCATCCGCTGGGTGAGCTGGTTGCGCCAGCCGGGCATGGCCGGCCGGTAGCCGATGCGGCCGGCGACGGCCGGCGGCACGGCCACGATCGCCCGGGCGGCGGCCACCGCCCGACCGGCCGCCTCGACCACCACCCCGGTCTCGCCGTGACGGACCAGCTCGGCCGGGGCGCCGAGCACGACCCGCTCGCCCAGCGACTCGGCCACCCGGATCGAGACCGCCTGGGCGCCCTGATGGAAGCGGCGCTCCTGGGCGCCGCCGCCGGTGCCCAGGAGCAGGGCCATGCCGCCCGCGGAGCGGAGGAAGAACAGGGCGTGCAGCAGCGACACGTCGCGGGCCTCGGCGGCCAGGGTCCCGCGGATGATCTCGCGCAGCCAGTTCCGGGCCCGCTCGGACGGCACCCTGGCCTGGACCCAGGTCTCGACCGTCTGGGAGTCCCAGGCCAGCGCCTCGGGGGCCGTCCAGGGCGCCTCCAGGGGGACGGTGGCGGCCATGGCCTCCAGCTCGCGGATCGCCTGGCCCAGCTCGACCGTGCTCAGCGGGTCCTCCCCGTCGGGCAGGTCGCCGCCGTAGCGGTGGGTGCGGCCGTTGCGGAGCTCGGTGTTGAGCCCGCGCTCGTAGGTCGGGTAGCTGGTGACGCCGACCCGCTCGGCCAGGGCGGCGATGCGGTCCTGGGTCGGCCCGATCCACTGGCCGCCGTGGTCGATCGGGGTGCCGTCGGCGGCGGGCACGGTCAGGGTCCGCCCGCCGACCCGGTGGCGGGCCTCCAGCACCAGCACCTCGGCGCCGGCGTCCACCAGCCGGCGGGCTGCGGCCAGGCCGGCCAGCCCGGCCCCGACCACGACGATGTCTGTTGCGGCGGTCACGGCGTTCTCCTCGCTCGGGTGGCGTCGCGGCGACGCCAGGGGGAGCTCAGGCGATCGGACGAGTCACGGCTCCTCGCGCGCGCCGAGCGGGATGCGGGCCGCACTCTATACAGTCGTTGCGGCGAAAGGGGAACCATGGCGATCACCGAAGACCGCGAGACCCCGGACCGCACCACCTTCGACTCGGTCAGCCCGGCCACCGGCGAGATCATCGGCAGCTTCCCAATCGACGGGCCCGAGCAGGTCGCGGCCGCCGTGGCCAGGGCCAGGCAGGCGGCCGTGGGTTGGGCCGAGCTCGGCTTCGAGGGCCGCCGCAAGGCCCTGCTGGCCTTCAAGGCGCTGCTGGTCCGCCGCTCCGACGACCTGGTCGCCCTGGTCCACCGCGAGAACGGCAAGCCCGACGCCGACGCCTTCATCGAGGTCCTGATGGGCGTCGAGCACCTCGACTGGGCGGCCCGCAACGCCGCCAGGGTGCTGGGCCGGCGCCGCGCCCGCAGCACCCTGACGCTGGCCAACCACGCCGCCTCGGTCGAGTACCAGCCGCTCGGGGTGGTGGGGGTGATCGGGCCCTGGAACTACCCGGTGCTGACCCCGCTCGGCTCGATCATCTACGCCCTGGCCGCCGGCAACGCGGTGGTGCTCAAGCCGAGCGAGCTGACCCCGGCGGTGGGCTGCTTCCTGGCCGACACCTTCGCCGACGCCGTGCCCGACCACCCGGTCCTCCAGGTGGTGACCGGGGACGGGGCCACCGGCCACGCCCTGTGCCTGGCCGGCGTGGACAAGGTCGCGCTCACCGGGTCGCCGGCCACCGGCCGGGCGGTGATGGCCGCCTGCGCCGAGCGCCTCACCCCGGTGGTGCTGGAGCTGGGCGGCAAGGACGCCATGATCGTCGACGCCGACGCCGACCTCGACGACGCCGCCGACCAGGCGGTATGGGGCGGGATGGCCAACGCCGGCCAGACCTGCCTGGCCGTGGAGCGGGTCTACGTGGTCGACGAGGTCTACGACCGGTTCGTGGCCAAGCTGGTCGAGCGGGCGAAGCGGGTCCACCCCGGCGGCGGGCCGGACGCCGACTACGGCCCCATCACCCTGCCGCGGCAGCTGGAGATCATCCGTCGGCACCTGGACGACGCCCTGGCCCGCGGGGCCCGGGCGCTGGTCGGCGGCCCGGACGCGGTCCACCCGCCCTATGTCGACCCGGTGGTGCTGGTCGACGTGCCCGGCGACGCCCTGGTCATGCGGGACGAGACCTTCGGCCCGGTCCTGGCGGTGGTCAGGGCCCGCGACGCCGGCCACGCCGTGGCCCTGGCCAACACCAACCCCTACGGCCTGGGCGCGGCCGTGTTCGCCGGCCGCCGGGCCGAGCCCATCGCCCGCGCCCTGCGCTCGGGCATGACCAGCGTCAACTCGGTCCTGACCTTCGCCGGCATGCCGTCGCTGCCGTTCGGCGGGGTCGGGCAGTCGGGCTTCGGCCGCATCCACGGCCCCGACGGCCTGCGCGAGTTCACCCGGGCCAAGGCCATCACCCGCCAGCGCTTCCCCCTGCCGTTCCCGATGCAGAGCTTCGACCGCCCCGGCTACGTCATCCCGGCCGTCCGGCGGGCCATGAAGCTCCGCCACGGCCGGCCCCTGCGGAGGATGCCGCGCCGCCGCGAGCCGGTCGGGGAGGGTCAGCCGAGCTTGCGGTGATCCCAGCTCGACACCCGGGTCGGGGAGAAGCGGATGCCGACCCGCTTGGCCGCCTGGGGGGCGAGCGCGGCGCGCAGCTCCGGGCCGTCGGCGGCGCCGTGGCGGACGGCGAGCGCGACCCCGATGTCGAGCACCTGCTCGGGGTCGCGGACCAGCTCGGCGTCGCACTCCATGCTGACCCCGCGCAGCTCCTGGTAGGTGTCGCCGGCCTCGGTCAGCAGGGTCGCCCGGGGGTCGCGCTCCAGGTTGCGGGCCTTCTGGGAGGCGGCGTAGGTCCAGCAGTGCAGGCGCCCCTCGGGGGCCGGCACGTACCAGAGGGCGGCCAGGTGCGGCCGCCCCCCGGGACCGAGGGTGGCGCAGGTCACCGTGCGCTGGCCGTCCAGGAACTCGGCCAGCTCGGCCTCGGTCATCCGGATCTGGCGCCGCCGGTCCATGGCGGCAGTGTACGGCGGCGAGGCTGGTAGCCTGGCCCGATCCTGATGGCCGGCCAGATAGGAGGTGGACGCATGCCGGTGCCCGCTCGGGTGCTCACCATCGCCGGGTCCGACTCCGGCGGCGGGGCCGGGATCCAGGCCGACCTCAAGACCTTCCTGGCCCACGGGGTCCACGGCATGTCGGCGGTCACCGCCGTGACCGTGCAGAACTCCATCGGCGTGCAGGGCTTCTACGAGCTCGAGCCCAAGGCCGTGTTCGAGCAGATCGAGTCGGTGGCCACCGACATCGGGGTCGACGCGACCAAGACCGGGATGCTGGCCTCGGCCCCCATCATCGAGGCGGTGGCCAGCGCCGTCGAGCGCTTCGCCCTGCCCAACCTGGTCGTCGACCCGGTGGCGGTGTCCAAGCACGGCGACCCGCTGCTGCGCCCCGACGCCGTGGCCGCCCTGGCGAGCCGGCTGGCCCCGCTGGCCACCGTGATCACCCCCAACCTGGGCGAGGTCGAGCTGCTGTGTGGGATCAAGGTCCGCGACCGCGGCGAGATGCTGACCGCGGCCCGGGCGGTGCGCGAGCTCGGGCCCCGGTGGGTGCTGGTCAAGGGCGGGCACCTGCCCGGCGGCGACGCCGTCGACCTGCTCTGGGACGGGCAGGAGGCGGTCGAGCTGACCGCCCCCCGCCTGGCCACCCCCCACACGCACGGGACCGGCTGCACCCTGGCCTCGGCGATCGCGGCCAACCTGGCCGACGGCCTGGACGTGGTCACCGCCGCGCAGGCGGCCAAGCGCTACCTGTCGGGCGCCATCGCCGGCGGCTTCCCGCTCGGCAAGGGCATCGGCCCCACCGACCACGCCTGGCGGTTCCGGGCCGCCGGCCTGCTGCGTCCCGGCGGCCCCAGCCACCCCACGCCCGCGCCCTGGCCGTACGGGCCCAACCCCTACGAGGGCTGACTCCATGGCCTCCCGCAAGGCAACCCTGGTCGCTCGGGCCCTGGTCGTCCACGACGGCAAGGTGCTGGCCGCCCACCACCGCCACGAGGACGGCGACGACTTCTGGTGCCTGCCCGGCGGCAAGGCCAAGCCCGAGGAGCGGGTCGAGGACGCCGCCCGGCGGGAGCTGCTGGAGGAGACCGGCCTGCCCATCGGCCTGGCCGGGGTGGTCTGGCTCCAGGACCTGGTCGCCGAGGGCGAGTTCGTGGTCGTGTTCGCCGGCTGGCTGGCCGCCGGCCACGACGGCGTCCTCGACATCGAGCCCAACCCGTCAGGGGACCGGAACCTGGCCGAGGTCGCCTGGAAGGCCCCGGAGGAGCTGCTGGCCGGCGACTTCCGCCCGGCCGCCCTGCTCAAGCTGCTCGACCTCGGCAACCTCCCCGAGCTGCCCCGCCCCGAGCCCTGATCGCTACCAGCCGAGCGGCAGCTCGTCGTCTTCGCGGTCGGGGTCGGGGACGGCCTGGCGGCGCAGCAGCTCGGCCAGGGTGTCGCCGACCTCCTCGGGGGAGAGGCCGCCGGCGGCCAGCTGCTCGGGCTCCAGCGGGCGGAGGCGCTGGCAGAAGGCGATCGCCTCCTCGACCGGCTCGGGGTCCTCCGGATCCTCGTCGATGAGCTCGAACAGGGCGTCCTCGGCGTCGGCGTAGCGGCCCAGCGCCTCCAGCACCCGGGCCACGGCCAGCCGCTGGGCGGTCGACAGCTCCAGCTCCGCGGTCCGCTCCAGCAGGTCGGCGGCCAGGTCGCGGTCCAGCAGGCGCTCGGAGCGGGCGGCCAGGCAGCCGGCCAGGGCCACCGCCCGCCGGTGGCGGATGGCCGCCTCGCCGGCCTGCCCGGCCTCGGCGTACAGGTCCGCCTCGGCCTTGAGCAGCTCAAGGGCCAGCGCCACCCGCCGCATGTCCGGGTTCGACCCCGAGGTGAGCAGGTCCACCAGCCGCCCCTCGTCGAGCGCGGCCACCACCCGGCTGCCCACCCCGATCAGCGGCTTGTAGGCCTCGTCGAACATGCCCAGCGCCTCGTCCCCCCGCCCGCCCTTGGCCAGCCCCAGGATGTGGGCCAGCATCTGGCCGATCTGCTCGATCTGGCGCATCAGGTAATCGCGCTGGTAGACGGGAGCCTCCTTGGTTAGCCAGGTCGCGCCCAGCCTATCCAGTCGGCGGGGCCGGTGCCGGGGAGCGCCGTTCCGGGGGCGCGAGTGGCTCGAACGAGCGAGAATGGCCCGCGGCGACCAGCCACGTTCGGAGAGGAGCCCATGAGCGACCAGGTGAGCCGGACCGACGCCCAGCCGAGGCGGCCCGAGGACGCCCCAGCCCCCCCCGAGCCGGAGCGGGCGCCGGAGGAGGAGCCGGGGCGGCCGGATGTGCCCCCGGTGCTGCGGCAGCTGGCCGCCTGGAGCTGGCGGCTGCTGGTGGTGCTGGCCGCCGTCGGGCTGGTGCTGTACCTGCTCATCCTGCTCAAGGTCATCGTCGTGCCGGTGATCGTGGCCCTGTTCCTGGCCACCCTGCTGGTCCCGCTGGTGCGCTGGCTGGAGGCCCGCGGCTGGCGCCACATCTGGGCGGTGCTGGCCGTGTTCGTCGGGGCCGTGCTGGTGATCGCGGCCATCATCGCCGGGTTCATCCCGCTGATCGGCAACGAGCTCGGCACGCTGCGCCAGCGGGCCGACGAGGGCGTGGCCGAGGTGCAGGAGTTCATCGCCTCGCGGCCGTTTGGCCTCAGCGAGGAGGACCTCAACCGCTACCTGGAGCAGGGCCGCCAGCGCTTCCTGGAGAGCTCCAGCGGCCTCACCAGAGGCGCCGTCCACGGTGTGACCCTGATCGGGGAGGTGATCACCGGGCTGATCCTCTGCCTGTTCCTGACCTTCTTCTTCGTCAAGGACTCCGAGCGCTTCACCCGCTGGATCCTCGACTTCGCCGGCCGCCATCGCGAGCAGCACCTGCGCGAGATCGGCACCCGCTCGGCCACCGCGGTCAGTGGCTACCTGCGCGGGCAGGCCACGGTCGGGCTGGTCGACGGCGTGTTCATCGGCATCGGGCTGGCCGTGCTGGGCGTCCCCCTGGTCGTCCCGCTGGCCTTCCTGACCTTCGTGGCCGCGTTCCTACCCCTGGTCGGGGCGTTCGCCGCCGGCGCCCTGGCCGCCCTGGTCGCCCTGGTCACCAAGGGCCTGACGACCGCCCTGCTCGTGGTCGGCCTCACCGTGCTGGTGCAGCAGCTTGAGGGCCACCTGCTGGCCCCGCTGCTGCTGGGCCGGGCCGTCTCCCTGCACCCGGTGGTGATCATCCTGGCCCTGGCCGCCGGGGCCATCCTCGGCGGCATCATCGGCGCGTTCCTGGCCGTCCCCATCGCCGCCGTGGTCACCGCCGTCGGCACCTACCTGCGCGGCGACGAGCCGATCGGCGAGCCCGCCGATCAGGGAGAGCCGGAACCGGAGACCAGCGGCCGGGGCTAGACCGCCCGGCGGACCTTGTTGGCCTTGATGCAGGAGGTGCAGACGTTGCGGCGGCGGGGCGTGCGCCCCTCCAGGATGCGGATGCGCTGGATGTTGGGGTTCCAGCGGCGCGGACTGCGCTTGTGGGAGAAGCTCACCTTCATGCCGAAGCCCGGGTGCTTGCCGCAGATGTCGCAGACGGCAGCCATCGTCGGAAGACCTTCCTCGAGAATGATTTCGCGCGAATTCGAGAGAGCCGGGAGAGGGTAGCACGGCCCGTCCGAGGCCGCACCTATACTCGACCGGTGCCCCAGACCGCAGCCCCCGACCCGCTCGCCACCCCGCTGGCCAAGGCCCCCGGGGTGTCGGCGGCGCTGGCCAAGACGCTGGAGGAGGCCTTCGGCCACCGCGCCGTCCGCGACCTGCTCGAGCACTACCCGCGCCGCTACCTGACCCGGGGCGAGCTCACCGACCTGGCCCACGCCAAGAAGGGCGCCGAGGTCACCCTGGTCGGCACCGTCCGCAACCTGGCCAAGAAGCAGCCCCGGCGCAACCTGCGCATCCTCGAGGTCCGGGTCGCCGACGACAGCGGCGCCTGGGTCTGCACCTGGTTCAACCAGCCCTGGCACGCCCAGCGGCTCACCGTGGGCACGGTGGCCGCCTTCTCGGGCAAGCTGGCCTGGAAGGCGGGCCGCCTCGGCATGGCCAACCCCGGCTACGAGGTGCTGCGGGAGGGCGACGACCCCGAGGAGTTCGCCAACGAGGTCATCCCCGTCTACCCGGCCAGCAAGGAGGTCTCCTCGGGCCGGCTGCGGCGGGCCGTCGGCGGCCTGCTCGACCGCTACGGCGACGTCCCCGACTTCGTGCCCGAGCCCCTGCGCCGCGCCCACAACCTGCCCGACCGGGACCGCGCCCTGTCGGCCATCCACCGCCCCGCCGACCGCTCGGAGGCGCACCGGGCCCGCGACCGCCTGGTCTACGACGAGCTGTTCGTCCTCCAGGTCGGCCTGGCCCTGCGCCGCCGCGCCCTGGAGGCCGGCCAGCACGGCCAGCCCCTCCAGACCGACGGCGACCTGACCAAGCGCCTCCTGGCCAGCCTGCCGTACCAGCTCACCGGCGCCCAGCTCCGGGTCATGGCCGAGATCGGCGCCGACCTGGCCCGCGCCAAGCCCATGCACCGCCTCCTCCAGGGCGAGGTGGGCAGCGGGAAGGCTCAACCGATCCACTCGCTGGTGCTCACGCCGAGCGGGTTCAAGCGGATGGGCACCATCGGGATCGGTGATGAGGTCATCAACCCGACCGGGGAGGTCACCGTCGTGACCGGCGTCTTTCCCCAAGGCCTCCGTGACACCTGGCGGGTGGTGTTCTCGGACGGCACCAGCGCCGAATGCGACGACGAGCACCTGTGGCTGGTCAAGACGTCCTGCGGATGGCATCGGGGCGACAGGCCGCACGTCAAGACGACCCGCGAGCTGCGCAACGATCTCACCAAGAGGAACGGCTACTCGAAGTGGTACATCCCGGTGGCGGCCGCCGCCGAGCTGGAGTGCGGCGAGGAGCGGCCGCTCGACCCGTACCTCTTGGGTCTGCTTCTCGGCGACGGCTCCTTCCGCGCCAATCTCAGGTTCACCACCGCTGACGAGCAGATCGTGGAAGCCGTCGCGGAAACGCTGCCATCGGACTGCTACCTCAAGCGTGATCCATCCCGACCCTACGACTACCTGATACGACGCCGCTTCCCCACCAACCAGTACGACCCGCATCCGGTGGCCGCGGCCCTGAAGCGGCTCGGCCTACGTGGCGCACGGTCTCGCGACAAGCATGTCCCTCGGGCCTACCTGGTGGCTCCGAGCAAGGTGCGCCACGCGGTTCTCCAAGGGCTGCTCGACACTGACGGCACCCTCAACGCCAGGCAGGGCAGCAACGTCACCTTCCTCTCGGCGTCCAAGCAGCTCGCGACCGACGTGCAGTGGCTGGTCGGGTCCCTTGGGGGCGTCGCTCGTCTCCGTCCGGTCAAGAAGAAGGGCAAGGTCTACTTCCACGTCAGTATTCGGCTCCCGAACGAGTTCCCGCCGTTCCGGCTGCGCCGCAAGGCCGCTCTGCTGCGGCCGCTGACGAAGTACCATCACTTCCGGCGAGCGATCCGCAGGATCGAGTACGTCGGCCCCAGGCCGGTCCAGTGCATCTCGGTGGCCCACCCGAACCAGCTCTACGTCACCGACCACTTCGCCGTCACCCACAACACGGTTGTGTCCCTGTGGGCCCTGCTCTGCGCCGTCCAGTCGGGGATGCAGGGGGCGATCATGGCCCCCACCGAGGTGCTGGCCGACCAGCACGGGATCAACCTCCGGGGGCT
>Ga0307415_100001053_pt1 | contig 12803 bp, 14 predicted proteins | sample DK1Cmetagenome_FD_204524 | JGI IMG/M metagenome (GOLD analysis project Ga0307415, IMG submission 204524) | Maize rhizosphere microbial communities from greenhouse at UC Davis, California, United States - DK15-C-2 | ecosystem: Host-associated > Plants > Roots > Rhizosphere > Soil | place: USA...
CATGTCGGCCGCGCTAAGGTTGCGGCGCGCCAGCTCCTGCTGGAACGCGTCCTCGGTCAGGTTCTTCCGCGCGTCGGCATAAGCGTTCTCCAGCTCGGTCTCGGGGACGACGATTTTCAGCGCCTCGGCTTTCGCCAGCAGGATTCGCTCGACGATCATGTCCTCGATCACGTTCAGCCTGGCGAGGGTCAGCTCCTCATCGGACAGCGTTTCGCCTGAGCTCCGCAGCCGCCGGAATTCCTTGTCAACCTGTTCGCGCGTGATGTCGACGCCGTTGACGGTCGCCCAGGTGTCCGCCGAGGCCGTGCGCGCCGGCGGCTCAGACGGCGTCGAGCGGCAGGCGGTCAGTAAGGCGAGGGGGACGATCGCGGTCGCAAGCAGGCAGCGGGCGATGAAGACAGTGATCGGACGGTCCATAGGCTCGCAGATTACTCCGTCCACGCGAGGCATGTCAGTAGAATACCGGCACGTGAACGAGCGTGTGGTCGTGAACGACCGGATGCAGCGCGGCTACGTCTACTACCGCACCGAACCGACGGGGCGGAACTTCGCCCCCGACTTTCAGCCCGAGTTGACGCCGAAGCAGCTGCTGACGCTGGGCGTCTTTGGCGGGAAGTACATGACTGACTGCCGGCGTGAATTTCCGGGGAGCTGGTTCACGCGCGCGAAACTCTGCCCGACGCACCACGATCCGAAACTGAATTACTTCGGTGTCAACGCCTCGCAATCGTTGCGCACGTGGTGGCAGAACGGCTGGATCCGCTCGCAGGATCCTCGCGGCTGGTTCCAATGGTATTGCCGCTACTACAGCGGCCGCCGCTCATCAGACGATGCGCGGCAGATCCGGCGATGGCGGGCGATCCGGCGGCACGTGGCACAGATCGCCGGCAATTGCGAGAAAGGCGATCTCGACTGCCGCCGGCGGCAGCGACAGGCGGTCCTGCATTGGGCGTATGACAGCCGAAAGATCTAAACCATCGGCGGTGCGCCTGAAGGCGGAGAAGAAGCACCGGACACAAGGAGTAGCCACGAAGAACACGGAGAACACAAAGTCTCTTCGTGGTCTTCGTGACCTTCGTGGCTGAAAACACGGACGCTACTTCTTTGCTCCCGGTGTTTCGAGCCCGGCGAGCACCGCATTGGTCACCGGCTTCAGCGTCTGCAGAAACATCCAAATCGACCGGAGATCGTCGTCCGACAGGTTCTGATAGACCTCGACCGGCATCGGCGGCTGCATGGCAGTGCCGTTCGGCTTCTTGCCGGTCCTCATCGCCTGGATGAAGGTTTTTTCGTTGTAGCCGCGCCCCGGAAGACCGGTTGCCTTGTCCGGCGTCAGATTCGACGCGACGGTCTGCCCCCACGGCCCGTAGAACGCCGTGAAGTCGAGCGAGGCGTGAATCTCGCCGTCCGCCTTCGACGGCATCTTGGTGGTCGACGGGCGGCCCGACAGCAGGCGCGCCGGGTCCGGAGTCATCCCCTGAGTCTTCGGCGAGTGGCAGTCATGACACCCGGTAATGCTGACGAGGTACTTGCCACGGTCCACGGACGCACCCGCGGCCGGGGCGCCGCCGGCGCGCTGTTGGGCCTGTCCGGTACTTGACAGCAGGATCGCCGCGATCCCGGCTGCCGAAGCCCACAACCATCCACGGCGAATGAGTGCTGGACGAAGCTGTCTCATCAATCTCCCTCCTGTAGTGAGCGATACCTTACATTGAGATCCCGTCAGGCGCGAACCTCTGCCCGGATCGCGCGTTCGCGCAGCACCTCCGCGTGCGGGGTCATCAGCGTCACGCCGACAATCGACGCCGTGGTCGCGACGATCTGGTACCACGCCGGAACCATCGGATTCCCGGTCACTTTAATGAGCCACGTCACCACGAACTGGGTGGTGCCGCCGAAAATCATCACGCCCAACGCGTAGAGAATCGCCAGGCCGCTCGAGCGCACGGATTGCGGGAACGCTTCGGCCATGAACGCATACGCGGCCCCGATTCCAATCGAATACACGAATCCGAGGAACAGGTTACAGATGACGATGACGGCCAGCGACGCGCCGGCCGATGTCAGGATCAGATAGACGGGATAGACGATGAGCAGGAACGCGACGCGAGCCAGGATCAGCATGCGTTTGCGGCCAAGGCGATCGAGCCAGACACCAACGGCGAGGCCGACGATCTGCGCGGCGGCGTTGGTCAGACCGAGCATGTTGGCGACCGCCGCGGACAGATTCAGCGTGGTGATGGCGTAGGTGGTCATGTAATTGAGCACGTAGGTCGAGACCGTGCCGCCGCAGATGATGAGGATGCCGAGAACGACCGCGCGCGAGTGCCCGCGCCACAACTCACCGAGCACAGCGGTGGTCGACCGGTGTGTCTGGTTGTCAGCGATGGTTTCCGGCAACTGCCGGCGGATGTAGAACGCGACGGGCGCGATCAACACTCCGAGCAGGAAGGGAATCCGCCAGCCCCAGGCATACAGCTCCTCCCGCGTGAGCGTCGCGGCGAGGATCAATCCGATGCCGGCGCCGACGATCGCGGCCAGTTGCTGACTGTAGGCCTGCCACGCCGTCAGCGCGGCGCGCTTCCCGGGCGGTGCGGCCTCGAGCAGATACGTCGTCGCCGGACCGACTTCGCCGCCGCACGAGAATCCCTGAATGAGCCGCGCGAGAACGAGCAGGACCGGGGCCGCAATCCCGATCTGTGCGTAGGGCGGCGTCAGCGCGATCATCGCCGAGCCGACCGACATCAACAGCAGCGTGAGCGTCAACGCGGCGCGGCGGCCGACGCGATCCGCGTAGGGACCGATGATCGCCGCGCCCAGCGGACGTGTCACGAAGCCGACGCCAAACGTCGCCAGCGCGCCGAGCAGTCTGCCGATCTCGGAGTCGCCCGGGAAGAACGCGTCGCCGATCATCACCGCGAAGAACGTAAACACCAGGAAGTCGTAGAACTCGAGAAAGTTGCCGACGACAACGGCGGCGACCGCCTTCATCGGCAGAACCGGGTGGGCAGGTGCGGCGACGGGTGGTGGGGGGTGGGTCATCGGCCGTAACTTTAGCCGAAGGCCGATTGACAGGGACGGCCGTCGCCGCTACGGCCGTCCCTCGTTCAGGCGCCGCATTATCGGTGCCTGAACCCGTTGCCACTGCGGGACCACGCCGGGAACCACGCCTGGATCGGCACCGGTTCGCCCTTCGGCGCCTCGCCGAGCGCGAACGCGCCGCGGTCGTTATTCCGGTCGGGACGACGGATCACGTCGGTGAATCCGGTATAGAGGACGCGATTGGTTGTGCGATCCGTCACACGGACAAGATCGGCGTGGCCTTCAACCACCTCGAACGTGTAGGTTCCTGGCGCCAGTACCACTCCGGGCAGGGCCATCGCACGCTTAAACGTCATGTGGTCGGTTCGGCCGATGTTTGCGGCACGGCTGGACGCGGCGATCGCGAACGATGCCAGGACGAGCCCGGCAACGAGCAGCGACTTGCTTCTGGTCATTTATCTATCCTCCTTGCCGGTATCAACGACGCGAAGGAAATGACCGAACGGCGTTCGGTGTGCCCGGCTTCCAGCGTTGTATCAGCAGGGGGCGCAATCCGCCGCGGCAAACGGCTATGATTCCCACCCTGTGCCATGACTGACGACCAGCGGCAAGACGGCGAGGCGCTGATCAGCGACGAAAGCACCATCGAGCTGGTCCTCAGGGCGCGGGACGGCGATCGTGGCGCCGTGCAGGCGCTGCTGCAGCGCTGCCTGCCGGAAGTGCGCCGGTGGGCGCACGGGCGGCTGCCGGCGCACGCACGCGACGCGCTCGACACCGGGGACCTCGTGCAGGAGGCGGCGCTTCGCTTGCTGAAGCGTGTCGACGAGTTCGAGCCGCGGCACGTCGGCGCAATGCAAGCGTATCTGAAACAGTCGATCATCAACCGCATTCGCGACGAAATCCGGCGTGTCGGCCGGCGCCCGGTGCCGGTCGAGCTCGTCGATGATCCGCCTGGGGAAGGGGCGTCGCCGCTCGAGATGACGATTCAGCACGAATCGTACGAGCGCTACCGGAACGCACTCAGACGTCTCTCACCGCGCGACCGTGAACTGGTGGTTGCACGGATGGAAGCACAGTGGAGCTTCGCGCAGATCGCCGAGCGGTTTGGAATTCCGACCGCCGACGCGGCGCGGATGGCGGTCAACCGCGCGCTCAAGAAACTCTCGGGCGAGTTCGCCGAGGACGCGGCGCCGGCATAAGCGCGAGGGCAACACCGGCAACGATCAGCACCGCTCCAACCACCGTCCATGTCGTCGGCCGCTCGCCGAGGAAGACGAATCCCAGCACCAGCGCGATTGCCGGCGTGAATACCGAGATGAAGCTGAGGCTCGTCACGCTCCACGTCTTCAGCATCGAGAAGTAGACGAGGAACGCCAGCACGGTTCCGACGAGCGCGAGATAGAGGACGGCGCCCCACGTCGCGGCATCGCGCGGCAACGCGAAGCCGTCGCCTCGCGCATATGAGGCCGTCGCCAGCGCAACCGCTCCAAGCAGCATCGAAGGTGCGTTCAGCGCCGACGGGTGCAGGGCCGCGCCGTGTTTCTTGGTGGCAACCGAGGCGATCGCGGCGAAAAGCGCGCCCGCGATCACCGCGGCCATCGGCCAAAACTGTCGCACGTCAAGACCGGCGCGATCGCCAAACAGCGCGGCGACGCCGAAGAACGCCAGCAGCGTGCCGGTGAACTTGAGCGGCGTGATTGGCTCGCCCGGCAGGTAGACGTGGGCCGCCGCGATGGTGATCAGCGGAAGCGTGGCGAACAGAATGGCGGTGAGGCCGCTGTCGATGTACTGCTCGGCCCAGTAAATGGCACCGTAGTCGCCGGCAAACATCAACAGCGCGACGATCGCGATCAGTCCCCATTCGGCGCGGCTGCGCGGCCAGCGCGCGCCGACGGCCGGCACCATCACCGCCATGACGATGCCGGCGATGAAGAACCGTACGGCCGCCACGTTGAACGGCCCCAGTCCGCCATAGCCGACCTTGATGACGAGCCATGTCGAGCCCCAGATCAGGCACAGGAGGAGATACAGCGCAACGCCGGCGCCGGTGGAGCGGTGAGCAGGGCGGGCAGGCACTCGACGCGATTCCCCGAGTCAGTCATTATGGTCACGCCCGGGCTGCAATCGTTTCGCGCGGGCGATGACCTATGTCAGCCAGCGAAGATCCGGTCCTCGTCGCGTTTGGCGAATTCGTTCGTGCGCAGCGCCAGCTGGCGCATGTGTCGCTGCGCAACCTCGCCAAGATGTCCGGCGTGTCCGATTCGTACCTGAGTCAGATCGAGCGCGGAAACTACCGGCCTTCTCCTCAAGTGGTCAAGGCCCTGGCAACGGCGTTCGGGCTCAAGCCGGAGCAGCTCTACACGATGCTCGGGTTCATGGACGAGACGGAGTCGTCCGCGCCACCGAGCGTCGAGCAGGCGATCCAGATGGATCCGCGCCTGCAGCCGGCGCAAAAGGAAGCACTCGTCCGCGTGTACCGCTCCTTCCTCGGCGAGGGGTAGAATCTGCGCCCATGGCAGCCGACAAGACCGACGAGTTCCAGCAGCAGGCGCTCGACATGCTGCGGGCCCAGCAGGAGGCGTACGTGGCCGCCGTGAAGGCGTGGCGCGAAGCGCTTGCCACCGGCGAGTCGTCCGTGCCGCCGCCGTCGCCCCAACCGACCCCGTTGCACATGCTGCCGACGCCGGCGGAAATGGCCGAGGCCTATTACGCGTTCGCGGCCAAGCTGCTCGCCGATCAGAGCCGCTTCATGGACGCACTCAGCCAGGCCATGGCGCCGCCGAAGAAGAAGCCGTGACATGACGGAACGGCGTCCGTGGCTCGGCCTCTATCAGTCGGTTCCCGCGTCCATTGAACCGAAGGCCCGCACCGGCCTGGAGATGTTCCGCGATACCGTCGCGGCGCATCGCGACGCCGCTCTGGTGCACTACTTCGATCGGTCGAGCACCGCCGGACAGCTCGATGCCTGGTCGGACGCGCTGGCGGTGGCCCTGCAGGACCGCGGCGCCGAGCCGGGCGAGCGCATCGCCATGTATCTGCAAAACATCCCGCAGGTGTTCGTCGCGGTGCTCGCCGCCTGGAAGTGCGGCGCGGTCATCGTCCCCTGCAACCCGATGCTCCGCGAGCGCGAGCTCACGAAGATCCTCGCCGATTCCGGCAGCCGCATCCTCATCTGCCAGGAAGATCTGTTCGCGGACGTCGCTCGCGCTGCCCTGCCGGCAACGGCCGTGCAGCACACCATCACTACGTCGCCGTTCGACCTCCTCGACGACTCGGCTCCAACCCCGCGCGTCCTCTCGGGAACGCCGCGGCTCCGTCACGACGGTGTTGCCGACCTGTTCGAGCTCGCCAACGCATACGCCGGCCAGGCGCCGCAGCCGGTTGAAATCACCGCCGACGACGTGGCGTTCATGGTCTACACCTCGGGGACGACCGGCGAGCCGAAGGCGGCGATGAATACACATCGCAACGTCGTGTTCGCCACGGCGGTGTACGAACGATGGATCGGCCTGACGCCCCAGGATGCCATCCTCGGACTTGCGCCGCTCTTCCACGTCACCGGCCTCATCGGACACGTCACGCTGGCCATGCTGACCGCCAGCCCCCTGGTGCTCTTCTATCGCTTCGACGTGGACGAGGCGTGCCGGCTGACCCAGGTGCACCGGGCGACTTTCACGGTGTCCGCGGTGACCGCCTTCATCGCTCTCCTCAACAGCGAGGCGATGAGCAAGTACGATCTGTCGTCGCTCACGAAGGTATACACCGGCGGCGCGCCCACACCCCCTGGCATCCTCGCCGACTGGTATGCGAGGACCGGCACACGTATTCACCCGATGTACGGGCTGACCGAAGCCACGTCACCGACCCACATGACGCCGCACAACAGTGTTCCGCCGGTCGATTCGCGCACGGGCGCGATGTCGGTCGGAGTGCCGGTGTTCGACACCGACGTGCGGATCGTCACCGACGCGGGATATGACGCCGCACCGCATGAAATCGGCGAGCTCGTCATCGCGGGCCCGCAGATCATCCCAGGCTACTGGCAGAAGCCGAAAGAGACGGCGGCATCGCTCGGGGGCGGCGAGCTCCGGACCGGCGACGTCGGGTTCATGGACGACGACGGGTGGTTCTACCTCGTCGATCGCGCCAAGGACATGATCGTCGCCTCCGGATTCAAGGTGTGGCCGCGCGAGGTCGAGGAGGTGCTCTACCTGCACCCGGCCGTGCGCGAGGCCGCCGTGATTGGCATCTCGGACCCGTATCGCGGCGAGACGATCAAGGCGGTCATCAGCCTCAAGGCCGGACACAGCGTCACGGCCGGCGAAATCAAGGCGTTCGCTCGGCAACGCATGGCCGCGTACAAGTACCCGCGCGTCGTCGAGATCGTCGACGATCTGCCGAAGACGACCAGCGGCAAGATCATGCGTCGCCTGCTGCAGACGACAACGCTCGAAGCGGGATCACCGCTGCGCGGAGCCGAGCTGGAGCTGGTGAGCGTCACCTACCCGCAGCTCCGGGCGGCGGTCGAAGCGCGCGCGGTCCTCGAAGTTGGTGGAATCTGGCTGCGACTCAGCCGGGGTCCGATCCCGCGGTCCACCGCCGAAGTGCTCTACGAACGGCTGCACGCGATGCTCGGGCAGCTCGATGACGCCGGACGCTTTCTGGATCGCGGCGCATTTCTCGCCGCGAGCGAGGCGTATCACGCCGCCGTCATCGACCTGGTCGAGAACGAACACCTGTCGAAGGCCTTCCGCCGGCTGCGGCTGCGCGAGCTGCTGACCTCGGTATTGAAAGACACTCCGGCGACGCCGGATCGCATCGTCCCGCTGCACGAGTACCTGACCGACTCTGTCGTGGCCACCAATCCGGCCGGCGCCGTCAAGGCGATCCTGACGTGGGGCGAAGCGTCGCGCGCCAACATCCGGATCGTGCTCGGCGCAGAGGAACCGGCCGGCGATGAACTCCGCCCCGGCAGCATCGTCGAGGACCTGTCGATCGCGCAGGCCAAAGAACAGAACAGCCGTGAAGGAGACGTCGACGCGCTGATGATGGCGCTCGATGCGCGTGCGGCGCTGGAAATCGGAATCACGCAGACCCTCGGCCCGGCGCTCACCGGCGAGACAGAACGCGAAGCGCTGGTGGCACGGCTCCGCGCGTTCACGCCCTTGGTACGCGGAACGAGCCCGGCACATGTGGCGAGATACGTGCGCGGCGACGACGCATTCCACCGCGTTTTCCTGAGCCTGCTTCGCAATCCGCTGCTGTTCGACATTTATAACGGCATGGATGTACCCGAGCTGATGCGGCGGGTGCTCGAGGTCGCGCCGCCGTCAATTCGCGAGGTGTTCGACGATCACAAAGACCTGACCGATGCCCTCCGAGGTGGTGAAGCGGAGGCTACCGCCGCCGCCATCACTGATCACGTCAACCGGGTCCGAGTGGCATTGGCGTCCTTCGTGTCCTCCGAGGCTGGCTCCGGGGCGGACGGAGCCCGGCCAATACCGGCCGATCTGGCGCGTTAGCGACGTATTTGACATACTCAGCGCGTGCGTTGTATACTACGCAACATCAGTCATACAGCACAGAAGAAAGGACTTAGAGATGTCTGACTATGTGAAGCGCGTGAACGGTGTCGCCGACCAGTACCTGGCGGCGGTGGCCGAAAGCCAGGAGCAATTTCTGAAGACGCTGGCGGCCTATTCCGCCTGGGTGCCGAAGGCTCCCGTGGCCGTGCCCGACGCGGGCGAACTGCCCACGCCGAAAGAAGTGGTCGAAGCGAATTTTGCCTTCGCCGCCAAGCTCCTCAAGCAGCAGAAGGACTTCACGGAGAAGCTCGTCGCCGCAACCACCCCCGCGAACTGAGAAGATAGGCCGAGAGGTTCGAAGCCAATCGAACCTCTCCAGCCTCTTCGAGCGATGATGTCTGAAAGCGACGCGTCAAAGAGCGAGCCTACGCTCGTCGAGCGCTGGCTGCAGGATCAGCAGCAGTGGCAGCGTACGCTCTTCACGTACCTCGACTCGATGATGAAGAACGACGAGTTCCTCATGCACATGGGGAACGCGATGAGGGGGTCGCTTCTGGCAGGCAAACCGTACCCGACCACGCCGCCGCAGGCCGCCACGTCCACAGAGGATGCGGCGACGGCCGATCGGCTGGACAAGGTGCTCTTTGCCCTGCACCAGCTGCAGGGTCAGATGCAGGACGTGCTGATGACCCTCGACGAAATACGCGGCGCAAGACCAATCCGGCTGAAGCCGGACTCTACCAACGCAAAAGCAATCCGGTTGAAACCGGACTCGACGAAGAAACCCGCTCGCGCCACGCGGACCGCGTCCGGCGCGCGCAAGACGGGAAAACGCCGGACGCGATCGTGACGGACCCGGGGATGGAGCGCGAGCTGGAAGCGATGCTCGCGCGCTCCGAGCAGACGCGCGCCCGGCTCGATCGCCTCCACGATGTTCTCACCTCCGGCGGACACTATGGCACGGGCGCCACGCCGGCCACTGTCGTCTATCAGGAAAACAAGCTTCGTCTCCTGCGCCTGCTCGACGAATCGGGTCAGCCGCGCAGCGGCCCGGCGGTCCTCTTCGTGCCGGCCCCGGTCAGCCGCTATTTCGTCCTCGATCTGCTGCCGGACCGATCGTTCGCGGGTCACGTCGCCAAAGCGGGATTCGATGTCTTCATCATCGACTTCGGCGCGCCCGGCGAAGAGGATCGCTTTGCCGACCTCGAGTACTACGTCGAAGGACTGCTTCGCCGATCAGTGCGCAAGGTATCGGCAATCACCACCCAGCCGGCAATCAACATCGTCGGGTACTGTCTGGGCGGAACCTTGTCGCTGCTGTACACCGCGCTGCACCCGGCCACGGTGACCCGTCTGGTCCTGCTGACAACGATGATCGACGGCGACGTCAAGGGAGGAATCGCCTGGGTCGCGCATCAGATGGGTCTGGCGGGCGAATCCTATGACGACCCGCGCCTCGTACCGGCCGTCGAGATCAAAGGCTGGTTTGAAATGCTTGCGCCCGGTTCCAACAGCCTGATCGGCCGCGTGAACGACCTCTGGGAGCGGCTCGACGAACCTGCCGATCGACTGCGAGACGTCCGCACGATGGCAACGTGGGTAGACGACGTGGTCCCGGCGCCGGGGCGGTTGCTTGCCGAGCTCTATCATCAGTTTGGACCGGGGCGGAATCGATTGATGGCGCGCACGGCCACAGTCGGCACCAGACCGATTGACTGCGCCGCGATCACCATGCCTGTCCTGTCGGCGTCGGCGGCGAAGGATCTCATCGCGCCCGCGGACGGGGTCGATGCGATCCGGTCGCTCGTTCGTCACGCGGAGGTCATGCGGCTTGCCGGTGGACATGTCGGCATCGTCGCGGGCCGCACCGCGCTTGCGTTGTGGCAGCGAACCGTCGAGTTCCTCAAGGGAACGTAATGTGAATGCGATTGACTGATGCCATCTGAGTTCATCCTGTGGTGCGGTACCCGCATCCACGTCACGGAAACTGGTCACGGCGACCCGCTGTTGCTGGTGCCGGGTCTCGGCAACAACATCGAGATGTGGGTGCCGTTCATGGAACAGTTCCGGAGACGCCGCATCATCCGACTCGATGCTCCGGGCACCGGCCTGTCGAGCACCCCGCGGTTCCCCGTTCCCGTTCCGGCGCTCGCCGATTTGCTCGTCGCCGTGCTCGACAGCCGCCGCATCGAAGCGGCGGATGTGATCGGGTTCTCCTACGGCGGCGCGGTCGCGCAGCAGCTGGCGTTCGACCATCCAACGCGCGTGCGTCGGCTCGTCCTCGCCGCAACGAATTGCGGGATCGGCGCGTTTCCGGGATGGCTGCCGGCGGTCACCGGGCTGGCTACTCCGCTGCGTTACTACTCACCCAGCTTCTTCGACCGGACCGCCGCGGCAACCTTTGGCGGCGTCACGGCCCGCGACGCATCGGTGCGCCGCCGGATGATCGAGGCGCGGCGCAGCCATCCGCCGTCGGCCGACGGCTATGCGCTGCAACTGCTCGGGATCGTCGGCTGGTCCAGCTGGCATTTCCTGCGGTCGATCCCGCACGAAACCCTGGTCATCTGCGGCGACGACGACCCACTGGTGCCTGTGGCAAACGCGCACCAGCTGGCCGAACGGATACCGAACGCGACGCTGGAGATCGTCGAAGGCGCCGGACATCTGTTTCTGTGGGACGACGCAGAGAACCTGGGACGCCGAATCGACAAGTTCCTCGGCGGGGCGTCGAGTCGAAGCAGCCGTTCCGATCGTTCGAGTCGTTCCAGGCGAAGGGTCCAGAACGACTCGAACGTTTCGAACGGGTTCGGGCGCTAATCGAGAAGGACCCGGATTCCAGCTACAACCCGGAACGCGTTCCTGCCTGACTCGCCGAACTCCTCTTCATCGAGGAACGTCCGCCGATAGTCGGCGCCGATGACGACGCCCCAGCCGTCGCCAGCGTTGATGTTGACGCCGCCGCCGGGCTGAACCATCAGGTGGGTATCGGACTCGCCCGAGGCGCGGACCAGCTCGGCGCCGACCAGGACCTGCGCAAACGGCCACACACGGCCACCCATCGGCCGTCCGTTGAACCGGGGTCCCGCGCCAATGTTCCAGACGTGCAGCCGCACGTCGTCGATGCTCTTCGTCGCCCAGCCGATTTCGCCGACGACACCGAACGACTTACTCGTGTTGATCGCGCCATCGAGATTGAGGCCGAACGGGAAGACCTCAGTGCAGTCGGTGTCGCAGGCGGGTTCCTGCACCGTTAACACCTGATAGGTCCCGGTGACTTCAAACCTTGGATATGGCGGTGGCGGCGGAGGGTAGGGTCCTGGCTGTGCAGGCTTGGCCTGCGCGTATGCAGAAACGGCGGTCGACAGGAATAGCCCTACTGCAAGCCACGCAATTCGCGAACGTAGACGCATGCTTTTCTCTCCTGAACGCCGGCACATGTTGCGGCCGACGACAAAGCGGTCAGACGTCCCACGCTACAGGATTAAAAAGAGCGACGCAAATTAAGGAAGAGGTTGCGTTGCAGAGCTTAGCGGGTCGGGTACGGACAGGAGATCCGGCGGCAGCGGCACCTGAGAACGGTGCAAACCGACGCCGGCTGTAACGCAGGTTTCGCTACGGCCGTCTGGAGGACGACCCTTCGTTCCCTGGCGCCAGGCTGATCTGGATGCGCTTCAGATAACGCACATTGGTGCCCGCGACATGCGCCGGCTGGTACTGCCACCGTTTCGCGGCAGAGATGACGAGCGAGTCGTACTGCGGGTGAACCGATTCGAGCATCCGGACCGTCTCCACCGCGCCCGTTGCGTCGATGACCAGCTCGATGACACCGGCGGCCGGAGTCGTCAGCGCGCCTGGGAATCGCGGCATGTTCTGACGCACGGTCACGGGCGCGACGGCGTCCGAATCCTCGCTCGTAAACACTCGTTTGAAATCGCGCGGCGGCGTGACCGGCGCCGGGGTCAGCGCCACCTTCGGCGGCGGCGGCGGCGCAAGCGCCTTGGCGCTCAAGTCGACGAAGCCTGCCGCAAGCGTCTTGATGTCCAGGAGCGGCGGCTGGCTGGCCAGAGACGAAATGTCCGGATCGGACAGTGCGCTCAGGACCCACTTGAAACCAGCGCCCGCGGTGGCGAATTCACCGCGGTCGTACGCGGTCTTGCTTTCCTCATAACGCCGCTGCACCAGCGCCGGCAGCACGCGGACGCGGGCAGTGCTGACTGCGGTCCTGATTCGTGGAGA
>Ga0307415_100001054_pt1 | contig 12799 bp, 11 predicted proteins | sample DK1Cmetagenome_FD_204524 | JGI IMG/M metagenome (GOLD analysis project Ga0307415, IMG submission 204524) | Maize rhizosphere microbial communities from greenhouse at UC Davis, California, United States - DK15-C-2 | ecosystem: Host-associated > Plants > Roots > Rhizosphere > Soil | place: USA...
CTAAGTGTATAGAGTAGGGCTCGTAGGACGGCGGCACAACGGGTGCCGTGGAACCGGCGAGGAGATGCGGTGGATCTCAAGGTCACGCGGTTCGAGGTCGACGACGCCGGGGTCGCGACGCTCTGGCTGCACCGCCCCGATCGCGGCAACTCGTGGACCGGCCGGATGCACGACGAGCTGCGCTGGATCTGCCAGCGCCTCGACGACGACCCCGATGTGCGGGTGATCGTCCTGACCGGCACCGGGACGATCTTCTGCGCCGGCGCCGACTTCAAGGCCCTGGACTCCTACGTGGGCGCCGAGCGCTACGACACCCACCTGTCGGCCGAGGCCGCGCAACCCGGCTACGGCGTGCGGCCGGAGTTCGACGCCGACATGGCCTGGCAGCTGGGCCTGCGCACCCCGATGATCGCCGCGGTCAACGGCGCCTGCGCCGGCATCGCGGTGGCGCTCGCGGCGTTCTGCGACCTGCGGTTCGCGGTCGAGGACGCCAAGATCACGACGGTCGCGCCGCGGATCGGCCTGCCCGCCGAGTACGGGCTGGCCTGGATCCTCCCGCGACTGATGGGCGTCACGCACGCCGCCGACGTGCTGTACACGGGCCGGATCATCCGCGCCGCCGAGATGCGCGACTGGGGCTTCTTCAACCAGGTCCTGCCGCGCGAGGAGTTCGCGGCGGCCGTCACGGACTACGCCCGCCAGCTCGCCGCCGTCTCCCCCGCGGCGGTCACCACGACGAAGCGCCAGCTCTGGGCCGACCTCCTGCACACCGACCTGCGCGCGGCCGTCGAGCACAGCAAGGAGCTCATCGGCGCCCACATGCGGATGCCCGACTACGCCGAGGGCGTCGCCGCCCTCAGGGAGAAGCGGACACCCCGCTTCGCCGCCCAGCCGCCCCGTTCGGAGGAGCCGTCATGAAGGTCCGCGTCGACGCCGGCCTGTGCCAGGGCCACAACCGCTGCTACGCCCTCGCGCCGGACCTGTTCCAGCTCGACGACGCCGGGTTCTCCAGCGCCGTCGGCGACGGCACGGTCCCACCCGGTCGGGAGGAGGCAGCTGAGCTGGCCGCCGACAACTGTCCCGAGACCGCGGTGCTGATCGATGAGTGAGTCGGCGCCCGCCGTCGGCCCGCGGTGGGGGCGGGAGGTGACCGAGGGGGTGGTCGACGGCCACAGCTGCCGCCTCTACGCCGAGCGGCCGCACTCGGTGGCGGAGTTCCTCCTCACCGCGCGGCGCTGGGCGGACCGGGAGCTGCTGGTCCAGGGCGACCGCCGGCTGACCTCCGGCGAGCACGAGCACGCCGTCGCCCGGGTGGCCGCCGAGCTCCGCGAGCGCGGCGTGGGACCGGGCAGCCGCGTCGCGCTGATCGGCTTCAACTCGATCGAATGGGTCGTCACGTTCTGGGCCGTGCAGGTCCTGGGCGCCACCGCCGTGCTCGGCAACGCCTGGTGGGGCGACGGCGAGCTCGCCGCGGCCCTCGACCAGGCCGACCCCGCCCTGGTGGTCACCGACCGGGAGGTCTCACGGCCGTCGCTGTCGATGACCGGGCTGCGCGCCACGATCGACCGCGTCGACGACGAGACCGCCCTGCAACTGGCCGCGGCGGACGAGGACGCCCTGGCGATCATCATGTTCAGCTCGGGCACCACCGGCGCCCCCAAGGGCGTGCTCATGTCGCACCGCGCGGTCGTGGCCAACATCCACAACCTGCTGGTGCTCACCGGACGGCTGCCCGACGAGCTGCCCGACACGCACCCCGGCACGGTCAGCATGCTGTCGGTGCCGTTGTTCCACCTGGCCGGGGTGCAGGTCAGCTGCAACACCCTGCTCTCCGGCGGCTCGCTGATCTTCCTGGAGGGGAAGTTCGACCCGGCCGAGGTGTTGCGGTTGATCGAGGCCGAGCGGGTGCGGGTCTGGGGCAGCATCCCGACGATGGTCAGCCGCGTTCTCGACAACCCCAACTTCGCGGTCCGCGACGTGTCGAGCGTGTCGTCGGTGCCGATGGGCGGTTCCGCCGTCTCGGCCGAGCTCCGCGAGCGGGTCGCGGCTGCCTTCCCGGGCGTGAAGAGCCGGGTCGGCAGCCTCTACGGCCTGACCGAGGCAGGCGGCGTGCTCGCCGCCGGCTCCGGTGCGGACGTCGCGGGGCGACCGGGCTGCGTCGGCCGGGCGCTGCCGGTGGTCGAGTTGCGGATCGCCAACTCCGACGCGGACGGCATAGGTGAGATCCAGGCCCGCACGCCCACCTCCACCGGCGGCTACCTCGGCGAGGAGGGCAGCCTCGCCGACGCCGACGGCTGGATCGGCAGCGGTGACCTCGGACGGATCGACGACGAGGGGTGGCTGTACGTCACCGGCCGGTCGAAGGACGTCATCATCCGGGGCGGCGAGAACGTCGGCGCCGTGCACGTCGAGGAGCGCCTGCTCACGCACCCCGACGTGCTCGAGGCGGCGGTGGTGGCACTGCCGCACGCCGATCTGGGCGAGGAGGTCGGGGCGGCCGTGGTCCTGCGACGGGGGGCAACGGCCGGGGTCGCCGAGCTGACCGCGTACGCGCGCGAGGGCCTGGCCCACTTCGAGGCGCCCACGGCGTGGTGGATCCGCGGCACCGCACTGCCCCTCAACGCCAGCGGGAAGGTGCTCCGCCGCGAGGTGCGCCGGGAGTGGCTCGACCTCGGGGGCGCCACGCTCGACGAGCGGGTCGTTCACCCGACCCGGTGAGTGGAAGGGCCGCGCCGATTAGGGTCGGCCGGAGTTTTGCATCGGTCGAGAGGACACCCAGCGATGCCCACACGGAACCGGGCGTGAGCGCCGACCCGGCGGAGACCCGGGGCAGCGGCACCGGCCTGTCCGCCGGCAGTGCCCGGTCCTTGCTGCTGACCATTCTCGGCGAGCTCGTCTGGCCCGAGGACAGGCCGGTGTGGACCTCGGCACTGCTCTACGTGCTGCGCGGACTCGGCATCGAGGAGCAGACCGCCCGGCAGGCGATCGCCCGTGGCGCGGCCGCCGGCTGGATCACCGGCGAACGCCATGGTCGCGAGGTGCGCTGGACGCTCACCCCCGGCGGCAAGAAGCTGATCGCGGAAGGCGCGGCGCGGGTCACCTCGATGAGCGCCGCGGACACCGGCTGGGACGGTCGCTGGCTGGCCCTGATGGTCACGATCCCGCACACCCACCGCACCGCGCGCAAGCGCCTGTACGCGGGCCTCACCTGGGCCGGCTTCGGCAATCCGACACCAGGCATCTGGGTGAGCCCGCATCCCGACCGGCAGGAGGAAGCCGACCGGCTGATCGGCGAACTCGACCTCACCGAGCACACGCTGTCGTTCATCGGCCCGACCGGGTCCATCGGACTCGGCGACCGGGAGATCGTCGCCCGCGCCTGGGACCTCGAGACCCTCAGCGCGCGATTCGCGGCGCAACTGGAGGCGCTCGACGCCCTCGATCCGGCTCCCGGCGACCCGATGCTGTTCGCGCACATCCAGGTCGTCAGCGAGTGGCAGCGCGCGCCGTTCACCGACCCGCAGCTGCCCGAGGAACTGCTCCCCGACTGGATCGGGCACCGGGCCGCCGCCCGCATGGCCGAGCTGCGGGACCGGTGGTCGGAGGCGGTGCACGCCCGGTGGCAGGAGATCAACACCGAGGACGGCGTCGCCGGCTGACCTCGCCGGTCACGACCTGGGCGACGCCCCCGGCAGCTCGGCGGTGAGTGCGTCGATCGCCGCGTCGTCGTAGCCGAGCTCGGCCAGCACCTCCCGGGTGTGCTGCCCGGACCGCGGCGGCCCGGGGACGACGTCGCGCGCCACCCCGCCGTACCGGATCGGCGAGTCGACGGACTCCACCGGCTTGCCGTCGATCTGCACGCCGTGGATCCGCACCCAGGCGCCGACTTCTCTGGCCTGGACGTCCTCCACGACCTCGGCGGGCGTCTGCACGGGCGCCCACCAGACGTCGTGCGCGTCGAAGACCTCGACCCAGTGGGCCAGCGGGTGCGCGGCGAAGGCGGCATCGAGGATCGGGAGGAAGTCGCGACGGTTCTTGGAGATCGCCCGCGCCGAGGCGAACCGCTCGTCGTCCAGCAGGTCGGAACGCCCGATGGCGGCCAGCACCCGGGGAAGGTGCCGGCCGGCCTCGACGCCCACGAGGTAGAACCAGCGGTCGTCGGCGGTGCGGTAGGAGTTGTACATCGGGGTCGGGCAGTTCTCGCGGGGATAGGGCGGCCGCGGCCGGCCGCCCATGGCCTGCACGCCGAGCTCCCCCGCCAGCGCCCACATGCCGGTGCGCAGCAGCGAGGCCTCGACGAAGCGCCCCCGGCCGGTCTCCCGGCGCTCGTGCAGCGCGGCGAGGATGCCAGCGACCGACGTCATCGCGGCGAAGGTGTCCCCGAGCCCCTGCATCAGCGGCGCCGGCGGCTGGCCCTGCGTGGTGATCTCGTGGGCGATCCCGGTGCGGCCGAAGAAGGACGCGAGGTCGTAGCCGGCCCGCTCCTCGTCCGGGCCGCCCCAGCCGTACGCCGTCAGCGAGCAGTAGACCAGCCGCGGGAACCGCTCGGCCACGGTGTCGGGATCGAGGCCGAGCCGGCGCAGCGCCGCCGGGCGGAGGTTGCTCACCAGGACGTCGGCGCGGTCCAGCAGCGCGTCCAGCGCCGCGCGCCCGGCCTCGGAGCGGACGTCGAGTTCGATGGAGCGCTTCCCGCGGTTCGCGGAGGTGAACGCGCCGTTGGGGGCGTCGGGATTGGCACCCATGGAGCCCCAGATGTGGCGCATGGGCTCACCCCCGCGCGGCTCCACCTTGACGACATCGGCACCCCAGTCGGCCAGGACGCCGCACGCGGCCGGCCCGGCCATCCAGTGCGCCAGCTCGACGACCCGCACGCCCGCCAGAGGCTGCGGCGCGGGGTCGCTCATCGGAGGGCCGCCGCCGGCTCGGCGACCTGCCCGGCCCGGGTCACCACGAAGTCGACGTGTTCCGGACCCCGCGTCTGGCCTCCGCTCCACGCCACCGTGGCGTCGTCGGCCATCCGGAAGTCGGGCATGACCCGCAGCCACTCCTCGAGGGTCACCTTGACCTCCAGCCGGGCCAGGTTGGACCCGAGGCAGCGGTGCGCGCCGGAGCCGAAGGTGAGGTGGCGGTTGCGCCGTCGGTCGACCTGGACGTCGTCGGGCTCGGTGAAGACCGCGGGGTCGCGGTTGGCGGCCGCGAACGGGAGGACGACGCGCTCGCCGGCGTGCACGCACCGGTCGTGCAGGTCGACGTCCTCCTTCGCCAGCCGGCCGACGGTGACCGGGGCGTAGTAGCGGAGGAACTCCTCCACCGCGGTGTCGATCAGGGCAGGGTCGGCGACCAGGCGCTCCCGGTCCGCCGGGTTGCTCGCCAGGTGCCACAGGGTCGACCCGATGGCGCTCCAGGTCGTGTCGGCGCCCGCGATGAGCACCAGGAACGCGGCGCCGATCCGGTGCTTGCGCGACAGCGGCTCGCCGTCCATCTCGGCGGTCGTCAGGTAGCTGAGCAGGTCGCTGCCACCGGTGGGAGTCGCCGCCCGGTCGTCGAGAAGGTCACCGAGGTAGGTGATGATCTCCCGCACGGCCGCCGCGCGGACCGCCTGGTCGGTCGGGCCGACGCGGATCATCCGGATCATCCAGTCGTGGAACTGCCCGCCCGGCGGGACACCGAGGATCGACGTCAGGACGGTGAGCGTCAGCGGCTGGGCGTAGTGCTCGATCACGTCGCCGCCACCGCGCTCGGCCAGTTCTGCCACCAGGCGGCGCGCCTCGGCGCGGATCATCGGCTCCATCTTCGCCACCTGGGCGGGCATGAAGTACGGCATGAGCACGTCCCGGTGGGCCTTGTGCTCGGGCGGGTCCGACGTCAGCGGCGGCAGGTACAGCCCGCCGGCGGCCTCGAGCGGGCCGGCGACCTCGATCGCCCGCGAGGTGAACCGCTCGGTGTCGCGCGCGATGTCCCGGACGTCGTCGTACCCGGCCACCATGTAGGAGCCGCCCCACTTCTCGGTGTGGGCGACCGGGCAACCGGCGCGCATCGCCGCGTACTGGGCGTTCGGATCGGCCCGGAACCCGGCGGAGTACAGGTCGTAGCCGTCCGCCGTGTACGCCTCGTCGCTCATGTCGGAGAGTCTACGCTCTAGGATACTCGATGTCCAAGGTTGTAGAGTGTCTTTGTCCAGTCCCCCGTCCTGCGAGGTGCCCCGTGTCGGAGAACGTCCGCCTGGAGAAGGTCGGCCCGGTCGCACACCTGATCCTCGACCGGCCCGAGAAGCACAACGCCCTGCGGTTCGACGACCTCGACGCCCTCGTCGGCCTCCTGCACGACGCCGAGGAGGACGACGACGTCCGGGTGGTCGTGCTGCGTGGGGAAGGTCCGAGCTTCTGCGCCGGACACGACTACGACGACGCCGTCCGCTCCTACGGGCTGGAACCCGGCCCCGACGGGGAGAAGCCCCGCCGCCCGAGCCAGCGCTCCCGCCTGCTCCAGGACCGGCGCCTCGGGGAGGGGTACATGGCGTTCCACTACTCCCTGAAGCCGGTCATCGCCCAGGTGCACGGCGTGTGCACCGGCGCCGGCCTCTACCTGGTGGAACTCGTGGATCTCGCCATCGCCGCCGACACCGCGCGGTTCAGCCACGCCGAGCAACGCCTCGGCCTGGCGGGCAACACCTGGCACCTCAACACGCAGATCCTGAAGTACGGCCCCAAGCGCGCCCGCGAGCTGCTCCTGCTCGGTGAGACCTTCGACGGCCGCCAGGCCGCGGAGTGGGGGCTTGTCAACCGGGCCGTGCCGGAGGCCGACCTCGCCGCCACCGTCGCCGACTGGGCCGAGCGCGTCGCGGCCCATCCGCGCGACGCGCTGGTCACCGGCAAGGCGATGTGGCAGATGGCGCTCGACAGCCTCGGCGGCTCCCAGCAGTTCGCGCGGGGGTACGTCGGCCACACCCTAGGCACGAACCTGCGCCTGGAGGCCGACGAGTTCAACTTTCTCAAGGAGCGCCGGGACCGCGGCACCCGGGACTCCTTCGGCGAGCGCGACGAGCACTACTCCGGCTGACCGGAGGAGTACGCGAACGGGCCCGGCGGCCGTGCCGCCGGGCCCGTGCGCGTCGGTTTCAGGCGGTCGGCGCGTGGACGGCGGCCGGCAGCGGGTCGAGTCGGCCGGCGTCCACCTGGTCGCGCAGGACGAACTTCTGCACCTTCCCGGACGGCGTCATCGGATAATTCTGGGTGAAGAACCACTGCGACGGGATCTTGTGCGCGGCGATCCGCTCCCGGCACCACTCCTTCAGGTCCTCGGCCCGCGGCGGTGCGGCCAGGTTCTTCGGACGGATCACCGCGGCCACCTGCTCGCCCCATTTCTCGTCCGGCACGCCGATCACGGCGATCTCGGCGATCTCCTCGTGGGTGAAGAGGAGCTCCTCGATCTCGCGCGGGTAGATGTTGATGCCCCCGCGGATGATCATGTCCTTCAGCCGGCCGGTGACCTTGAGGAAGCCGCGATCGTCCATCGTGCCGAGGTCACCCATGTGCAGCCAGCCGTCGGCGTCGATCGTCGCGGCCGTCTCGTCGGGCAGCTCGTAGTAGGCGAGCATGTTCTGGTAGCCGCGGCAGCAGATCTCGCCCTGCGCGCCGATCGGCTGGACCTCGCCGGTGAGCGGGTCGGCGATCTTCACCTCGAGCTCCGGCAGCGGCTGACCCACGGTGCCGGCCTGGTCGGCCGGGGCGTCGGTCAGGCGGGTCTGGCTGATGACCCCGTGCATCTCGGTCTGCCCGAACAGGATGCTGAACCGGCAGCCGAGCCGGTCCATCACCCGGTGCACCAGCGTCTCGGGGACGGCCGACGCCCCGGACATCATGGTCTGCACGCTCGAGAGGTCGCGCGTCGCGCAGTCGGGGTGTTCGAGGACGGCGATCAGCATTGTCGGGACCATCAGGGCGTGGGTACCGCGGTAGGTCTCGAACAACTCGAGCACCAGCCCCGGTTCGAAGCCCGGCACCACGACGTAGGTCCCGTGCAGCGCGAGGGTGCCGAACTCGGTCACCGCGCCGCCACCGATGTGGTACATCGGCATGGCATTGATGCAGACGCCGCCATCCTCCATCCCGGCCCGCAGCGCGACGAAGTGCGCCTCGTTCACCAGGCCCTTGTGGTGCAGGAGCGCGCCCTTCGGAAAGCCCGTCGTCCCTGACGTGTACTGGATCTGCACGGGGTCCAGCGGCGCCACGGCCGGGAGCTCGCGAGCCGGGTAACCCGACTCGAGGAACGCCGCCCAGTCGGTGAACGACACCAGCTCGCGCAGGGCCGGCGCCTGGGGGCGCACCTCCTCGATGATCGGCAGGAGGTCGACATCGCGGTAGGAGTCGACGTAGAAGATGCCGACCGCACCGGACTGCGCGAGCACGTACTGCAACTCATGGGAGCGGTACGCGGGGTTGATCGCGACCATGACCATGCCCGCCATGGCGACGCCCTGCTGGAGCACCACCCAGTCGGCCGCATTGGGCGCCCAGATGGCGATCCGGTCGCCGCGCTCGAACCGGGCCAGGAGAGCGCGGGCCACCCGCTCCACGTCGGCCAGCAGCTCGGCGTACGTCCACTCCCGGCGCGCGGCCGGATCGGACACCCCGTCGACGAGCGCGAGCCGGTCGGGGGAGGCCGCCGCGGCCTCCCGGAGCAGGTCGCCGACGGTGATGTCCCGCACCCCCGAACTGGGCTCGGCGGGCCAGTAGGACTCCCCGAGACGGGCGGGTGTGGCGGTCATCTGCGCTCCTGATCGGACCGAGGGCCGTAGGCCCGACGAGTGCCGTCTGACAGCGGCGAGGACTTGGTCTCTTCGCATGACGAACGACTGTTGCCGTCGTCACAGTAGTCTGTAACGTGATACACCGGAAGAGACGAGTTTCTCGAACTTGTCGAATAAGATCCTCGTGAGGAGGTGGCCGGGCTGACCACCGACACCGCGGGACCGCTCGGCGGCACCCGCGTCCTGGAGTTGCCCGCCGTCGGCCCGGTCCCCTTCGCCGCCATGCTGCTCGCCGATCTCGGCGCCGACGTCGTCCGGGTCGACCGGTGCCCGACCATCGACACCCCCGCTGCCGGCGCCGTGGCGGCCGTGTTCGACGGCACCGACCACGTCGGCCGCAGCCGTCGGCGGATCGCCGTCGACCTGAAGCGCCCCGACGGTGTCGAGGTGGTGCTGGGGCTGGCGGACGGGGCAGACGTGCTCCTGGAGGGTTTCCGGCCCGGGGTCGCCGAGCGGCTCGGGGTAGGCCCGGACGTCGTCCTCGGGAGGAACCCGGCACTGGTGTACGGGCGGCTGACCGGCTGGGGTCAGGACGGGCCACTGGCCGGGGAGGTCGGCCACGACATCGGCTACCTCGCGACCTCCGGAGCCCTGGACGGGATCGGCACCGTCGAGTCCGGCCCCGTCGCGCCGGTCGGGGTCGCCGGGGACTACCCGAACGCCCTGCTCGCCGTCGTCGGGGTCCTCGCAGCACTCCAGGAGCGTGGGCGGTCCGGACAGGGACAAGTCATCGACGCCGCCATCCTCGACACCGTGCTGCTGACCGGGACCGTCGACCGGTTCCTGCGCCTCCGCGACGGCTGGGGGCCCCGGGGGACGAACGCCCTCGACGGCGGCAGCCACTTCTACCGCTGCTACCGCACCGCCGACGACCGGTGGATCTCCTTCGGAGCGGTCGAGCCGCAGTTCCACGACGAGATGCTGCGCTGTCTCGGGATCGACCCCGGATCGGTGCAGCAGTACGACCGGTCGGCCTGGCCGCGGCTCGTCGACCGCGTGCAGTCGGTGATCGGCACGGCCACCCGGGACGAATGGGTCGCCCGGCTGGCCGGTCGTGACGTCTGCTTCGCCCCCGTCCTCACCCACCAGGAAGCCGCCACGCATCCCCACGTCGTCGCCCGCGGGGGCCTGCTCCCGGGTGCGGAGTCGCCCCAGGCCGCCCCTGCCCCGCGGTTCAGCCGCACTCCGCTCCCGGTGCCCCGTGCCGCCCCGCCCGCGGGCGCGCACACCGTCGACGTGCTGGCCGGCCTGGGCCTGCCGGCCCGGCGGATCGAACAGCTGCTCGCGTCCGGTGCGGTCGCCCAGGCGGCGCGGTCATGACCGCCCTCGCCTCCCGGTCGAACTGGGCCGAGCCGCTGGTGGAGGAGGTCTCGCCGGGCGTCCACCGGATTCCGCTGCCCCTGCCGATGGACGGCCTGCACGCCGTCAACGTCTACGCGCTGCAGGACGGCGACGGGCTGCTGCTGGTCGACGGCGGATGGGCGCTCGACGCCTCCCGGGCGCGCCTGGACCGCGCACTCGCCGCGCTGGGCGCCGACGTCGCTGACGTGCGCCGGATGCTGGTGACCCACGCCCATCGCGACCACTACACCCAGGCCGTCGCGCTGCGCCGCGACACCGGGGCCCCCATCTCCCTGGGGTCCGGGGAGCGCGACGTCCTGCGGCTGCTCTCCGACCCGTCCCGCCCCAACACCGGACGCTGGGCGGAGCAGCTGCGCGCCGCCGGCTCCCCGGTGCTCGCCGAACAGATCGGCGGCCTGCTCAAGGAGACCGCCACGCAGGCACAGTGGTGGGAGCAGCCCGACCGCTGGCTGGACGGCGAGGAGATCCACGACCTCGGCGACCGGCAGCTGCACACGGTGGCCACCCCCGGGCACACAAGCGGGCACCTGGTGTTCGTCGACGACGCCGCCGGACTGCTCTTCGCCGGTGACCACGTGCTGCCGCACATCACGCCGTCCATCGGCTTCGAGGCCGCGGGGGGACCGCTGCCGCTGGGCGCCTACCTGCACAGTCTGGCCAAGGTCCGCGCCTTGCCCGACGCCCGGCTGCTGCCGGCCCACGGTCCGGTGACCGAGAGCGCCCACGCCCGGATCGACGAGCTGCTCGACCACCACCGCACCCGCCTCGACGACGTGGCGGCCGCGGTGGCGGCGGGCGCCTCCTCCGCGACCGCGGTGGCCGCGCGGCTGGGGTGGACCAGCCGGGGCCGGGCCCTGGACTCGCTGGACCCGGTCAACCAGGTGTTCGCGATCCTCGAGACGATCGCGCACCTGGATCTGCTGCTGGTCCGCGACCGACTGAGCGCCGAAGTGGTCGACGGCGTGCGGCACTTCGCCGCTCGCTGAGGCAGCGCACCCGTCGTCGATCAGCGGTTGGTGTTGCCCGCGTCCACCTTGAGTTCGGTGCCGGTGACGAAGCGGGACTCGTCGGAGGCCAGGTAGACCACCGCGCTGCTGATGTCGTCGGCGTCCACCCAGGAGGTCGGCAACGTGTTCATGAAGACCGGCCCGAGGTTCGGATCGGTGGCGATCAGCTCGTCCAGCCGCTTCAGCGCGCCGGTGAGGGCGGTCTTCACCCCGGCCGGGTGGACGGTGTTCACCCGGATCGAGTGCCGGCCGAGCTCGTTGGCCATCGCTCGGGCAAGCCCCACCATCCCGTGCTTGGCCGCGGTGTACGGGGCGAAGAACGGGGTCCCCTTGAGCGCTGAGGTCGAGCCGATGCAGATGATCGAGCCGCCGCCGGCCGCGATCAGGTGCGGCGTCGCGGCGGTGAAGGTGTTCCAGACACCGGTCAGGTTGGTGTCGAGGATCTGCTGCCAGACCGCGGGGGTCACCTCGTCCCAGGCGTGCAGGGCGCACACCGCGGCGTTGGCCACGACGACGTCGAGCCAGCCGAGCTCGGCCACCCCGTCGGAGACCGCCGCGCCGAGTGCCGCGGGATCCCGGACGTCGGCCTCGCGGGCGACGACCCGGCGGCCCTCGGCCGCGACCAGCCGGGCGGTCTCCGCGAGGTCGTCGGCGGTGGCCATGCCGTAGTCCAGTTCGGTGTAGTCGCCGGGGACGTCGACCGCGATCACGTCCGCGCCTTCCCGGGCCAGCCGGACGGCGTGGTTGCGGCCCTGGCCGCGACCGGCACCGGTGATGAGCGCGACCTTGCCGGCCACTCGTCCTGTCACGTTCGGTTCCTCTTTCTCGTGGGGTCGGCTGTCAGGCCGGCTGCAGGGTGGCGGTGGGGTCCCGGAGCTCCGCGGGAGCCATGACCCGCCGTTCGGCGACCAGGACTCCGGCGGTCGCCGACTCGCGCGGCCGGTCGACGGTGAGGACGGCGGTGACGCGACCCGCGCCGTCCAGCCAGGTGATCGTCCGCCCCGGGGTCTCGCCGGGCTCCCGCTCGACCGGCTGGTCCGCCGGAGCGTGCGCCCCGACGTACTGGAGCTTGTGGCCGAACTGGTCGCTCCAGAAGTACGGGACCGGGTCGTGCACCGGGCGCTGGTCGCCTTCCCCGGCGAGCATGGTCGCGGCCGCAACAGCCCCGGCGCTCCCGGCGTCCTCCCAGTGCTCGATCCGGACCCGGGCGCCCACCCGGGGGGACCATCGCGCGGCGACGTCGCCCAGCGCGACCACGCCGGGCGCGGAGGCGGCCAGGTGCTGGTCGACGACGACCCCGCGATCGAGCTCCAGGCCGCTGCCCTCGAGCCAGCCGGTCTCGGGCCGGACCCCGACCCCGGTCAGGACGACGTCCGCCGGCACCGACCCGCCGTCGGCGAGCTCGACCCGGCCGTCCTCGATCGCGCCGACCGCGGTCTGCAGGCGCAGGTCGACGTCCCGCCACCAGGGCAGCAGGGACGTCCCGATCTCGCGCCCCAGCGCCTGCGCCAGCGGTGCGGGGCCGGCCTCGAGGCACGTGACCGAGCAGCCACGAGCGAGCGCGGCGGTGGTCACCTCCGCGCCGATCCAGCTCGCCCCGATGACGACGACCCGGGCTCCG
>Ga0307415_100001055_pt1 | contig 12797 bp, 16 predicted proteins | sample DK1Cmetagenome_FD_204524 | JGI IMG/M metagenome (GOLD analysis project Ga0307415, IMG submission 204524) | Maize rhizosphere microbial communities from greenhouse at UC Davis, California, United States - DK15-C-2 | ecosystem: Host-associated > Plants > Roots > Rhizosphere > Soil | place: USA...
TGCGGGTGCTCGCGATCCCGAACCCACGGTATCCGCCGGCCGAAGAGGCCCTTGCTCTCGCTGACGAGGTGCTCAGGTCGATAGAGGAATTGACGCCCGAGACAATCGAGCGAGTCGACTAGCCGCCGGTGAGGCGCTGGATCTCTGCGATCGCCGCCTCGGCGTCGCTGAGATCGAGATTCCCGAGCGCGTCGAGAGCACCGCCGACGTCGAGGTTTTCCACGTCCGACCGCACGTCGCCGAGCGTCTCCGCCAAGCTACGAAGGGCTTGGGCCAGGCCGTCCCGTGGAGCAACGAGGTCGTTCGAGAGCTCGAGGGCCTCCAGGCGCTTCGCAGAGTTCTGGAGCTCGGTCTCCAACCCTTGCAGCCTCGGGCTCACGTCCGTGAGCGAGTCGATCTCCGTGAGGGCCCTGACGCGATCCTCCAGGAGCCGCTCGGTGCGGTTCGCCTCAGCCGCGAGCCGGTCGATGCCGCCGAGGGCCGGCGCGGTCGTCGTCGCCTGAGTCGGGGCGACCGTCTCCTTGTCCCCGCAGCCGGCGAAGACCGCGCAGACGGCGACGAGCATGATCGCGCGAACACAGAGACCCCAGCGCCGCATCCCGACGCTCAGATTAGCCTTAAACGCCCCTCCTAATCGTCGACGCGGCCCAGGAGCACGCAGCCGTTGTGGCCGCCGAGGCCCATTGCGTTCGACAAGGTCACACGCACATCTGCCTTGCGCGCGTCGTTCGGGACGTAGTCGAGGTCGCACTCCGAATCCGGGTTCGCGTAGTTGATCGTCGGCGGAAGAACCCCGTCGCGGATCGCGAGCGCGCACATGATCGCCTCGACAGCGCCCGCGGCACCGAACATGTGACCCATCATCGACTTGGTCGAGGAAACGGCGAGCTTGTACGCGTGGTCGCCGAATACCTCCTTGATCGCTTTGGTCTCCGCCAAATCGCCGAGGGGAGTGGACGTGCCGTGAGCATTAATGTAGTCGACCTCCTCCGGCGCCACGCCGGCTCGGTCGAGGGCCTGTCGCATCATCTCGACGACGCCGACCGACTCCGGGTCCGGCGCGGCCATGTGGTAGGCGTCGTTCGAGGCGCCGTACCCGAGGACTTCGGCGTAAATCGGCGCGCCGCGCGCCTTGGCCGAGTCGAGCGTCTCGAGGTGGACGACTCCGGCGCCTTCGGCCATGACGAAGCCCGCGCGGGTGGCGTCGAACGGACGCGAAGCCTTCGTTGGATCCCCGTTCGCGGACGCGAGGCCACGCATCGACGTGAACCCCGCGAGGATGAGCGGGTGGATACAGGCCTCGGTGCCTCCGGCGAGGATGGCGTCGGCATGGCCGTGGCGGATGAGCTCCGCGCCCTCGCCGATAGTGTGCGACCCTGTCGCGCAGGCAGAGACGACGGCGTAGTTCGGGCCACGGATACCGAGATCGATTGCGAGCTGCCCGCTGGCCGCGTCGACCAGGACATTGGGGATGAAGGTCGGCGAGACGCGGTCGAAGCCGCGCTCGCGCAGGATGTCGGCCTGTCGCATGAGCTCCGTGAAGCCCCCGATGGCGGAACCGAGGACGATGCCGACCCGGTCCGGCCGGAAGCCGTTCACGCCGGCATCCGCCAACGCCTCCTTCCCGGCGCCCAGGGCGAACAGGACGTTCGGGTCGAGCCGCTTCATGTCTTTGGCCGAGGCGAGGCCCTGGGCATCGAAGTCCTTGACCTCTCCCGCAATCGAGACGGGATACTCGCTCGCGTCGAAGGCGCGGATGTCGTCGATTCCGCTGCGCCCAGCGAGGGCGGCCTCCCATGTCGCCTTGGCGTCGTTGCCGATGGGCGTAACCGCCCCGATCCCAGTGATGACGACCCTACGCATCCCGTTGCTGTTTAGACGGCGAAGGGGTGAACTCGGTTACGCCGGTAACCTGCGCCCCCGTGCCGCCGCGCTCGCTCCCCTTTCCGCCCATGGAGGCCGAGCTCGTGAACGAGCTTCCCGAGGGGGACGGCTGGCAGTACGAGCCCAAATGGGACGGCTTTCGCGGCATCCTCGAGAATGTCGGGCGGGAGCTTCACCTCTGGAGCCGGAACGCACGTCCGCTCCTGCGCTACTTCCCCGAGCTCGCGGAGCTGGGTGAGCGCCTGCCGCCCCGCTCGGCCCTCGACGGGGAGATCGTAGTCGTCCGTGACGGCGCCCTCGACTTCGACGCGCTCCAGATGCGCCTCCATCCGGCCGAGAGCCGCGTGCAGAGGCTCTCGGCGGAGATACCCGCCGACTTCGTCTGCTTCGACGTCCTCCTCTGGGACGGCGAGGCGATCCACAACCTCCCGCTCGAGGAGCGCCGCGCGCGGGTCGAAGGCCTGCCTTTCTCGATCTCCCCCGCAACCCGCGACGTCAAGGTGGCGGCGAAATGGCTCGACCGGCTCGAGGTGGCCGGGTTCGACGGCGTGATCGCGAAGCGGCTCGGCCTGCCCTACCTGCCCGGCTCCCGGGAGGGCGTCGTCAAGGTGAAAGGGGAGAAGACGGCCGACTGCGTGGTGATGGGGGTCACGTGGAGCGAGAAGGGCACGGGTATCGCCAGCCTCATGCTCGGACTCTACGACTCGAAAGGGGCGCTTCGCCCCGTGGGGACGGCCTCCGCGGCCGGCAAGCGCCGCGAGGAGATCGTGTCGCGGGTCCAGCCCCTCCTCGGCAAGAACCCGGAGCGGAAGCCGCGCGGTGAGCCGAGCCGCTGGCGCCCGCAGGTGACGCTCGAGTGGAGTCCGGTGCCGCCCAAGCTCGTCGTCGAAGTGCGCTACGACAAGTGGCAGGGGCAGCGCTTCCGGCACGGCACGCGCTTTCTGCGCTTTCGTCCGGACAAGGATCCGTCGGAGTGCACCGTCGACCAGGTGCGCCCGCGACCGAAGAAGGGCGACCCGACGGTCGAAACGCTGCTCGACGCAGGGCGCTGACCCAGGCGCGCCGCGCGACCGCCGAGGGCCGGGCGTCTCAGGACGGCGGATCGAGGCCGAGCCGCTCGAAGCGCGGCGCGAGACTGGTCTTCCGCCGCCACATCCCGGCGTTCGGATCTCCCACCTTTTTGATCCGCGCGCGCATGGTCTCGAGCGTGAAGGCCTCCGGCTCCGCCTTGGCCACCTCCTGCCAGCGAAGCGGCGCCGAGGCGCGCGCATCCTTCGTCGGGCGGATCGAGTATGCGGAGGCGATCGTCCGATCGCGCGAGTTCTGGCCGTAATCGACGAAGACGCCGCGCCGGTCGGCCACCCTCCACGTCGTCGTGGCAACGTCCTGATCGCCGATCCGTCGTTCCACCTCCTGCGCCAGGGCCTTTGCGAAGCGACGAACCTCGGTGAACCGAAGCTCCGGCCGGATGGGAACCTGGATGTGGAGACCGGTCGCGCCGGAAGTCTTCGGGAAGCTCGGCAGGTCGAGCTCGTCCAGCACCTCCTTGACCACGAGCGCGATTGTGCGGACGTGGTCCCACGGGTTGCCCTCGCTCGGATCGAGGTCGATGAGCATGTAGTCGGGGCACTCGATGTCGTCGACCCGACAGTGCCAGGTATGCAGGTCGATGCAACCGAGGTTGGCGATCCACGCCAGGCCGGCCGCGTCGGTCACGACGGGGAAGTCGGCCGTGCGCCCACTCCCCGGGAAGACGATGTGCACTGTCTCGAGCCAATCCGGATGCGGGTTCGGAACACGCTTCTGGTAGAAGAAGAACCCGTCGACGCCGTCGGGGTACCGCAGCATCTGCATGGGCCGGCGACGGACATGTGGAAGAAGGCACTCGGCCACGTCGAGGTAGTAGTGAATGAGGTCGCCTTTCGTCAGCCCTCGCTTGGGGAAGAAGACCTTTTCGAGATTCGTGACCTGGACTTCGCGCCGACCTATTCGCACGCGCACGAGCCTAGCGCCCGCGATCCACTCAAATCCCCTTTCAGGGGGACAGCGGCCCCCCGAGCCCGGGCGCATGATCCGTCTGCCGGCTCCCCTCACATAACCCCCCGGCGTCTGGCGAATGCCCGTTTCGGCCTAGCGGCTCCATACACCCGAAGCGGGCTTCGTCCTTTAAACGAGACGCCTGGAGCCGCCCAGACAGGTTGTTACCATGCCCTCTCACGGAGAAGTGGCCGAGTGGCTGAAGGCGGCGCCCTGCTAAGGCGTTAAGGGGGTAATAACCTCCTTCGAGGGTTCGAATCCCTCCTTCTCCGCTTCCTCCGTGGAGGGGTGGCAGAGCGGACGAATGCGGCGGTCTCGAAAACCGTTATCCGTCGTTAGGCGGATCGAGGGTTCGAATCCCTCCCCCTCCGCTCTTCAAGGCCGGGCCCGGCATCGCGCCCTCGGCAAGCTTGATTCGGGTCCAGACGTTCATGTTGACGACGACGGCAACGATCTCGAGGATCTCCTCCGGGCTGAAGTGCTCAGCCAGGGCGTCGTGGAAGCGCTGGAACGCCGCGTCCCGGTCGGTGTCGGCGGCACGGGTGAGCGCCTCGGTATAGCGCAGCGCCGCCTGCTCGGCCTCGGAGTGAAGCTCGGTCTCCCACCATGCGGTCAGGGTGTCGATCTTGGCCCGGGGGATACCCGCCTCGCGCGCCGCCTCGTAGTGCAGGTTGAGGCAGTAGGTGCAGTTGTTGAGCTGCGAAACTCGCAGGCGCAGGAGCTGGGCGAGGTGTCGGTCGATCCGCAGGTCCGCCGTGTACCCGAACGCATCCGCGCCCATCCGGGCCATGCCGATCAGCGCCTCGTTCTCGCTCGCGTCGAGCCGGCGGTTTCCCACCTGGACATCGTCAGCCATCTTGCTTCCATTCGGTGCTCATAGGACAACTCCCGTCGTGCAGGTGCGGTGATGGGCTGAAGGCGACTCTGTCGAGCGCCGACCGAACCGTAGCGGCGACTCGACCCGCCCAGGTGCTGATGCATCCGAAATAGTGGGCACCGTGCGCACCTCTGGGTCCCGGGAACACCCGAATCCTCACAGGCGCTTCGACAAACAGCGAGCAGCACTGATGTGGCGCTGATCGGCTGGGCCATACTCGTCGGCGCGAGCCTCGTCGCAGGGGCCCTCGTCGCTCTGGTCCTGCGGCTTCCCGAGCGCATCGCCGCCGTCGTGACTTCGTTCGGCGGCGGCATTCTCGTCGCTGCGATCGCCTTCGAGCTCGTCCCCGACGCGGACGAGCGCGCGGGCGCGGCGGTCACCGCACTTGGGCTTCTGGCCGGGACGCTGATCTACGTCGGCGCCGATGCGTGGCTCACGCGCGACGACGCGATGAAGGCGATGCGTCGCTCGGGACAGGCGGCCGCGGCGGGCCGGGAGATGACGATGCCCGCCGACCACGCCGAGGCTGCGCGGGGCGAGTCGATCGCCGTGGGACTCTTCGTGGACGGGGTGCCGGAGTCGATAGCGCTGGGCCTAACGGTTGCGGAGGGCGAGATCGGGCTTGCACTGCTCGTCGGGATCGTCGTCGGCAACGTGGTCGAGGCGTACGGAGCCGCCCAGCCGATCATCACCGGCGGCCACACGAAGCGCTTCGCCGTCGTGCTGCTTGGCGGCATTGGCCTCGCTCTCACGGGCGCTGCGATTCTTGGCGGCACCGTGCTCGCCCACGCGAGCGACGATTTCGTCGGAGGAGCTCAGGCACTGGCCGCGGGCGCCGTGCTCGCCGTCGTCTCGATCTCGATCGTCCCTCACGCCTTCGCCGAGGTGTCGAGCCGCGTCGCGACGGCGACTGTGCTCGGCTTCATCGCTGGCTACCTACTTAGCTGACCGCCTTAACTGCGCGCGCGCGATCAAGGTCGATCGCCCTGTGCTTGGGCCGGCCTTCGGCCAACTTCGAGCGCTCGCGCAAGGTCGGTGATCGAGAGGAGCCCCGCCAGTTGTCCGTTGTCGACCACGAGCCCGCGATTCGCCATCGGCGCGGAAGGCTCCGCCAACGCATCCAGGCCTTCTCGTCTGCCGTGAGCAGCGGGACCTCGTCGAGCGAGATCATCGTGTCCCGCACGCGTCGTGTATCCCACTCCGAGCGGGGCACTGCCGCGATCGAGGCGAAGGCGAGGAACGACGTCGCCTTGTCGCGCCGGTTCACCACCTACCCGGTCCTCGAGGGAGGCAGGCCGGTGGGTCCACGTCGCCCGGCTGTCCGAAGCCGCTCATGATCGCCATGGCGTACTTCACTTCGTCGCGGTGTCCAGAGGTGAGGAAGAGGTGGCGCATCTCCGCGTAGAGCCGGTCAGGACGCTGGGGAAGGAAGGAATTCAGGCGCTCGTTGAGGGCATCGATCCGTGCGCGGACGTCCCCTTCACGAAAGAGCTCGCGTACTCGTCGCCTGGCGCGGGCCGACGGTCGATCGGCGAGCTCCACGAGTGCGGAGTGCAAACGCGAGACCGCCGCCTCGTCATCGTCCGAGTCGGCGTAGCGGCCGAGAACTCCCTCGAGCGCGCCTGGCGCCCAGCGAAGCTGCCCATGCTCGAAGCGCTCGGCAAAGGCCTTTTCGTCGGGAAGCGTCGAGCCGCCCTCTGAAAGACCCGGTCCATCGGACCGCACGTGTGCCTTCACATGCTCGAAGATCGAGGGCGGGTTTTCGCGCCGACCTAAACGCTTAAGCACCTGGCCCTCCCGGATGCGCTATCAGCTCCTGCCGGCCGACTGCTTCGCTCAATCGTCTTACGCTCACAGGCCACGGTCAGGCCGCCGGCACCGTAGACCGTCGTCTCTTCACCCGAGGCGCCTCACCGAAGGCGCTGCACATGACGGCGAGTGAAATTGGCTACGCGGGCGGCAGAAGTGGGAGCCCGGATGCCGACCCCTTTCCGCGCCCTTCGTCGAAGATCCAGTCTCGGACAGATTCCGTCACCCAACGTTTCACCTGCTTGTCGCAAAGAATCGGGTCGAACCCTTCGGCTACGAGAATGGCATGCACGAACGCACCGGAATCCTCCGGCGGGTCGCGGACCAGCGCATCGTGGTCCTCAGGTGCCAAGCAAATTCCGTACTTGAGACACAGGTCACTGAGGAGCGCATCGACCCGTGTGGCGTTCTTGAAGCCGATGGCCTCAGTATTGAGGCCATTCGGCTGACTGGCGAATTTACTGGCGAATTCGAGATAAAATCCCTGCAAATATGCACTTTCTAGGCGGTCTCGAAAACCGTTATCCGTCGTTAGGCGGATCGAGGGTTCGAATCCCTCCCCCTCCGCCTAGCAAGCGGTTCCCGGGTCAGGGAGCCGCTTCGGTGCGGGCGCGTGCTGGAAGTCCGTGGACGTCTCCAGGAGGCCACTGGCTTAGGTCGTCAGTGGCGCACGACTGGTGCACCATCGCGATGCTTCTCGTTCTCTCCGGAGACAACGTGGGTAGCCCGCGCGCTATCGCCAGGCGCCGCCATGAGGAGCGGCGCCACCGGCAGTTACTTATTCATTCGCCCGCGCGAAGTTGGGGCATTGAAGTTATCGCTCAGCCGCGGCCGAAGAGCGGATCGGTGATCGACAGGCCGGCGTCGCCCTGGAGCTGGTTGTACGCGTAGAAGAGCACGAGCGCGCCGCCGGCCAGCGCCATGTTCTTCGTGGCGCAAGCTGCGGCAGTCGTGCGGCGGCTCGTGCTAGCGCTCAAGCGAGCGTGGGTCCGAGGCCGCCCTTCCGCAAGCGTTCTCTGCGCCCCTCCGTCGCGGGCCTAGAGCTTCTCCGCGAGCGCGTTCCAGGTCTCCGCGTCGCCGCCGCCGATGTGGCGCCCGACGACGACACCGTTCTCGTCGAGGACGGCGACCGCGGGATGCCCGAACAGTCCGAGCGACCCGGCGAGCTCAGCGTCCGGGTCGACGAGCGAGGGCCAAGTCCACCCGTACTTGCTCAGGAATCCCTCTGCCCCGCTCGAGTCGTCCAGGATGTTCAGGCCAACGTACTCGTACTCCGGGTGACTCTCGACGAACCGTGCGTAGGCGACCGCCTCGCTATTGCAGATAGGTCACCAGGACGCCCAGACGTTGACGAAGACCGGCTTCCCACGCAGGTCGGCGAGAGAAAGCCGCTCGCCGTCGAGTGTCTCGCCCTCGAGCTTGACGCCCGCCTGCGCGGTCTGGCCGACGGTCGTGGCCGGGCTCCCAGCCCCACTTTGATCGGCGCCCCCGCTTCCGCCGCAAGCCGCGAGCGTGGCCAGCGCGATCAGGAGTAGCGCAACTCGCGCCATGCCTCCACGGTAGCCCACCGGAGTCGCTTCGGCCTCAGTCACACTGTTTCCATGATCGAGCTCGGCCCCGGTGGGCTCGCGCTCGCCCTCGCGGCAGGAATCGTCACCTTCACGTCGCCGTGCGTCCTCCCGCTTGTGCCGGGTTACCTGTCGTTCGTCTCGGGCGTGGGCTTCGACGACCTGGGGGATCGCCCCAGCCGCGTCCTCACCTGCACGGCTGCCTTCGTGGCTGGATTCACGGCCATGTTCGTCGCGCTCGGCGCGGGAGCCGCCTGGTTCGGAACCTTCCTGCTCGCGAACCGCCGCACACTCGAGATCGCAGCCGGCGCCTTCATCATCGTCGCCGCCCTTACGTTCGCGGGGCTCCCTCTCCCGCGCTTGGTCGCAGCCGAGCGCCGCCTGCCCTTCGTCGCTGGCGGTAGGCCCGCGACCGCCTGCGTGACCGGCGTCGCCTTCGCGGTCGCTTGGACGCCCTGCGTCGGCCCGACGCTGGCGGCGATCCTGACCCTTTCGGCCGGAAGCGGAAGCGCGGTAGAGGGTGCCGTGCTCCTCGCCGCCTTCTCCCTCGGCCTCGGGCTTCCCTTCCTCCTCTTCGGCCTTGCCTTCACGCGCTCGCTCGGGCTCGTCCGGGCGCTCCGCCGGCACTGGCGGGCCGTGAGCACAGCGTCTGCCGTGCTCCTCGTTGCCTTCGGCGCACTGCTGATCAGCGGGCAACTCGTCGAGTGGATGGCGCGCCTGGCCCGCTATACGGGCTGGCAGATCTGACCGATAGTCGACCTGGCACTGGGCGCATACTCGCCCGCCGCGTGTGACGCACACCCGCCGGAAGCAGCCTTTCTCGAGCCGCGGGGCGGCCGGTGCCGGTGCGCTTCGTGACTCGCCTACGGGCAGATGACGGGCCCGAGCGCAGTGTTCTCGTTCGCGTGTCCGTGGCCGTTCCAGGGGCCTGGGCCGGCTGCGGGAGTCGCGCTTACGACCTCCCAATTGCCCGGGAAGGTCTCCGGACCCGGAATCAATACTTGGCGGCACTCCCCGCTAACCGGATGCACGATCGTGAAGGCCAACGCCGATCCTGCGAACGTGAGAGAGACAACACACGCCACCACCAGCACCGCGACTCTCTTCCGCATCTGGTCCTCCTCTCGACGAAATGACGCAACCCTTCGCTGCGACCAAGGATGATCAACCCGTGGCGGCCGCGCTCTTACAAGACGGTTAAATCGTCGGTGAACACCTGTGTCCGTGACGGCTGTCCGAAAGCCTCGGGATGCTCACGCACGGCAAAGCCATGGTGTCCGACCGGGAACCCGGTATTTGCCGCCAGGTGATGTCGTCAAATTGGGTGGGTGGCTGCCAGATTTCTGCCACGGGCGTTGAGAGCGTCGTCGTCGACAAAGAGAGGTCGCTCAAGCCGCAGCAAGGTGACGGGTTCGTTGGACGGGGTCATAGCTGCACTCCTTCCGTTTCGGCGCCTCACAGTTGGACTGGAACTCCGGACGAAAACCATCGGTGATCCGCATCGACGCTTCACAAGATCTGTAAGTTCAACACCTAGCGCACGGCGGTTGACTTGTGCACGACCCAGCCGAGGCCCGCGTTCGGCTGGTTCGGGAGGTTTCGGAGGTCTCTCAATCCTGCGCGCAGCTCTTCTTCGCTGGCGCCCGGCAGTCCGGCAAGCGCGCTCTCGATCACGTCGGCGGCGTAGTCGGCCTGGCCCGATAGTTCCCCGCCATGCCACCGGAAGGCCCGCTCGCCGTCGTCGACCGCGCGGAATTCGGCCCCGCGCAACCAGCCCGGGAGTCGTGTCCCCGCATCGCTCCACCCAGACGCCGCCATCGCTCGCACCATCGCGTCGAAAAGGGCGTCGAGCTCGGGCGTCGACGGCTCTGCCCTGACCGTCGCGTAATCGACCTCGATCGCAGTGATCCGGCCCCCCGGCACGAGCACACGCCTGGCCTCACGCAGCGCTGCGAGCGGGTCTGCGACATGCTCGAGGAACCACATCATCCAGACGTGGTCGAAGAATTCATTCGGGAACGGAAGCGCGAGTGCGTCGGCCTGACGCAGCGTCGCCTCGACGCCGGCGCGCTCGAGGTACCCTCGCGCAAAGTCGAGCTGCTTCTGCTCGATGTCAACGCCGTAGAGCTCGACACCGGGAAACTCCTGTCCGAGCACTGCGAGGACTGCGCCGACCCCGGTGCCGACCTCGAGCAAACGCGTGCCCGGCTCGAGCTCGGTGCCGTCGCGGATCAGCCGGTGCCGCCAGTGCTCGGCCTGCTGCACGAGCCGCTCCTGCTCCGGGGTTCCGTAACCGTGAACGTACGCATTCATGCTCGACGAGGCCCTTCGACGGCTGCTCTTACTTGAACGCCCCGGGCGGCACCCGTAGTCCCCCGCCACCAAGTGACGGCGCGCGACGTAGACGCCGGCGAAGCAGAGCGTGTGGGGCCCAGTAATTAAGACCCACAGGGTCAACTTCCGGAGCGGCCGAGAGGATCGGACCAAACCGCTGCCAAGCAACCGGCCAACGATATCTCCGCTAGCTGGCGCAAACACTGGCGCACGAGCGGAAGAATCCCTGCAAACAAGCTGTTCTGTAACGGTCTCGAAAACCGTTATCCGTCGTTAGGCGGATCGAGGGTTCGAATCCCTCCCCCTCCGCCTAGCAAGCGGTTCCCAGTCAGGGAGCCGCTTCGGTGCTCAGTCCAAGGAAGTCCGTGGAGGTCTACGTAAGTCCACTGGCTTCAGTCGTCACTGGCGCACAACTGGCGCACCAGTGCAACGGTTTGCGTTTTCTTGGAAGGCAACGTTCCCACGGTCGTGCAGCTCGCGGAGATCATCGGGGCGCAAGCCGCCATTCGCCCACTAAGGGCATCGGTATGGGCCCGGGTCTGCTCGGGTTCCACATGGGCAAAAAGGAGTACGGCGGGGGCCGTGTCGCCCCGATCGCGTATGCTCGCCTCGCCGGCACCATATTCCCGGCGGGTGTAGGGCGGTGAAGTCCGGTGCAATCCGGCGCTGTCCCGCAACTGTGAGGCCCCGACAGGGGACGAGCCAGGTCGAACGCCCTGCGCCGAGCGAACGTCTGCCCTCGGAGGAAGGGCGGTTCGGGCGGCGGCCGTCGCCGGGCCTCCTCCCTCCGAAGATGCGGAGGTTTTCATGTCCGGACAGACGACCCAGCGGCCTCGACTCGCACGGCTCTCGGGCGAGAGGACCGCGCCGTCGCCGGCGCGCACCCGCTTCGCACTGTCCTGGAGTGGCGGCAAGGACTCGGCGCTGACGCTCTGGACGCTGCGCCGCCAGGAGACGGAGCCCGAGGCGCTGATCACGACGGTCACCGACGCCTACGACCGCATCAGCATGCACGGCGTCCGTCGCGAGCTCCTCGCACGGCAGGCGGACGCGCTCAGCATCCCGCTCGTGGAAATCCTCATCCCGCCGGGCTGCTCCAACGCCGCATACGACGCTCGGATGGCAGAAGCGTTCGCCTCGGCGCCGCTGTCCGGCGTCGGGGTGGTCGCCTTCGGCGACCTCTTCCTCGAGGACGTCCGGGCGTACCGCGAAGCGCGGCTCGCCGCGGGCGGCAAGCGCGGCCTGTTCCCGCTCTGGGGCCGCGACACCGGCGAGCTCGCGCGGGAGTTCATTGCCGCCGGCTTCGAGGCGATCCTCGTCTGCCTCGACCCGCGCGCGCTCGACCCCTCTTTCGCCGGGCGGCCGTACGACGATCAGCTTCTCGCCAAACTGCCTGCGAGGGTCGACCCCTGCGGCGAGAACGGCGAATTCCACACCTTCGTCCATGCCGGCCCGATCTTCCCCGAGCCCATCGCCTGCGCGACCCGCGACGTCGTCGAGCGAGACGGCTTCGTCTTCTGCGACCTGACCCCGGAGTGAAACGAGTCGCCCGATATCCGACGTCCACGGCAACACCGTGGCGCTAGAGGCTGTGCTGGCCGACATCGGTCGCCGCGGCACGAACGAGATCGTCTGCCTCGGCGATGTCGCCGCCGGCGGGCCGCAGCCGCGCGAGGCGCTCGAGCGGCTACGCAGGCTCGGCTGCGCCGTCGTGCGCGGCAACGCCGACGACTGGCTGCTCGGCGAGATGCCCGCCGAAGCGGATGAGGACGGCCGTCGCCTGCGCGCGATCGTCGATTTACGGGACGAGGCCGAGCCGGTTGAACACGAATTCGACGCCGCCGAGTCTGCTCATGATCGAGAAGCACTCATCCAGTTCCCGCCGACGCCGGTCCGTGAGGCACGGACGAGGTCTTCCCGCGCACGCCAAGACGTATCCGTTACGAAGCGCGCTCGTGTCCGGCGACCTGCCAAATTCGACCGTGGTGCTCGTAGGTCTGCCGCAGGCCGCGCCGCTCGAGCACGGCGAGCATCCCGTCCGGCGGCTGGGCGAAGCCGCGAAAGCCGCTTCCCATCAACCGCATCGCCAGATTGAAGACACCGTAGAAGATGCGCGACAGCGCGTTCCGCGGCGGATAGCTGAAGACGAGCGCGCGCCGAGCATGTTCGGCGGCCGCTGCGAGCAGGCGCTCGTAGTCCGGGTAACAGCACACGACCCGGTGCATGACGACGATGTCCGCCGGCTCGACCGCATCGGGATCTTCGGCGATGTCGTGGATTCTCCAGTC
>Ga0307415_100001056_pt1 | contig 12796 bp, 19 predicted proteins | sample DK1Cmetagenome_FD_204524 | JGI IMG/M metagenome (GOLD analysis project Ga0307415, IMG submission 204524) | Maize rhizosphere microbial communities from greenhouse at UC Davis, California, United States - DK15-C-2 | ecosystem: Host-associated > Plants > Roots > Rhizosphere > Soil | place: USA...
TTGCCATCTGCTGTTGCTACCTCCTGGCCCCGCGGGTTCCGGCCGTCGGCCGGCCTGTCGGGAACCGTCTAGGTCGTGCGGAACGGGAAGCCGAGCGCCACCAGCAGCGCGCGGCCCTGCTCGTCGTTCTCGGCGCTGGTCACCACGGTGATGTCCATGCCGCGGACCTTCTCGATCCTGTCGTAGTCGATCTCGGGGAAGACCAGCTGCTCGGTCAGGCCGAGGGTGAAGTTCCCGTGGCCGTCGAAGCCCTTCGGCGCCAGGCCGCGGAAGTCACGGATCCGCGGCAGCACGATCGCCACCAGCCGGTCCAGGAACTCCCACATGCGGTCGCCCCGCAGGGTGACCTTGGCGCCGATCGACTGGCCCTCGCGGATCTTGAAGCCGGCGATGGAGCGCCTGGCCTTGGTCACCTGCGGCCGCTGGCCGGTGATCTGGGCGAGGTCGCGCACGGCGCCGTCGAGCAGGCGGGCCTCGCGGACCGCCTCGCCCACGCCCATGTTCACCACGACCTTGACCGGCCGCGGGACCTGCATGACGTTGCCCAGCGCCAGCTCGTCCTTGAGCCGCTGCTGGAGCTCCTGCCGGTAGCGCGCCTTCAGGCGCGGCACCGGCCGCTCAGTCGCCGTCTGCGTCATCCTCTTCTTCCTCTTAGAGCTTCGCGCCCGTGCGTGCGCACACGCGGATCTTGTTGCCGTCCTCCACGCGGTAGGCGACCCGGGTGGGCTTGCCGTCCTCCGGGCTGATCAGCTGGACGTTGGAGGCGTCGATCCAGGCCTCCTTCTCGGTGATGCCGCCGGTCTGCCCGCCCCGCTGGGTGGGCCGGATCTTCTCGTGCCGCTTCACCCGGTTGACGCCCTCGACCAGCACGCGGTTGCGGCCGGGGTCGACCTTGAGCACCCGACCGACCACGCCGATGTCCTTGCCGGCCATCACCATGACGCGGTCGTCCTTGTGGACCTTCACTGCTACAGCACCTCCGGGGCCAGGCTGATGATCTTCATGAAGCGCTTCTCGCGCAGCTCGCGGCCGACCGGGCCGAAGATGCGCGTGCCCCGCGGGTTCTGCTGCTCGTTGATGATCACGGCGGCGTTCTCGTCGAAGCGGATGTAGGAGCCGTCGGGGCGGCGCTTCTGCTTCTTGACGCGGACGACCACCGCCTTGACGACCTCGCCCTCCTTGACGGCGCCACCGGGGATGGCGTCCTTCACGGTGGCGACGATGACGTCGCCGATCGAGGCGTAGCGCCGCCCGGAGCCGCCGAGCACGCGGATGCAGAGGATCTCCTTGGCACCCGTGTTGTCCGCGACCTTCAGCCGCGACTCCTGCTGGATCATGCTGGTCGTGTCCTCTTCTGCGTCGGTCCCTACTTGGCTTTCTGGATGATCTCCACGACCCGCCAGCGCTTGGTCGCCGACAGGGGCCGGGTCTCGGCCAGCCGGACCAGGTCGCCCTGGCCGGCCGCGTTCTGCTCGTCGTGGGCCTTGAGCCGGGTCGTCCGCCGGATGGTCTTCTTGTACAGGCGGTGCTGGCGGATGTCCTCGACCTCGACCACCACGGTCTTGTCCATCTTGTCGGAGACCACCACCCCGGTGCGGACCTTGCGGTTGCCCCGCCGGGTGGTGGTGGTCGCCGCGTCCTGCTCGGTCACTGGGTCTCCCTCTCCTCCGCCAGCTCGCGCTGGCGCATGACGGTGAGCACTCGGGCGAGGTCCTTGCGGACCTCGCGCAGCCGGTGCGGGTTGTCGAGCTGGCCGGTGACGTTCTGGAAGCGGAGGTTGAACAGCTCCTCCTTGGCCTCGGCCAGCTTGGCGGCGAGCTCGTCGGCGTCCAGGTCGGCCAGCTCTCGTGCCTTCATGGTCATCACTCCGCGTCCACGCGCTTCACGAACTTGCACTTGACCGGCAGCTTGTGGGCGGCCAGGCGCATCGCCTCCTGGGCGGTGGCCTCGGGGACGCCGGACAGCTCGAACATCACCCGGCCCGGCTTGACCACCGCCACCCACCATTCCGGCGAGCCCTTGCCGGAGCCCATCCGGGTCTCGGCCGGCTTCTTGGTCACCGGCTTGTCCGGGTAGATGTTGACCCAGACCTTGCCGCCGCGGCGGATGTAGCGGGTCATGGCGATCCGGGCGGCCTCGATCTGCCGGTTGGTGATCCAGGACGGCTCGAGGGCCTGCAGGCCGTAGTCGCCGAACGCCACGGTGGTGCCGCCGGTGGCCAGCCCGCGGAGGTGGCCGCGGTGCTGCTTGCGGTGCTTGACGCGCTTGGGGGTCAGCATCGGCGGTTCACTCCTCCCTCTGCTCGGTCGCGGCCTCGGCCGCGTCGGCGTCGGGGGCGGCCTCGGCCTCGGCCGCGGGCGCCGCCGCCTCGCCGGCCGGCTGGGCGGCCTGCGCCCTGGCGCCGCGGCCACCGGACCGGCCGCCGTCCTCACCGCGGCCGCCGTCGCCGCGGCCGCCGCCCTCGCGGGCGGTGTCGCGGTCGCGGCCACGGCCGGAGCGGCGCTCCTCGGGGGCGCCGGCGGCCGCGCGCGCCCTGGCGCGGGCCCGGTCGGCCTCCTGCTCCTCGCGGGAGGGCAGCACGTCGCCGCGGTAGATCCAGACCTTGACGCCGACCATGCCGAAGGTGGTGCGGCCCTGGGCGAGGCCGAAGTCGATGTCGGCCCGCAGCGTGTGCAGGGGCACCCGGCCCTCGCGGTAGAACTCGGTGCGGGCCATCTCGGCGCCGCCCAGGCGGCCGGAGCACTGCACCCGGATGCCCTTGGCGCCGCCCTTCATGGCCGAGTTGATCGCGCGGCGCATCGCCCGCCGGAACGACACCCGGCTGGCGAGCTGCTCGGCGACGCCCTGGGCCACCAGCTGGGCGTCGGTCTCCGGGCCCTTGACCTCGAGGATGTTGAGGGTGACCTGCTTGCCGGTCATCTTGTCGAGGTCGGCGCGGATGCGGTCGGCCTCGGCGCCGCGCCGGCCGATCACCACGCCCGGCCGTGCCGTGTGGATGTCGATGCGGACCCGGTCGCGGGTGCGCTCGATCTCCACCCGGGAGATGCCGGCGTGGGTCAGGTTGCGCTTGAGGTACCTGCGGATCTCGATGTCCTCGTGCAGGTACTTCTTGTAGTCCCGCTCGCTGAACCAGCGTGACTTCCAGTCGGTGGTGACGCCCAGCCGGAAGCCGTACGGGTTGACCTTCTGACCCATTACGAGGCCTCCCTGGAGTCGACGACGACGGTGATGTGGCTGGTCCGCTTGTTCACGCGGTAGGCGCGGCCGAGCGCACGGGGCCGGAAGCGCTTGAGCGTCGGGCCCTCGTCCACGAACGCCCTGGCGACGTAGAGGTCGTCGGCGGGCAGCTGGAAGTTGTGCTCGGCGTTGGCGACCGCCGAGTCCAGCACCTTGCGGACCGGGAGGGCGGCCGCCCGCGGGGTGAACCGCAGGACCCGCCGCGCCTCCTCGACGTGCAGGCCGCGGATGAGGTCCACGACCCGGCGCGCCTTGAACGGCGTCACCCGGACGAACCGGGCCTGCGCCTTCACTTCCATCGGGTTACCTCACTCCTGTTGCCCGCTCCTGCGAGCGGTGGACGCGGAAGGTCCTGGTCGGCGCGAACTCGCCGAGCTTGTGGCCGACCATGGACTCCGAGATGTACACGGGCACGTGCTTGCGCCCGTCGTGGACCGCGATCGTGTGCCCCACCATGTCGGGGATGATCGTCGAGCGCCGCGACCATGTGCGGATCACCCGCTTGTCGCGCCGGCGGTTCAGCTCGTCGATCTTCTTCAGCAGGTGGTCGTCCACGAAGGGACCCTTCTTCAGACTGCGTGCCATGTCAGCGGCCCCTTCCCTTGCGGCGGCGGCGGACGATCAGCTGGTCGGAGGGCTTGCGCCGGCGGGTGCGGCCCTCCGGCTTGCCCCACGGGCTGGTCGGGTGGCGCCCGCCAGAACTCTTGCCCTCGCCGCCCCCCAGCGGGTGGTCGACCGGGTTCATGGCCACCCCGCGGGTGGTCGGCCGCTTGCCCTTCCAGCGCGTGCGGCCGGCCTTGCCCCAGCTGATCAGCTCCTGCTCGGCGTTGCCGACCTCGCCGACGGTGGCCCGGCAGCCGGTCTGCACCTGGCGGATCTCGCCCGACGGCATCCGCAGGGTCGCCAGCGCGCCCTCCTTGGCGAGCAGCTGGATGCCCGAGCCCGCGGAGCGGCCCATCTTGGCGCCGCCGCCCGGGCGCAGCTCGACGTTGTGGACGATGGTGCCGACCGGGATGTTCTTGAGCGGCAGGGCGTTGCCCGGCCTGATGTCGGCGCCCTCACCGGACTCCACCGCGTCGCCGACCCGCAGGCGGGACGGCGCCAGGATGTAGCGCTTGTCGCCGTCGGCGTAGTGGAGCAGCGCGATCCGGGCGGTGCGGTTGGGGTCGTACTCGATCGCGGCCACGCGGGCGGGCACGCCGTCCTTGTTCCTGCGGAAGTCGATCACCCGGTAGCGCTGCTTGTGGCCGCCGCCCTGGTGGCGGGTGGTGATGCGGCCGTGGACGTTCCGCCCGCCCTTGCGCGGACTGGGGGCGAGCAGCGCCTTCTCCGGGGTCGACTTGGTGACCTCGGCGAAGTCGGCCACCGAGCTGCCCCGCCGGCCCGGCGTGGTTGGCTTGTGCTTGCGGATGCCCATGGCTACCTGGCCTCGAAGATCTCGATCTTGTCATCAGGGTGCAGGGTGACCAGGGCGCGCTTGGTCGCCTTGCGGGTGCCGACGATGACGCCGGAGGCGCGCCTGGTCCGCTTGCGCTTGCCCTTGCGGTGCATCGTGTTCACGCTCGTCACCCGGACGGAGAAGATGGACTGCACGGCCTCCTTGATCTCCGTCTTGTTGGCGTCCGGGTCGACGATGAAGGTGTAGGTGTTGGCGTCCAGCAGCGCGTAGGACTTCTCGCTCACCACCGGCTTCAGGATCACGTCGCGGGGGTTCTTCACGACCGCTCACCGTCCCCGTTCTCGAGCACCAGCTCCTCGTCGTCGCGGGCCACGCTGGTGGAGCGGCCGAGGAAGGCCTCCAGCGAGTCGCGGGTGAACACCACCGCGTCGCTGGCGAGCACGTCGTAGGTGTTGAGCTGGTCGAAGGTGATCAGGTGGACGGCCGGCAGGTTGCGGAAGCTCTTGATCGCCGCCTCTTCCAGGCCGTCGACCACGAACAGCAGCCTGCGGCCGGCGAGGCCGAGGGTGTCGAGCAGCTCGACCGCGCGGGCGGTCTTGGGGGCGTCGAAGTCCAGGCCGTCGACGACCACCAGGTTGCCGCCGGCGCGCCGGTCGGTGAGCGCCGAGCGCAGCGCCAGCACCTTCTCCTTCTTGTTCACCCGCACCGTGTGGTCGCGCGGGGTGGGCCCGAAGACCACGCCGCCGCCGGTCCACTGCGGCGCCCGCCTGGAGCCCTGCCTGGCGCGGCCGGTGCCCTTCTGGCGCCAGGGCTTGGCGCCGCCGCCGCGGACCTCGGAGCGGGTCTTGGTGGAGTGGGTGCCGGCCCTGGCGGCGGCGAGCTGGGCCCGCACCACCCGGTGCATCACCGGCACGTTTACCTGCACGCCGAAGACCTCGTCGGGCAGGTCCACGGAGCCGGCCTTCGTGCCGCCGGCGTTGAGCACGTCGAGCTTGGCCATCAGCCGCTCACCGCCCTTCTCGATCCGGGGGCTGTCGCCGCGCTACCTGAGCCCCCGGACCCCTTGACGGAGCTACGCAGCATCACCAGGCCGCGCTTGGGGCCCGGCACCGCGCCCTTGACGAGCAGCAGGTTGCGCTCGGGGTCGGCCTTGACCACCTCGAGGTTGAGCACGGTGACGCGCTGGTGGCCCATGTGCCCGGCCATGCGCATGCCCTTGAAGATCCGCGCCGGGGTGGCGCAGGCGCCGACCGAGCCGGGGGAGCGGTGCTTGCGCTCGGTGCCGTGGGAGGCGGACAGGCCCTTGAAGCCGTGCCGCTTCATCACCCCGGCGAAGCCCTTGCCCTTGGAGACCCCGACCACGTCCACCCGGTCCCCCGGGGCGAACACGTCGGCGGTGAGGGTCTGGCCGGGGGTGTAGTCGGCGGCGTCGGCGGTGCGCAGCTCGACCAGGTGGCGCCGGGGCTCGACGCCGGCCTTGGCGAAGTGCCCGGCGCGCGGCTTGGTGACGCGCCCGCGCTTGACCTCGCCGAAGGCGAGCTGCACGGCGGCGTAGCCGTCCCGCTCTGGCGACTTCACCTGGGTGACCGTGCACGGCCCGGCCTGGACGACCGTCACCGGCACCACCCGGGCGTTCTCGTCGAAGATCTGGGTCATCCCCAGCTTGGTGCCGAGGAGGCCCTTGTAGGTCGTCGTGCTGCTCATAGCTTGATCTCGATGTCGACGCCGGCCGGCAGGTCCAGGCGCATCAGGCTGTCAACGGTCTTGGGGGTCGGGTCGAGGATGTCGATGAGGCGCTTGTGCGTGCGCATCTCGAAGTGCTCGCGCGAGTCCTTGTCCTTGTGGGGACTGCGGATCACGCAGTAGACCGACTTCTCGGTCGGCAGTGGCACCGGCCCGGCCGTACGCGCGCCCGTGCGAGTCACCGTGTCGACGATCTTGCGCGCCGACTGGTCGATGATCTCGTGGTCGTACGCCTTGAGGCGGATGCGGATCTTCTGGTTCATCGCGCTACCGGGCCCTTGCTACTTGAGGATTTTGATGACGCGGCCGGCGCCGACGGTGCGGCCGCCCTCGCGGATGGCGAAGCGCAGCCCCTCGGCCATGGCGATCGGCTGGATCAGCCGCACGGTCATCTCGGTGTTGTCGCCCGGCATCGCCATCTCGGTCCCCTCTGGCAGCTGGACCTCACCGGTGACGTCGGTGGTGCGGAAGTAGAACTGGGGCCGGTAGTTGTTGAAGAACGGCGTGTGGCGGCCGCCCTCCTCCTTGGACAGCACGTACACCTGGGCGGTGAACTCGGTGTGGGGGGTGATCGAGCCCGGCTTGGCCAGCACCTGACCCCGCTCGATCTCCTCGCGCCTGGTCCCCCGCAGCAGCACGCCGATGTTGTCGCCGGCCTGGCCCTGGTCCAGCAGCTTGCGGAACATCTCCACCCCGGTCACCACCGTGGTGGTCGTCTTGGGCCGGATCCCCACGATCTCCACCGACTCGCCGACCTTGATGGTGCCCTGCTCCACCCGCCCGGTCGCCACCGTCCCACGACCGGTGATCGTGAACACGTCCTCCACCGGCATCAAGAACGGCCGGTCCACCACCCGCTCGGGCTCCGGCACGTAGGCGTCCACCGCCTCCATCAACTCCACGACCTGGTCGGTCGCGGCCGGGTCCCCCTCCAACGCCTTCAGCGCCGACACCCGGATGATCGGGGTGTCGTCACCGGGGAACTCGTACTGGGTCAACAGCTCCCGGACCTCCAGCTCCACCAGCTCCAGCAGCTCCTCGTCGTCGACCAGGTCGACCTTGTTCAACGCCACCACGATGTACGGCACGCCGACCTGGCGGGCCAGCAGCACGTGCTCGCGGGTCTGCGGCATCGGCCCATCCGGCGCCGACACCACCAGGATCGCGCCGTCGATCTGGGCCGCGCCGGTGATCATGTTCTTGATGTAGTCGGCATGGCCGGGCATGTCCACGTGCGCGTAGTGGCGGTGGTCGGTCTCGTACTCCACGTGCGCGATCGAGATCGTGATGCCCCGCTGCTTCTCCTCCGGCGCCTTGTCGATCTGGTCGAACGGCGTGTACGGCACCTCCGGGTTCCGCTCGTGCAGCACCTTGGTGATCGCCGCCGTCAACGTCGTCTTCCCGTGGTCGATGTGGCCCATCGTCCCAACGTTCAAGTGCGGCTTCGTCCGCTCAAACTTCCTCTTCCCCATAGGGATCGGGTCTCCTCTCCTACTCCCCGCGGATCTTCGCGACGATGTTCCTGGCGATGTTCTCCGGCACCTCGGCGTAGCGGCCGAAGTGCATGGTCGACGTGGCCCGGCCCTGCGTCATCGAGCGCAGGTCGGTGGTGTAGCCGAACATCTCGGCGAGCGGCACCGCCGCCCGGATCACCTGGGCGTTGCCACGCGGCTCCATCTTCTCGATGCGTCCGCGCCGGCTCGACAGGTCGCCCATGACGTCGCCGGCGAACTCCTCCGGCGTCACCACCTCGACGTCCATGATCGGCTCCAGCAGGACGGGGTCGCCCCGCAGGACCGCCTCCTTGATCGCCATGGAGCCGGCGATCTTGAAGGCCATCTCCGAGGAGTCGACCTCGTGGTAGGAGCCGTCGTGCAGGGTGACGCGCAGGTCGACCATCGGGTAGCCGGCCAGCACCCCGGAGCTGAGCGCGTCCTGGATGCCGGCGTCGACCGCCGGGATGTACTCGCGCGGGATCTTGCCGCCGATGATCTTGTTGACGAACTCGTAGCCGCCGCCGTCGCCGGCGGTGGGCTCCACGTCGATCACCACGTGGGCGTACTGGCCCCTGCCGCCGGTCTGCTTGACGTGGCGGTAGGCGAGGTTCGTCACCGGCTTGCGGATGGTCTCCCGGTAGGCGACCTGCGGCTTGCCGACGTTGGCGTCGACCCGGAACTCGCGCAGCATCCGGTCGACCAGCACCTCCAGGTGCAGCTCGCCCATGCCGGCCAGGATGGTCTGGCCGGTGTCCTCGTCGGTGTAGACCCGGAAGGTCGGGTCCTCCTCGTCCAGGCGGGACAGGGCGGTGGCCATCTTCTCCTGGTCGGACTTGGTCTTGGGCTCGATGGCGACCTCGATCACCGGGTCGGGGAAGCTGATCGACTCCAGCTCGATCGGGTTGTCCGGGTCGCAGAGGGTGTCGCCGGTGGTGGTGAACTTCAGGCCCACCGCGGCGACGATGTCGCCGGTGAACACCGCCTCCTTGTCCTCGCGGTGGTTGGCGTGCATCTGCAGTAGCCGCCCGATCCGCTCGGTGCGGTCCTTGGAGGCGTTCAGCACCCGGCTGCCCGCCTTCAGGGTTCCGGAGTAGACGCGGAAGTAGGTGAGCTTGCCCACGTAGGGGTCCGACATGATCTTGAAGGCGAGCGCGGCGAACGGCTCGCTGTCGTCGGGGGCGCGCTCCAGCACGGCCGACTCGTCGCCGACCTTGGTGCCCTGAATCGGCGGCACCTCCAGCGGCGACGGCAGGTACCAGACCACCGCGTCCAGCAGCGGCTGCACGCCCTTGTTCTTGAAGGCGCTGCCGCAGAGCACCGGGGTGATCTTGCCGGCGATGGTCGCCTTGCGGATCGCCTTGCGGAGCTCGGCGACGGTCGGCTCCTCCTCGGCGACGTACTTCTCCATCAGGCTGTCGTCGTGGTCGGCGAGCAGCTCGAACAGGCGGTGGCGCCACTCCTCGGCGAGCTCGGCGTACTCGTCGGGGATGGGCCGGTCCTCCCAGGCCTCCCCCATGCCGTCGCTCGGCCAGTAGTGGCCGCGCATCTCGACCAGGTCGATGACGCCGTGGAAGTTGCTCTCCACGCCCCAGGGGAGCTGCAGCACCGCCGGGGTCGCCCCCAGCCGGTCCACGATCATGTCGACCGTGCGGTGGAACTCGGCCCCGACGCGGTCCATCTTGTTGACGAAGCAGATCCGCGGGACGTGGTACTTGTCGGCCTGGCGCCAGACCGTCTCGGACTGGGGCTCGACCCCGCCGACGGCGTCGAACAGCGCCACGGCGCCGTCCAGCACCCGCAGGGAGCGCTCGACCTCGACGGTGAAGTCGACGTGGCCGGGGGTGTCGATCAGGTTGATCCAGTGGTCGCGCCACCTGGTGGTGGTGGCGGCCGAGGTGATGGTGATGCCGCGCTCCTGCTCCTGCTGCATCCAGTCCATCACGGCCGCGCCCTCGTGGACCTCGCCCATCTTGTAGGTGCGGCCGGTGTAATAGAGGATGCGCTCGGTGGTGGTGGTCTTGCCGGCATCGATGTGGGCCATGATCCCGATATTCCGGGTGCGCTGAAGCGGGAACTCGCGGATCGCGAGTCCCGGCTTGGCCCGTGGGGCCTTGCGGTCTACTGCCGTGTTCGTCATTCCTTACCAGCGGTAGTGGGCGAAGGCCCTGTTGGCCTCCGCCATCTTGTGGGTGTCCTCCTTGCGCTTGACCGCGGCGCCGGCGCCGTTGGAGGCGTCCAGCAGCTCGCCGGCCAGGCGGTCGGCCATGGTCTTCTCGCGGCGGTTGCGGGCGAAGTTGACCAGCCAGCGCAGCGCCAGGGTGGTCGAGCGGCCCTGCCGGACCTCGACCGGCACCTGGTAGGTCGCCCCGCCGACCCGGCGGCTCTTGGTCTCCAGCACCGGGCGGACGTTCTCGACCGCGCGCTTGAGCGTGGTCACCGGGTCGTTGCCGGTCTTGCGGCGGCACTGCTCCAGCGCCGAGTAGACGATCCGCTCGGCGGTGGAGCGCTTGCCCCGCAGCAGGATCTTGTTGACCATCTGGGTGACGAGCTGCGACTGGTAGATGGGGTCCGGCGACAGCGGCCGGCGGCTTGCGGGTCCCTTGCGCGGCATGCCTCGCCTCCTAGCCCTGCCTGCCCTTGGCGCCGTAGCGCGAGCGGGCCTGCTTGCGGTCGCGGACGCCCTGGGTGTCGAGCACGCCGCGGATGACCTTGTAGCGGACGCCGGGCAGGTCCTTGACGCGGCCGCCGCGCACCAGCACGATCGAGTGCTCCTGCAGGTTGTGGCCGACGCCGGGGATGTACGCGGTGACCTCGATCCCGCTGTTCAGCCGCACCCGGCAGACCTTGCGCAGCGCCGAGTTGGGCTTCTTGGGCGTGGTCGTGTAGACGCGCGTGCAGACCCCCCGCCGCTGGGGCGAGCCCTTGAGCGCCGGGGTCTTGGTCTTCTCGACCTTGCTCTGGCGGCCCTTGCGGACCAGCTGGGCGATCGTGGGCAATCTCTGCTCCTTGCCGTCCGTTCTTCCTGCTCATTCAACTCCACGGCGTCGGGCGTTTATTCCGTTCCGAGGCCGCCGTGCATCCATCGTCCGGTTCCGTGCTGGTCAGGGACTGCGACCGGGACCACGCCTGGCGGCTCGGGGATGGGGGCCCCACCCGAGCGAGCCGGCCAGCGGCGGTCCGGCCTGGGCGCGCGTCACCGACGCTGCGGAGAAGCGCGATCGCGAATGGTAGCGAAGCCTGGCTGACCTCGTCAAACCGGTGCGGAACATCGCCTCTTGACAACACAAGCAGCCCTGCGCGTAATGATCCAACATTGTTCGGTATGACCGAACACCCGGAGGGTCAGGGAGCCGAGAGGGGGTTCCCGTGCCATCAGGGAAGGAGGCACCGCTAAGCGTCCAGTCTGGCCAGGGGGAACCAAGGAGGAGGGCTGTTCGTTGCGGCGTAACACGCTGGTCGGCGAGCTGTCGGCCGAGCTGCTTGGCACCTTCACGCTGATCATCTTCGGGGTCGGGGTGGTCGCCCAGACCGTGCTGACCCCCTTCTCCGCCGGTGCCCAGTCCATCCACTGGGCGTGGGGCCTCGGCGTCGTCATGGGGGTCTACGTCGCCGGCGGGATCTCCGGTGCCCATATCAATCCGGCGGTCACGCTCGCGTTGGCGCTGCGGCGCGGCTTCCCGTGGGGGAAGGTCGGACCCTACATGCTGGCCCAGCTCGTCGGGGCGTTCCTGGCGGCGCTGGTGGTTCGCTGGAACTTCTACGAGGCGTTCAACAAGTTCGACCCGGCCAAGGGCTTCAAGAGCCAGGTGGTGTTCAACACCTACCCCAACAACGCCAGCGCCGACATGCCGAACATCTCCCAGCTGGGGGCGCTGCGCGACCAGATCATCGGCACCGCCATGCTGGTGATCCTGGTGCTGGCCATCACCGACGCCCGCAACATGGCCCCCGGGGCGAACATGGCGCCGTTCATCATCGGGCTGGCCGTGGTCGCCATCGGCATGGCGATCGGGGCGGCCGCCGGCTACGCCATCAACCCTGCCCGCGACCTGGGGCCGCGCCTGGCGGCCTGGGTCTCCGGATGGAGCAGTGCGTTCAACGACCAGCGGGGCGACTTCTACGCCTGGGTGCCGATCATCGGGCCGTTCGTCGGCGGGGCCCTCGGCGCCTACGTCTACGACTGGTTCATCGGCGGATTCCTGCCCGTGGCGGAACCGGAGGTGGGCAGGGTCCCCGAGGACCCGGAGACCGGCCGACCGGTCGACACCCGCCGGGAGACGACCACCTAGGCAGCCGACGGGTCCTGGCTGGAGGCGGCGCCGGCCTGGCGCCGCCTCCAGCTGGGGCCGCTCCCCCCACCCCTCGCGGACAGGAGGCCAAGGATGGCGAAGGAGTACGTCCTCGCGATCGACCAGGGCACGACCAGCACCCGCGCCATGCTCTTCAACCACGACGGCACCGTCGCCGGCGTGGCGCAGAAGGAGCACGAGCAGATCTACCCGCAGGCCGGCTGGGTGGAGCACGACCCCAAGGAGATCTGGGAGCGGACCCAGCAGGTCACCGGCCAGGTCCTGCGCGACAACAACCTCAGCGCCGACAACATCGCCGCCGTGGGGATCACCAACCAGCGCGAGACCACGGTCATCTGGGACAAGAACACGGGCGAGCCGGTCTACAACGCGATCGTGTGGCAGGACACCCGCACCCAGCCGATCGTCTCGCGCTGGAAGGAGGAGGGCTACGAGGAGGAGATCAAGCCCAAGACGGGCCTGGTCATCGCCACCTACTTCTCGGGCACCAAGATCGCCTGGATCCTGGAGAACGTCGAGGGCACGCGGGAGCGGGCCGAGCGGGGCGACCTGCTGTTCGGCAACACCGACACCTGGGTGATCTGGAACCTGACCGGCGGCGTCAACGGCGG
>Ga0307415_100001057_pt1 | contig 12794 bp, 8 predicted proteins | sample DK1Cmetagenome_FD_204524 | JGI IMG/M metagenome (GOLD analysis project Ga0307415, IMG submission 204524) | Maize rhizosphere microbial communities from greenhouse at UC Davis, California, United States - DK15-C-2 | ecosystem: Host-associated > Plants > Roots > Rhizosphere > Soil | place: USA...
TAACAAAGCGATGATGTAGCAGATGCCGATGCCGAGAGAGGCCTTGTCGCCGAGCCTGCGTGCCGAGGATTTCACGCCTACCAGTGCATCGTCCTCCATGTCCTGGATGGCGTATAGCGTGTCGTAGCCGACGACCCAGGAAATGCTTCCCAACCAAAGCAGGAGCGCAGGCCAGTCGAGGCTGCCGCGCACAGCAGGCCAGCCGACCAGAGCGCCCCACGAGAAAACCAGACCAAGCCAGGCTTGCGGCCACCAGGTGATCCGCTTCATGAAGGGATAGGCGGCGACGGGTGCGATGCTTACGAGCGAGATGACCGCCGCTGTCCCGTTGAGCTGGGTCAGGACCAGTAGCCCGACGACGCAAAGCAGGCCGATCAATATCCAGGCAGAGCGAACGGAGACTCGTTGGCTGGCCAGGGGTCGGAGACGGGTGCGCTCGACCTGGCGGTCGAGATCGCGGTCGACGATGTCGTTGTAGACGCAGCCCGCGCTGCGCATCGCGAAGGCGCCGACGAAGAGCCAGAGGAACAGGTCCCAACGCCCGGCGACGCCCGCGAGCGCGACGCTCCATGCGCAGGGCCAGTACAACAGCCACGTGCCAATCGGCCGGTCGAGCCGCATCAGCGATCCGTACGGGCGCAGTGGAGGGGGGAGCGCGCCGATGAAGCCGCGCCGCTCGCTGTCGGGGACGATGTCGGTGGTGGCAGTCACGGTCGCACCTAAGTAGGGGGGAGGCATGCCGGCAACCCCCGCCTGTTTCCGCGCCACCGTCTGTGCCGCTGCTTTGCTCGCCGCGACGAGTGCGGACGCGAAGTCGATCCTGTTCGTCGGCAACAGCTTCACCTTCGGTTCGAACTCGCCCGTGATGAGCTATCGCAAGGACACGGTGACCGATCTCAATAGTGACGGAATTGGCGGCGTTCCGGCGCTCTTTTGGGGCGTTCTCGGACCAAATGCGTCTCGGTTGGAGCGTTTCGCTGGAAACGTCCCCCGGAAAGAACCTCGAATGGCACTGGGGCAACAAGCGCCGATTGCTCGACCGCAAGTGGGATGCGGTTGTGCTGCAGGAATACAGCACGCTCGATCCTCACGAGCCGGGAAATCCGGCGAAGACGGTGGAATATTCCGGCCGGCTCGCCGACATGTTCCGACGCCGCTCGCCGAGCGTGGACCTGAGCATGACGGCAACCTGGAGCCGGCCGAACCTGACCTATCCCAAGGGTGAGAAATGGTCGGGTCAGCCGATCCAGCGAATGGCCCAGGATATTCGCCAGGCGTACGACCTGGCCCGCGCCGCGAATCCTTCGATCAGGCGGATCAATCCGGTCGGGGAGGCTTTCAACTGTGCGATCGCACTCGGGATCGCGGATCCGAACCCCTACGAGGGGGTCGCGCCGGGGAAGATCGATCTCTGGGCAGACGACCATTATCATGCTTCGACGGCCGGCTATTACCTTGAGGCGCTGGTCGTTTTCGCGGGTGTGACGGGACTCGATCCACGAAAGCTTGGCGAGGATGAGCGCGCTGCGCGGGAGCTCGGTCTCGCCCCCGGTCTCGCGGCCCGCCTGCAATCGATCGCCGAGCACATGACTCATCGCGGCGGATGCGGGGCAAGATCCTAGATGCCCGCGACTCCCTCCTGGCCGCCGAAGAGTCTTCCGCGCCTGTTCGTGCGCGCCGCCCTGGAGGAAGGTGCGCGGGTCGATCTCGATGCGGGGCAAGCCAACTATCTCGGCAATGTGATGCGGCTCGGCGAGGGCTCGGAGCTGCTAGTGTTCGACGGCCGCTCCGGGGAGTGGCTCGCGCGGATTGCGGAAGCCGGGAAGAAGCGCATGGCGCTTGCAGTCGAGCGCCGGACGCGAGAGCCCGAAGCGATCCCGGACGTGTGGCTCGCCTTCGCGCCCGTGAAGCGCAACCAGACCGATTGGCTGGTCGAGAAAGCGACCGAACTTGGCGTTGCGAAGCTGATCCCGGTGATGACCCAGCGGACGATCGCGGAGCGGGTGAAGCTGGAGCGGCTGGAGGCGATTGCGATCGAAGCTGCGGAACAGTGCGGGCGCACGCGCCTTCCGGCCATCGAAGAGCCGGTGCCACTCAGGAAACTGCTTGAGGCGAGTCACCCTGGTCGTACGCTCTATTTCGCCGATGAAGCCGGCGGGGAGCCTGCAGGGTCTGCTTTCAAGCCCTGCCCCGCGACGGTCCTCACGGGGCCGGAAGGCGGATTCACGGACGAGGAACGTGCCGCAATTCGCGCTGCCCGGAATGCCATGCCCATCTCGCTTGGACCGCGCATACTCCGCGCCGAGACGGCCGCCCTGGCCGCGCTCGCGGCTTACATGGCGGTCGCTGGAGACTGGCGCTGACTTATGGAGCCATAAGGCGGAAGTGCTGGCGCGACGTTTAGCGCGCGGCTAAGCGGCCCCTCCGAATGACCCAACGGACCGACGACACACCCCAGACGCATAAGCTGGTAGAGAACCGCGACGATTTGTTGTCGGTGTTTGCCGGAGGCGAGAAGCCCGCCGACCGATGGCGCATCGGAACCGAGCACGAGAAGTTCGTCTATCGGGTCGAGGACATGCGCGCGCCGAGCTATGACGAGCCCGGCGGAATCCGCGATCTCCTGAATGGGCTCACCCAGTTCGGCTGGAAGCCTGTCGTCGAAAACGGCAACGTGATCGCCTTGTCGGGTCCGGATGGGACAATCAGCCTCGAGCCGGCGGGGCAGTTCGAGTTGTCCGGCGCGGCGCTCGAAAACCTCCACGAGACCTGCTCCGAAGCCGGGCGTCACCTGAATCAGTGCAAGGAGATCGGGGAGCGGCTCGGAGTCGGGTTCCTCGGGCTCGGCATGTGGCCCGACAAAGCCCGCTCGGACCTGCCGGTGATGCCCAAGGGCCGGTACAAGATCATGCTCAATTATATGCCCAAGGTCGGGAACCTCGGGCTCGACATGATGCTTCGCACTTGTACCATTCAGGTTAATCTGGATTATTCGTCTGAAGCCGACATGGTGAAGAAATTCCGCGTGGGGCTCGCTCTCCAACCGGTTGCGACGGCGCTCTTCGCCAATTCTCCCCTGACCGAGGGCAAGCCCAACGGATACAAGAGTTTCCGCAGCCATATCTGGGAAGATACCGACCCCGACCGGACTGGCATGCTGCCCTTCGTCTTCGAGGAAGGGTTCGGTTACGAGCGCTACCTCGACTACGCGCTCGATGTACCGATGTACTTCGTTTACCGCGACGGGAGGTACATCGACGTAGCCGGCGAAAGCTTCCGCGCCTTCATCGACGGCAGGTTGCCGCAGCTGCCGGGTGAGAAGCCGCGCCTGTCCGACTTCGTCGATCATCTCTCGACGATCTTCCCGGAGGTCCGGCTCAAGAGCTTCCTTGAGATGCGTGGCGCAGACGGCGGCCGGTGGAGCCGCATCTGCGCCTTGCCGGCGCTATGGGTCGGGCTGCTTTACGACAGCGCTGCGCTCGACGCGGCATGGGACCTGGTAAAGGACTGGAGCATCGAGGAGCGGACGCGCCTTCGGCATGCCGTACCCAGGACCGCGCTCGACACTCCATCCCCGGGCGGCGGAACCGTACAGGACCTCGCGGCGCAAGTCCTGGAAATAGCAACGGAGGGCCTCAATGGCCGTTCTCGGCTCAATTCGGCTGGGGACAATGAAAGTGGCTTTCTCGACCCGCTTCGGGAAGTCGTCGCAACCGGCGTAACGCCTGCAGACCGATTGCTCGACAAGTACGAGAATGAATGGAATGGCGACATGTCGCGCATCTACGAGGAGTTTAGCTTCTGATGGATATGCACACGACGCGGCGACGCGGCCTTTATCCTGAAATCGAGCCGTACGAGACCGGAATGCTGGACGTCGGCGACGGCCACAGCCTGTACTGGGAACTGAGCGGCAATCCGGACGGCAAGCCGGCGGTGATGCTCCACGGCGGCCCCGGCGGCGGATCGAGCCCGGATCACCGGCGGCAGTGGAACCCCGACAAGTACAAGATCCTCGTCTTCGACCAGCGCGGCTGCGGCAAGTCAACTCCCTATGCGAGCCTCGAAAACAACACCACCTGGGACCTGGTCAACGATATCGAGAAGTTGCGGACGCAGGTTTCGAAGGTCGACAAATGGCAGGTGTTCGGCGGAAGCTGGGGCTCCACGCTCTCGCTCGCCTACGCCCAGACCTACCCCGAGCGGGTCACCGAGATCATCCTTCGCGGAATCTTTCTCTTCGACCAATATGAGATCGACTGGATGTATTCCTTCGGCGGCGCATCGTCCGTCTATCCCGACAAGTGGGATGAGTTCGAGGCGGTCATCCCGGAGGCCGAGCGCGATGATATGGTCGAGGCCTATGGCAAGCGCCTGACCGGCGACGACAAGGACGAGCAGCTTCGCGCCGCAAAGGCGTGGAGCAAGTGGGAAGGCGATATCGTGACGCTTCTCCCGAGTCCGGAGACGGTCGAGCACTTCACGAGCCCGGATGTCGCGGTGGCGGTGGCACGGATCGAGAACCATTACATGGCCAATCAGGGCTGGTTCGAGGAAGGGCAGTTGCTGAAGGGCGTCGACAAGTTGCGCGGGATTCCCGGCGTGATCGTCCAGGGCCGTCACGACACCTGCACGCCGCCGAGAGCGGCCTGGTCGCTGAAGAAGGCCTGGCCGGATGTGGAGTTGAACATCATCCCTGACGCTGGGCATTTGTTCAACGAGTCCGGAATTCTCGATGGCCTCGTGCGCGCCACGGACCGGTTCGCGGGCTAGCCATCGGCTGCATGGCTTCGCTACGCTGTCCGGAGCGTAGGGGAGAGTAATGGCCAGTAGCGAACGAACGCCGCTTCGGCGCGTGGTGATGGCGAGCCTCATCGGCACGACCATCGAATGGTACGATTTCTTCCTCTACGGCTCGGCCGCCGCGCTGGTCTTCAACAAGCTGTTCTTTCCCGAGTTCGATCCTCTCGTCGGCACGATGCTCGCCTTCGCGACCTATGCGCTCGGATTCGTCGCGCGGCCGGTTGGAGGGATCGTTTTTGGCCATTTCGGTGACCGGATCGGGCGCAAGCGCCTGTTGATGCTGAGCCTGGTGCTGATGGGCGTCGCGACGATCCTGATCGGCCTGCTCCCGACCTATGCGCAGATTGGCGTCTGGGCGCCGATCGCCCTCATTGTCCTGCGGCTGGTCCAGGGCTTTGCCGTTGGCGGCGAGTGGGGCGGAGCGGTGTTGATGGCCGCCGAGCATGGCGATTCCGCCCGCCGCGGCTTTTGGGCGAGTTGGCCTCAGGCGGGCGTTCCTGCCGGCAACCTTCTCGCGGCGGCGGTGCTCGCGATCATGGCGGCGGTTCAAAGCGAGGCGGAGTTTCTCGACTGGGGTTGGCGCGTGCCGTTCGTCCTGTCCGCGCTGCTCGTGGTCATCGGCTGGTACATCCGCAACCGCGTTTCCGAGAGCCCGATGTTCGAGGCGGAAATCGAGGCGGCGGAAGCGCCGGCCAAGGTGCCCGCCATCGACGTTCTCCGTGAGCGGCCGAAAGCCCTCGTCCTCGGCGCCGGACTGCGCGTCGGCGAGAACATCTCCTATTATATCCTCACTGTCTTCTCGCTGACCTACCTCGTCGACGTGTCGCACGAGAGCCGTAGTGTCGCGCTCAACGCCTTGCTGATCGGTGCGGCCGTGCAGTTCTTCGCCATCCCGGCGCTCGCACTGCTGTCGGACCGAATCGGCCGGCGTCCGGTCTACGCCCTCGGTGCGTTCGGCCTTGCGGTGTGGTCCTTCATCATGTTCGGGCTGCTGGGTAGCGGCGACAATGCGTCCATCGTCCTTGCTCTGGTGGTCGGCCTCGTCCTGCACGGTGCGATGTACGGCCCGCAGGCAGCGTTCATCACAGAGCTGTTCCCCACGCGCATCCGCTATTCGGGCGTGTCGATCGCTTATCAGCTGACCTCGATCGTGGCCGGCTCGCTCGCGCCGATCATCGCGCTCTGGCTGTACAAGGAATATGGTTCGGCGATGCCGGTCGCGATCTACGTTGCCGTCGCCTGCGTCATCAGCGGTATAAGTGCCCTGCTCGCTCGCGAAACGCGCGGCGTGGAGCTTGCCGCGATCAGCTGATCACTCGCCCGGTTGGTAGCGCCGCTCGGTATGTCCCTGAAGCTGGTCGGGGTAGAAATAGACCTCGCGCAGGTTTCCGGAGGCGTAGCGCTCCGCTTGGTCGTTGAAGTGCGGTGAGGCGGGATTGCCCCTCTCGCCGCCGGCGGTAACTGCCCGGGCGCGCACCCGCTTTCCGAATTCCACAACCGCGACGAAGCTGTTGCCGCTCGTGCCGTACCACTTGCGGGTGCCGGGCTTGGGGGCTGAGCTGGACGATGCAAGTGAGCCGTAGACGCCCCAGGCGAACGGGATCGGAGTGCTGGGCGCTGCATCGCTGAACGGATGGTCGATCGCGGGCGAGATGCGCTGGAAGCGGTTGATCTCGCCCCAAGGTACCTGGGTCCAACCGAAGTCCTTCTTCAGCCGTTCCGCTGCGTCGGCGAGCGCTTGCAGCTTCTGCGCGGGCGTCGTGTCCATGGCCATGCGCATGTAGATCTTGTTGCTTTCCTCGCTCGCCGACGGGTTGAGTGCCTTGCGGAGCTCACCGCCGTAGAACATCGCCATCGATTGCGCCGGAGAGCCGGCGCTCCAGCGATAGTTCCAGCCGCGCAGGAGCGAGATGGGGCCGCTCAACTGCTCCCGCCTCCGGTCCTTCGGCGGAAGTGCGTCATAGGCCTTGATCAGCGGTGGGATCAGATCGGCAAAGCCCGGCTGATAGCTGTCGAATGCCGCAGCCTGCAGCTTGTCGAGGGTCCAACCCCGGGTCCCGTTGAGTAACTGCTGGGCGTGCAGTCCGCGCCAATTCTCGCCGAACACGTCCATGTACCTTGGGAATTTTTTCGGGTCCGGACTATTCGGTCCGGCTGCACGATATGGCCATGCGTTGGTATTCTGGACCCAGCCATTTGGCGGATTGAGGACGCTTGGAAGCTCGCTCAGCGCATGGAGCGGACCCCAGTCGGCCGCCGGGTCACTGCCATCGACCGGCTTCTCATAGTCGAACTTGTCGTTGCGCTTCGGGACGAACTGCGGATGCAGGTAAGCTATCTCGCCCTTATCATCAGCAAATATTGTGTTGTTCGAACTGTTCGATTTGAGGTCCGCCACTTTCAGAAAGCTCGCCACGTCGCTCGCCTTGGTGCGGAGGAAGCTTTGCTCGAGCGCGGTGATCGGCTTGTCCATCATGGCGAAGGCGATCCAGCGGCCGCTTGCTTCGCGGACGATCGGTCCGTGATGCGTGCGGTAGGTCGTGAACTCTCGCGAGGCGAGCTTGCCGTCCGCGGTTCGATAGCGCACGGTCACGGGGTGCAGCGCCACGGGACGGCAGTCCTTGCCGTAGCGGTAGCAGAAGCCGTTGCCCTGGCGTTCGACCTTCTCGGCGAATTCGTCGACGACGTCGACGCCGCTCGACGTGTGCATCCAGCCGGCGTGGTCGTTGAACCCCTGGTAGATGAAGAACTGGCCCCAGGTCGCGGCACCATAAGCGTTGAGGCCGTCGGCGCTCGTCATCTGCAACTCCGAGCGGAAGAAGAAGCTGGTGTGCGGGTTGATGAGCAGGAGGGCCTTGCCGTCCTTCGTGATGGCCGGCGCGATCGCGATGCCGTTGGAGCCGGTCGGGTCGCCATCCTTCTCGATTGAGCCGATGGTTCGCCTGCCTGAGTAGAACTTCTCCAACTCGCCGGGGTCGATACGCTCGATGTCGCCGCCGATGCTCCCTTCGGTGAAGCTCAGCGCCATCCACGGCTCGAAGCGGGTGAGCACGCGCGCGTGTACTTGCGGATGGGTCGCCAGGTAATAGTTCAGGCCGGCCGCCCAGCTATCCATCAGCTTTCTCAGCCATTCGGGGCTCGCCTTGTAATGCGCCTTCAGCTCGGGCTCGCTAACGTAGAGCCGCGCGCGCAAGTCCTGCCAGATCGCCTTTTCGCCCTCGGCCTCGGCGGTGCGGCCGAGCGCAGTGAGATAGTTGGCCTCTATGCGCGGGAAGTCGTCTTCGGCCTGTGCGTAGATCATGCCGAAGACCGCGTCGGCGTCGCTCTTTCCCTGAACGTGGGCGATGCCCCAGTCATCGCGCGTGATCGTCATGCGCTCGGCCTGCTTCTGCCATTGCCGGATCTCAGCCGGCGACGCTGCAGTGAGAATGAAGAGAAGCGGAACGAATGCTGCGCGGGTGCGGCTATGCATCCGGTAGCGATTGCTTCGCTTTTCCCCAACCTGCAAGCGGCTTCGACCTGGCCCGCTCCAGCAGCTGATCGAGGTCCCGGATCGTGAAGGCGTTGCCGCCTCCGAACTGATCGAGCTCGTCCCAGGCGATTGGAGCGGCGACCGGAGCGCCTTCGCGGGCACGTGCAGAGTAGGGCATCACTGCCGTCGAGCCGCGTTGGTTGCGCAGCCAATCGAGGAAGATTCGGCCCTTCCGCTGCACCTTGCGAATGTTGGCGGTAAAGCGGTCCGGGTCTGCCTCGGCAACTGCACGCGAGAAGCGCTCGGCGAAGTCGGAGACCTCGTCCCAGTGAGCCGCGGCATCGAGCGGGGCGATCACGTGAACGCCCTTGCCGCCGGTCAGCATGGGAAAGGTCTTGAGCCCAAGTTGCAGCAGCAATTCGCGAAGGCCTACTGCGGCTTCGCGAACCGCGGCGAAATCGAGGCCCTCGTCCGGATCGAGGTCGAACACCAGGCGATCCGGGTAGTCCACCTTGGGAACGCTGCTCCCCCAGCCGTGGAATTCGATCGTTCCCATCTGCACGCAGGCCAGCACGCCGCGGACGTCGTCGAGAAAAAGATAGTCCTCCACGTCGCCGTCTTTTTCCTCGATCGGAACGTGCTTCACATGTTCGCCAAACGTGCCGCTATCGTGCTTCTGGAAGAAACATTTCTCAGCCGTTCCCTGCGGGCAGCGGATCAGGGTCATCGGCCGGTCGGCGACATTCACCATGATCAGCTTGTCGACAGCTGCATAGTAATTGGCGAGGTCGCCCTTGGTGACCCCGTCTTTCGGGTAAATAACCCGGTCGGGATTGCTGATCTCTATGCCGTAGCTCGCGGGTGTCTTGTACGACGCTTTCTTCTTCGGCCGTGAGTTCACATGCTGCGCCACTTCGCGGACGACCTCCTTCGCGGGCTTGTCTTCGCGGAGAGCAACGAAGCTCGGGTGGCGAAGGATGCCCTCGGACGTGAATTCGGCGAAGTTGATCTCGGCGACCAGCACCGGCTTGATCCAGTGAGCGCCCTTGCGTTCGACGCGCGGGACCTCCGCCGCCGGCTTGTCGGTGGCCAGCGGCTCCATCCGCTCCATAAGCTCGTCGATCAGCGCGCCGTTGAAGCCGGTGCCGACCTTGCCTGCGTAGGTCAGCTTTCGCCCGTCCCTGGTTCCGAGCAGGAGCGACCGGAACCCGCGGCGCTTTTCGCTTTCCGACCAGCCGATGATGACGAATTCCTGGCGCTGGATGCATTTGACCTTCAGCCAGTTCTTCGACCGGTCGCCCCGATAGGGCGCGTCGGATTTCTTGGCGATCAGGCCTTCGCCGCCAGCTTTGCAGACCTCGCGGAACAGATCGTCGCCTCGCCCGATCACATGGTCGCCGAACAGGATTGGCGGATGCACTCCGGCAAGAAGCGACTTCAGCCGGTCCTTGCGCTCGATGTTCGGAAGGCGCTTGATGTCCTGGCCTCGGTCCACCAGCAGGTCGAAGGCGTAAAAGGCGAGATTCGCACCGCGGCCTTCGTGCAGGGTCGACTGCAGAAGCTGGAAGCTCGGCTTTCCCTCCTCGTCGAGCGCGACCGCCTCGCCGTCGATCAGGCAGCCCGCGGGAAGCTTCGCGGCAGCCCTTACGAGAGCACGGAACTTGTCGCTCCAGTCCTTCCCGTTGCGCGTCCAGGCGGTCGCCGCTCCGGATCCTGTCGCGAGCAACAGCCGGTAGCCGTCATACTTATATTCGAAGAGCCAGTTCGCCCCCGGCGGCACCTCGTCGACGAGCGTCGCGAGCTGCGGTTGCTCGAAGGGCGGCGGTGCTTCGCTCGCTTTCTTGCGGGCGCGCCCGCCTTTCTGGCCGCCACGGTTGGAGCGCCAGACATCGCTGCCCGATGCGATCTCCGCCATGGTTCGGTCCGTTGTCACGCTGGTGGTGAATTCCTCGACCAGTTCGTCGCCATTGTCTGGATTGGCGTAGTCGTCGGTGACCTTCTTCAGCATCCACGGCTCGCCCTTCTCGCCGCGGCGCGGGTTCAGGCGGAACATCACCCATTCGCCCTTCATCCGCTCCCCTTCGAGAGTGAAGTGGAGATGCCCTTCCTCCAGCGTCTTGCGAGGGTCCTTGTCGGGATGGGGAATCCAGCGGCCGTGATCCCACAGCATCACGGTGCCACCGCCATATTCACCCGCGGGAATGGTTCCTTCGAAGTCGCCGTAGTCGAGCGGGTGGTCCTCGGTCCGCATGGCGAGGCGCTTCTCGTCCGGGTCGAGGCTCGGGCCTTTCGGCACCGCCCAGCTCTTCAGCACTCCGTCGAGCTCGAGCCGGAAGTCATAGTGAAGTCGCGACGCGTCATGCTTCTGCACTACGAAGCTGTCGCCCTTGCCCTTGAGCTTGCGGCCTTTGGGCTCCTTCGTCTTCGTGAAATCGCGCTTCTTGTTGTAGGTCTCGATGTCGAGGCCGGCGCGCTTCGCCATGACTCAGGCCCTCTTGCGTGCCGGCTCTTTGTGTTCCTTCTTGGCGGCAGAGCGCTTGGCGGGCGCCTTCTTGGAGGCCGCCTTGCCCTTCTTCTCGTCGCCAAGGCTTTTCTTGAGTGCCGCCATCAGGTCGATGACGTTGGAGCCCTTGGGCGGGCCCTTGTCCGCATCCGGATCCTGAATGACCTTTTCGCCTTTCTTCTTCTGCTTCTCGGCGATCAGGTCCTTGAGGGCGTCAACATAGCGATTGTGGAACTCGGACGGGTCGAATTCGCCCGATTTCCGCTCGATCAGCATCGAGGCCATGTCGAGGAGGTCCGCGTCTGGCTTGGTGTCGCCGATGTCGCGGAAGAAGCCCGAGGATTTGTGGACCTCGTCGGCGTAGCGAAGCGTCTCCATCAGGATTCCCCGCCCCGACGGCTTGATCGCGACGACATATTCCTGGCCGCGCATCGCCATCTGGCCGACGCCGATCTTCTTCGCGTCCTTGAGCGCCTCGCGAAGGACGACATAAGCCTCCTCCGCGAGGTCGTCGGCCGGGACGACGTAGTACGGCTTTTCGAAATACATCGCCTCGATGTCGTCCTCGTCGACGAACTGGACGAGGTCGAGCGTCTTACGGCTCTCGAGCTTCACGCTCTCGATCTCTTCGGGGTCGAGGAGGACGTAATGGCCCTTCGACACCTCATAGCCCTTGACGATCTCGTCCTTGTCGACCGGCCCGATGCCCGGCACGACCTTTTCATATTTGATGCGCTTGCCCGAAGGCTCGTGCACCTGGTGGAACTGGATCTGGGCACCGCTCTTGGTGGCCGGATAGATCTCGACGGGGATCGAGACCAAGGCGAGTCTGATCTGCCCCCTCCATGCGGGTCGCGACGGCATTCTTACATGCTCCCGAGCTTTGGAACGGGCGATTCAATACGCTCGCCGCGAACTCGTTCCGTTACACACACGAATCGGTGTTTTACCACGTGCCTTCGCAGATGCAGATTCATCCGCTAACCGCCCCTTAATGCCCCGCCTTCCCACCGTCGCGATCGTCGGACGCCCCAATGTGGGCAAGTCGACCCTGTTCAACCGTCTCGTCGGCAAGAAGCTGGCTCTGGTGGACGATCGCCCCGGAGTCACTCGCGACCGGCGCGAGGGCGAGGCGAAGCTGGTTGGGCTGGAGTTCCGGGTCATCGACACGGCGGGTTACGAAGATGAAGACCCGCACACACTGCCGGGCCGTATGCGCCAGCAGACCGAGGCGGCGGTGCGCGATGCGGACGTTGCGCTGTTCCTGATCGACGGACGGGAAGGGCTGACGCCGCTTGACGAGGAGATCGGCCGCTGGCTGCGGACGGGCAAGACGCCGGTCGTGGTCGCCGCGAACAAGGCTGAAGGGCGCGCCGGAGAGAACGGCAGGCTCGAAGCCTATGCGCTTGGCCTCGGCGAACCGATCGCCATCAGCGCGGAGCATGGCGAGGGCGTGGTCGACCTGTTCGAAATGCTTCGGCCACACGTCGAGCACGAACATTACGAGACCGACGCCGAAGAGCATGAGGAGGGCCACGACAACGAGCATGCGCCACTGAAGCTGGCCATTGTCGGCCGGCCGAACGCAGGCAAGTCGACCTTGGTGAATCGGATGATCGGCGAGGAGCGGATGATCACGGGCCCCGAGGCCGGGATCACGAGAGATTCAATCTCGCTCGACTGGGAGTGGGACGGCCGTCCGGTTCAGCTGGTCGATACCGCGGGTCTTCGAAAGCGCTCGAAGATCGACGACAAGCTCGAAAAGCTGTCTGCGGCCGACACGCGCCGCTCGATCGATTATGCCGAAGTGGTTGTCCTGCTCCTCGACGCAACGCGCGGGCTTGAAGCGCAGGACCTGCGCATCGCCGACCAGGTGGTCGAAGAGGGGAGGGCGCTGATCATCGCGCTCAACAAGTGGGATGTCGCCGAGAACTCTTCCTCATTGTTCAACGGGGTGAAGGCGGCGCTCGAGGAAGGCCTTTCCCAGCTGAAGGGCGTTCCGGTACTCGCCATCTC
>Ga0307415_100001059_pt1 | contig 12790 bp, 10 predicted proteins | sample DK1Cmetagenome_FD_204524 | JGI IMG/M metagenome (GOLD analysis project Ga0307415, IMG submission 204524) | Maize rhizosphere microbial communities from greenhouse at UC Davis, California, United States - DK15-C-2 | ecosystem: Host-associated > Plants > Roots > Rhizosphere > Soil | place: USA...
GAAATCTGATCGCCTCCGGCCGGGACACCCTGGTGAACGCACCGTGGGTGGCCACTGCACCAGGCCTGGCGCTCGTGCTGGTAGTGGTCGCGGCGACGATGTTGGGAGATGCCCTGCGGGATCGGCTTGATCCGGCTAACCGCCGGGGGGAAATAACCTGATCAGCGGCCGGTCCAGTCGGAGGAGCCCAGGACCTCGTCGATCCTCTGCTCCAGCACATACAGCGCTCCGGGAGCACCACCGCAACCGTAATCATGCTCGATCCGCTTGGTGCGACCCTGCAGCCGGAGTGACGTGATGACCGAGGGCGAATCGGTTGCGTAGCGGCCGCAGGCCGGCTCGGCCGCCGTGTAGTGATCGGCGAATGAGAAGTACCCAGCCTGCTCGATTTCGGAGATAAGTGCCTGCACCCGTTGCGGCGTTATCCGGCTGGAGCCCACTCCCAGGTGGGCCACGTGCGCTCGGCCCTCGTACTGCACAGCGCCGTCGGCTGAGACTGACAGGCGATACTCCGGACATCGGCCGAAGCAGGCGGTCCGCTCCAGGGTTATGACCGGATCATCCGGCGCGGGCGCCGCTGCTTCAACGGCCGCCGGTTTCCGGGGCGCACAGGCTGCGAGCATCAGCACCCCGAGAACTGCCGATCTCACGGCACGACTCGCGTCCGCCTGAGCTGGCTCCGCACGCCGGATGACAGCAGCAGGTCCACCTCCGCCTTGGAAGTTGCAACCTCGACCTGCCCGCCCCCGGCAAAGGAGAGAACCTCGCCGGTCTGGGGATCGCGCACCATAACCATCGGGTGAGCCCGGTGATCCCAGCGAAGGGCGATTCGGTCCGCGGCGACGCGACGGGCCTCGAGCACGTTCGCCACGACATTGCCGCCCTGCGTGGTCGTTGCTAGCGAGTCGGTGAGTACCGCCTGGCGGGCCTTGCCGGTCACATGGATGCTGGCCAGCCGTGCGGCCGCGGAGCTCGACAGAGGCACGGCGAACACGAAGTTGTCCTGAGGCGTCGGAGCATCCACCACTGCATTCGGATTGAAACTCATCGAAAAGAGTGACTGCCCGCCGGCATCGCGACCCTCCAGCACATAGGCTCCCGGACGGGATGGCAGGCTGGGACGAGTGTTGATCTGAAAGGCGGGCTGGAGCGCAATTTCCCCGTTCCGAATGTGGCCCCATACCAGGAGGCAGGGCTGCACATCGGAGCTGCTCACCCCGGAGAGGATCGGGGGGCTAGGCGAGCGAAGGTAGTTCATCACCCCGCGATAGGTATAGTCGCTGATCCACTTGGGATCGCAGTAGCCCATGATGTCGGGAAGTGAGGACGCCTCGAGCTGTTTGGCAGCCACATCCATGCCATACGTGCCGGTGCTGCCGTCGGCCTGAGGGTACTGTGGATCGACTCCCGCCGGTCCGCCACACGGAGCGTGGTTCCGGCCCCAGTTGTGGCCCAGCTCGTGGGCCGCAATGACGCTGGCCGACAAGCCTGGCAGCGTGAGATAATCCCATCCCAGCGCGGCACGCTGGCCGGTACCGGGCGTGGTGCCGGTTACGCTGACATAGGCGACACCGGCAACGCCGCTCGAGTAGGTGACCCTTGCCACGCCATAGTAGTAGCGCGCACTGTGCTCCGCGACCCGCAGGGCATCGATTTCTCCCAGGATCGTTCCCCAGGCTCCATTGCCATTATTGGCCTGCAGCGTAAGGCTCGTATTCGTGGTGTACGTTGCGTGCAACAACGTACTGAACGTATCGATCGGATGCATCTTTTGGGTATGAATGAGAAAGCTGTCCTTGCTGGCCGCCGTTACTCTGCCGAGCAGATTGTTGCCCGATTGGCGCACCGGCACCATCGTGACGTCGAGCGGCGGCACGGTGTGCACCGTGAACAGCTGCGGCCCAGTCGAGGGATATACGTTGTCAGCCGTATTGGTTTCCGGGACGGCACCTGAAGGGTTGACCTCGGCCTCAATGGCCAGTCCCGGTTGAATGATCGTTCCGGTCAGGGTGGTGTCCCAGGAAAAGCCCAGGGAGCTCTCGTCAACTGCGGTGGGCACCGCGAGGGATGTTGGAGGAATGGTGAGAGTCGACAGTAGACTGCCGGAATTGTAGAAGCGCACCTGCACACTTGGCGCGGCCGTGTTGGCCCGGTCCGCCACCACAAAGACCCGAAGATAACCTTCGCGACCCTGAACCAATGCCACACTGCCGCCTACGTCCTGGACACTCTGCGTCACGTACATCGCAGCGATACAGAAGTTGACGCTACCATCCGCGGGAGGAGCAGAGTAGTCAACCGTGGCCGTTACCGTGGTGCGCGCCACGACCGTTGCATTCTGGGTTGCGGGCGAGGCTGTGTGGGTGGTGCAGCCAACCGACGCTGCGTCGGCTGCAGCGATGGTATAAACACCGGGGTCAATCCCCGATAGAGTGGTCGTGGCGTTCAACGCCTGGCTGTACCCGCCCGGGCCGGTCACCGTTACTGCCGCGGTCTTGCTGGTGCCAAGGCCGTTGATGGTGACCGTCAGATTGCCGGTAGCCTGGGAGTAAAATACCGAGCCGACGGCCTGGCCGTCGCTGGCCGTAACGGTGACAGTCTGGCTGGGAGGGCTGGGTTCGTACGCGACGTTGCCGGTGGTGACAGCGGTGGCCACGACGGTATAGACACCAGGAGTTATCTGCGAGAACGTCTGCGAGGCGGATACTGCTTGACTAAATCCGTCTGGTCCGCTGACGCTGACTGCCGCCGCCGTACCGCTGGGCAATCCCAGGATTGTCACCCGGAGATTACCGGTGCTCGGTCCACTGGGGCCGCCATCGCAGCCGAGCAGGCCGAGAAGCAGGAGCCAGACCGGCCGTATCCGCGTGACAGAACTCATCATGGCTCCTCGACCTTGGCGTGTAGTGCTGAGTTGTCTTCCTGCTCTTGCGTTCTGCACATCAGCCGGGCTGCAGGCGGGCCTACTGGCCGCGGCTGAAGCCGCCGGCAGGCGCTCGGATGCCCAGGCCTAACGTATGTTCCTGTTGTGTGTTAGCTCGGCGATGCGAATCGGCACCGGCGCCCGGATACGGGTCTATGTAGCAGCCATGGGCTCAAACCCTGCACAACCAAGCACGGGTGCGATTCGATGAGGGAGGGATCGGCAATACCCGCGCCAAGGACAGGAAGCCAGGGGACGGAACGCAGCGAGGCCCCGGTCATGGGGCCTCGATAACTCGCTGACTATTATGCTGGACTATACGCGATGGGTGGGCGGATTTGCCCGGCCTTGTGCTGCTGCTAAGCCGCGCTCGAGCCGCCTCGCCCCCGCACACAGCGGTGCACTTCGGCCAGCAGGCGTTCGGCGGGGAAAGGCTTTGGTAGAATGCTGCACGGAGTAGCGATGCCCAGCTCGGAGAGCGCGGCCGTGGCGTAGCCAGACATGAGCACGACAGGGATGTTCGAGTGGGAGTTGGCGACGGCCTGCATCAGCTCTACCCCGTTCATGCGCGGCATCACGATGTCCGAGACGATGATACTGATGGGCAGCTTGCCGGACCGAAGCAGCTCGATTGCTTCAGCGCCGTCCGAAGCCTCGAGCACGTCATAACCGTCCCGCTGCAGCACCCGCACGGCGAAACGGCGGACGGCGGCTTCGTCGTCCACCACCAGCACAGTCAGACCGGCGCCGGCGCGAGCCGACGAGGGCTGGGAGAACTCGTCGAGTGTCTGCATACCCATCTGTGAAAAGGGACCGGCCCAATGTAATGCCGGGGAGGGTGCGTTACCACCCCGGCCACATTGCCTACCCGGAGGTCAGTCGGACCACTCCATCTCAGAATGGCCGGAGGCCCAGACGCAGCTTGAGGGGCCAGACTACCCTGAGAATCGAGCCCGGCTCCCCCCACAAGGGCTGCAGTGCCTGGGCCAGCTCCGGCACCGGATCCCGATTCTTGGCCTCCCGGAAGTGCTGAGTGGCGGACCAGGTCGCGACGTACCCAAGCAGCTCGTCCAGGGTCCAGTGCTCCTCCATCTGAAAGCTCGGAGTTTCGAGCTCGGGATAGGGAAACATCAGGCTCCGGTAGCCCGCTTCGACATGCCGGCGTTCGGGTGGCCAGTAGGGGCCAACCGTGTCGCGGTAGAACCGGCTGAGAACGGCGTTGAGGGTGGGGTCGCCGAGCACCTGGACACCGTAGGTCCAGGCCGCCAGCACCCCGCCCGGCCGGAGTACCCGGTCGGCCTCGGCATAGAATCCTTCCGGGTCGAGCCAATGCAAGGCTTGCGCGACCGTCACCAGGTCAACCGTTTCAGCCTCGAGCCCACTCGCCTCGGCCGTCGCCGTGCGATACTCGACCTGGGGATGTCGCGGGGCCCGAGCCAGCATGGTTGGGCTGGCGTCGGTTGCAACCACCCGATGGAAGTATCGGGCAAGGGGAACGCTCGCCTGGCCGGTGCCCGCAGCGCAGTCCCAGGCCAGCTGATGGCGGCTCGCCACCTGGGCCAGGTACGCGAACAGCTGGTCGGGGTAGCGTGGACGTCGCTGGGCATACGCGTCCGCGACTTGGGAAAACTGATCAGAGAACGTCACGGACGACCGGAGGAGTCCGGCAGAGCTCGGCGAGAGCGCAGGATCTTCAGCACGTCGAGAACGGGCAGGGCTTCTACCGTACCGCGGTTCGAGCGCACCGTGGTCGCCATGAAGAGAGAGTTGTAGATGGCCTCTTCCGTGGCCTCAACCGCCGCCTGAAAGAGCTGAGACATCGAATCGTTGGCCAGCTCGGTGCCGGCAATGCGGGGTTCTCCGGCGCGACGGCGGACCAGCGGATTGGTCGAGAACGCAATCACGTAATCGCCCGAGCCATTGTCCATCGCGGAGCCGGTTCGGCCTACGCCGATGAGCGCTCGAGCCGCGAGCCGCCGAAGATTCCGATCCGACAGTGGGGCGTCGGTCGCGACCACAATCATGATCGATCCTCGGACACCTTGCGGGTTCTGCTTCACTCCGCGGCGGTTCAAGAGACGTCCAACCGGCACCCCCAGGATGTGGAGGTCTCCCCCGAAATTCGACTGGACCAGCACACCAACCGTCCACCCTTCCGGAGCGGCACCGTTGAGCCGGGACGAGGTGCCAATCCCGCCTTTCCAGCCGAAGGCCACCGTTCCGGTTCCCGCACCCACGCTGCCTTCTTCTACGACCTTTCCTGCTCCGATGAGTGCGCGCCGGACGTCATCTCGCCCGATCGGCCGGCTGCGGATGGCGTTGAGCACATACCCGTCGTTCGTCTCGCCGACGACGGGATTGATCGACCGTACATCGTCCATGCCGGGCTGCTCCAGCAGGTATTCAACCAGCGCATCCGCAGCCCTCCAGACACAGAGGGTACAGGTGAGCAGTATGGGAGTCTCCAGCTCGCCCAGTTCATTCACCTGGGTGCTGCCCAGCAGCTTGCCGAAACCGTTTCCGACGAAGACCGCCGCGGGCACCCGGTCTCGGAACAAGTTTCCTGCGTGAGGCAAAATGGCGGTGACCCCGGTGTGCACCGAATCTCCGGTAATCGTGGTCTGCCCCACGCGTACACCGGCCACGTCCGTTATGGAGTTGGATGCGCCGGTCTGAAGCGTCCCCGGCACTATTCCGAGGGTTCGGGGGCGGACGCGGGGTTGCGGGGGGCTCTGCGCCCACCCGCTGAGCGGCAGCAGCGTCAGAAGCAGCAACGTCGGGTAGGTTATCATGGGTTGCGCCGGGGGGCCGCCATTCCCAGGTCGTTCTCCAGCCGGTCGATGAACTCGGCCTGAGCCGGATTGATCTTCTCCCGCGCCAGCTGCGGCGTGAACCAGGCGCAACGGTCGACCTCGGGAAAGGTGAGCCACCGGCCGGATCCCCGGGGCCACTCGGCTTTCATGGTGTTGCTGGTGACCAGGGCAGGATCCGCGTCACCTTCCCACGCCCAGGCATGTACAACCTTGCCGGCCTTCTGGCGGACGGCTCCGAGCGAAACAAAGGGGCCGGTAGGGTGCAGCCCCGTCTCCTCCTCGAACTCCCGGCACGCGGCGGCCAGGAGATCCTCACCGGCTTCTGCCAGTCCCTTCGGGATCGTCCAGGCACCCGCGTCACGCGCTTTCCAGAAAGGACCACCGGGGTGCGCGAGAAACAGCTCCAGCGCGCCGGACTGTCTTCGGTACAAGAGGAGCCCGGCACTAGGCGAGGACGCCTTCAGGGTTGGGCTCGCAAGGCGCAAAAATATCCCGCTGGATCGGGCACGACGCGCTGGGTCCGCTGTTCGAGGCTCACATCCCAACCCGATTCCGCTTTCCACCAGCCCCAGAATCCGTCCGGCGCCACCGCCGTAATCATCAGGTGCTCGGCATGGGAGCCCACCGCTCCGGACTCGCCCAGCCGGAGATGATCGCCGGCGAGCACGGCCCCGGGACGTGCCGGATCCCTCGAGCCTGCATTCGGGCGCCAGGTGCTGTCGCCCTCCACGGTCTCGAGCCAACCCACGAGGTCCCGGACCGCACCGCCAACAGCGCGAGCCCGCGCAGTTGAATCCAGGGGCGCGAGATGCAGCCGACCGACACTGGTCTTACCGGGCGACGGCTGAGTCTGCACCTGAATCAGCTCGTAATCGCCGGCGAGCCGGATGGCCCGGGCGGTGATCGGGTGCTGTGCCGAGGCCGGCACCGCCGGCCCACAGCGTTCCGGATCTGGCCCGCCGCCGCGATGATGACATGCTACGAGCAAGCAGACCCAGATCAACCAGCGCACGAGGCTCGCCTGGGCGCGACAAAGAAAGACCAGAATCCTGGATCCAGTGCCATGGTGAGGTCCGGCGGACGTTGTGCGGGAGACTGCCGAGGAGATCCGTCCCGGCCAGGACGGAACCGAATCGAACGTACGTGGATTGCCGACGATTGGCTACTGGTGAGCCGACTGGCTGCCCTCCGCCCAATAGCCAGTAGCCCTGAACCGTAGTAGGCTTAATCAGGATTCCTTCTACCCCGATGCGAGCATGAGCACGCGACGCCTGCTGGGCCGCCGCCCATCAACGCCGGTCCGTACGACAACCTCACGACAGGGCCAGAGTCTCCCGACCGACGTGCTGGGGCAGACCTGCCGTCGAGTCGGAATCGTGAGCATTGTCTTTGCTTCGCTCTGGGCGTTCACGCTTTTCATGAACAATCTCGTGGCCGGATGGCTGGGCGAGATGGCGTTCATGCGGCAGATCTGGCCCTTCCCCGGGAACCTGGTTGCCCTGATTGGCGTGGCCAGCTCTCTCGGCATGACGGGGCTGGCCCATCGTCTCAGCGGGAAGCCCATTCTCCTGGACGTAGGCTCGGGGTATCTCGTGCTTCAGTGTCTGCTGGTCTCAATCCTGAGTCAGTGGGCACCGGTTCCCATCAGCCCGCGGGTGTCCTGGGTCTGTATTCCCATCCTGTTTTACCCGGCCATCGTGCCCACCGGCCCGAGGAAGACGTTAATCACCTCGCTCCTGGCCGCGTCGACCGAACCGCTGGCCCTGGGCCTCAGTCACCTCCGAGGCGTTCCGGTCCACCTCAATGCCTTCTATCTGCTCTGGGATTTTGTCCCGACCTACATCTGCGCCTTTCTGGTGGTCATTCCAGTAAAGATCATCCACTCCCTGGGCCAGCAGGTCCGACGGGCGCGGGAGCTGGGCAGCTATCGATTGGAGGAGCCGCTCGGCAAGGGAGGCATGGGCGAGGTCTTCAGGGCGACCCACCAGATGCTGGCCCGGCCGGCGGCAGTGAAGCTGATCCGCTCGGAGATTATCGGCTCCAGCACTCCGGATGCCGCGAAGGTGATCACCGAGCGATTCCGGCGAGAAGCCGAGGCAGCCGCCTCGCTACGGTCCCCGCACACCATCAGTCTCTACGATTTCGGTGTCGCCCAGGATGGTACGTTCTTCCTGGTTATGGAATTGCTCGATGGCCTGGACCTGGAGACCCTGGTCGAGCGCTTCGGTCCGATTCCGGCGGACCGGGCGGTGTGTCTGCTGCGACAGGCCTGCGAGTCGCTGGCTGAGGCTCACGCCCGCGGGCTGGTCCATCGGGACATCAAACCCTCGAACATCTTCACCTGCCGCATGGGGCTGGAGGTGGATTTCGTGAAAGTGCTCGATTTCGGATTGGTGAAGGACATTCGTGATGGGAGCCGCGATTCCACGTTGCTCACCGCCCCCGACAGCACTACGGGTACTCCGGCCTACATTGCCCCCGAGGTGATCCGGGGCGATCGGGTCCCCGACCACCGGGTCGATATCTACACTCTGGGCTGCGTTGGCTACTGGCTGTTGAGCGGCCGCCTGGTTTTCCAGGCGCCCAACGCGATCCAGATGATGTACCAGCATGCGAATGCTGAGCCGGTGGCTCCATCACAGCGGAGCGAGCTCGAGATACCAGCCGACCTGGACCGCATCATTCTCTCCTGTCTGGCCAAGCTCCCGGAAGATCGCCCTCAATCCGCCCTGGAGCTGTCCCGGCTATTGGGCTCGACCGCTGTGGCGAGCGGCTGGACCGTGGAACGAGCCCACCGCTGGTGGGACCGGCACCACCCCGAAGCCGGCACACTCCGCCATGCGGACACGAGCCAACGAATGCTGACCAAGACGATGGACGTGAGCTGGCAGCCGGTAGAAACTCCGGCGCCAGGACTGGGCTCCGCTGCCTCGTGACCGACTTCACCTCCCGCTAGCGGTCCTCTCCCAATGACAGCCGGGCGCCTGGCCGCCCCACCTCTGGATCGAGCTGGGCCGCTCGACCGCGCCCTTCGCCTGTTTGCCGACGTCCAGGCCGGCGAAGGCGGAACCGCCGTCCTTCTCGCATTCAACGTATTCCTGCTGTTCTGCGCCTACTACGTCATCAAACCGATTCGCGAGGCGCTGATCCTGTCTGGAGGCGGCGCAGAGGTTAAGTCGTACGCCGCAGCCGGACAGGCGCTGCTGCTCCTGGTCCTGGTGCCGGCCTACGGAGCACTGGCCGACCGCTTACCGAGACGCGGGCTGCTCAACGCGGTGACCGCGTTCTTCGTGGCGTGCCTGGTGGGCTTTTATGCGCTCACTCGAGCCGAAGTGCCCGTAGGAGTGGTGTTCTTCCTGTGGGTCGGCGTGTTCAATCTGATGATCGTGGCCCAGTTCTGGTCCTTTGCCAACGACGTCTACACCAAGGAGCAGGGTGAGCGCCTGTTCGCGATCGTCGCCTTTGGAGGATCGCTCGGTGCGGTCGTCGGAAGTGGCCTGACCGGCCGCCTCATTCCCGTCATCGGTGTCCCGCAGCTGCTATTGGTCGCAGCCGGCCTGCTGGTGCTCGCCACAGCCATCAGCAATGTGATCGATGCGCGGGAGCGGGCGCAGCACGAGACACACCTGCCGGCCAATCTCACGACGGCGGAGATTCCCGCTGCCACTGGTGAGTATCAGGTCCAGATGATCGAGGACGCCAGAAAGCTCACCGTTTCTCTCCCGGGCACGGGACCGATTACCCGCCGAGGCACCTTCAGTCTGGTGTTTGCCGATCGCTATCTCCTGTTGATCGCGTTTCTCATGTTGGTGCTCAACTGGGTCAACACTACCGGCGAATACATCCTGGGACGCACAGTGTCAGGCGCTGCAGAAGCGGCAGTTGCCGGGGGACGGGCTGGCGGACTGTCGGTCGAGGAATACATCGGCAGCTTCTACTCGGACTTCCTGTTTATCGTCAGTGTGGCATCCATGCTGCTGCAGCTGTTTGTGGTGTCGCGGCTCATCAAGTATCTCGGGGTGAAGACCGGGATTCTCGTGTTGCCCATCCTGGCGCTTACCGGCTACACCATTCTGGCCTTCATCCCAATTCTGAGCCTTGTGCGCATCGTCAAGATCGCCGAAAACTCGACCGACTACTCGGTGCAGAACACCGTGCGCAATGTGTTGTTTCTTCCCACCAGCCGTGATCAGAAGTACAAGGCTAAGCAGGCTATCGATTCGTTTTTCGTACGCGCGGGTGACGTGCTGTCCGCCGCCCTGGTTTACGTCGGGACGACGCTGCTCGGGTTCGGGGCCACCGGGTTTGCCCGGGTCAACCTAGGCCTCGCCCTCGTGTGGGTTCTGCTGGCGCTGGCGATTGGACGGGAGTACGAACGAAAGTCCAGGGCGTTCCCGGCTGCCGCGGGCCGGTGAGGCGGATCAGGCGCTGGGCCCTGTCGTTTGCAGCCGGGCTCGCCGCATGCGCCGGTCCTCAGCCAATTTCGGAACCAGTCCCGCAGCTATCGCCGCCGCAGGTAATCGCCCGTATATACCTGATCGGGGATGCGGGCGCGCCTGACCCGGGAGGTGAGCCGGTGCTTCAGGCCCTGGACCAGGACCTCGCTGCGAGCTCGGGGGAGCGGGTCGTCGTCTTCCTGGGCGACAACGTCTATCCCCGAGGCATGCCCAGACCAGAGGATCCGACTCGGGCTGATGCCGAGCGCCGCCTGCTGGCTCAGCTCCAGGTCGTGAGCCGTTCCGGCGCCAGAGCGTACTTCGTGCTCGGCAATCATGACTGGGCTCGACATGGGAAGGACGGCTGGAATGCGGCGCTGCGGCAAGAGCGCTTTCTCGATTCCGCTGGACAGGGCTTTGCCGTCCTCAAACCGGGAGGCGGCTGTCCTGGGCCAAGTATCGTCGATGTGGGCCGCCGAATTCGCCTGCTCCTGCTCGACACGCAGTGGTGGCTGCAGCCCGGGCCGAGGCCGGTCGACCCCACCTCCACCTGTCCCGCCGACAGTGAGCCGGAGATCGTCGACTCCATCCGGTCGGGTATTGAGAGCGCCGGTGGCCGCATGGTGCTGGTCGCGGCCCACCACCCGCTGACCAGCGGCGGGGTCCATGGCGGGCACCTGGATTGGGAGGACCACATCTTCCCGCTCCGGCAGGTCGTGCCTTGGCTCTGGCTTCCGTTGCCCATTATCGGATCCTTGTACCCGGCAGCTCGGCAATATGGGGTCTCCAGCCAAGACGTAGGCTCCCGAGCCTACCAGCGGCTGATCGCTGCCTTTCGGCGGGCCTTCACCGGGAGACCACCGGCACTGTACGCTGCGGGACACGAGCACAACCTTCAGGTCATCGCTGGAGGCGCGGCGGGCCTGGAGCTGGTGAGCGGTGCAGGGATCTATCACCACAGCGGAAGGGCGGCGCGCATTCGGGGGACATTGTTTGCCCGGAACGCGAGCGGGTTTGCCCGACTCGACGTTCCTGCCAGTGGGCATGCCCGGCTGGCGGTGCTGGAAGTAACCGCCGCAGGGCAGAGTCATGAGGTCTTTTCCACCTGGGTGGAGTGACGGCGATGCCAGTGCTTCGAGCAGTCTCAGTGGCCCTCCTCGGGGCGATAAGCGCCAGCGGAGCCGCAGCACAGAGCTCGTCCGCTCGGGACACCATCGAGGCCCCCGGTCTGCATTATCGAGCAAGCGGCCTTCACCAGTTGCTGCTGGGCCGCGAGTATCGACCACTCTGGACTACGCCGATCTCGGTTCCATTGCTGGATCTGGGCAGCTTCGCCGGAGGACTCAGGCCGGTGTCGAAAGGAGGCGGGCAACAGACGAAGTCGCTTCTGTTGGTTGGCCGGGACGGCCGCGAATTCTTCTTCCGGTCGGTGGACAAGGATCCGTCTGCTACGCTGCCCTTAGAGTTGCGCGGCACCGTGGCAGGGCGAGTGGTCCGGGATCAAACCAGCTCCGCCTTCCCCACTGCACCATTGGTAGTGGACCGGCTCCTTCAGGCCGCCGGGATACTGCACGGTCGTCCTCGTCTGTACGTCCTTCCGCATGACCAGCGATTGGGTCAGTTCGAATCCGAGTTCGCCGGGTTGCTGGGGTTTCTGGAAGACCGGATCGGCGGGACTGACACGGCTGCCGCTCATTGGGGCGGCGCGAGTGAAATCGTTACCAGCGACACGCTGTTTGCCCGGACCGGACGCGGAGCCGATGACCGGGTCGATGCCCGTGCCCTGCTGCGGGCTCGGCTGTTCGATATCCTGATCGGTGACTGGGACCGGCACTCGGATCAATGGGTCTGGGCCCGCTTCGGCGATAGTGTACCTCGCACCTGGGTTCCGATTCCACGTGACCGGGACCAGGCCTTCGTAAAATACGACGGAATCCTCCTGTCCCTCGCGCGGACCAGCGCCCCGCAGCTGACCAACTTCGGAAAAGACTATCCCTATATCCCTGGAGCGACCTGGAATGGCCGCGATCTCGACCGCCGCTTTCTGGTCGGTCTCGAGTGGCCCGACTGGCAGAAAGTCACGGCCGCGCTCCAGGCCAGCCTGAGCGATGCCGCCATTGCGGATGCCGTGCAGGCACTCCCGGCGGAGCACCGCGCAATCGCGGGCGAGCCGCTGGCCGCCGCGCTGCGAGAACGGCGGGACCATCTGCCTGAAGCGGCGGAACGTTACTACCGGCTGCTCGCAGGCCAGGTCGACGTGCATGCCACCGGGCGGAACGAGACTGCGCAGCTCATCCGGCGCCGCGAGGGACAGGTGGAGCTCACCCTTTCCCAGCGTGAAGGCCGGAACAGCAGGGAGCCTTACTTCCGGCGCACCTTCGATCCGGATGCCACCCAGGAAGTGCGCGTCTATCTCGGCGACGGCGACGATCGGGTACACGTAAGCGGCCCGGGCGGCGGTGGACCGACGCTCCGGATTCTGGGCGAGGCTGGAAGGGATGAACTGATTGATTCGAGTCGGTCAGGCCGGGAGAAATTTTATGACGACACCGGCGCCCCGGGGCGCAGCCTGGGGTTCAGCAGCAAGGTGGACCGGCGGCCCTACACCGCTCCCCGGA
>Ga0307415_100001060_pt1 | contig 12787 bp, 10 predicted proteins | sample DK1Cmetagenome_FD_204524 | JGI IMG/M metagenome (GOLD analysis project Ga0307415, IMG submission 204524) | Maize rhizosphere microbial communities from greenhouse at UC Davis, California, United States - DK15-C-2 | ecosystem: Host-associated > Plants > Roots > Rhizosphere > Soil | place: USA...
ATAAGGAGCCAGGTGCAGAACGGAATCAGGAATGTCGGGTACGTCAGGATCAGCGCGAGCCGCGTGTCGAACAGGTCGAGCTTGTAGACCATCGTCGCCAGCGGAATGAACAGGATCGACGGCGGCACCAGGTACGCGAGGAAGATGCTCATGCCGACGTAGCGCGAGCCGCGGAAGCGCAGCCGCTCGATCGCGTACGCGGCGAGCACGCTGCATGCGATCGACAGAAACGTCGACACGACCGACACCAGCACGGTATTCCACAGCCAGTCGGGATACGCCGTCTCGAACAGCAGCTTGTGGATGTGCGCGAACGTCGGGTTCTTCACCCAGAACGGATTGCCTTCGCGCGACAGCAATTCCTCGTTCGGCTTGAACGTCGTGACGATCATCCAGTAGAACGGGAACAGGAGCACGATCAGGAACACGGACAGCGGCAGCCACACGGTGACGATGCGCCGCGGCAGCGACACCAGGTAGTTCATCCCCTGCGTGTCGGTGACCGGCGGTGTCGCGACGCTTGCCATCACTAGTCCTTGCCGCCCTGCTGCCACGTGCGGCGCTGCAGCCCGAAATACGAGATCAGGATGGCGGCGAGCAGGAACGGCACCATCGCCGTGGCGATGGCCGCGCCCTCACCCAGACTGCCCCCGGGTATCGCGCGCTGGAACGACAACGTCGCCATCAGGTGCGTCGCATTCAGCGGACCGCCGCGCGTCAGCACGTAGATGAGCTGGAAGTCGGTGAACGTGAACAGCACCGAGAACGTCATCACGACGGCGATGATCGGCGTCAGCAGCGGGAGCGTCACGTAGCGGAACTGCTGCCAGGGCGAGGCGCCGTCCAGGCTCGCCGCCTCGTAGTACGAAGGCGAGATCGTCTGCAGCCCCGCGAGCAGCGTGATCGCGACGAACGGCACGCCGCGCCAGATGTTCGCGGCAATCGTCGAAAAGCGCGCGTTCCACGGATCGCCGAGGAAATCGATGTAGCGGTCGATGAGGCCCATCCGCTCGAGCGCCCAGCTGATGATCGAGAACTGCGAGTCGTAGATCCACCAGAACGCGATCGCCGACAACGCCGTCGGCACGATGAACGGCAGCAGGATGACCGCGCGCAGGAACGCCTTGAACGGCAGGTGCTTGTTCAACAGCAGCGCGAGCCACAGCCCGAGCCCGAACTTGATGACGCTCGCGACCGTCGTGTAGAACAGCGTGTTGAACAGCGCGAGCCGCGTGACGGAGTCGTTCCAGAGGAACTCGAAGTTCTCGAGCCCGATCCATTCGCCCACACGGCCGATCTTGGTGTCCGTGAACCCGAGCCAGGTGCCGAGGCCGAGCGGGTACGTCAGGAACAGCAGCAGCAACACCGCGGTCGGCAAAAGAAACAGCAAGCCAAGCGCGTTGCGGTCGTTCTGGATGCGCGTTAGAAGTGCGGACAAGTGCCGCCTTTGCTCGTGACTTCGTGGACTTCGGGACTTCGGGGGAACATCGGCGTCAGAGCAACAAGTCGACTTCGGGGTCAGCAACAAGTCGACTTATTGCTCTGACCCCGAAGTCTCGAACGCGCGGACGTATGGCGTCGCGGCGACTACATGCCGCCGCGAGCCATGCCTGCGTACCGCCGCGACGTCATACCTTGTAGTAGCGCTCCGCGCGCTTCTGCGCCCGCTCCGCGGCTTCCTTCGGCGTCTTCGACCCGGAAGCTGCCTCCGCAACCATGTTGACGACGATGAAATCCGCCAGCGCACCGGCCGACGCATATCCCATCTTGCCCGCGTAGCCCGACGGGAGCATGTTCTTCATCGAGTCGCGGTACGGCGTGTGCTTGGGATCGACGGTCCAGATCGGATTCTTCTCGTAATAGCGCAGCGCCGGTGTGACGTAGCCGATGCCCGACTGCACCCACGGGTCCATCTGCTCGGGCTCCATCATGAACTTCAGGAACTCCTTCGCCGCCTTCGGATACTTCGTGTAGCGGAAGATCATCTGGTTGAAGAACAGCTGGAACTCGGTGGGCCTGCCGATCGGACCGACCGGCATGTTCGCGTGATAGATGTCGGCGGCGAGTTCCTTGACCTTCGGATCCTGCGAGTTCTTGGCCGCGTAATACACCGAGATTCCGTTGTTGGTGAGAAAAATCTGGCCGTCGAGGAACGCCTTGTTGTTGTTGGGATCGAGCCAGGACAGCGTGCCGGGCACGAACGTCCCGTAGAGCTCCTTCGCGTACTCGAGCGCCTTGATCGTCTCGGGACTGTCGACGACGACCTTGTTGTTCGCGTCGACCAGCTTGCCGCCGAACGACCACACGAGCCACTGGCACCAGGTGTTGCCGTCGCCGGTCGCGTTGCCGAGCGCGAATCCCGGTGGCGTGCCCTTCTCCTTCAGCGCCTTCGCGAGCTTCAGGAAGCCGTCGGTGTCCTTCGGGAACGTGTCGAAGCCGGCCGCCTTCATCGCGCTTTGCCGGTAGACCATGCAGACACCGGCGACGCCGAGCGGCACGCCGATCCATTTCTTGCCGTCGGGCTTCAGATACGGGTCACACACCGGGTAGAAGCCGCCGTACTTGCTGCCGAGGTAATTGCAGACATCCGACACGTCGACGAGCTTCTCCGGATAGAGGTTCGCGTCGTCGTTCGTCGACAGGATGATGTCGGGGCCGGCTCCCGTGTTGGCCGCGACGGCCGCCTTGGGCCGCACGTCCTCCCAGCCCTCGCTGTCGACGCGCACGTCGATGTCGTACTTGGCCTTGAACTTCTCGACGTTCTTCAGGTACTGGTCGATGTCGCCCTGGACGAAGCGGCTCCACCGCAGCACGCGCAGCTTCGCGCCCTTCTCTGGCGTGTTGCTCCACGCCTGCGCATGCGCATCCTTCACCCAGATCAGCGGCCCGGCCGCGGCGCTTGCAGCCAATCCCGCGGACGTCTTCAGAAACCTGCGACGCTTGAATTCGCTCACGACTCCTCCTTATGGCACGATGTTGTTGACGAACGCTCGATGGATGACATCAGGCGGCGAGCCGCGCTCCGCTCGCCGCGTCGAACAAGTGCGCGCGCGTGGCGTCCGGCACGAGCCCGATCCGGTCGCCGGCGCGGCAGCTCACGCGGTCGCGCACCAGCGACGTGACTTCCTGGCCGTTGAAGCGGCAGAACAGCTGCGTGTCGGCGCCGGTCGGCTCCACCACCACCACTTCCGCCGGCAAGCCCGCATTCTGCGCCACCATGCAGTGCTCGGGCCGCATGCCGTACAGCACGCGCTGTCCGTTCGCTGGCCGCGCGGCCGCCGGCAGCGGCAGCACGACGCCGCCGTCGAACTCCACGCCCGGCTTCGCGCCGTCGACGCGTGCCACGCCGGGAATCAGGTTCATCGCGGGCGAGCCGATGAAGGCGGCGACGAACGTGTTCACCGGCGTGTCGTAGAGCGTCAGCGGGCTGCCGATCTGCTCGACGATGCCGTCGCGCATGACGACGATACGGTCGGCCATCGTCATCGCCTCGATCTGGTCATGCGTCACGTAGATCGACGTCGTCTTGAGGCGCTGGTGGAGCTCCTTGATCTCGGTGCGCATCTGCACGCGCAGCTTGGCATCGAGGTTCGACAGCGGCTCGTCGAACAGGAACACCTGCGGGTCGCGCACGATCGCGCGTCCCATCGCCACCCGCTGCCGCTGGCCACCGGAGAGCTGGCGCGGGTACCGGTCGAGGAGCGCGGCGAGGCCCAGGATGTCGGCCGCACGCGCCACGCGCCCGGCGATGTCGGCGCTGCCGCGCTTCGCGAGCTTGAGCGCGAACGACATGTTGTCGCGCACCGTCATGTGCGGATACAGCGCGTAGTTCTGGAACACCATCGCGATGTCGCGCTCCTTCGGCTGGACGCGATTGACGACCTTGCCACCGATGGCGATCTCGCCCTCGGTGATCTCCTCGAGCCCCGCGATCATTCGCAACAGCGTGGACTTGCCGCATCCCGAAGGTCCGACCAGCACGCAGAACTCGCCATCGGCGATGCCCACGTCGACGCCGCGTATGACGTGCGTGGTGCCGAACCACTTGTGAATGCCCGTAATGTTTACCGCGGCCATGGCCGCCTCCTTTGCCGCTGTGGCCGCATTGCCGCCCGCTCGCTGCACGTTTTCATGGCTTGCGCGTCCCCTGCACGACCGGATAGTCGGGGCGTCCGGTGCGCGCCCACGTGACGATGTTCTGCGCCGCCTTGCGCCGCAGCTCCCGCTCGGCCTCCACCGAGTAGAACGCCGCGTGCGGCGTGAGAATGACGCGCGGGTCGGCGACGAGTTTCGAGTCGCGCGGCACCGGCTCCTCCGGCAGGACGTCGAGCGCCGCACCGCGAACGATGCCGGCATCGAGCGCTGCGACCAGGTCGGCGATGTTCACCACCGCGCCGCGCGACGTGTTGACGAGCGTCAGCCCGGGCTTGGCCACAGCGAAAAAGCGGCCGTCGATCATGCCGCGCGTCGTCGCATCGAGCGGCGTGTGCAGCGACACGACGTCCGATTGCGCGGCCAGCGTCGCGAGGTCCGGCGAGCGCTCGACATACGCGGGGAAATCGCCGTCGATCAGGAAAGGATCGAAGGCGATCACGCGCTTGAACACGTTCCGCGAGACATGCGCCATCCGCTTGCCGATGCGCCCGAGACCGACGATACCCAGTGCAAGCTCCGCGGGGCGGCGCAGCGTGCCGCCGGAGAGGTAATGCCAGTTCCCCCGCTCGATGTCGCGGTCGTAGCGGACGACATTGCGCAGCGACGACAGCGCCAGCGCCAGCGCGTGCGTCGCCACCTCGCCGACGCCGTAGTCCGGCGAATTGGCCACCCAGACGCCGCTTGCCCGGCAGGCGTCGACGTCGACGGTGTCGAAGCCGGCGCCGATGCGGCTCACGAGCCCGAGCTGCGGCAACGCGTCGACGACCGCCGCGCCGATCGGCGCGTATTGCAGCAGGATCGCCGCGCATCCCCGCGCCGCCTCGACGACGTCCCCCTCGCGCTTGCACTGGGCGACCTCGAGCTCGAGACCCGCGGCGCCGAATATTTCGCGCTCGAGGTCGATGTCGGGAAAATCGTGGTCGGCGAAGAGGATCTGCATGACGGGAGGTTGCGCCTCGCCCATCGACACTCCGGGCGAGACGGCGAAAGGTAAGCGGCATCGCGGGCAAGCGTCAAGCGCGCCGACGCGCTTCAGCGTGTTTGCGCGCGCCGGATCCGGTCGCATGGGCGCGGCCGCGGCCGCCTTTTCTCACGCCCGTCTATACTGACCGCGAACTCCAACACGGCCCGATCCGCAATGCGGCGGGCAAGGGACACTGCCATGCAAACGACGCTCCGCACGACGATCGCCGGAAGCCTGCCGAAGCCGTCGTGGCTTGCCGAGCCCGAGGCGCTGTGGGCAGCATGGAAACTCGACGGCGATGCGCTCGCGGAAGCCAAGCGGGACGCGGTCCGCCTCGTTGTGCGCGATCAGGAGCAGGCCGGCATCGACGTGGTGTCGGACGGCGAGCAGACGCGCCGTCACTTCGTCACGACGTTCATCGAGGCGCTGGACGGCGTCGATTTCGAGCATCGCAAGACGGTGCGCATCCGCAACCGCTACGACGCGTCGGTTCCGGTCGTCGTCGGCGCCGTCACGCGCCGCCGGCCGGTGTTCGTCGACGACGCCGCGTTCCTGCGCTCGCAGACGACACGCCGGACCAAGTTCACGCTGCCGGGACCGATGACGATGGTCGATACGCTGCACGATGCGCACTACGGCAGCCGGGAAAAGCTCGCCTGGGCCTTCGCGGAAATCCTGAACGAGGAGGCGCGGGCGATCGCGGCGGCGGGCATCGACGTCATCCAGTTCGACGAGCCGGCCTTCAACGTCTACTTCGACGAGGTACGGGATTGGGGGGTCGCGACGCTGGAGCGGGCGGCGGCCGGCCTCGGCTGCACCACGGCGGTGCATATCTGTTATGGCTACGGCATCAAGGCCAACATCGAGTGGAAGCAGACGCTCGGGAGCGAGTGGCGGCAATACGAGCAGACGTTTCCCCGCCTCGCGACCTCGAAGATCGACCAGGTTTCGCTCGAATGCGCGCATTCGCACGTCCCGATCCAACTGATCGAGCTGCTGCAGGGAAAGGACGTGCTGGTCGGGGCGATCGACGTCGCGACCGACAGGGTCGAAACGGCCGAGGAGGTGGCCGACGTGATTCGCAGCGCCCTGCGCTACGTCCCGGCCGACCGTTTGCTGCCCTGCACAAACTGCGGCATGGTGCCCCTTCGGCGGCAGACCGCCCGGGACAAGCTGCGGGCGCTCGGCGCGGGCGCCGCGCTGGTCCGTCAGGAATTGACGTCCTAAAGGGGCTCCCGCCGCCCGGGACGGGGCCGGAGCGGAAACCCGCGCCAGACGCGGGATTCGGCGCAACACCGGCGCCCCTGTCGCCCGGAAACCTATCGCTTTCCGGCCGGAATTTGCGTATAGTGTCCGCCGTGTTTTGTTCCAAGCAGTAAAGGCATGCTCTGTACGACCGCCACGCAGTCGTTCGACCGCCGTACTTTCCTTGAGATCGAAACATCGTCCGGGCAACGTCCCGTTTATTCTCGTACTTGAGGAATTCATAGAAATGGCAACCGGAACTGTGAAGTGGTTCAACGACGCGAAGGGCTTCGGATTCATCACTCCCGATGGCGGTGGTGAAGATCTGTTCGCTCACTTCTCGGCGATCAACATGCAGGGCTTCAAGACGCTCAAGGAAGGCCAGAAGGTCAGCTTCGAAGTGACGCAAGGCCCGAAGGGCAAGCAGGCTTCGAACATCCAGGCGGCCTGACGTCGTCGTTAGATTCGGCAAGGCCGGGCGCACGCCCGGCCTTTTTTTTGCGCACGGCGCCTGCGCGCGTGCCGATTCGCAACACCGCTCGTCGGTGCAAAGCAACCGCAGCGGCGTTGCGCTTGTGCAGCGCCGCCGCGTCGCGCGTACGATCGGACGACGGGCGAGGCGCACGCGGGGCGCAACGAACCGCCGGTATACTGTGCCCCTCGTCGCGCCACGGGAATCGCGGGATCGCGATTGCGCGATCGCCAACGAGGAGTGCGCCATGTCAGGGAAACCCGATCCGGGCTCGCTGGATTTCGAGAAAGTCTCGTTCACTGACGCGCGGAAAGCGCTCGAGGAAACGGGACCTGCCGCCTACGCGACGCCGAAAAAAACCGAGAACTGGGAAGGGAAGCGATCCGGGTCCGCTTCGGAGCCGCTGTCCGATGAGGCGGCCGCGTGGATGGCCGAGCTTCCCGAGTCCGTGCGTCCGCGCCAGCTGGCGTTGCGCTATGCGCGCCTCGCCAACCGCATCTGCGAAGCGTGGCAGGACCCGCCCAAGTGCGAGAAGCTGCTCGACGAGCTGATGATGGATCGCCGCGGCGGACGCAAGGGCTTCCCGCTGCAGGTCGCCAACGAGCTCGCGACGCTGCGCGACCACTTCTACCGCCTGCATCATCACGGCAAGTCGGCGTGGGAGCACGTCGAGATGGGCCGCTAGCGCGCGAGGAAACGTACCGGTCGCGCTACCAGCTCCCCGACGCGCCTCCGCCGCCCGAGCTGCCGCCGCCGCGTCGACGCGGCGCTCGAGCAGGCTCGCGAGAACAAGGATGCCGTTGCGGGCACGGGTGCGAGCACGTGGGCGAGCGCGGCTGTGCCGACTTCCACTCCGGGTGCACAACGTCGAGCAGCGCTACCGCGGCCGCAGACACGGCTGCACCGCGGCGCGCGACCGGTATCATCGCCCCCACCTCTTCATCCCGCGGCGACACGGCATGGACGTTGGCGAGCGCGCCCGAATCTACGCGGCCTTCGCGGATGCGAGCCGGCGGCTCGCGTCGGCGATGGACGCCAAGGCGGGCTTCGTGTTCGCGGTGAACGGCGCGCTGCTGACGTTCCTGTGGATAGGCGCGCGCATGGCCGACGTCTTGCCGCACACGCAATGGCTGGCGATGGGCGCGTCGTTGTGCTCGATGCTCGCGCTGCTCGCCGCGCTATGGGTCGTCGTGCCGCGGCCGTCGGTCGATCCCGCTCGTTACACGCGCGGCGGCGCCCGCCCGGTCAGTTACTACGCATATGTCGCGACGCGCTATGCGGCGTCCGACTTCGCGCAGTTCGAGCGCGACGTGGGGGCGTTCGACGACGCGGATTTCGCGCGCGAGGCGCTCGAGGCGCATTTCATCGTGAGCCGCATCGTGCAGGCGAAATCGAAATGGGTCGCGGTCGCCGGCGTGCTGACGCTCGCCGGCATGACGCTCGCGGGCGCTGCGCTGGTGTCGAAGCTGGTGAACGGCTAGGAGCCGCGCGTTCCTCGGACGGCAGCCGCAGGGACCCGGGACAAGCGAAAGAGGTCCGCGGGGGCAAAGCGTGGGGGCTGCTCATTGAAGTAAGACGCGTGATCGGGGCTCGAGCCGCGCGCTACCACGCGGCTCAAGCCCAATGACGCTAGAAGCTGCTCTTTCCGAAGCCGAAGATATACGTGTCGTTCACTGCGTTCTTGTATGCATAGTCGAAAGCCTCGAGATAACCAGGCACGTCGGACGCGTTGGCATCGACCGCTGCCTGGTCCGCCGGAATCGACATTGGCAACTTGCCTTTCGGCAGGAAGCGACCGCTCAACAAGTCGACGAGCGCCCTCGCCTTGACGTCGAAGGTGCCGACGACGGCCGCTGCCCCCGGCTCGACGTCGTCGATCACCCACGCCGTCGAAAAGTTGATCGCCAGGATGGTCGGAACGGCGGCCTCGATCTGCTGAACCTTTTCCACATTGATCCCGGTGCTCGGCGAGAGCTTGATATCGACCGTGTCCGGGAGTTCACGCTGCGAAGGTTGCAGGAACACCAATGCGGCCGTGGCTTCCGAGAGATCATCCACGATCCTGACCATCGGGTCGCCGGCGAAAAGCGCCTTCAAAGCTGCCGTTTGCGCAGCGGCGCCATTGCCTGAAGTGAACACTTCGACGTACAAGTTCACATGGCTCGCGAACGGCAGCAAGTGCTGGTCGTTGCGAAGAAGAACGATCGATTCCCGGTGAGCCTGATCCGCTGCCATCTGATATGAAGGATTCTTCGCGACGGCCTGCGCCTGAGCCGGGTCGACGTACGGATCCTCGAACAGCCCGAGTCTGAAGATCTCCGCAAGCAGCAGCTTGATCGACGGATCGAGGTCCGCTTCCGATACCAATCCCTGGTCGACGGCTGCAAGCAGGCCGCTCGGATCGTTGTTGTCCGAGAAGATGCTTACACCGGCCTTGACGCCCTTGGCGAAGCGTTCCGGCAGACTGAGGGGGCCTACGCCCCACGCGCGGTTGGTCAAGACGCCGGAATCGGTGTTCACGTAGCCCGTGAAGCCCATGTAGCCTCGCAGGAGCGTCGTGAGCAGAGTCCGGTTGTAGGCTGCTCCTACCTCTTCGAACTGCTGCGTTGGCGATTGCCACCAGTCGGCAGGAAGTTGGACTCCGCTCAGCGCATTGCTCGGGGCGTTGTAGTACGACATGATGCCGCTCGTACCCGCATCCACCGCAGCCTGGAACGGCGCAAGCTGATATCCCAAAAGACTTCCCGCAGTGGGATATACAGCGTACTGGCCCGCCTCGTCGTGGGGGTCCTTTCCATTCCGCACTGCGCCGTCGCCTGGGAAGTGCTTGATCGTCTGTGCCACCGAGTCCGCACCCAGGTGCTGTCCTTGAAAACCAAGAACGATGTTCCTGGCGATTGATGCACTCAGCTGCGGTCCTTCGCCGAAAGTGGTGCGGTTGCGCGTCCAGCGCGGCTCGGTAGCGAGGTCTACCTGATACCCATACATTTTGCGAATGCCCGTTGCGCGCCACTCCGACCGGGCGATTTCCGCAAAGTCACGAACGAGGTCCGCATTGTTCGTTGCCGCCAGGCCGAGTTGGCCGGGCCAGACCGAGAACAGGCCTGTACCGCCTCCGGGCTCGAAAACCGCATTTCCGCCACCCAGGTTGTTGAGCGGATTCGACGTGATCACCAATGGGATGCCGAGCCGTGTCCCTTCGGCGATCGCCTGCCAGTCGTTCAGGGACGTGGCCGCCGCACCGGCCGTTGCGAATCCGCCACGAAGAATCAAGTAGCGAATCTGCCTGTTCTGGATGTAGTCGAGATTGTTGTTCTGATTGAACGAGGTGATCTGCATCAGCCCGGCCTTCTCTTGCAGCGTCATTCTTGCAAGAAGGTCGTCGGCACGCTGCTCGACAGGCCTGCGCCAATCCTCGTACACATCGAGCGCGCCGTTGTTGTTGAGATCCTTGAAACTGTTCCTGCCAATCGTGATGATCGGCTTGACACGCGCCTCGACGGTCGTCGTGTCCTTATGGACCGTGACGGTAGCGCTTGTCACCATCGGTCCGGATACGCTGCCGCAGGAAAGCGTTCCGGTGACGACGACGATCGCCGATTCAAAGGATGGAATCGTCGAAAGCTGGCTTTTGTCGAAGGTCGCGACATACGTCTTGCCACCGGCTGACGGCGAAACCTCTGCGGCTGCCGCGGTCCCGATATGGACATCGCTTACTGCACAGCCGCGAAGATCCCCGTCGACCGCACTGAATACAACATTGGCGGGCACTCCCGGCGCCTGCATGTCGAGAGTCGACGGATTGAACTTCGCTTCGACCCGCGGGAGGCTTTGTGCCGCGATGCCCCCGGATGCAAGGACCGCAGCGACGGCGCCAGCAACCAGGCCGGCGACGCGACTACTCCGACCGACGCGGCTACTCCGACGTACATCGACCTCAAACGCAGGTGCAATCGTCGGCACGATTGCAGTTCGCTTTACGCGCATCAGCATTTTGCTTCCTCCGCAAAAGTAGGTAACGCCACACCGTCGCCGTTGCCGAAGCGCCATGCGGCCATTTTTTGCGCTGGACATTCATGGGCCCGTTTCGCCCGGCTGGAGTAATGTCTAGTGAGGGCGTCGCAGCGTCCAATACCTTTTTTCACGCCCTCAATTCAACTTCGGTATGGGGTCATGCAACCGTGGATTTACGTCAGCTAAGGTACTTTGTCGCCGTTGCGGAGGAGCGTAACTTTGGTCGTGCAGCTGCGAGGCTGCACGTTTCTCAGCCTCCGATCACCCGACAGATCAAGTTATTGGAAGACGAACTTGGTACACCGGTGTTCAACCGCATGTCGTGGGGCGTGGAACTCACGCCTGCAGGCGAGGCACTGCTTCCGCGCGCACAAGAAATTGCAGCCTTGGTTGGCTATGCGACCGACCTCGCGCAACGGGTGGGAGCCGGAAATGTTGGACGTCTGGAAGTGGGGATATTCGGCTCGGGTGCCTTGTCCATAGTTCCTGCGATATTGAAGCGATATTCACGTCGCTACCCCGAAGTCGAGATCGGCCTCTTCAACGCACCGCAGTACAGCCAGATCCAGGCGTTGAGGCAGCGTCGGATATTGATCACATTCGATCGCTACCTTCCTGACGACTCGGATCTGATCGTGGAGGTCGTAGCGCGCGAACGGCTGTTCGTCGCCGTGCATGAATCAAACCCTCTCGCGCGGAAGGCGCGTGTAGCCTTCGAGGAACTCAAGGGCGAGCCCATGATGATGGCTCGCGATGCCCGTCACGCGGACTGGCTGCGGATGCTATGTCACGACAACGGTTTTGAGCCGACGGTCAGCCAGCGCGCAGGAGACGTCGTGTCCGGCTTGACCTTCGTGGCGAAGGGCTTCGGGGTCGAGGTCGTACCGGAATCCGTGCGGGTTTTGCAACTACCCGGGCTGACTTATCGCCGGCTGCACTCGGTTGCGGGGCCGCACGCGCACCTCGACCTGCAATGCGCGTATAGACGAGGAGACATGTCACCGCTCTTGTCGGGGGTCCTCGAAGCGGTGCACAGCTACTCGGGAATCGCAGGAAGGCCCCGATAGCTTTCTCGTTCGTAATATAGGCGCCGCCAAAAGCGGCATTATTGTGGCTATCCCCCATCGCGCGGCAGATTGGGCCTGTTGCGGATGACGAGCGCGGACGGCTGCCCGCCGACCGCGATGCTGCGAATTCGCTTGTACGTCGACGTGTCGATCACCGACACGTCGTTCGAGCGGCTGCACGCGACATAGAGCTTGCTTCCGTCGGCGGTGAACGCCATGGCCGACGGGCCGGCGCCGATATCGATGTCAGCGATGAACCGGTTTGCTTTGGCGTCGAGCACGCGCACCTTCGCCGCGCCGGCGCCGCTCGCGAACACGCGGTTGCCGTCCGGATGCACGGCGACTTCGTCGAGCCCCGCCACGGACGGAACGCGCGCGACGACCGCGCGCCGTGCAACGTCGATGACGGCGATCTCGCGCGTGGCAGGCACCGCTGCATACGCGCGCGTGCCATCGGGCAGGAAGGCGATGCCACTGGGTGCTCCGCCGACGCCGATCGAGTCGACGACCGTGCCCTTCGCCACGTCGATGACGGTGACCGAATCGCCGTTGCTCGCGCTCGCGTAAATCCACCGGCCGTCCGGGCTGAACGCTGCATGCGCGGCATTCCGGCCGCCGACACGTATCGTCTTTTGCACACGCAATGTCGGCATATCGACGAGCGCGACAGCGTCGCTGTCAGCGAGCACCACCGCCAGCGTTCTGCCGTCAGGCCCCGCAAGAACGGTTCTGGCCGGGCCTATCCTGGCCCGCGCGCTTTCCTGGTCCTGGTAGAGGTCCCGCTCGACCAGCATCCCCGTCCGATGACCCATGTACAGGCGAGCACCGTCGGCCGATGCGGCAATCCCGCGCGGCTCGTCGCCGGCAGGA
>Ga0307415_100001064_pt1 | contig 12756 bp, 14 predicted proteins | sample DK1Cmetagenome_FD_204524 | JGI IMG/M metagenome (GOLD analysis project Ga0307415, IMG submission 204524) | Maize rhizosphere microbial communities from greenhouse at UC Davis, California, United States - DK15-C-2 | ecosystem: Host-associated > Plants > Roots > Rhizosphere > Soil | place: USA...
CCCAAGCCCCACCTGGTGTCCCTGACCGAGTGAGCCACCCTCCCCTCCGCTGTCCGTAACGCTTCCGCGACAGTCGCCGGGTGTGCATCGCCTTCGTGCTGCGGCCTTCGTGGACCGGCGCTTCAATAGGATGGCAAGCGCGGCGTGGCCGCGCCCCGCCGCGAGGAGGAGGCTGGATGGAACAGCCCACGGACCAGCTCGGACGGACCGACGTCACCTGCTGCATCGCCGGCTGTGGCCCGGCCGGGGCCATGCTGGGGCTGCTGCTGGCCCGGGCCGGGATCGACGTCCTGGTGCTGGAGAAGCACGCCGACTTCCTGCGCGACTTCCGCGGCGACACCCTGCACCCCTCCACCCTGCGGCTGTTCGACGAGCTCGGCCTGGCCGACCAGCTGCTGCGCGTGCCGCATCAAGAGGCGCAGGTCCTGGGGGTCACCACCGACGCCGGCGACTTCACCCTGGCCGACTTCCGGCGCCTGCCCGGCCGCTACCGGTTCCTGGCCTTCATGCCCCAGTGGGACTTCCTCGACTTCGTCGTCGGCCAGGCCCGCCGGCTGCCCTCCTTCGAGCTGCGCATGGAGGCCGAGGCGCTCGGCGTGCTCGAGGAGGCGGACCGGGTGACCGGCCTGACCTGGCGCGACCGGGCCGGGGCGGTCCACCAGGTGCGGGCCCGACTGACCGTGGCCGCCGACGGCCGCGACTCGGGGCTGCGCCGCGCGGCCGGGCTGCGCCCGACCGAGTTCGGCGTGCCCATCGACGTGCTCTGGTTCCGCCTGCCCCGGCGCCCCACCGATGCCCCGCAGAGCTTCGGCCGGCTGGCCGCCGGGCACCTGCTGGTCCTGCTCGACCGGGGCGACTACTGGCAGATCGCCTACCTCATCCCCAAGGCCGCCGCCGACGAGCTACATCGGGCGGGGCTGGGCCGCCTCCAGGCCTCGGTCGCCGAGCTGGTCCCGTTCCTCGAGGACCGCGTGGAGGAGCTGCGGAGCTGGGAGGACGTGCGGACGCTGCGGGTGCAGGTGGACCGGCTGCGGCGCTGGTTCCGGCCGGGGCTGCTGTGCATCGGCGACGCCGCCCACGCCATGTCCCCCATCGGCGGGGTCGGCATCAACCTGGCCGTCCACGACGCCGTGGCCGCCGCCAACCTGCCCGTCCGGCCGCTGCGTGACGGCACCCTGTCCACGCGGCACCTGGCCCGGGTCCAGTTGCGCCGGCTCCTGCCCACCGTGGTCGTCCAGTGGGGGCAACGCACCATCCACGACCGCTTCCTGTCCCCGCTGCTCGCCGGTCGGGTGCCCGCCAAGGGGCCTCTGGCCCTGCGGGCCCTGCGCCGCTACCCCGTCCTGCAGGGCGTCCCGGCCCGCCTGGTCGGCCTCGGGATCCTCCCCGAGCACGTTCGCACCCCCACCGCCCGGACCGAGGTGACCCCGGCTATCGTTCTGTCGCGAGCGCGCCACATGACAAGGAGAGCGCCATGGACCAGCGGCTGAGCCTCATCACCCTCGGCGTCCGCGACGTCTCCCGCGCCCGGGCCTTCTATGAGGCGCTCGGCTGGCACCTGGATGGAGGCGTTGACGACGAGACCGACCACGTCGCCTTCTTCCAGACGCCAGGGCTCATCGTGGCGCTGTGGGATCGCGGGAAGCTCGCCGAGGACAGCGGGGTCGAGGACGGCGGCGGCTGGGGCGGCGTGACGCTCGCCTACAACGTCGGCTCACCCGCCGAGGTCGACGCCGTGCTCGCCGAGGCCCGGGCCGCGGGGGCGACCATCGCCCGCTCCGGGGCGGCCACGTTCTGGGGCGGGTATTCGGGCGTCTTCATCGATCCCGACGGCCATCCCTGGGAGGTGGCGCACAATCCCGCCTGGACCGTGCACGAGGACGGCCGCACAACGATCCAATGACGGGCGGTCCTAGGCGCGCACCTGGCGGGCCGCCTCCAGGTCGCTGACGGCGAGCACCAGCTCCTTGGCGCCGTTGCGCTCGCCCGCCAGGTACACGGCCTCGAGGTTGATCGAGGCGTCGGCCAGGAGCCGGCAGTAGCGGCCCAGCGCACCGGGCTCGTCCTCGAGGGTCACCGACAGCACCTCGCGAACCCGCTCCGGAGCCACGCCATGCTCCCGGAGGCAACGCACGGCCACGTCGGCCGGCTCCAGCACCAGGTGGGCGAGCGCCTTCCCCTGCCGCACCCGCACCACCGCCAAGGCGCTGATGTTCACCCCCTCCCCGCCGAGCAGCTCCCCAAGCTCGGCCAGGGCTCCGATGCGGTCCTCGAGCTCCACCACCACCTCGGTCAACATCCAGCCGCCTCCTCTCAGCACGCACCTTGATGCCGTCAGGGGTCGGTCCCTGGTCGACAGCAGCTTATCCCTGAGGTCACACCGCAGAGAGCACCGAGACGCTCTAGAGTTGGCCCATGGCCACGCAACCTGTGCTGGAGCTGCATGGGGTCCGCAAGACCTACGGTGAGCTGGTCGCGGTCGACCTGCTCGACCTGGAGGTGCGGCCCGGCGAATGCGTCGTCCTGATCGGCCACAACGGCTCGGGCAAGACGACCACCCTGCGGCTGGTCGCGGGCCTGCTGGAGCCCAGCGAAGGGCGGGTGACGGTGGCCGGCGGCGACCTGGCGCAGGAACGGTCGCGGGCGGCGCTGTCGTTCGTGCCCGACAGCCCGCTGCTGTATCCCGATCTGACCGTGCGCGAGCACCTGGAGCTGGTCGGCCTCGCCCACGGGGTCGGGGACGGCCTCGACGGTCGCGTGGCCGACCTGCTGGAGCTGTTCGAGCTGACCTCCAGGGGCGACTTCCTGCCTGGACAGCTGTCGCGGGGGATGCGCCAGAAGGCCCAGCTGGCCTGCGCGCTGGTCCGGCCGTTCCAGCTGCTGCTGCTGGACGAGCCGGTGGTCGGGCTCGACCCGCCCTCCCAGCAGGCGCTGCACCGGCTGCTGGTGGCGGCCAAGCAGGACGGGGCGGCGATCCTGCTGTCCACCCACCAGCTCGCCTTCGCCGCCAGCCTGGCCGACCGCGCCGTGGTGCTGGACGACGGCCGGGCGGTCGACGAGGGGGCGTACGCATCGGTGGTCGGCGGGCCCGAGGCCGGCCGGCTGGGCCTGCGGTGAGCCAGGCCTCGGCGGCGACGCTCGGGTTCCTGCGCCGGCGGCGGCGGGCGCACCGCTCGCCGCAGCAGCGCTCGGACCGGTTCACCGCCCTCTACACGGTCGGGCTGTACACCGCGATCGGCGCCTGGGCCGGGTTCCAGGCGCTGCGCCAGGACCCGGCGCGGGGCGGGTCGGCCCTGTGGCTGACCGGCGGCGGGCTGGCCCGGGTCGCCACCGTGGCCCTGCTGCTCGGGCTGCTGGCGACGCTGCGGTACGCCACCTGGCAGGGCCCGGTGGTGTTCACCGCCCCGGAGGTGCAGTTCCTGCTGGCCTCACCGCTGCCCCGGGCCGAGCTGGTCCGGGCCCGGCTCGGCCGCGGGCTGGTGGTGGGCGCGGCCGCCGGGGCGGCGCTCGGGCTGGCCGCGTTCGTGCTGCTGGAGGCTGAGCTGGCCGTGGCCGCCTGGCCGCTGCTGGCCGCGGCGCTGGGCGGGGCGGCGGCGTTCGGCATGCTGGCGGCGGCCCTCGGCTGGCTGGTCGAGTCGTCACCGGCCGCCGCCCGGGCGGTCCTGCTGGCCAGCCCGCTGGTGCTGGCGGCGGCGGTGGCCGCCTGGCTCGGCGGCGCCGTCGCGGTCGGGGCCGACCCGTGGTCGGGGCCGTGGGGGTGGGCGGCCGGGCCGCTGGTGGCGGCGGCCGGGGGGCGCGACCCCGGCTGGCCCCTCCAGGCGGCCCTGCTGGCCGCCGTGACCGCCGCCGCCGTGGTCGCCGCCTGGCGGACCGCCGCCCGGGTGGCCCTGGAGGAGCTGGAGCGACGGGCCGGCACCCGGTCCGGGCTGGGAGCCAGCCTCTTCATGGCCGACCCGCGCGGCGCGGCGCTGCTGCGGCACCAGGCCGTCCGGGGCCTCGTCGGCGCGCGGCGGCTGGGGCTGCGCCACCCGCGCCGACGCTGGCTGGCCCTGCCCTGGCGGGACGGGCTCAGCCTGCTGCGCGCCCCCGGCCGGGTCGGCTGGGCGCTGGTGCTGTGCGGCAGCGGGGCGCTGGCCGTCGCGGTCCAGCCGAGCCGCCGGCTGCTGGCCGCCGGGGCGGTGGTGGTCGCCTACCTGGGGGCGGCCCGGCTGGTCGAGCCGCTGCGGGGCGAGGCCGACCAGCCTGACGCCAGCCGCCAGCTGCCGTGGCGCTGGGGCGACCTCATCCTGCTCCACACCGTCACCCCCATCCTCGTCTTCACCGCCATCGGGCTGGCCGTGACCGCCGCGCTGGCGCTGGCCGGGCTGGTGCCGGTCCCGTCCCTGGGCATGGCGGCCGCCGCCTGCCTCCCGGTCGCGGCCGCGCTGGTGTGGAGCGCCGCCATCGCCGGGCAGCGCGGCCGCCTCGGGCTCGACCAGTTCCTGACCGCCTCGGCCATGGGCGAGCTCGCCGGTCCCATGTACCTGCTTCGCTGGTTCGCCACCGGCCCGCTGGTCGCCCTGGCGGCCCTGATGGGGCCGATCCTGGTCCTCCAAGGCGCCGCCGGGAGCCCACCCCCGCGGGCCCAGGCGGCCGCCACCAACGCCGCCTCCCTCCTGGTCACCGCCCTGGCCATCCAGGGAGTCTGGCTCCGCAGCCGCCACCCACCCGACTGACCCAGTCCCATTGACGTGGCCCGGGGTCCCTATCCCCCAGCCACCCGGGACGGGTCCGACGCGCCGGGCCGGGGCTCCAGGACCACCACCGCGGTCTCGGACGACCGCCGCCCCGCGTAGGCGTCCAGGTTCGTGTTGATCTCGCGCCAGCGGACCCACAGCCGCGACCGCTCGTCGCCTGTTGCGGCGCGACCACGCACCAGCCGCCGCCCGTCGACCAGCTTGACGGTCGCGTCCGGGTGCGTCTGCAGGTTGAGCCACCAGGCGGCCTCACCGTCACCCCACCCGTTCATGGCCGGCGAGACCAGGTTCGGACCGTCCTCGAAGTACCCGATGATGACGCTGCGCTGCCGGCCGGTGCGGCGCCCGGTGGTGGTCAGCCGCATCGTGCCCCAGCCGTTGACGCGTGGTCGCCACAGTCCGACCCGGCCGCCCGTGACCCGGTACACGGCCCGGTGCCCCGACCAGAAGAGACGGATGAACCAGCGCGGCGGAAGCCGCGGTGCTCCCGCCTGGCGCTCGACCGACATGCGACCTCCCACAGGCCTCGCTGGCTGCGGTCGTGAACAGGATGCTACCCGCGGGCGGCCGGCAGAGCCGAACGGTAGCCGCCCCCGGCCGCCGGGGCGTCCACCGCCCGTGCCGGGCCAGGCAGTGGTCCCGGATCCTGGTCGGCTCAAGACAGTACCGCTGAGGCACGGCCAGGCAGGCGGCCAGGGCCGCGGCGTCAGACGCTCACGCCCGGCAGGCCTCCAGCAGCCGCACCGGATGGGCGAACCCCTTGAGCTCGACCTCGCCGGCCTCGCTGAAGACCACGCCGGCGGGCGGGGCCGACTCGGCGACGCGCTGGCTGACCAGCACCTGGCCGGCGCCGGCGTGGGCGGCGATCCGGGCGGCCAGGTTGACGGTGCGGCCGAAGTAGTCGCCACCCTGGGCGGCCACCGGGCCGGCGGCCACCCCGACATGGGCCGGGGGACGCCTCCGTGCTCCCGCGAGGACCGGTTGACCAGTACGGCCAGGGTCTCGGCGAGGGCGGCGGCGGTCGCATCGCCCTGCTGCTCGGTGAGGTGGGTGTAACCGTTCAGATCGAGGAACGCCATCGCCGGGGCCCGCTCTGGCCGTCCCAGCACGCCGGCCGCCTCGAGCTCGTTCTCGATGCGCTCGACGAGATGCTCGGTCCACGACAGCTGTTGCTGGCGGCGGTAGATGCCCAGCAGCGCCGGGTCCACCAGCGGCAGGAAGTCGCCGCCCAGCTGGGCGGCCAGCTCCATGGCGGTCCGCTGGTCGGCCCCGGACTCCAGCGCCAGCCCCTCGAACCGCGCCTGGTAGGCCTCGGTCCAGGACGTGCGAGCAGCCGCAGGCCGTCGGCGTGGGCCCGGCCGAGCCGGGTCAGCCAGGCCAGGTCGAAGGTCCCGCTGGACAGGCCCAGCTGCAGCAGCGGCACCACCTCCAGCTCGTCCTCCCGCATCGGCTCGTCGGGGCCTGCCCGGGCGAACCCCATCGACTCCAGCACCGCGCCGAGCGTGTCGAGCGGCACCCCGGTCTCCTGGCTCACCTGGCGGTAGGTCCGCGTCGAGCGCACCGCCCAGCGCCGGAACGGCGCGGCCTCCAGGAACGCAAACGACAGCCGCCCCGCCCGGATCGCCGCGGCGATCCCCCGCCATCGGCAGCCCGGCCTGCTCGCAGGCCACCGCCAGGCGGACCTTCTGCACGTCGGTCTCCCGGAACGGGCCCGCGCCATCCCTGGGCACCAGGACGCCGAGCTCGACCAGCCGCGCGACCTCGGCCTCGGCCACGCCGGCGAGGTCGGCCAGTCCCGATGCCGACAGCTCCTTCATGCCACCGTCATCCTAGGAGCTGGCAACCGCCGCGGCGGCCGTCTTGATCAGCTGGAGCACCTCATCTGGGTGGGAGACCATGGCCACGTGGTTGTCGGGACCTCCACGGTGCTGGCGCCCATGCGAGGGGCGAACTGCCGCTGGGCATCGGGCGGGATCACCTGGTCGCCGTCGGCGATCAGGAACCAGGACGGCAGCGACCTCCACGCCGGGACGCCCATCACCTCCCCGAGGGCGCTCCAGGGCAACGGCTGCTGGACCGCGAACATGACCCTGGCCTTGACCGGGTCCACCTCCGCCGCGAAGTGGTTGACGAAGTCGTCCTCGGGCAGCCAGGCGAAGCCTTGGGGGTCGACGTCGAGATGCGCCAGGGCCGGACCCCCCGGCCCCTGGTCCAGTAGGGCGCCGATCGACTCGCCCGCATCCAGCCCGAACGCGGCGACATAGACCAGGCCGACGACGTTGGGCGCGTCGGGGCCGAGGGCGGTGATGATCTGGCCGCCGTAGGAGTGCCCGGCAACCACGGTTGGCCCGTTCTGGCGGGTCAGGACCCGGCGCAGCCGGGCGACGTCGTCGGCCAGCCTGGCCATCCGGAGCTGGGGGCGCTGACCTGGTAGCCGTCGGCCTGCAGGTGCTCGATGACGGCGCTCCACTGGAGCCGTCGGCCCAGGCGCCGTGCACGAGGACGATGTTGGGCAGCGCGGTCATATCAGGGCTCCTTCCCGGTCTGCGCGCTGTGCTGGTCGGCTCTCCCTGCGCCTACCTTGTCGAATCACGTATTCACAGGTCAACGGGCGAATTCACGTACCAGACGACCACATCAACCGCGGAACGCAGGTCCCAGCCCTCCTGCCAACCCGCGCTCCGGCCTGCGTTCCAGCCGGCTTCCCACGCCGCCTGGAATGCTCGGGCCTGGTCGGCGGCCTGAAGGCCGCGGGTCGTCGGCGCTGGAAGGGGCGTCATGGGCGGCATCACGGCAGATCTCTTCGCTTCGATCCCGGCCAGTCGGGCGAGCGTGAAGCTGTCCAACCCCTCAAGGTCCATGACGGCCTCCTAGCTGGGAGGTTGTAGGGGAAGCCGCGCAGCAGCACCGGGTCACCGGCCACGCAGGAGCCGGGCTCGGCGGGGTCGAGGGGAGGACTCGTGCCGGGACACCCAAATAGCCTGAACCCAGCAAACCAAGGTGGTCAAGCAAACTCTTGGTGATGCGGATCGAGCGGTCGATGCCGTCGCCTACTCCTCGGGGCCCGCCACGACTGGGAGCAACCGGCCGGTCCCCGCCCCCCGGACCACCGCCGCGGGCACCCCTCCAGTTGCCGGTGCGCTCGTGCTGCACAGGAGGAGGACCGTTGGATAGCCGGCTCGCCTCCCCGGGGGGGATGAGCTGACGGGTGGCCAGGGACGGCGTTCAATTCCCTCTGCTACGGTCCTGGCATGAGCGAGGTCGAGACCGCCCGCCTGCTGCTGCGACACTGGCAGGACGACGACCTTGAGCAGCTGGTCGCCCTGTACGGCGATCCGCGCGTGGCGCGGTTTCTGAGCGTCGATGGTGGCCCCTGGCCGCGGGAGCGTAGCGTCGGGGCCTTCGAGCACTTCCGGCGCCAGTGGCAGGAGCGCGGCTTCGGGCCGTGGGCGGCGATCGACAAGCACACCGGCCGTTGGCGTGGTCAGATCGGGCTGAACGAGCTGCCCCGCTGGCCCGGCCAGGACAAGGTCGAGGTCGGCTGGGACCTGGACCCGTCGGTGTGGGGCCAGGGGCTGGCCACCGAGGGCGCCCGAGCCGCGCTGCGGTACGGGTTCGAGGTCGTCGGCCTGGAGCGGATCATCAGCACGGCGCGGGCCGACAACGCCGCGTCCCGGCGGGTGATGGAAAAGTGCGGCCTGGTGTTCCAGGAGGAGTTCACCCACAAGGGCGCCCTGGTTGCCTGGTACGCCATCGACCGGGCCGACTGGCAGGCCGGCCAGACGGCAGCCAGCTAGCTGACGGCGGCTTGGCGGGCGGCGGCGAAGGCGGCTGTGTCCAGCCGCCGCCAGAGGATCACCGCCAGCAGTGCCACCAGGACCGCGGCGCCGGCGTAGACGGCGCGCAGGCCGAGCGCGGCGGCGAGCAGGCCGCCGACGGCCGCCCCCAGCGAGCTCGCCCCCCAGCTGGCCAGCCGGTAGGCGCTGTTGACCCGGCCCTGGAGCCGCTCGGGCACCACCGCCTGTCGGAACGAGGCGGTAACCACGTTCCACCACACCGCCGCAAAGCCGTACAGCGACAAGGCCAGGCCAGCCACCACCGGGCTGGTGGTGGCGGCCAGCAGCGCCCAGGCGCCGGCCATGCCGACGGTGGCGCCGACCACACTGCCGGCGTCCCCCACCTGGCGATGGAGCCGCTCGGTGACGGCGGCACCGAGTAGGCCGCCCACGGCGAAGCTGGCCAGCAGCACGCCGTAGCCGCGGGCGTCCAGGCCGAGCGCCTCGCGGGCCAGTAGCACCAGCATGACGAACCCGGCGACCTCGGCGATGTTCTCCAGGGTGAGCACCCAGCAGATGGTCCGCAGCACCCGGTGGCCGAGCAGCCAGCGGGCACCCTCAACGATGTCGGCCGAGATGGTGGACGGGGCCTCGGCCCGTTCGGGTCGCAGCCGGCCCGGCAGGGTGGCCAGCAGCGCCGCCGAGACCGCGAAGCTGGCCGCGTCGAGCGCGAACGGCGCCGCCGCGGCGGCTGCGAACAGGAGCCCGCCGAGGGGCGGCCCGACCAGGGTGGCGCCGACGATCTGGACGGTCTGGAAGCGGGCGTTGGCGCGGGACAGGCCGTCGCGGTCGACCACCATCGGCAGAGCAGCCTGGGAGGCGTTGTGGAACACGGTGTAGGCGGTGGTGGTCGCGAAGAAGACCACCAGCAGGACCGGGATCGACGCCTCGCCGGTGAGCACGGCGAGGGCCAGCAGCCCCATGCAGGCGCTGCGGGCCAGGTCGGCGGCGACCATCAGCCAGCGGCGGTCGGCCCGGTCGGCCACGGCCCCGCTCGGCAGCGCGAACAGCAGCCACGGCAGGGTCAGGGCCACCCCGACCGCGCCGATCCTGCGCGGGTCCTCGGTGAGCGATGCCGCCAGCAGCGGCGCCGCCGCGACGGTCACCCCGTCCCCGAGGTTGGACGCAGCCGCGGCCACCAGCAGGGTCCGCAGCGCCCGCGATCGCAGCATGGGCCAGTTCACCACGCGCCCCCAAAAGGGGCCAGGTCGGTGTCCGACCACTGGGCGCCGCCGTGGCCCGCCGCCTCGGGCTGGAGCGGCCCGCCGAGCTGGAAAGTTGAGGTCGCCCGGGCGGGCAACCTAAGGTCATGACCTCAGGACCGGCCGGCCCCCTTATCCCTAGCGTCCAGCGCATCGGCGACGACCAACGCCGCGGGACACTAGGAGGGAACGATGCGTCGGATCATTGTCGCGCTCAGCGCGGCGCTACTCATCACCACCGCCTGGGTGGTCCACGGTGCGACAGCGGGGTCCACCGGCATGGTCGGATCTAACCCTTCGGCGGCTGCCAACCCCGGCCCGCCGACCGACAACCGCACCTTGGAGCGTGGCCTCCGGATCGCCAAGCTGGCTCCGCTGGCCGACCAACTGGCCAGGGCCCGCCTCGCCACCGCGAAGTACGCCACCAGCCTGCGCGCCGCCAAGGCCGACGGCTACCAGATCATCACCCGCATGATCCCCGACATGGGCTGGCACTTCCTCAACCCGACCATCCAGGGCTTCGACGTCACCGAGCCCGCGATCCTGGTCTACGAGCGCCACGGGCGCAGCTGGCAGCTCGCCGCCCTGGAGTGGGTCTTCACCCAGCAGCCCGAAGTCCCGCTGCTGCCGGGCGCGACCTACGGATCCTTCGGCGCCGCCTGCCACTACACCGACGGCACCTTTGTGTTCGCCCGCGTCCAGGAGCTGTGCGCCAAGCGCAGCCCCGAGACGGGCGCCCGGTTCAACTTCTGGCACCCCGACCTGGTGACCCTGCACGTCTGGCTCTGGTACCCCAACCCCGACGGCCTTTACAACGGCACCAACCCCTACATCCAGCCCTTCAACCACGGCTAGACCACCCACCGGCCACCAGCGCCAACGCCGCAAAGGGGGAGGATCACCCTGGACGGCGAGCCCACGTCCCCAGCAGGATCGCGGCGCGCCCGGGTAGCGCTGCTGGTCGCGGGCGTGGCGGTGGTGCTCGCCGCTACCGCCGAGGTTGGCGTGGCGCTCGGCGTGGCCGGCCAGCGGCCGCGTGCTGTATCGCAGTGCCCGTCGCGGCTGTGCGCCCAACGACGCCGTCATGGGACAAGCCGTCTAAATTCGCTTTCTATGCTCTTGTCGGACAGAAGGGCCTATGGGCATGCGCCAGGAATCGCGACCAGAGATGCTGGGTGACGTCGCTGGCGGGTACGCGGCGAGCATCGTGCGGGCGGTCCAGCAGGAGTACCCGAACGACCTGCGCCACCCGATGACGAGCCCGCGCGACCGCCCACTACCCCGCGAGATCCACCCGGCGTTCTACGGCTGCTACGACTGGCATTCCTGTGTCGAGATGTACTGGGCCCTGGTGCGGCTGCTGCGCCTGGCACCGGATGCGCTACCGGCCGCGACGTGCGCACGGTGTTGCACGACCATCTGACCGCCGACGCGCTGGCCACCGAGGCCGCCTACTTCGTCGGTCACCCGAGCTTCGAGCGCCCCTACGGCTGGGGATGGGCGCTGATGCTCGCCCACGAACTGTCCACCTGGGATGACCCGGATGCTCGGCGCTGGGCGGCGAACATCCGCCCGCTGGCCGACACCATCACCGAGCTGTTCTTGGCGTGGCTGGCGCGGGCCACCTACCCAGCCGTGACGGCGCGCACGCCAACAGCGCGTTCAGCCTGGCCCGCGCGCTTCCCCTCGCCAGGGCGCGAACGCACGACGGCGACCCTTCGCTGCTTGCGGCGATCAGCCAGGCGGCCCGCCGGTGGTACGGCGACGACACCAACTATCCGGCGGGCTGGGAGCCCAACGGTGGCGACTTCCTGTCACCGGCGCTCACCGAGGCCGAGCTGATGAGCGAGGTGCTCCAACCGGCGGCGTTCGCCGACTGGTTGGACCGCTTCCTGCCGGGGCTCGCCAACGGTCACCCGTCCTCCTTATTCGAACCGGCGATCGTGTCCGACCCGACCGACGGCCAGATCGCCCACCTGCACGGCCTGAACCTGTATCGCGCACACGCCTACCAGCAGCTGACCCGGACGCTACCTGACACCGATCCGCGCGGGCCGGTGCTGCGGGATGCGGCCCGCCGCCATGCCGAGGCCTCACTGCCCGCCGTCTGCGGCGGTGATTACATGGTCGAACACTGGTTGGCCTGCTACGCCGTCCTGCTGCGCACGTGAGCGTCACGCGGGCAGACCAGGCCTCCCACTGCCAAGCGTTGGCATCGACGGCTCCAAGCGAGAGACCCTTCTCGGTCGAGGCTTCCACCCCGCGACCAGGAACGGCTATCGCACACCAAGTCGTTAGGCCCGAAGCCTTAGCTCCTTGATTGTTGGGCCGAATCCCCATGTGGGAGTACGAGAGGCGGGTCCCACGGTCGCTACGGGACCGGCGCTGTGGCGTCTGGGGCTTGGTTGACTCGCTCGTGCTGAACAGGATGACGCAGCGGTCAGGAAGGGTCGTCCCGTAGGCGAGCGTAGAGCACGCCGTCGCGCCAGCGGCCACCGATGAAGGCCAGACCGCGCATCACCCCTTCGCGCTGGAACCCGATGCGTTCCAGCGCCCGCTGCTCCGCCAGGTTCTCGGTATCGGTGATCGCCTGGAGCCGGTTGGCCAGCGTGGTCGCGAACAGGTACTCGGTGAGCAGCCGTTGCGCCGCGGTGCCAAGGCCCCGGCTGCGGTGCTCGGGGAACAAGAGGGCGCCGATCTCTAGGCAGCCGCCGTCGGGTCCGCCGACCTTGATGGTGCGCCAGCTCACGATCCCGGCCAGGGTGCCGTCGGGCAGGCTGACGGCGAGGTGGGCGGAGTCGCGGCCCAGCCAGCCGTCCTCCTCCCAGCGGCGTCGTCGGGCTTGGGGGTCGCGGAAGCCGGTCCACTCGAAGGGCTCGCTGGCCGAGGGGTCGGTATCGAGCCGGCGCAGTACGTCCAGGTCGGCCTGCTCGATCGGGCGCAGCCGGACGGGTTCCTCGGGCATGGGGGCCATCCTTCCGA
>Ga0307415_100001065_pt1 | contig 12752 bp, 11 predicted proteins | sample DK1Cmetagenome_FD_204524 | JGI IMG/M metagenome (GOLD analysis project Ga0307415, IMG submission 204524) | Maize rhizosphere microbial communities from greenhouse at UC Davis, California, United States - DK15-C-2 | ecosystem: Host-associated > Plants > Roots > Rhizosphere > Soil | place: USA...
TCGAACAGTGTTTCGCCCACTTCATCTTCCAATCGGCGCACCGCCTGGCTGACCGCCGGCTGTGTCCGCTCCAGGATCTCCGCGGCCCGCGAAAAACTCTTCTCGCGCGCGACGGTGACCAAAACTTCGAGCTGGTTAATGTCCATTTTCCCTCAACTTCAATCGCTTATGGCCGAATAACAAATGTGAATGCCGTTAATGCACATATTACAATGTATTATGAAAAACGCATATGTATAATGTTGGCTTTCCCTGAACCAGCCCGCTGTCTCTCGTCTCGAACCTTCATTCACTCCCGGGCGCGGAAGCACGGCCCGCGAAGGCTTTCGGTTTGCATTTTTCCAAGTCGCAAGTTACGATAAAACCCAGTAAAATTAGGGTTTTGTTAGCCCCGTCGGGTGTTTATTTCAGAGGAAAAGTACTGATTTTCGCAGCCGGCCTCGGAATATGGGTTTTTCTACAATCGCAATTCACGCGGGCAACGAGCCCGACATTGCCACCGGTGCGGTCAGTGTCCCCATCTACCAAACGTCCACCTACGCCCAGGAAGGCCTGGGGAAACACAAAGGCTTTGAATACGCGCGCACCCAGAACCCGACGCGGCTCGCCCTTGAGAAGAACATCGCAGCACTTGAGAACGCCCGGTTCGGCTACGCTTTCGCCTCGGGGATGTCCGCCATCGATGCGGTGATGAAGCTGGTAAAGGCCGGCGACCACGTAATCCTCGGCGACAACACGTACGGGGGAACGTTCCGCTTGTTCAGCCGCATTCTCGCGAATTACGGCGTCGAGTTCGATCTTGCCGATTCTTCCGACATATCTCAGCTCGAAAGCGTGTTCCGCCCGAACACGAAGATGGTATTCGTCGAAACTCCGACGAACCCGGTAATGACCGTCACTGATCTTCGGGCCGTGTCCGAACTGGCACACGCGCACGGGGCCAAGGTGGTCTGCGACAACACCTTCATGTCGCCATATTTTCAGCGGCCGATGGATTTCGGAGTGGATGTCGTGGTCCACTCCACGACAAAATATTTGAACGGCCATTCGGACAGTATAGGCGGCTTCGTCGCTCTCAATGACGAGAGCGATGCCGAGTGGGTGCAGTTCGTGCAGAACGGCATCGGGGCTATACTGTCGCCGTTCGATTCGTTTCTGGTCCTGCGCGGTACCAAGACGCTCGCCGTTCGTATGGAGGCCCATGATCGGAACGGCCGTGTCGTCGCTAATTTTTTGACCGAGCACCCCTCGGTGCAGAAGGTATACTATCCCGGTCTCGTCTCTCATCCTCAGCATGAGCTGGCGAAACGGCAGCAGACCGGTTTCGGGGGAATGGTATCTTTCGAGACGGGGTCGCTTGAGAACGCAAAAAAGGTTTTAGAGAACGTCAAGCTTTGTATCCTAGGGGAAAGTCTGGGCGGCGTTGAGTCGCTGATTTCGCATCCGGCCACGATGACGCATGCCTCTGTGCCGCCTGAAACGCGGGAGCGTTTGGGCATCACGGATGGGCTGGTCAGGGTTTCCGTCGGGATCGAGGACGTAGAAGATATAATAGAAGATCTGGATCAAGCGTTAAGCTAGTCTCGGGTTTCGCTTTTTTGGGGATCGGAGTCGAATTTACGCTTTTGACTCGGGGCTCAGGACTTGCGACTCTTGACTTGTTCATTATGTTGACTGTCGAGATACATGCAACTTCGCACATCGGCCGCGTTCGCCGGGGTAACGAAGACAATTACCTTATTTTGAATGTTTCCCGGTCAAAAGCGTGGACCGGTGCGCAGGCCGACGGCGAATTCGTCATCGAGACCCAGCGGTTCGACGTCGACGAGAACGGCGTGGTGCTTGCCGTTTCCGACGGCATGGGCGGGGCACTCGCCGGCGAGGTCGCGAGCAAAATGGCCGTGGAATCCGTCTGCGAAAAGATCCTGAACGAGGATATTGACGAAACGCTGACGCCCGAGGGCCAGGAACATCACCTCATCTCGAAACTCTACAACGCCACCATTTACGCGAATTATCTGATCCACCAGCAGGGCCGCAGCGATGCTCAGTACCAGGGCATGGGTGCGACATTTACCGGTCTCGGCATAACACCGGATGCGGTCGACCTGATCCAGGTGGGCGACAGCCGTGCCTACCTCGTCCGCAAGGGAAAGATCTATCAGGTGACCAAGGACCAGTCACTCGTCCAGCAGCTTATCGACGCGCAGCAGATCTCGCCGGAAGAGGCGGAGACCCATACGCTCAAGAACGTGATACTGCAGGCTCTCGGAGCTCAAAACGAGATCTATCCTGTGTCGGCAAGGCTGGCCCCTAAAAAGGACGATGTGATCCTGCTGTGCAGCGACGGCCTTTCCAATAAGGTCACCGCCGCGAGCATGCAGCGGATCGTCACCGCAAATCTTGAGGACCTGGCGAACGCCTGCGCGGAGTTGGTGACCGAGGCGAATGAGAACGGCGGTGAAGACAATATCACCGTCGTGCTGGCGAGGATCATCGGCGACGATCTTCCCGAGCCGGAGGGCGAAGAGGTCCAGCTTGAACTGATCGACCTCGGGAACATCCACGACACCGCCGACCAGACCACCGCCGAAATACTTTAGAACCTCAGCGACTTAACCCCGCCACTCCGGCAATTCATTGGTCACACGCCGAACGTAGATGGATGAGCCCTTGATGCTCACGACCTCGACCTTTTCACCTTCTTCAAGTGTGGTTTCGCCGTCGATCGGATATGCCGTCCAGGTTGAGCCGTAAACCTTCACGGCACCTTCGTGCAGAGCGCCTTTGCTGGCCCCGGTCACGGTCCCGATCTGCCCAGGCAGAGCATCCATCCCCATCTTGACCGCATTTTCGTCGCCGTGCTCCAGGTATTTGGCGAAGATCGTCCGCGACATCGCCGTCAAAGCAACGGAAACAAGGGCAAAGACCGCGAATTGGAAGATGAACGGCGCCCCGAGCATCGCGGCAAGCGCCGCCGCCAAGGCGCCGATCCCGAACCAAAGCAAAAAGAAACTAAGCGTGAACACCTCGGCGATGATCAACGCCACCCCAACTACCAGCCAGACTATCCAAACCAATTGATCCATGCGCCGTTCACCAGGGCTTTCCCGAGCCCATAATAACATACACCGATCGCAGTTCGACCCGCCGGCCCGGCCCGCCGACAGTCGGACGATCCGTTTTAAAGAGCCTCTACTCTATGCTAACCTACAAAACATGCTGGGGTGGCGGAATTGGTAGACGCCCAGGACTTAAAATCCTGTGCCCTTAGGGGCGTACGGGTTCGATTCCCGTCCCCAGTACCATTTACATCCAACAGTTTAACTCACCTAACTGCCTTCAGCTTTCTCGCTTATGGTTGTATAGGTGTGCCAATCGTTCCTGGAGGAAAACAAGCGTCAGCGACCGGGGCAATGGAGCGACGGCAATTACGATTTTCGCTAAGCCACAGCTCGTTCCGTGCACCTCGATCTCGAGTACGCGCGGGGAACGTCCAACCAGACGAAAAATCCGCCGCTCGAGCTGAATCACCGTAAGAATTCCAACTAACGTCTTGTGCAATGACCGGTCGTCAGGTGGCTTCAGCGTGCCGGGCGCGAGCCGCTTGTTAAAAAAGCTCGACTCGCGGGGTGGAATGCCGTTACAATATAGGCCGCTTTTATTCGTAGTTTTTGACCTGTCCGGTTCACCGTTGTAAATCGACTACAATTCTAAAGATGGGTCGGGCCGTGACAGGCGTCAGACGCAAAGTCCGAAGTGTGATGCGAGCACCAGACATAAACCTCGACGATTTCATGAGAATTGCTTCCGCGCAGAAACCGGCAGGACCGCCGCCTATGAGACGGCTGCGCTTCACGGGCGCCGTCGTGACGCTAAAGCCCCTGGCAGCCCCGGAAGATCGCGATACGGCCGCCCGCGACTGGTTCGTCCGCCTCGCACCCTCGCGGGCCGCGTACCGGCTTTCGTGGTTCCATCGCTCGCTGGCCGCCGGCGGAGCATTTGCCATGATCGCATTACTCGTCGGAAGCGGTATCTTCTTAGGGATAAATCGCCCTGCCGGCGACCCGAGCGCTATGAGTGTGAATGAAGAGCCCGAGGCGTTTCCGTTCCCGCCCGAAGGCCACGATACCGTCAATGTATTGACTGAGACCAGTCCCCGGCCCACGTCATACGTGCGTCGTGCCATCCGGCCGGTGACAAAACGACGGCGAGCGAGGCCACATGCCGCGGCGGCCGCGTACGTTCGGCCGCGACAGTCACAGCGCCCGAAATTCGTGGTGACGGAGTTTGTCCCGACAAAGCTCATCATTTACCCGGAGAACGGCAAAATAGTAACGCGCATCGAACCGCAGCTAACCGCCCACCACAAAAAGAGTCGACGGATCCTAACCAGCCAAGTTCCCCGGCAGGATCCGTTCGTTTGAATGCTCCGCTTCATAACCTTCGTAAAGCCAAAAATTATCTACGAAGTCGGAGAGCAGTGCGGAAGGTTTACACGTGCTGAAGCGCATTTTGATTATGCTAGGTTAATCGGCATGTTTGGTGCAAGATCAACCCGGCGCCGCTGCCCGAAATAGCCTTTCTGGAACTACGCAGCGAAGGGGACGTCAACTACGCTGACGTCTACCAGCCTTAGGTCATTCGCGCGTTCGAGGGATTTTGGAGCGGTTTCGGGGCGGCCGCCCTCAATCGAAAAAGGCATGAGCATCAAGTTGCTCACGCCCCATGTTTCCGGAAACGAGTTCGCTAACTAACGTAAATTAAGGATGTTATTCAGGACCGTGCCGAGGATGCTCCATTTACCGCCGGTATTGGACCCGTACGTTGGCTGGTCGGTGTAGCCGTCGCGGTAGCCGCGTTCGAACCCTTCACGGAAGTAGTGCTGGTATTGGTCACGGTCCACATAGCTCTGGTACCCGTACGTGCCGCTGCGGAATAAGGATTCGTCCCGATAATCGCTGCGGCGGCTGTCGCGACGGTCGCTGCGGCCCGCGAGGACGCCTTGTTGGTAGCCGGAGCCGATCGCCCGCCGGATCAGATCGACACCCCGTTGATCGGTCTCGTAAAAGCTCTGGCCCCGCTGAAGTCGATAGGCTTTCTTCTCGGCTTTCTGGATGGCTTTTTGTTCCTTTCGGACGCGGTTCTTTTCGTGGGCCCAACGGCTGTTCCCCTGAGCGTTAGATTCGTAAGCTGTTCCGAAGAGCAGGGCAATGGCGAAAAACGCCAGCATGCTGATTCTTTTGGTACTGAGAATTCGCATCGTATCCTCCAAGGTCGTGTGTGAAAAATTTATATTCCTGCGATCGGGATCCCGATCCTGACCGCGTTAATAGCGGCAACATCCGTACCAGGGAGGGAATACTATTGTGCCGATTGGGGTTACTGGCAACCGGCTAGGGGTGTTATACAATTTACAACACCAAATCGTGGACGAGGGGACGATTTTCGGCTATGCAACCGGGCGGCGGTGCCGCAAAGTGTCATTCAATTTGACCGATTCAAGACGATTGCCACTGTGGAAAATGCAAATAATGCCACGTGCTTGATCGCGGGCATATTTAATTGGTAAAGGGTTAGCCTTGGCACGGACAGTTTGGGTGGCGGCCCGTAGTTACTATACTCCACACAGAACAATTCCTTAGCACCCGTTCACGGCCGAGAAGTGCATCCGGGTAGATTCGGTGTTTTTTGATTAAGGCTCCTACGCTTCGTCGAGGAATAGGTCGTTAATTCCTCCGAGGTCTGAATGGACTTACTCTTTGCAAATCTCAGCTTCCGGTTTCGCCAGGCATAGTGCCTTAATTAGAAAGCCGATTTGCTTATTTTGCAATTTGATCTGTTCTCTAAGCTGTTCGATTTCGACTTGTTGTTCGTTCACGGCGTTGACCAGTGCTGTTGTTATCTGAGCGTATTTGACGCCTTCGATCGAGCCGTCCTGGTTGGTGGTTGTCAACAGTGGCTCCACTGAGTTGACTTCCTCGGCGGCGAAGCCGACATCCTTAATACCGCCCTCCTTCCAGCTGAAAGTGATCGGACGCAAATTCCTGATCACTTCCAGCCCGCGATTGTAGGAACGCATGTCACTTTTATAACGCTGTGATGATGAACAGCTCGAGATCTGGTTCGAGGCGTTGCGGCATAGTTCCGTGCTTCCGGCGTTTCCCAAATTTGCGACGACGAGGAGGCCGGGTATGCGAACCTGGTCCGCACTTCGGCCGATCACTACGGTGTTGCTGGTCGACACTATGGCGTTTGCGCCGATGGCGGTTGCGAATGTCAGGTCGCCGGATCCGACGTCGGCGTTATAGCCGATCAGGGTGTTATTGCTTCCCGTTACGTTCTCATTGCCGGCCGATGCCCCAAAAAACGAATTCCTGGCTCCGGTGGTCGTGTTGATCGCGGTGCCGCCGCCGAAGAATGAGTTCGCGCCGGCGGTATCGCCTGTAACGAGCTGGCCCGCGCTGTTGCCGAAAAACGAATTGAAATCCGCTTCGGTATTGGATCGCCCTGCATTGTTGCCGAAGAACGAGTTTGCAATCCCTGTCGTATTCAGCTGGCCCGCCCGTTGTCCGAAGAACGAATTCTGCTGGCCGGTCGTGTTGGACTGTCCCGCGCTGAAACCCGCAAACAGATTAAATGGCCCCGGAGCACTCAAAATTCGAAGCGTGCCGATGTTATATTGGGTCGCCGCACTGACGGTATCAGCACTGTACGCTCCTGAGATCTCCAGCGTACCCGGGATCTTAACGGTGTCCTGACCCGCGCTTCGGCCAAGGACGATCGTGTTGCTGGTTGAGACCACCGAATTTGCGCCTATTGCGGTCGCAAATGAAAGATCACCAGCGCTTACCTCGGCATTTGTCCCTAAGAGGGTATTCGCAAAACCGGTTACGTTTCCGTCACCCGACGACGCGCCAAAGAACGCGTTGCTGGTTCCGGTTGTGGTCTCGGCCCCGGCGCCACGCCCAAAGAACGAGTTGGTGTTGCCCGTTAGATTTTTCCGCCCGGACATTTGCCCGAAGAAGGAGTTGCCGCTGCCGGCCGAATTGTCCGTCCCCGAGAGCGCTCCGAAGAAAGAATTTGTTCCTCCCGAAGTGTTGTTGCCGCCCGCGATCGAACCGAAAAACGCATTGAGTGCGCCGGTCGTATTCGACAACCCCGCTCCCGAGCCCGCGAAAGCGTTGTTCGAACCAGTCGTATTTGAAAGACCGGCAAGCTGTCCAGCGAATAGATTTTGCGTGCCTGGGGCGCGGATGACAGGAATCCCACCGAGGTTGAACTGCGTTTCGGCGTTGATAACCGCTGCGTTGATCAGTGTGCCGACCTTCAGACTGCCGCCAAGCGTCCCGTTGCCTGAGATGTTGAAACTCGCACCCGTTTGCGGCGAGGCGGAATTCTGAATGTAATCGCCGCTGCCGGGGAGGGGGTTTCGGTCGTCGTTCAACCTCGGGTCATTGGTCTGAACGAAATTGCTCACATCAACTCCGCCTAAATTCGTAGCATCGAGAGCGCGTATGGCGTATGGAACTGAGAGAATTTGTTCGCGGGAAAGGACGTTGAACGGCGCGGCGTCGCCTACGCGGCGAATGCTGACCTCCAAAAACCTGTCTGCACCCGGAAATGCTGCGGAGCCGAAATCGAGCTCGACCGAATATGCGCGATTTTTAACGTTCACACTTGAGGCTTGGTATACGGACCCGATCTGGTTTCCGTCGGAAACGGCGTCGAACAAGCGCACTTCCATTTCGAAGATGCCTGTTGCAGGTGTCACAGTGTTCGGCAGGTCGCCTTTGTGCACGAACCTAGTAGTCTGCGCGTTGAGTACATTGACGCCAGCGATCATGACGGTCAGTGTAATAAAGACTTTCTTCCACATATCTCCTCCTCTTGTATCTGTACGTTGTCGGACCTTCCCGGTCGTGGGCCGCCGCACCGAGCGCCGGTGAGCTGAATGTGACCGCCCGCTAGGCACTTTAAAAATGCGGTACCCGGTATCTGGACTTTACCTATCTCGCTGTCGTGGGGAGCGACGGCAGAGACGACTGACGCGCGGCCACATCTGAACTCGGCGGCGGGACGGTAGCAGCAGGCTGCATGGGAACAGCACTCGGCGTATACATGAATGCCGATGGGTTGACCTGCTTGACGAATTTATTAAGTACCGCCAGTGTGTAGGCGGTCTTGGTAAAAGAACCGGTCAGATTCTTGTTCCGGACCCGGTCAACACGATTGTCGGCGGCAAGTGTTCCGGGGTAGCGTGTGTTTACGTCCAGTTGAAATTTCAGGATCCAGTTGAGAGTTACGGGCCCGCAGATGCCGTCTACGGTCATCTGGCCTTTGGGACGTGTGTACACCGGACTGGAGGCCAAGGCCCGGTCGTAAAAGGCCACTAAAAGATACTGAACAAGTTTCACGTCGTCGCTGACGTTGGGACATTGCTTCCCGACGGCACGCACTACGTTATAGAACGTCGGTAAAGTTGGATCGTTTGAATTATCTATGAAGCCCATTTTTATTTCTCCTTTTTGAAAGCAGCCCGTGCAAGCAAGAAAGAACCGTTTTCGTTTCGGGGTGACGCCAAAGCACGACCATGTCGGCTGGCACCCTCATCTACTTATTGCTGATGGTGGATCCGGCTGTGGATCGAAGCCCTTCTCCGCTGCCGGAAGAGTGAACATCGTTCGCGCGAATTCGCGAAGAGCAAGCGTCGAGTTGAATTTCAGCCTTCCGGGCGGCAGCGGCTCACCCTCGACGGGCGTCGCAAATACGGAAACGTTTGCATAAACCCCATTGCGTACCTGAGGGCAAACACTTCCGTCACATGCTAACGCTGCCGGAAGGTCGAACGATGCCGCGTCGCCGGGATCCAACTCGACCTGGCGAGTCACGCGTCGTGTTGCCCGTGGCCGAACTGACCCGTCGCCGGCAGCCTCGTAGAAATCTACGATCACCAACACGCGGATGCACGGGACTATTTCCGCATCCGAATAACGCGGATTCTGGACAGCCAGGCGGAGCGATTGCACGCCTCCAAGAAATTGCTGCCCGTAGATCGTGTAATAGGTTCCGTCGCTACGCGTCTGGGCCGACAGGGCGGCGGCGAACGCGAGGATCATCAAACTGATCACTAGATATTTCTTCATTTCTTTCCCCCCTACGGCTCAATTCGAACGACCTGTCCGGTGCCGCTGAAAATACTGTTGTTCGTGACGTAAAGTGCTCCGTCGGGGCCTACGGCCACGCCGCCGGGCGCCGTAAGCGTGCCCGGCGCTATCTCGGTTCGCGTCCCATTAGAAGCGATACGGATCAAGGCCCCTGTCCAATCGCCCAGGATGAATCCCGCAAAGAGGCCGTTCCTGGCAAGTTCGAGAACGTACATCGAGCCGTCCGGTCCAAAAGCGACGTCTATGACCGACGTGAACCCGCCCGCGAATACTTCAGCCGTACCGCCGTCTGCGGGGACGCGGTAAACATTCGCGTCATCGACTGGAAACGGGAATCCCGTAAGCTGCCCGACGTAATAATTCCCATCGGGACCGATCGCCACCGAGGTCGGAACCGCATCCATTTCCACCAACGTGCCGGGCGGCGGGAGATCGGGAATGAATTCGAATCCCGACGGCATTGCCCCGGGACGGTTGGGAAATGTTGCAAGAGTTCGGATCGAGCCTTTCGCCGCGACCTCGTTCAACGAATTTCCTCCTGCATCGGCGTAAACCGTTTTCCCGGCGATAGCCAGAATGCCGTACGGGTTTGAATCGGCCTCATCTCCCGTCGGATTTACTGAGGCTTCATAGCCGCCAAGGTCCTGATAAAGCCTGAAATTACCCCTTGGATCGAGCCGGGCCATACGAGCGAAGTTCGTCCCAGCAGGGCCAAAGAGAAGCGTTCTGTCGGCAGGATCGCCGGCAAAGCCGATCGTGAGGAAAATGTTCCCAAGCCCTTGAAACGAAATGTCGTGAATTCCGGTCGCGAAACTTCCGTCCGGGGTCGCGAGTGACGGTAATCCGGACGAGATACGGCTTGCGGTCCATGTTTGCGGGTCGATGCGAGTGACTGACCCGCTCTCTCCATAGCATCGCTCACCTTCAGGTCCCGCGCCGCAGGGGCCAGCCCCGCCGGTGCCCGCTTCGGCAACGTATAACGCGCCATCGGGGCCAAAGTTGAGCCCGCGGGGATTGTTGAGGCCGGATGCGACGACGGTCACGGCTGGAGGAACGACCGTTTCCGCCTTTGCGGCCTCGGAGTGCCCGCCGAAGTTTATTGTTGACGCAATGATCGCCATTCCCGCGAATGCAGCGGCGAACGCTCGGATCAATAAATTAATGACTGGATATCTTTTCATTTTCATTCTCCTTTTGGTCTTTCCATTTCCATTCCCATTGCAGCGAGCGATCCGCTGCACAACATCAGCTTGCCCCTGGCGGTTTCGATCGAGTGTAGATCTCCGGCTTCGGCGAGCCGGAAGACGGCCGTTTCTGAAAGGGAGAGGGCCGCTGCGGCCTCAGCAACTGTCAGGTGCGGAACCGGGGCTCCACAGATAACGCATTGCATCCAAGGCTGCTGCTGGCGTAAACGGATGATCGTCAGACTGTGTGTTTCCGTCGTTATCACTCTTTGCCGTCGTGCGAACATTCATTGCTCCTCGTATGACCTGTAAACTCCCTCGATTTTTTTCGGCCTGAAATATTTTTCTTTCCCTATTGGCCGATGTCCGTTAAACTTCCAGTCGAAACTTCAGGCATTGTTTTCAAACGGTCCGCGATATTGGCGATATTCGCCCGGGCGGGTCCAAAAAGTCTTAAAATCGGCGCCAAAAGGTTCCAAAAGATTCCAAAATCGCGAATGAACGACCAGCTCGAAAAATCTATCTCCTTTGGCAAGTTCGAGTTAGACCCCGATAGGCGGAGGCTTCTTAAAGGCGGCGAACCGGTCGCTCTTCATGCAAAAACTTTCGATCTGTTAGTTTTCCTCACCGAAAATAAGGGGCGGGTCGTGTCGAAGGATGAGATCCTTGATGCCGTTTGGGCGGGGCAGTTCGTGGAAGAAGCGAATTTATCGGTGCAGATCTCTGCCCTTCGAAAGGCTCTGGGCGATTCGACGCAAGCACCGCGTTTTCTGGTTACGGTACCTGGAAAGGGCTACAAGTTCATAGCGGACGTACATGCGGGCGGCGACGAGATCGTCGTCGAAACCCACAAGATAGAACGAGTAGTGCTCGAGACCGATTTCGTGGCATCGAAAAATGACGTCCCGGTTTTCGCTCCGAACCGGCGGCGGAATTTGGTGCTGGGTCTTTCGGCGATCGCGCTGATGGGCGTTGGTGTTTTTCTATTTAGGGCGCTAACCGTGTCGTCGGGCGGACCGATCACCTCCATCGCCGTATTGCCGTTCAAGCCATTGGTCGAGAATGAAAGAAACGAGTCGCTGGAACTGGGGATGGCGGACTCGCTGATCGCCAAGCTCAGCGGATTTGAGGAGTTGAGTGTACGTCCGATCAGCGCCGTGAGGAAGTATTCGAATGCTGATCAGGACGCGGTCGCAGCCGGCCGGGAGCAGCAGGTGGATGCCGTCCTGGACGGGAGCATTCAGCAGTCCGGACCGAAGATCCGAATGACACTCAGGCTTGTCAGGGTCAAAGACGGCAGCCTATTATGGACGAACCAGTTCGATGAAAGCGTTACTGACATTTTTCGGCTGCAGGATTCTATATCGGAACGCGTAGCGGACGCTTTGGAGATAAGGTTGACCAATCTCCAGAAGGACAGGATCGCAAAGCGATTTACCGAGGACACGGAAGCCTATCAGCTATACCTGCTAGGACGCTTTCATTTCGCCAAACGAAGGCGCGATGCGGTTCTCAAGTCGGTCGAGTACTTCGATCAGGCACTGCAGAAAGACCCGAACTACGCACTGGCGTACACGGCCAAGGGTGCGGCTTTTAGCGTTCTAGGCTGGTACGAGTTTATCCCGCCGCATGAGGCGTACCCGAAAGCCACGGCGGCGATCGAGAAAGCACTGGAACTGGATAACACTATCGCCGAGGCATACGGCGTCAGGGGCAATATCAAGCGCAACTACGATTGGGATCTGCCCGGATCAGAGTCCGATTACCTCCGCGCACTTGAACTCGAGCCGAACAATGCCACTATCCATCATTGGTACGGGCTCGCCCTGTCGCTCGATGGTCGATTCGATGAAGGTCTCGCCGAGTTAAAGAGAGCCCAGCATCTCGATCCGCTTTCGATCGTGATAAACAATGCTGTCGGAGGTACCCTTTCTTTCGCGCGTCGATTCGATGAAGCGATCGCTCAGTATCGACATGTGCTCGAGCTGGAGCCCGACTACCCGTTCGCGTATATCGAACGTGGTACCTGCTATTTTCTGCTGGGCCGGCCCGATGAGGCCAAGGATGAATGGCTAAAGGGAATAAGTCTTTTAGGTGATAACCAGCAGGAGGTCGGGGCCTTACGCGCCGCCTACGATTCGGGTGGACCAATTGCTTTTTTTCGCGGCCTCGCCGAACAGACGAAACAGCGCGGCGCGTATGTTTCTTCTTACAACGTTGCCGTTTTTTACGCGGGTGCGGGAGATAAAGAGCAGGCACTCGACTGGCTCGAAAAAGCATATGCCGAGCGTTCGCCCGGAATGGTGGCCATCAACGTCGAGCTCTTTTTCGACAATCTCCGCTCCGAACCCCGTTTTCTGGAATTAAAGGGGAAGATCGGGATCTGAAAATGCAACGAAAT
>Ga0307415_100001066_pt1 | contig 12742 bp, 9 predicted proteins | sample DK1Cmetagenome_FD_204524 | JGI IMG/M metagenome (GOLD analysis project Ga0307415, IMG submission 204524) | Maize rhizosphere microbial communities from greenhouse at UC Davis, California, United States - DK15-C-2 | ecosystem: Host-associated > Plants > Roots > Rhizosphere > Soil | place: USA...
TCAGAACTGCGGCTCTCGGCTTTGGGCTCTCGGCTCTCGGCTACGGCGGCGGGAGGAACCCCTCGGCGTCAGGTGGACGTGCTTCACGCCGAGGGGTTCCGAATGAACACCCGCGCCGAGAGCCGAGCGCCGAGGGCCGAGAGCTGAAGTTCAACGCGCGTTCCACACCCAGAGAACGCCGGCGGCGAGTGTCGCGTAGGCGAGGGCGAGAGCCAGCGCGACGCGGGGTCTCGTCTGCTGCACGCGCCGGAACCAGAAGTACGCGGCCGGCACGAGTGCCACGAACGCGGCAACCGCTGGGGCGTACGGCCGCCGCGAGAGCCGGCCCGCCAGCCAGGGCGCGAGGACCAGCGCCGCGAGCAGGAGGGCCCCCGCGCCGACGAGCAGCCGGCCCGCGATCGCCGGCCGCTCGCGCGCGGCGCGGGCCCTGCGCCGCCGCGAGTTGCTCATGCGCGGGCCCCCAGGAGCTCGCGGTAAAAGTCGAGCGTCAGCTCGGCGATCTGCCGCCAGCTGAAGTGTGCGAGCACGCGGGCGCGCGCCGCCCGCCCCATCGCCGCCCGCCGATCCGGGGCGCCGATCAACTCGTTGACGGCGGCGGCGAGGGCGCGCGAGAACTCGTCGGCGTTGCGCGGCTCGGCCGAGCCCCCGCTCTCGGCCTCGAACGGGACGAGGAGACCAGTCTCGCCGGGCACCACGATCTCGGGGATGCCGCCCACGGCGGAGGCGACGACCGGCGTCTCGCAGGCCATCGCCTCCAGATTGATGATGCCGAACGGCTCGTACACCGAGGGGCAGACGAAGACGGCGGCGTGCGTGTAGAGGGAGATGACGTCCTCCTTCGGCAGCATCTCCGGGAGCCAGATGATCTCGACGCGCGCCACGCGCTTCGCCTCCCGGACGAGCGCCGTCATCTCCGCACCGATCTCCGGCGTGTCGGGCGCGCCGGCGCAGAGCACGACCTGCACGCCGGGTTCCAGATACGGGATCGCGCGGACGAGGTGGAGGATGCCCTTCTGTCGGGTGATCCGCCCGACGAACAGAACGATCGGGATCTCCGGGTCGACGCTGAGGCCGCGGAGCGTCGTCGGGGCGGGGCGGGGGCGGTACTCCTCGGGGTCGATGCCGTTGTGGATGACGCGGACGCGCTCCGCGGGGACCCCGTAGAGCGTCTGGACGTCGTCCTTCATCGCCTTCGAGACGGCGATGACGCCGTCGGCGTTCTGGTACGCGGTCCGCTCGATCCAGGCCGTGGCGTGGTAGGCCGTGCCGAGCTGCTCGACCTTCCACGGCCGGTGCGGCTCGAGGGAGTGCGTCGTCAGCACTAGGCGCGCGTTCGTGAGCGGCCGGGCGAGGCAGCCGGCGAGGTGGGAGTACCACGTGTGGCAGTGCACGATGTCGGGCGCCTCCACCGCGCCCACCATCGCCAGGTCGCGCAGGAGGGCGTCGAGCAGCCGCGCGTGCCGCGGGTCCTGAGCGGGGAAGCGCAGGGCCGGGGCGACGCCGTGGACGCGCAGGTTGCCGTGCGCCTCGTGCTGGTCGCCGAAGCAGAGGACGTCCACGCGGTGGTCGCCGCCGTCGGCGCGGGCCAGCTCGCGCGAGAGGTACTCGACGTGGACGCCCGCGCCGCCGTACACGTTAGGCGGGTACTCGTTCGTGAAGAGCGCGATGCGCATGGCGCGGCGATTCGGTGGAGGGCGAATGACGGACTTCGCTGACGCTGCACTCTCTAACGCGGCTCTCGGCTCTCGGCCCTCGGTGCTCGGCCCGTGGGGCACGAACTCCTGAGGCCGAGCCGTTCCTGACACCGCGTTAGCCGAGCGCCGAGGGCCGAGAGCCGAGAGCCGCTTAAATGACCGTCCCGTCCGGGATCTCGGCGTTCTTGACGATGACGATGATGCCGTCGCGAATGTAGAAGCCGGGCCCTTCTCCTTCCTGTACCCCTTCCTTGTTGGTGATCACGCACCCGTTGCCGATGGAGGCGTTCTTGTCGACGATGGCGCCCTCGATCCGTGTCCCCGCACCGACTCCTGGGTAGGCGGGGCCCTCGATGCGGCCGCCCGTGTCGGGCTCCGTCCAGCGGTAGTAGTCCGCTCCCATGAACACCGTGCGGTGGATGTGCGTCTCCCGGTCGATGAACGAGCGGATGCCGATGACGGAGCTCGAGATGTCGCTGTCGACGATCACGCTCGCCTCGCCGATGATGCTGTTCTCGACGCGCGAGCGGGTGATCTTCGCCGGCGCCAGGAGCCGCGCGTTCGTGTACAGCGGCATGTTCTCGTCGTACAGATTGAACGCCGGGTGCGGATCGGCCAGCATGATGTTGGTCTCGAAGAACGAGCGCACCGTCCCGATGTCGTTCCAGTAGCCCGGGAATGGGTAGGCGAACACCCGCCGATCGTGGATGGCGCGCGGGATGATCTCCTTCCCGAAATCGTGCTCGTGCGGGTTCTGATCGAGCACGTCGTAGAGCACCTGCGCCTCGAAGATGTAGATGCCCATCGAGGCGAGATAGATCCGCCCCGCCGCCTCCAGGTCGGGCGCGACCGGGCTCTCCTTCCCCGCCAGCTCGTGCCGGCGGGGCTTCTCGTAGAACTCGGTGATGCGCTGCTCGCCGTCGGTCTTGAGGATGCCGAACCCGGGGGCCTCGTCGGCCTGGACCGGCGTCGCGCCGATGGTGATGTCCGCGCCGAGTCGCTTGTGGTGGGCGAGCATGTCGCGGTAGTCCATCGTGTAGAGCTGGTCGCCCGAGAGGATGATGACCTGATCGTGCGAGAAGCTGCGGATGTGTGGGATCGACTGGCGGACGGCGTCGGCAGTGCCCTGGTACCACTTCTCCGACGCGGGCGTCTGCTCGGCCGCGAGCACCGTGACGAAGCCGCCGCGGAACCGGTCGAAGACGTACGACCGCGCGATGTGGTTGTTGAGGCTGGCCGAGTTGAACTGCGTGACCACGAAGATGCGATCGAGGCCGGAGTTGATGCAGTTGGAGACCGGCACGTCGACCAGTCGGTACTTGCCGGCCAGCGGGACGGCCGGCTTGGCCCGATGGCGCGTCAACGGGAACAGTCGCGTGCCGGCGCCCCCGCCAAGGATCACGGCGAGCACCCGGTTGACAGCGAGCATCCGGTTCATCGAAGGAGTGGCGAGGGTGGGTCGGAGCGAGCCGCCGGATCGACCGAGCCGCCGCCGGCGGGCTCGATCGCACCAGCCAAGAACGTACTCGGCCGAATGCATGGGGGCCAGACGCGCTCGCCCGGTCACCACCCGCGGGTCACGCCGCCCGGTGCACCCCGCGCGGCGCCCGTCGACCCGTCGTTAGGTCAGCCGACGCGCCCCGGCGTGCGAGCGGGCGCACCACCGTGGCACCCCCGGCGGTGCCTTCCCTTCGGCTCCGGTCGGCGCGGGCCTCAGCGCACCCCACCGGTGCGCCGGGCTCGGGTGCCACCCGCCGCCGAGGCGGGCGCCGGCTCGGGGAACACCGTGAGATGAAAGTGGGGCGGCCGCCGCTCCTCAGTGGCGTCCACCCGGCCGGCCCGCTCGAGCTCGAGGAGCGCCGTCCGGAGCCACCGCCGGCACCGGCCGTACGGCGACCGGAGATCGACCGCCATGCCCGTCGGGTGCACCGACTTTCGGTGGCCGTTGGCGAGGTGGCGCGACGTGAGACGGAGCGCGCCGGTGACCACCAGGCGCTCGCCGCAGCTGGCCCGGAACCGGGCGCCCAGGTCGGCGAGCACGGCCTGGGTCGCGGGCAGCACGTAGGGCAGAGCGACGCCGCGCACGTCGTAGCTCGAGCCGCGTACGAGCCGAACGTAGACGCCGGCGGCGGCCGCGCTGTCGACCGCGCGCTTCGTCGTCTGGAAGGCGAGTCCGCGGGCGATGGCTGCCTCGTACGCGCGGTCGACGCTCGCCGGCGATCCACGGAGCGAGACGCGGCCCGGGGCGCCGGGCGACTGGGCGAGAGCGAGCCCGCCGCCGAACGCGAGCATCGCGAGGGTGATCAGCGAGCGGAGCATCAGTGCGGTCGAGAGGCGCATCACGGGGACTTGCGAACGCTCGAGGAGGGGGCCCTGTGACCCTGTACCCCGGGCGGTCTGACGAATTAGTGATAAAGAGCGGCCGGCCCCACGCGGGCAGGCCTGACCCCTGCGTCCCGACGACGGCACCGGACCGGGATACGTCACACCCCTCCTGGTCCAGGCCGTCGCGCCGGCATCGCCCGCCTCCCCAGCCCCCGAGGCCATGTCCGTCATCACTGTCGAGCTTCTCGTCATTCTGGCGCTGCTCCTCATGAATGGCGTGTTCGCGATGTCCGAGATGGCGATCGTCGCGGCGCGCAAGACGCGACTGGAGCACCGCGCGGAGGAGGGGGACGCCGGGGCCCGGGCGGCCCTCGATCTGGCCGCGCACCCCAGCAACTTCCTCTCGACCGTGCAGGTCGGCATCACGCTGGTGGGCGTTCTGGCCGGCGCATTCGGCGGGGCGGGCATCTCCGAGGCGCTCGCGGCGCGCTTCGCCGACGTCCCGTGGCTCGCCCGGTACGCCGAGCCGCTGGCCTTCGGGGCGGTGGTCGCCGCCATCACCTACCTGTCGCTCGTCGTCGGCGAGCTCGTGCCGAAGCGGATCGCTCTCGGCAGCCCCGAGCGCGTCGCCGCGTTCGTCGCCAGGCCCATGCGGCTCGTCGCTCGAGTCGGCGCCCCGCTGGTCGCCCTTCTCACCGGCTCCACGAACGTCGTCTTTCGAGTGCTCGGAATGCGGGCGACGGCCGACGCCGGGGTGACGGAGCAGGACATCCGGGCGATGGTCGAGCAGGGCGCCGAGGCCGGCGTCGTGCAAACGGCCGAGCACGAGATCGTGGAGAACACGTTCCGGCTCGGCGACCGCCAGGTCGGGTCGATCATGACGCCACGGCCGGACATTGTCTGGGTGGACCTCGCGAGCCCGCCCGGCGAGCTTCGGGAGCGACTCGCCAGCCTCGGCCGCCCGCGCGTGCTCGTGTGCGAGGGGGACGTCGACAACGCACTCGGCGTCGTTCACGCGGAGGACTTGTTGTCGCGGTGCCTGGCGGGGGACGCGTTGGACCTGCGCGCCGCGCTCCACCAGCCCCTGTTCGTGCCCGAGACGATGCCGGTGTTCCAGCTCCTCGAGGAGTTCCGCCGGTCGCGCCAGCGAGTGGCGCTCGCCCTCGACGAGTACGGGGGCGTGCAGGGCGAGGTGAGCGTCGACGACATCGTGGAGGCGCTCGTCGGCGACTTGCCCGAGCGCGGCGAGGCGGACCGCCCGGAGATCGTCCGCGCGCCGGACGGAACGTGGGTCGTGGACGGGGCGGCGGCCGTCGAGGACCTCACGGCGACGCTCGACGTCGACTTGCCCGCTGAGGACCGGCGCGATTACCGCACGGTGGCGGGGCTCGTGCTGACGCGGCTCGGGCACGTGCCGGCGGTCGGCGACCAGGTCGACGTCGGCGACCTCCACCTGCAAGTAGCGGAGATGGACGGGCGCCGCATCGCCCAGGTCCGCGTCAGCACGGCACCCGAGTCCAACGCGGCGCCGTAGCGCCCGGGCGCCCGGGCGCGGCGCGCGAGGGCGCCGCGCCCGCAGGCGCGTCAGTCGGCGCGCAGGGCGACGCTCGGGTCCACGCGCGACGCCCGCCACGCGGGGATGCCGCTCGCGGCGATCGCGATGGCGAGCAGCGACCCGGCAACGCCCGCGAGGGTCGCGGGGTCGCGCGGGGAGACGTGGAACAGCAGCGGCGCGACGAAGCCGCCCACGCCGAGTGCCGCCAGGGCGCCGAGCGCGATCCCGAGCGCCGTCACGCGTACGCCCTCGCCGACGACGAGCCGCAGGATGTCGCCCGTCTGGGCGCCGAGGGCCACCCGCACGCCCAGCTCGTGGGCCCGCTGCGCGACGTTGAACGCAATCACGCCGTAGAGGCCCACCGCCGCGAGGAGGAACGCGACGCCGCCGAAGACGGCGAACATCGTCGCCCCGAGGCGCCAAGGGCGCAGCTCCGGCTCGACCACGTCCTCCAGCGCCCGGGCCCCCACGTACACGGTCCCGGGCGCGAGGCGCTGCAGCTCGCGGCGCACCGACTCCGTCGCCCGACGCGCGTCGCCGCGCGTGCGCACCAGGACGCCAGCCCCCGCCCGCGACAGCTGCGCGGCGGCGAGGTAGTACTCCAACGCCGGCGCGTCGAAGCCGCCGCGCCGCACGTCCTCGGACACGCCCACGACCGTGGTGCACGGCACGGTGTCGGCGCCCACCTTCAGGCAGCGGCCGATGGGGTCGGCCGCCGGCCAGAGCGCGCGAGCCATCGCCTGGTCGACCACGGCCACGAGCGGCGCGCCCCTTCGGTCGGCGTCGGTGATGCCGCGCCCGCGCAGAATGCGCGTGCCCATCGTCGCGAAGTAGTCGGGTGAGACCGCGTTGGTGGAAAAATCCCCGAGCCGCCCCGCCGAGTCCACGCCCGGCACGTGCAGGTCCTCGTTCCACGTCATCCAGAACGGCACGCTGGCCGTCACCGACGCGTGCTCGACCTGTGGGAGCTCCTGCGCGCGGACGCGCATCCGCTCCACGAGTTGCCGCCGCTGCTCCTCGGGCGCCTGGGCGGGCGACACGTCAGGGTACACGTACAGCACACGCTCGGGGTCGAACCCCAGCTCTACGCCGCGCACGTTGCGCAGGCTGCGCGCGAACACTCCGGCGCCGACCAGCAACACGAGCGACAGTGCCACCTGGAGCACGAGCAGCGTGGCGCGCGTGCGCGACCGCTGCGCGCTCCCCTCGCGCCCGCCCGCCTTGAGCGCGCTGTTCACGTCGACGCGGCTGGCCTGCACGGCGGGGGTCAGCCCCGCGAGCACACCGCCCAACACCGCGGCCAGGGCCGTGGCGACCAGCAGTCGGTGATCCAGGGCTCCGGTCGCCCAGTCCACGTCCGGCAGGAGCAAGGTTCGCAGTACGCCGCCGCCCCAGTGGGCGAGCGCCAGCCCCACCACGCCGCCGAGCAGGCCGAGGAGCAGGCTCTCGACGAGGAGCTGGGCGACGAGGCGGCCACGCCCGATGCCGAGCGCGACGCGCACGGCGATCTCCCGGGCGCGCCGCCGCGCCCGCGCGAGCAGCAGGTTGGCGACGTTGGCGCACGCGATGAGCAGGACGACGCCCGCGACGCCGGCGAGCCAGAGCGCGACCTTCGCCTCCTGGTGCGGGCGCGGGCCGCGGTCGAAGAGCACCGACGCGAGGATCGCGTGGGGCCGCATCTCCTCGAGCGGCTGGTGGTTCGGACTGGCGAGCACGCTCGCCCGGTAGAGGGCCGTGAGCTCGGCTTCGGCTGCTGCCGGGCTCGCGCCGCGTCCGCGGCGAGCAAGCATCTCCATCCAGCTGATGTTGTGCCCCTCGAAGTACAAGTCGCCGAACATGTCGTGGGCGACGGTGGTGATCGGCACGTAGGCGACGAGTGCGCTCATCGCCATACCGTTGAACCCCTTCGGGGCCACGCCGACCACGGTGTACGTCACGCCGCCGATGCGCAGCCGCCGCCCGAGCACGTCGGCGCGGCCGCCGAACTGGGACCGCCAGTAGCCGTAGCCGAGCACCGCCACCGCGTCGCCTCTCGGCGTGCGGTCCTCGGCATCGGCGAAGAAGCGGCCGATCACCGGGCGGGCGTCGAACATCCGCCAGAAGCTCGCGCTCACGATCCCCACGTGGAGCTGCCGCGCCTCGTCCCCGGTGCCGACCACCATGTCGGCGTTGAAGAATGCGGCCGCCTCGTCGAGCAGCCGGGCGCTGTCGGCCAGGTCGCGGTAGCGCTTGTAGCTGATGTTGTTGCCGGCGAACTCGGAGCGCTCGCCGGGGACTAAGCGCGCGAGGTACACGCGGTGCGTGTGCCCGGGATCGCGCAGGTACGCCGGGGGCTTGAGCAGCAGCCGGTCGACGATGCCGAACATCGTGGCGTTGGCCGCGATGGCAATGCCGAGCGTGAGCACCACGGCCGCGGCGAAGCCGGGGCTCCGCCGGAGCTGCCGCCCCGCGTACGCCACGTCGTGCCAGGCCGCCTCGATCCGTTCGCGCCTCAGCATGCGCGCCTCCCTGCGTCGAGCACCGTGGTGGAGACGGCCGCGCGCCGCCTCCAGGTCCCCGAAGCGCCGCAGCGCCTCGGCCCGCGCCGCCTCGGGGGTGAGCCCGCCGGCCGCCAGCTGCTCGGCGCGCATGTCGAGATGGAAGCGGAGCTCCTCGTCCACTTCCGCCGCCGCGGCGCGCGGCCGCCGCAGCGCGAGGCGGAACATTCGCTCGACGCCGGAGAAGGGTCGCACCGGGCCGCCCCCTCAGCTGGCGCGGGGCGAGGTCTGCAGGATCTGCATGACCGCCCCCGCGTAGCGGAGCCAGCTCGTGGTCTGGGCGCGCAGGCTCGCGCGGCCGGCCGGGGTGAGGCGATAGTAGCGGGCCCGCCGATTGTTCTCGGAGAGCTGCCACTGGGCTTCGAGGAGCCCGCGCGCCTCGAGCCGCTGCAGCGCCTGGTAGAGGGCGCTATCCTCGATGCCGAGCACGCCGCCCGAGTGCTGCTCGAGCCAGCAGGCGATCCCAAAGCCGTGCATCGGCTGCCAGGACAGCGCCTTGAGGACGAGGACGTCGAGCGTCCCCTTGAGGACGGGAACGGGCATGTCGGGCATCAGTCGCCTCCAGCGTCTTCACCTTAGACTCTTGAGGGAAGAAGATGGATGCCCGAGAGCCCGTGTCAAGCGCCGACGCGCGACCGGCGGTGGTCCGGTCGCCTAGCCAGTGCCCTCGCCGCGCCGCATACTCCCGGCGGGCGGGCGACGGTGCCGGCTGGCGTGACCGTGAGGCTTCGCGAACCATGGAGGGGAGCATGCCGGCGAGAATCAGCGTGCCAATCGACGTCCATCTGATCACGCTGGGCATCGAGAGCTTCCGCGTGGTGTCCCGACAGGTGAGGGTCGGGCGCGACAGCCGCACGCAGCTCGAACGCGTGCGCGCGGTGCAGGAGGTCCCACCCGGGGTGGACCGCGGCGCCATGGCGCTGGCCATCGAAGCCGCCAATCGGATATTCCTCCCCGCGGACATCCAGTTCGCCCTGCGGTCGTGCACCGTCGAGCGGGTCGCCGCGCCGCAGAACCGCGAGGAGATCGACGAGGCAGGCTTCTTCGAGCTGGCCCGGCAGTTTCCCGCGCGCTCGGCCGCCAGCGTTCTCGTCGTGGGGAAGTTCCGGGGCGCGGAGCTCGGCGGGCAAGCGGTGGAGGCGCTCGGGGTGTGCATCCTCAAGCGGCTCGGGCCCGCGGACTCGGGCAAAGTTCTGGCCCACGAGCTCGGCCACCTACTCAATCTGGAGCACGTCACCCGGTCGGGCGTGGACAACTACAACCTCATGTACCCGTCGCTGCGGGCCGACGACCAACTCTCGCAGGACCAGATCAACACGGCGCGCACGTCGAACCTCGTCAAGCGGTTCGGGGCGGCCCCGCCGTGAGCAGGGCGTCGGCGCGGCGCCGCGATCAGCCCTGCGATCAGCGCCGCGATCAGCGCCGCGATCGCGGTTGCCATCCGCGGCGCCGCCGACGCAGCCACACCGCGTAGACCGCGGCGTTGAGCACCAGGACGCCTGCCCCCAGCGCCAGCTGGATCTCGCGCGTGAGCCCTGTCGGGTAGAGCGCCGCCAGGACGTAGTGCTCGAGGAAGCCGCCCTCGTAGCCCGCCTCGCCGCCACGCTGACGGAGCCAGATCTCCAGCGGCGTGAGTGGGCAGATAAAGCCGACGAACTCGATCGTCGCGCCGTAGATGGCGACCGGAACATGGAGCCAGGCGAGCCGCGGCCAGCGCAGCGCGGCCACGCCTCCGAACACCACGAACAGGACGAAGGCGACATGCAGGACGAGGACGAGGTCTGCCAGCCCGCGGAAGATCATACGGGTCGCTCACCGCGATCGACGAACTCGAGGTGACCCCCTCGGCGGCCGTCCCGGGCGGCGCTGCCCGGAGCGGCCGGGGCCTTTCGGGCCGAGCGGCGCACCCTCATCGCGCGGCGATGATGTTCTGCAGCTTCTTCTCCCGCAGCATGTCGTTGAACGCGCCGACGTCGCGCTGGAGGAGCTGCGCCACCTCGCCGGCCGCCGCCCCGAGCTGGGCGCGGAGCACCGCCGCCACGTCGCGCTGCGACTGCGTCGGGCCGAAGTCCGAGTTGCCGATCTCGTCGCCCAGGTACGCGAGCTGCTCGGCCACGCGCATGGGCCAGCGGATCTGGTCCTGGCCGCGCCCGGTCACGCGCGTCTGGAACAGCTTCCGCTCGGCGGCGAGCAGCTTCCGGTCGAGCGAATCGGCCGCCGCGCGCACGTCGGCGCGCGCCGAGTCGACGGCGAGCACCGTGCGCAGCGACGCGAGCTGACCGCGCACGACCTCGAGGGCGTTGATCATCGTGACGGCGCTGTCCAGGTCGCGCTGGATCGCGCGCGCGAGCTCCACCTGCGCGCCGATCTCCGCGTCGCTGCCGCCGCTGTTCGGGTCCTTCCGGACCACGAGCGGGCGCGTCTCCTCGCCCCCGGCGTACGCCAGCTTCACCGTGTAGGTGCCCGGCGGCGCGAGGATGGCGAGCCGGCCGATGCCCGGCGCCGTGCGCCCCTCGGGGCCGACGGTGAACCAGGGCGCGTATTCCGGGCTCGTACGCAACTTGGCCTCCTTGCTCCGGTCGTAGCGCAGGTTCCACCAGACGCGGTTGAGTCCCGCCTCGGCCGGCCCCTGCATCGTGCACACCACCTTGCCCGACTCCTCGGCGATCGTGATCGTGACGCTGTCGCCGGGCGCCGCCTTCTTGGCGCTGTCGGCCTTGCCGGCGGCCGTGTCGCGCCGCGCGCCCGGCTGCGGGCTCGCGATCACGGTGTCCTTGCCGACGCCGGCGCGCGTCGCCATCCGACGCCCGCCGGAGTCCTTCGGCACACTCCGGAGCCAGTAGGTGATCGGCGCTCCGTACGGCGGAACCTGGCCCGCCGCGGGGTCGTCGAAGATCGCGAACGGCGTCTCGGCGTCGCGGAAGCGGTAGCTCTCGCGCGCGGCGAAGAGGTGCGTCGGGTTCGCCATCGTCGCCGCCGCGAGCTCGCGGAGCGGCGAGACGTCGTCGAGGATCCAGAAGCCGCGCCCGTACGTGGCGATCACCAGGTCGTGGAACCGCGGCTGCACCACGATCCCGTACACCGGGGCGTGCGGGAGGTTCGTCTGCAGCGGCTGCCACCGGGCACCGTCGTCGAACGACACGTAGAGTCCGTTCTCGGTGCCCACGTAGAGCAGTCCGCGCTGCACCGGGTCCTCGGCGAGCGTGTGCGCGTACGAGAGCGGCGTGCGCGGGATGCCGTTGACGATGAGCCGCCACGTCGCGCCGAAGTCGGCCGTCTTGTACACCCACGGGTCGCGGTTGTCCACCTGGTGGCCGTCCACCGTCACGTACGCGGTGCCGGCGTCGTAGCGCGACGGCGTGATGCTGCTGATCGTCCCCCAGGTGAGCAGGCCGCGGACGTTGCGCGTCACGTTCGTCCACGTCTTGCCCGCGTCCCGCGAGACGTGCACCAGGCCGTCGTTCGTGCCGGCCCACAGCACGCCCTTCTGCACCGGGCTCTCGGCGATGGCGAAGACGACGCCCGCGTATTCCACCCCGATGTTGTCCGGGGTGAGGCCGCCGGAGATTTGCTGACGGCTCTTGTCGTTGCGGGTGAGGTCCGGGCTGATCACGCGCCACGTGCGCCCGCTGTCGGTCGTGACGTGCACGTGCTGGCTGCCCACGTAGACCATGCTGTGGTCGTGCGGCGAGATCGTGAGCGGGAAGGTCCAGACGAAGCGGTACTTGAGGCTGTCGGCGGGCCACCCGATCGTGGCCTGCGGCCAGATGTCGAGACTGCGCGACACGTTCGTGCGCCGGTCGTAGAGCGTGGCGATGCCGCCGACGCTCCCGTAGCCGCTCGCGCTCGACCACACGAGGTTCGTGTCCACCGTGTCCGGCGTCGCCCACCCGCTCTCGCCGCCGCCGACGGTTTGGCAGAGGCCCCGGGGGAGGTTCGGCGAGTACGGCTCGAAGAAGGCCGACAAGCGCGGGTTGCTCGGGCACATCGCCGACGGGCCGTCCTGCCGGTTGCCATAGAGATTGTAGGGGATCCTGTTGTCGATCGTGACGTGGTACATCTGCGCGATCGGGAGCTGCACCCGGTGCCAGGACCGCCCGCGGTTCGTCGTGATCGAGACGCCGCCGTCGTGGCTCACGATCATCCGGTGCGCGTTGGTGGGGTCGATCCAGATGTCGTGGTGGTCGAACCCGGCTTGCTCGGCCTGCGGCGGGACGGTGATCGTCTGGCCGGCGTCCACCGTCTTCGCCCACGACGCCGTGAGGAAGTACGCCTCGCTCGGGTTGTCCGGCGCGACCGCCATGCGGTTGTAGTAGTGCGTCCGGCCGGCGACCTCGCGGTCGCTGCTCACGAGCTGCCACTTGGCGCCACCGTCGTCGGAGCGGAACAGCCGGCCCGGTGCGGTCTCCTCGCCGTTCGGTAGCGGCACGCCGTCGCCGGTCTCGATGAGCGCATAGATGCGGTTGGGATTCGCGGGACTCATCGCAAGCCCCACCTTGCCCACGGGCTTCTCGGGGAGCCCGTGCCCCGTGAGCCGCGTCCACGTCGTGCCGGCGTCGCGCGACATCCAGATCCCACTCCCCGCTCCCCCGCTCTTGCGCCCCCACGTCCTGATCTCGATCTGCCACATC
>Ga0307415_100001067_pt1 | contig 12738 bp, 9 predicted proteins | sample DK1Cmetagenome_FD_204524 | JGI IMG/M metagenome (GOLD analysis project Ga0307415, IMG submission 204524) | Maize rhizosphere microbial communities from greenhouse at UC Davis, California, United States - DK15-C-2 | ecosystem: Host-associated > Plants > Roots > Rhizosphere > Soil | place: USA...
TTGGCGTTCGAGGCCAGTGGCGCCACCGTATCGATGGGCGCGATTGGAGCGGCAACGGCTAAGCTGCTCAACATTCGTGGGGCGGTGGACTTCGCAGGGGCTTGGTTACTCTCGCAACGGGGCGGGGCTGGGCGCTGACAGTCGCACTACAACATCCAGAGCGGGAGCGTCGAGTGCGGCCGTACACGCTGACCGCCGACCAGTTCCGAAGCCTCGCGTCCGGCTACGGCGACGAGGACGCGCTCGCCGTGCTGGCGGCGAGCCAACTCAGCCGGCGACGGTTGGCGGTCCGGGCCATCATGTCCGCCGCCGATCAGGCCCGAAGCGCCGATGTCGCGCCCCTGCTGGACGCGTTCCGACTCTTCACCCGGGCCGAGGCGGCACGCCCGGAAGCGGCGCGCGCCGTCCTGGCCCACCCGCACTTCGACGTGTGGGCGGTCCAGTGCCTGAGGGCCCTCACGGCCGATGGACACGACCTCTCGACGGCGGTCGCGCACTTCGGTGTGCTGGCCGTGGCGGCGGCGGCTCGGGCCGGCATTTCCTTTGTGGCCGTGGTGGCCGGCCGCGGCGGTTCGCTGGTTCTGCCGACCCTCGGTGCGGTCCGGGACGTCGGCGTGGCGCCGGTCCGGATCCACGGCGACGAGCGTGGGCTCACGTTCGAGGCCGAGACCCGCACGGTGGTCGTGCCGGCGCCGTACCTTCGCGAGAACCCGTACTGGGCACCGGTGCGCGAGGCCGTGGCCGCCGCGCCGGGCCTGTCGCACGTGGTGGCGATCGAGGACCTCGACCCGTACCGGGACTGCTACCAGTGGCGCCCGATGGACCGGCTGAGCGGCGCGGAAGCCGACCGAATGCGCCGGCTCTACCACGAGGCCTGGGGTCTGCTGGTACGCGATCATGCCGTCCACGCGGCCGGGATCCGGGCCACGCTGCGCTCGCTGGTGCCGCTGGCCTCGGCACGGCCGGACCGTACGGTCAGCGCCACCTCGACGCGGGCGTTCGGGTCGCTGGGCGTCTCGCTGCCGGAGGAGCCGGCCACCCTCGGCCTGCTGCTCGTCCACGAGTTCCAGCATATGAAGCTGTCGGCCCTGCTGGACCTGGTGGACCTGTGCCGCACCGGCGGCGAGGCCCGCTACTTCGCGCCGTGGCGGCCGGATCCGCGCCCGGCGGCCGCGTTGCTGCAGGGGGTGTACGCCCACGTCGGCGTGGTGGACTTCTGGCGCCAGCGGCGCCTGGTCGAGACGGGGGTGGCGGCGCGCATCGCCGAGTTCGAATTCGCGCTGTGGCGCGGATACACGGCGGAGGCGACCGAATCACTCCTGGACGCCGAGGAGCTGACCGAGCTGGGCGTGCGTTTCGTGTCGCACCTGGCCAAGACGCTCGCCGGGTGGCGCGGGGAGCCGGTCTCGCCGGACCTGGAGGCGGCCGCCGCCGATGTCAGCCTGGCCGGTGTCGTGCAGTGGCGGCTGGCCCATTGGCGGCCCTCCCAGAACGAACTGCGCCTGCTGCTGGACGCGTTGAGGGCCGCCGCACCGTGTCCCCCTCTGGGCGAGGCACTGCGCCACCCGGCCGACTCCAACGACCCCCCCGCGATCGCGAGCCTCATCCGCTCCCACGTCGTGGGCGGGCGGTCGCTCCCGCGCGGCGCCGACGGGGCGTACCTGGCCGGGCGGTACGACGAGGCGGCCGACGCCTACGCGGCCCTGATCGAGCGGGGGGAGCCGGGCGGCTGGGTCGGGCTGGCCCTGGTGCTCGGCCGCCTGGGACGGCCCGGCGCCGGAGCCCTCGTGCGCCGACCGGATCTGGTGGTACGGCTGTACGCGGACGGGCCGAAGCGCCTCGACCCGGCCGCGCTGGCGGCGTGGATCGAGCCGGCCCTGCCTCCCGTCTGAGCGCTACCTACATCGGTGGCGGCTCGATGAACAGCGTGATCCGCTGGCCATCGCGGGCGGCGATCGTGTCGGGGTGGTGATCCCCGTACCGTTCCCGCAGGACCCGTACCGCCTGGTCGAGTTGGGTGCGGGCGTCGTCGGCCGCGCCCGTGTCGCGCAGGCTCGTGGCGAGGTTCGTGGCGGCGGCCAGGGTCAGCGGGTGTTCGGACCCGTACCGGTCGAGCAGCCGGATGTGGGTGCGCAGGTCGAGACCGCGCGCCTCGGCGAACTCGCCGAGGTGGTGGCGCACCGTGGCCAGGTTGAGCTGGGCGATCTGGGCGTACGGGTGGTTCTCGTCGAGCCGTTCGAACAGCTCGTCCGCCGCCTTCTCCAGATCGGGGCGGGCGCCGGCGTGGTCACCCGCGAGCAGCCGGAGCACGGCGACGTCATTGGCCACCCCGAGCGCGACCGGATGCTTGGCGCCATAGGTGCTGGTGAACTGGGCCAGAGCGTCCTCGGCCCGCGACCGGGCCTCGGCGTGCTGGCCGCGCACCGCCAGCGCGAAGGCCAGCTCCAGAGCGCAGGCGGCCGTCTCCGCGTGGTGGTGGCCGAGCGTGCGTTCGAGGCGGGGCAGCGTGTCGCCGGCGAGCTCGTACGCCACGTCGACCTCGCCGAGCCGGCGCAGCGTGACCGCCAGGTTGGTGGCCACCCGCAGGGTCTGCGGATGATCGACTCCGAGCGCATCGCGGGCCAGCTTGAGCGCGGCTTCCAGTTGAGTTCGGGAACCCTGGTAGTCGCCCGTGTCGCGGAGGTCCCGGCCGACGCTGTCCAGCGAATACAGCACGTCGAGGGCCCGGGTGCCGGGCAGTTTGCGCTTGCGGCGGAGCGTGTCCAGGTCCAGCTCGAGCGCGGCGGCGAAGTCGCCGAAGAGCCGGTTGGCCAGCGCGAGGTTGTTGGCGGCGGAGTGCGCCCGGGGCTGGTCCTCGCCGACCGCGTTGCGCCAACCGGCCAACGTACGTTGATTGACCTCGCGCGCTTGCTCGAACTCGCCGATGAACCACAGGTCGCCGCCGAGGCCACCAAGGGCCTCGAGTGTGTACGGATGTTCGGGTTCCAGGGTCCGCGTCAGCCGGTTGACGACGTCGCGACTGATGTCGGAGGACTCGCGGTACAGCCCGCGGTCCCGCAGGGTGTTCGCGAGGTACACGCGCAGCCGAAGGCCGAGCGGGTCGTTTTCATCGAACATTTTCTGCCAGTGCTCCAGCGCCTTCTCGGCCAACTCCTGGCTTCCGAAGAAGTCGCCCCGCGCACGGAGGTACCGCACCATGTCGATCACGAGCTGGCGCTTGGCGTCGTCGCGTGAGTCAAGCGCGCCGACGTGCTCGAGGTGCGGCCGGATGCTCTCATATCGGAGCCAGTTGTCCTGGTTGTCCGGTCCGCCCTCCTGCATGCCCGCGTTGGCGCTGGCCAAAATGTCCTGTACCCGCACTCGGCTCTCCAGCCTCGCCTGTTCGGTCATGGCATCTCTAATTACGGTCTGTACCAGCCTATGCACTCTCACGGCATTTAGTGTGGGATCCACGCGGGCGAGGGCGAAACGGCCGATGTCGCGGATCAGCGATGCGCGAAGCAGCGCCGCGTCTCCCAGCGATCGCTCGAAACTGAGCAACTCGTCGGTAACCGGCTGGCGCCCGAGGAGCCACAGCGGGATCGGCTCGGGTGCGAAGAATGCGCACAGCTCCAGCAACCGGGCCGCCGCCGGACGGAGCTCGCGCAGCTTTCCCATGGCCAGCCGCCAGGTGACCGCGGCCGAGTGGGGGTAGCCGGCGGGTGGCGGCTCGTCCAGCACCTCGGTCAGGCGCGTGTCGAGCAGCTCGACGTAGTCGAGGGCTGACATCGCGGTCTCCGCGAGCCAGGCCGCGGCCTGCTCGACCAGCAGTGGCAGGTCGCCCAGGCGCTCGGCGACGGCGGCCGCGTCGGCGCTGGCCAGCGAGCCGACGCGTCGCGCCAGCAGTTCGACGCTCTCGTCGCGGTCGAAGACGGCGACCTCGTCGCAGTCGGTGGCCTGCATCCAGGCTCGGTTCCGCGACGTGACGATCACGTCGCCGGCCCCTTGGGGCAGGAACTCGCGAAGCTGATCCGGATCGTCGGCGTTGTCGAAGATCACCAACCACCGCGACGACGGGGTGCCCTGGCGCAGCGCCTCGCGCACCGCGCCGACCTGCTCACTGGTGTTCGGGCTGGACGAGACGTGCAGGGCCGCGGCCAGCTTGGCCAGGTCGGTCCGGACCAGTCCGGGCTGGTCCGCGGAGATCCACCAGACGATGTCGTAGTCGGCCGCGAACCGGTGCGCGTACTCCAGCGCGATCTGGGTCTTTCCGACCCCGCCGAGACCCAGTAGGGCCACCGGGACGGCCGTGGTGTGCAGCACCAGGCGTTCCCGCAGCGAGGCGAGCAACGTGTGGCGGCCGGTGAAGGCGGGGTTGCGCGCCGGGACCTTCCACACCGGCGGTGGCGCGGCCGGGAACCGCGGCCACGACCCGCCCTCCTTCGGCCGGCCGGGCCCGGGCACACTCTCCGGGAGTTCCAACGCGGTGAGCAGCAGGTCGCGGGCCTGGGCCGCGGACGCGCTGGTGAGGTCCACGAGGTCACCCCTGGCCAGTGGGTCCGGTACCCGCGAGCCGTCGAGGCGGACGGGCACGAGGAACTGGCCGGGACCTGGCACCTCGCGTTCGGCGCCACGGCGAAGGACGCGGCTGGCGTCGGGGGCGACCGAGTACGCCTGGGAAAGCAGAACGAGCATCCGGTCGGCGCCTTCGATGGCGTCGACCGACTCGCGAACCTCGGCCAGTGTGCTGGGTTGGCCGACCGAGTCGAGCTCGGCGGCGACCCACTCGGCCCACATCCGGTCCCGGGCGGCGTAGCTGATCACCAGCGAGATGGCGATGGTCGGCGTGCGCCGCTCGAACTCCGTCAGCCAGCTCTGCCGGACCTGTTCGGGTAGGGCCGGCAACTCGTACGGCGCGCCGGCCAGGACGCCGGTCAGCCGCTCGTACGCGGCCAGCAGCGAGTTCTCCTGCCGCGTGCGGTCGCCGAACGCGGCCAGGATCTCCTCGTACGCATAAAAGATCTTGTAAGGTACCTCCACCGATCCCCAGTACTTGTCCGGGTCGGGCAGGCCCAGCGCCCGGATCACGGGTTCGAAGCGCTGCCGGGCGTACGTGCGGCTGCGCTCCAGCTTGTTCAGCTCGCCGTCCTCGACCCGCATGGGCACCGGGTAGAGCTGGATCGGCTCGGCCCGCAGGTTCCGGATCGACCGGGCCACGGCGACCGCGCCGTCGATGCTCTGGGTGCTCATCGTGAAGCAGTCCACGACCACGTCCGGCAGCAGGACCGTGCAGATGCCGGCCGTATCGCTCAAACCGGTCCGGCTGTCGATGAGGACGTAGTCGTAATGCCGACGCAGGTCTCGTCGCAGCGCGTCGACGAACGTCCCGCCACCCAGCCGGTCGTAGAAGTCGTCCCAGTTGAACGTGCTGACCGCGGCGGAGTAAGCCGGCACCTGTTTCCCGGCGGAGACGAGATCGATGACCCCGTCGTTGGGAAACGCGTAGTCCAAGGAGCTGGCGTAGCGCTGGACCTGAGCGAGATTCTCGACCGTGGCCGCGTCGAGATTCCCCACCTCCTCGCCGTCCCCGGCGGGTTGGACGGCGGCGGACGCGTAGGCCCGGACCATCTCGATCACGCCGGCCGAGTCGCGCAGCTGCTTGTCGACCAGGAACGGGTGCAGGTACTTGTGCAGGCCCGGCGACTCGAGATCCCAATCGATGACGAGCACCCGCTGGCCGTTGCTGGCCAGGATCCACGCCACGTTGGCCAACGCCATGGTGCGCCCGGTGCCGCCCTTGTAGGAGTAGAACGTGATGATGCGGCCGAGCGGCTGCTCGTGCTCGTTCATGCTGGCGCTGTCTCCCGTCGAGGGTTCGGATAACGGTCCGCTGGGACGGTCAGGGCAGGTCTTCCTCGAAGCTGAGGATGGGTCGGGTCGGCGGGGCCGGTTGGTCATCGGGGCGCCGAGGGTCGAACGGCGTGGGGGAGGGCGAATCGGGCGGTAGCCCGGCGGAGTCGAACGCGTTCGTCACGCGGTGGAAGTCGGGCCGGTCCGACGTGGGCGGGAGCGGGAACTCCTCCGCGACCTCGCGAATCCGGTCGGCCAGGGCCCCCACGAGTGTCTCGTAGTCCAGGTGGCGCTGGAAGCGTATGAGGTCGCGCAGTCCATCGGCTTCGTACCACCCGTCGAAGGACTGATCGTGGTGATGGATGTCGCCCACGGCCGCCGGAACAGGCGTGGGCACCCAGAACACCGGAATGATCGACGGTGCCCGTCGGCCGGTCTCCCGCCGGTACGCCGCAACCCGGTCCGCGAACACGGTCCACTCCTGGCCGCAGTACCGGCTGTTGAAGTAGCGGGGCGAGAACAGGGGAATGAACGTGAGGGCCGATGAGAGGGCGTGGACCAGTTCGTCGGGCCACTTGTCGCCGACTCGGAGGTTCTTGTGGTCGTGGAAGCCGACCACCTCGTTCGGATCCGCCCCGGTCACCACTCGGAGTTGTGTCGAAACGTCGTCGAAGAACTGCGCGACGCGTCGGTTGTCGCGGCGGTCACCGTGGGCGTAGCTCAGGAAGAAAAGCAGCGCCAATGCGCCTCCACGAGCACCCCGGTTGCTGGCCGCAACGCGCCCAGTATAGGAGGTGCTCGCCACGCGACAATGAGCCGTCACGGTCCACCCGAGCCCCGGACGACCAGCGGAGACGGGGTCGATGTGAAGATCACGGCCCCTCAAGAATCGGCCGGTCCGCCGATGGTGTATCGAGTGGTCGACGAAAGATCCGTCCGCGACTGTAGATCCGGTTCTGTGCCTCCTCGATTACGGACATGAGGTCGTCGTCGAATACGCCGACGGTTTCGATGTCGGTGCGGAGCAGTTGATCGCGGCGGTTCACGGCGTTGCGGAATGTCGTGGACACATCCGCGCGCAGCTCCCCCCGGTGGCGCGTGGACTCGGCATCGTCGCGATTGGACGGGACCAGAACGGCGACGGTGGGGTCCGCGCGCCCGTCGAAGTCGGACAATGTGTTGCGATATGCGTCGATCTTGGTAGCCCAGGCGTCGACGAGCAGCACGACGATGTCGTTGTTGCGGTTCGCGCTCTCTATACGATCGTCGAGACCTTCGAGGTCGACGATCTCCGAGCCGAACGAGCGTTCCGCCGCCACGACGCGAGCCCTCGCCGCTATCGGCTCGGACAGCGACGGCTGGTACGGCGCCCAGTCCTCGCCTCGTTGACCGTAGTAACGCAGGTCCTCGCGGACGGTGTCCATCTCAGCGCGCGTGCCGGCGGCAACGACGAAATGGACTCTCTGGGTCGACGACGAGGGCTCTCCGTTGTTGACAGGGATCCGCGGAGCCGTTTGATCTGGGTGTCCGAAGGCGCTCGGGGTCGCGGCCAGGTCCGGTCCGGGTCCGGCGGCGCTGATCGGATGCGCGTGCGCCGTCTCCACGATCCGGTGGGCCAGCCCGGCGAGGAAGTCCCGGTAGGGCTCGCGCCAGCTGCGCAGCCGGACCAGCAGGCGCAGGCCCTCGTCGCCGGGCGAGTCCGGCAGCACGGCTTGCTGATCTGGTCCGTCGAGGTTGCGCGGGGGAGCGTCGAAGTTCGTCCATACGATGGGAATCAGGGCCGGGGCGGTCCTTCCGGTCGCCTCCTGGTACCGGCGCCGGCGATCGTCGAAGATCGTCCACTCGCGACCGCATCGCTCACTGAGGAAGTACCGCGGCGAGCAGAGGGCGACGAACACACGGCACGTGGTCACCGCCTCCTCGACGGCACTCGGCCAGTGCCGCCCGTTGTCGTACGCGTCGAGGTCGAGAAATCCCACCTCGCCTTCGACGCCGGCGCACGCCCTGACCTCGGCGGACAGGTCGCGAAAGAAGCGCTGGGCGTAGCTGTCGTCATCACCCGCGGCGTGGCTCAGGAAGAAGTACAACAACGCTCCCCCTCGCACCGCCAGGCCGCGCGGGCGGGACTCTCGGCTGTCCGGTGATGGTCATGGTGCATGGCCGGAGCACTGGTCAATGCCCGACGGCCGAACAATGGTCCAGGCGACGCGATCATCATGGGTGGCGTTGAACGCGGGGTGGCGCGAAGGGGTTCCCATTGTTAGCACATCCGATGATCGCGTCTCAACCCCGTGAGGCGGTGGCGTGTGCCCGCATGCCGCGGGTGGTATTAGGCATTTGCGGCGCGCTGGTCGGCCGAGCCCCCTCGTAGCGTCGACCATTGCTGGATTCCGGCCGGGACTGGGCATCCTCCCTTCATACCGTATGGACGCTATTGAACGACCGCATCGTTGTGGCATCGTGTCGTTGGGACCGCGCCCCTCAAATGCGACAGGCATGACCGGTTGACGGCTGCGGCGGGCATCATTGCGGTAGGGCCGGAAGGTGATGCCGACCGGCTCCGCTCCGGTGGCGATTTGACGAGGTGAGGGCGCGGTGGCCGGACAGCACCCCAACGACCCACCGACACAACAGGCCGTCATCGCCGTACGGATCGCGTTCGGCGTTGTGCTCGTCGGAGGGCTGGTCCTCGGGTACGTCGGCTTCGGGCAGATGCTGGGCGCTTCGCGGCCACCATGGGATCTGCTGTACTACGACCTGCAGTTGTTCGTACTTGGTGCCGATCCGTTGCAGGGTATGCCCGACCGGCTGCCGATCACCCTGCAGATCGCGCGGTTCGCCGCCCCGTTGGTAACCGTGTACGCCGTCGTTGAGACCGCTCGGGTCCTGTTCGCCGCGGAGTGGGGTCGACTGCGGGCCCGTCGGGCCCGCGGCCACGCGATCGTCTGCGGGCAGGGTCCCGTGGCTGAGATGCTGGTACGCCGTCTGGAACTGGACGGGCGCCGGGTCATCGCGGTCCGGGCGACACCGAGCGCGGCCGCCCGCCGGCCCCGATCGCGGACGGTCCTCGGCGACGCTCGTGATCCGGCGGTGCTGCGAGCCGGCGGTCTCGACCGGGCCACGGCTCTGTACGCCTGCACCGAGGACAGCACCGTCAACACGGCGATCGCCCTGGCCGCCGCGCGATCGCGGTCCGACGACACCGAACCTCAGTCGGTGTACGCCGCGATCCGCGACCCGGAGCTCTGCCTCACGTTGCAGGCCCGTTACCTCGGGCACCCCCATCCGCCGGGGCTGCGATTGGATTTCTTCAACATCGACGACCTGGCGGCCCGCGAGCTGTTCGGCCGCGTGCGGCTCGACCCGGTCGAAGGTCGGCCGCCGACGATCCTGGTGGTGGGAACAACGGCGTTCGGCCGCGCGGTCGTGGTCGAGGCGAGCCGGCAGTGGCGCCTGCGCGCCGACGGCGGCCCGACCAAGCCGCTGCAGATCATCGTGGCCGACCCGACGGCGACCGTCACCCTCAATGAGCTGGTCCAGCGCTACCCGTTCCTCACCACGGTTTGTGATTTCACGCCGCACAACTCCGACCTCCTCACGCTGCTCGCCGGGGACGAGCAGTCGGCCCATCCCGACATCGCGTTCATCTGCTATGACGACGAAGAGGTCGCGATGAAGACCGCTCTGACCGCGGAACGGTTCTGGCGCGGCAAGCCACGATCGGTGGTCGTGCGACTCGACCAGCTGGCGACGTTCCGCGGCGGCCGGGGGCGCGAGGACGGCGACGACCGCCTGCTGTACGAAATCTCCGAAGGGTTGCGCGTGTTCGGCGTGGTCCGCGCGGCATGCGAGCCGACGCTTATCGGTGACGATCTCGTCGAGCGGCTGGCCCGCGCGATCCACGACCGGTACCTGCTGGCGCGGCGCGACGAAGGCCAGACGCTGGACACGAACACATCCCTTGTGGACTGGGGCGATCTCCCGCCCGAGTTGCGGGAGAGCAATCGGGAGCAGGCCCGCGACATCGGCCGCAAGCTGCGCGCCATCGGTTGCACCCTCATCCCGCGCGTGCGGGAGACGAGCGGCAACATGTTCACCGACGACGAGATCGAGCGGCTCGCCGAGATGGAGCACGGGCGCTGGGTGGACGAGCACCGCTTGACCGGATGGCGGTACGGCGAGGAACGCGACGCGGCGCGGCAACTGCATCCCGGCATGGTCGACTGGAATGATCTGCCGGACCCCCTGCGCCGCCGCGACCGCACCGCCGTCGTCGAACTCCCGGCGATCCTCGCGGACGTGGGATTCCAGGTCATACGGACCGAGCCGGCGGGCGAGGCCACCATCGGACTGGACGGACCATAGGAGTGCGCGGGTTGCCACGGATCGGAGTCACCGGGCATACCCGGCTGAACGCGCGCACCCGGGCCCTCATGCTGGACGCCGTCACGTCAGCGCTGCGCGAGCACGCCGGGCCCGACCTGCACGGCGTGACGTGCCTGGCCGCGGGGGCCGACCAGCTCTTCGTACGGGCGCTCCTGGTCGTGCAGGGCACGTTCGAGGTCGTACTGCCGGCCCTGGACTACCGGGAATCCGTGGTCAGCGCCTCAGGCCGGGCCGAGTTCGACGAGCTGCTCGGGAAGGCATCGTCCGTACGGACGATGCCGTTCGAGAAGTCGAGCCGTGACGCGTACGTGGCGGCCAACTCGGCGATGCTCGACCGCGCCGAGCTGCTCTTCGCGATCTGGGACGGTCGCCCGTCGCGCCGCCCGGGCGACACGGCGGACGTGGTGTCCACGGCGCGGGACCGGAACATCCCGACGCGCGTGTTCTGGCCGGCCGCATCATGAACTGCGGGACGCGAGCGTCCGTACGTCCTCGGTGACCCGGGCGTTGACGTGGCGGATCAGAGCCAACAGGTCAGGGCAGTAGACCGACGGGTTGTCGAATCCGTTGCCCGCCCGGTACCGGTGGGCGTACAGGCCTCCGCCGCACACCTTGACGACCGGGCAACGCCGGCATACGGCCGACAGCGCGCTCAGGCCGAGCTGCCGGGCCCGGATCCCCGGATGCGCGAGGGCCCGGTCGAGCGGGTCCCGCGCGACGTGCAGGCCCGTCGCCGTCATGCCCTCCGCCGTGGTCTTGAGCACGTCGACCTGCTCGATGCTGCCGTCGGTCTCGATCGTGACCAGGTCGATCGGGCTCAATCCCACCGCCTCGCTGGTGCTGGACCCGTTGAGGAGCAGCGATATCAACGACTCGAAGAGCCTGATCTCCGTTTCCTGATGGGCCGCGCCGTACCAGCGGTCGAAGATGACACCGAGCCAGTCGGCGTACGGCGTGTCCGAGGTGGAGACGCTGCGACCCGGCGGCGGGGTGGTCCAGTTGCCGTGCGGCAGTAGGAAGTCCAGGCGCGCCGGGGAGAACGCGAGAAGATCGGCGTACACGGTGAGGGGATCGTTGCGGAGGTCGATGGTGCACAGAATGCCGCTGAAGATGCGGCGGTGGCGTTCGGTGCCGAGCAGGCGCAGCGCCGCCGCCACGTCGTCGTAGCTGCCCCGGCCGTCACCGAAACGGCGATGCCGGTCGTTGGCGTCCCGGCCACCGTCCAGGCTGACGCCGACCCGGATGTCATGGTCGGCTAGCACCGCGAGCAGGGGCTCGTCGAGCAGCAGGCCGTTGGTCTGGACCGTCAGGCTGACGCTGGTACCGGGCGGGACCGCCGCGCGGACCGTCCGGGCCGCGTACGCGATGAGATCGGCGCCGGCGAGAAGGGGCTCGCCACCATGCAGGATCACGGTCACGTGGGACAGGGCGTGAGCGGATGCGTGCTCGCCGATGCGTGCGGCGGCCAGATCGACCGTGTGCCTTGTCATCACATTGGGCTGGCCTCGCCAGCTCTGGTCCGCATGGCGGTAGACGTAGCAGTGGTTGCAGCGTAGGTTGCACCGACTGTGGATCTTCAGCAGCACCTGACGGAATGGCGTCGGCGCGATCGACGCGTGGGCCGGTTCAGATGAAGTTCTGGAAGGCAGCGATGGTTTCATGTGGTCGCCGCTCGGCCTCATCTCGGACCCTCCGGATCGCGTGCGCCAGCGCGCCGTCGTCCTCGTCCAGCAGGATCACCTGCGCGAGCGGCATGTCATGCACCGTGATCAGATTGCCTTCGATGTCCGGCTCAGTGTTATTCATGCCACCCGCCCCCAATGACGCAACGTATAGACGAGGCTACCTGGAAAACCGCGCCGGAAGGAGGGCAGGATTGGCGTTCATTGGGATCGTGAATGGTCCATGGCTGCCGATTGCGGCAGCCGATGCACGCGCGTGTCGAGCCGGTTCGCCGGGATCGGCTTGTCCGTCAGGGGCCCAGCCCCAGGTGCGGTGTCGCCGTGCGCGGCCGGCGGGCCGGACCCGTGCGCCGCGGCCGGTGAGCTGGCCGTGACGCCGGCACCGAGCACGAGCGCGCTGAGCGCGCCGGCCCGGACCACCCCGCGTCGGGTCATCTCCGCGTTGACGAGATCGCCGAGGTACTTGTTGGCCGACCCGTTCGGCACCGGATGGTCGCGGGTGAACGGAACCTGTGCCCGGATTGCGACCTCTCGTACGAATTCACTCGGCCGCGCGCACCACGGCGCCCCGTGGGTCCGGGCGCTACGCTTTGTATGGCGTTCGGCGCCTTTGCCGACGCGAGGATGGGAGGGCTCAGTGCAGAGTTCCAATCCGGTGCTCACCCGACTCACGCCGGAAACCGCGGGGCCTCAGCGTGGGGCCACGCAGTACGGTCCCGAGTACGGATATCCACCGGTCGTCACCGCGCCCGCGGTAACGGAGCGGATGACCATCGACGACGTTGTCGTGCGGACCGCCGGGCTGCTGGCGGTGGTGGGCATCAGCGGTGCGCTGGCGTGG
>Ga0307415_100001068_pt1 | contig 12736 bp, 12 predicted proteins | sample DK1Cmetagenome_FD_204524 | JGI IMG/M metagenome (GOLD analysis project Ga0307415, IMG submission 204524) | Maize rhizosphere microbial communities from greenhouse at UC Davis, California, United States - DK15-C-2 | ecosystem: Host-associated > Plants > Roots > Rhizosphere > Soil | place: USA...
CCTCGTCAGGATGTTGCTCGCCGGCATTGTTGACGAGGATGTCGAGGCCGCCGAGGTCGTCGAGCGTCTGCTTCACCGCCTTCTCGCAGAAATCCCTGTCGCCGACGTCGCCGGCGATGGTGATTGCTCTGCGACCTTCCTTCTCGACGATCTCCTTGGTCTTCGCCGCGTCATCATGCTCGCACAAATAGACGATGGCGACGTCCGCGCCTTCACGTGCGAACAACGCTGCGGTTGCGCGGCCGATACCGCTGTCTCCGCCCGTAATCAGTGCGACCTTGCCTTTCAGCCGGCCGGACCCAGGATAGCGCGGTTCCCAATCGGGCTTGGGTTCGAGATTGCTCTCGTGGCCGGGAAGCTGATCCTCGCGGACCATCGGTTCGACGACGTCGGACATGATACGTCCTATCCCTTCATCGCGATGACGAGGGGCTTTTCAATCTTCTTTTCGCTCGATGCGGGGCGCGCCTTTACTGCCGTGCATTGCGCGACGAGCGAAGGAAAATCGAGGTCGCTCGCGGCCATGAGTGCGTCGCGCTGGGCGGCCCTGCACACGGCTTCGGTCTCATAATGCCGGGGCACGGTCGCGGCCGGCACGCATTGTGCCGAACCGTCAGCGCAGCCGAGGATGGAGATGACGTAATAGAGGGGTCCCATGTGTCTGCCTTTTGGCTAAGTCGCTCGAAAACCGCCGGATGATCGTCAGGGTTCCAGTCGTTTCGCAGGCGTGATTTGCGGGGCGCGACCGCGGCTCCTACCTAGAGCGCGATGGTGGAAACGGCGGAACTGCAGGAGAAGAAGCAGGCGGGCTTCCAGACGCTCGTCCGCTTCCTGCCGATGCTCTGGCCCAAGGGCGAAACGGAGCTGAAGGCGCGGGTCATCGCTGCAGTGGTGCTGGTGCTGGCGGGCAAGGCGGCGACGCTGGTCATGCCCTTCGCGTACAAGGCCGTCATCGATCGCATGTCGGGGGCCGCGGTCGCGTTCGGCGTGGTCGCGATGCTGGTCGTCGCCTATGCGGTCGCGCGCTTCGCCGGCGTTCTCGCCGACAATCTACGCAATGCCTTGTTCGAAAAGGTCGGACAGGGAGCAGCGCGGCGGCTCTCCGGGCAGGTGTTCCGCCACATCCACGACCTCAGCCTGCGCTTCCACCTGGAACGGCGGACCGGCTCCCTGACCAGGATCGTCGAGCGCGGGACCAAGAGCATAGACATGATGCTCTATTTCATCCTGTTCAACATCGCCCCGACCGCGATCGAGCTGATCGCAATCTGCGTCATCTTCTTCCTGAAGTTCGGTGCGGGATTGGTCGCTGCGACGCTGGTCATGGTCGGTGTCTACATCACCTTCACGCGGCTAGTGACCGACTGGCGGGCGCAGATTCAGCGCGACATGAACGAGGTCGACAACAAGGCCATTGGCCGCGCCGTCGACTCGCTTCTGAACTATGAAACCGTCAAATATTTCGGGGCCGAGGAGCGCGAGGCGAAGCGATATGACGAGGCCATCGGCGCCTTCGCGAAGGCGGCCGTCCGTAACGAAACGTCGCTCGCCTGGCTGAACATCGGCCAGAGTCTCATCACCAATTTGATGATGGCCGGCGCGATGGCTTTCACCGTCTGGGGCTGGAGCCGCGGTCAATTCACTCCGGGTGACGTCGTGCTCGTGAATTCACTGTTGATGCAGCTCTTCCGTCCGCTCGACATGCTCGGCTGGGTCTATCGCTCGATCCGGCAGGGGCTAATCGACATGGAGGCGATGTTCGGCCTCCTCGACACGCCCGCCGAGGTCACGGACAAGCCGGCAGCGCCTGCTCTTGCGGTGAAGCACGGCGAGGTTCGGTTCGACGATCTCCGCTTCGGTTACGAGCCGGAGCGCGAGATCCTGAAGGGCGTCGACCTGGTGATCCCCGCGGGCACGAGCCTCGCGGTCGTGGGACCGTCCGGCGCCGGCAAGTCGACGCTCGCGCGGCTGCTCTACCGCTTCTACGACCCGACCGCGGGCCGGATCCTCATTGACCGGCAGGACATCGCGGAAGTGGCGCAGCGCTCGCTTCGCTCGGCGATCGGAATTGTCCCGCAGGACACCGTGCTGTTCAACGACACCATCGGCTACAACATCGCCTACGGCCGGAGCCAGGCGACGCAGGACGACGTCGAGGAAGCGGCCAAAGGCGCGGCGATCCACGACTTCGTAACCGCGCTTCCGCAAGGCTACGAGAGCATGGTCGGCGAGCGCGGTCTCAAGCTTTCGGGTGGCGAGAAGCAGCGGGTGGCGATCGCCCGAACCCTGCTCAAGAATCCGCCGATCCTCATCCTCGACGAGGCCACGAGTGCCCTCGACAGCCGCACCGAGGCGGCGATCCAGGAGACGCTCGACCGGATCGCTCGCAACCGCACGACGATCATCATCGCCCACCGCCTTTCGACGGTCGTGGGCGCGGATCGCATCGCCGTGCTCGACGAAGGCCGGGTCGCGGAGATTGGAACGCACGAAGAGTTGCTTGAGCGGGGCGGCCTCTATGCCGACCTGTGGTACCGCCAGGCCGCGGAGCGGGTCGCCGAAGAAGCTGCGGAAGCCGCCGAATAGCCTTCGACAAGTGTCGCCTGGGCGGTATGGTTCGCCGGTGAGTAGCGTTCAGGAAGTCCTTCGCAGCACCTTCGGTTTCGATCATTTTCGCGGCGTCCAGGAGGATGTCGTCGAGCGGGTGCTGGCAGGCACTCACACCCTTGCGGTGATGCCGACGGGCGCAGGCAAGTCGCTCTGTTACCAGCTTCCAGCAATTGTGCGTGACGGCACCGCGCTCGTCGTCTCTCCGCTGATCGCGCTGATGCACGACCAGATCCGAAGCGCGAACGCGATCGGCCTACGCGCTGCTTCGCTGACATCGGCGGATAGCGATCGCGACGCGACAGTTCAGCGCCTCAAGGACGGTGCGCTGGATCTGCTCTACGTCGCTCCGGAGCGCGCGAACACGGACGCGTTCCGTCGCCTGATCGGGCAGGTGAACCTGTCCCTCATTGCGATCGACGAAGCCCATTGCGTCAGCGAATGGGGCCACGACTTTCGGCCCGACTATCGTCAGCTGCGCGCGCTGCTGGACGAGAACGCCGACGTGCCCCGCCTCGCTCTGACGGCGACAGCCGACGAACGCACTCGTGAAGACATCATCGCGCAGCTCGGTATCCCGCAGGACGGATTGATCGTCGCCGGCTTCGACCGGCCGAACATTCGATATCACGTGCGGCCGCGCGACGGGGTGAAGGCCCAGCTGAAAGCGCTTCTCGCGAGCCAGCAGGGGCCGGGGATCGTCTATGCGCCCAGCCGCGACAAAGCCGAGCGTATCGCGGAGCAGTTGGCCGGCACCGGGCGACCATCACTGGCTTATCACGCCGGACTCGACCCGGCGGTGCGCGCCCGGAACCAGGCCGCCTTCGTCGACTCCGAGGAAATGGTGATCGCGGCGACGATTGCCTTCGGGATGGGAATCGACAAGCCGGATGTCCGCTTCGTCGCGCACGCGGGAACCCCGAAATCGATCGAGGCCTACTATCAGGAAACGGGCCGCGCCGGCCGGGACGGCGAACCTGCCGAAGCATGGCTGTTCTGGGGTGCCGAGGACTTTGCCCGCGCGCGCAATCGCATCGAACAGGAGGTCGAGCCGGCTCGCCGCGCAGGCGAGCGAGAGAGGCTCAACGCGCTCGCGACCTTCGTGGAGACATCAGGCTGCCGCCGCGCGATCCTGCTTCGGCATTTCGGCGAAGATCCGCCGGAAGCCTGCGGAAACTGCGACAATTGCCTCGACCCGCCGAAGACGATCGATGCGACCGAAATCGCGCGCAAATTGCTGTCCGCCGCGTTTCGCACGGAAATGCGCTTCGGCGTCGGCCACCTCGCGGACGTGCTCGCCGGGAACGACAATGAGAAAGTGCGCAGCTTCGGGCACGACCGTTTGTCGGTCTTCGGAATCGCCGATGCCGGTGAGGTTGCGCTGGTGCGGCCTGTCGCCCGGGCACTCATCGCTCGAGATGCCCTGCGCACCGACGCCTATGGAGGGTTGAGCTTCGGTCCGGGGGCGCGGCCGATCCTCAAGGGCGAACAGGAGCTGACTATCGCAGTGCCTCCGCCGCGGAGGGGAGCCTCGCGGAAGCGCCAGGATGGCCCGCCCGATCCCCTGTTCGACGCCTTGCGAGAGACCCGCCGCAAGCTCGCGTCCGATGCCGGTGTCCCGCCCTACGTCATCTTCCACGATTCCACGCTTCGCGAGATCGCAGCGAGCAAGCCGCGCAATCTCGACGAGCTGGGGCTGGTCCAGGGGGTTGGAGCCGTGAAGCTCGCTCGCTACGGGCAAGCCATGCTCGCGGCGCTCGCTCCGGCGAGATGATATTCAGCCCTTCGAAAGCCGAGTGCGGCTATCGCCGACTGACCGAGGTGACTCAGGGCGAATAGACATGACCATCCGCCAGCTCGACGACCGGACCTATATCGCCGGGCAAATCCGGCCCGACGAGATCGCCGCGCTGGCGCCGATGGGCGTCACCCTGATCGTCAACAATCGCCCGGACGGCGAGGAACCAGACCAGCCGCTCGGGGCGGAGGTCGAGGACGCTGCGACCGCCGCCGGGATCGACTATCGCTCGGTCCCGATCATCCGCGGCATTGGTCCGGCGGATGCGGACGCAATCGGCGAAGCGATTGCCTCTACCAACGGCAAGACTTTGCTGTTCTGTCGCAGCGGCAACCGCTCGGCCCTCGCTTGGGCTGTGTCGCAAAGGGACCGCGGAATCGCCCGCGAGGAGATCGAAGGGAAGCTGATTGGAGTCGGGATCGACCCGACGCCGATCGCGCATTTGCTTTAACGGGCGAGCACTCTTCGCGCCTCGTCGAGATCGTCGTCGAGGACCATCAGCCTGATCGGCATCATAGGCCCCCAGCCGAAGCTGCTCATCTCGGCATCGAACAGAACCGCGTCGATCCCCTCGGCTTGGAGGTTCAGCCGGGCGAGCTCCGCCTCGATGCGATTGTCGAAACGTGTGAGCTCGACGAGGCTCACCAGGGAAACACGTCGCCCGCGGCGACCTCCTCCGGACGCGGCGGGCGGCCGAGCATGGCGTTTCGGTGAGGAAAGCGGCCGAAGCGCTCGATGATATCGTGGTGCTTCCGCGCATAGCCGAGCAGATAGTCGTCGCCGAGGGCAGTGAAAAACTGAAGGCTGCGCTTCTGATCGGCCAGGTTCTCGCTGTGCTCGAACGGCATGTAGAAAAATTGCCGCTCCTTGGTGTCGACCTCGTCATCGAAGCCTCGCTCGACGGCGCCTTTGGCGATCGCCAGCGCGAGATGATCGGTCTGGAATTGATCGGCGTGGCCGCGAAACATGTTGCGCGGGAATTGGTCGAACAGGATCATTGCGGCCAGCGCAGTCAGCGGATCGGCCAGGAAGGAGCTGGCTGGTAGCTGGCGCTTCTGCTCGTAGAGATCGCGGAAGCGCTCGCGGACGTCCTCGTCGAATGCCGGGTCAGCTTTCCACCATCGCTTCGGATCCAGCACGAACCAGAATGTGAGGACGTCGTCCCGCCAATCCGATTGACCTGAGCCCGATCGAAGGGTCACGCCGTAGCCGTGCCTCCGACGGTCAGTCCGTCGATCAGGAGCGTAGGCTGCCCCACCCCGGCCGGGACCGATTGCCCGGCCTTGCCGCAGACCCCGATGCCTTCATCCAGCGCGAGATCATTGCCGATGCCGCGGATCTTGGTGAGAACCGTGGGACCATCCCCGATCAGGGTGGCGCCCTTGATCGGCTCCACGATCCTGCCGCCGCGGATTCGATACGCTTCGGTGCAGGAGAAGACGAACTTGCCGCTGGTGATGTCTACCTGGCCCCCGCCGAAACTCTTGGCGTAGATCCCGTCCTTCACGCGGCTCACCAGCTCCTCGGGATTGTCGTTGCCTGCCAGCATGAAGGTATTGGTCATGCGCGGCATCGGCGCGTGGGCATAGCTTTCGCGACGGCCGTTCCCGGTCGGCTCGACACCCATCAGCCGGGCATTGAGCCGGTCCTGGATGTAGCCCTTGAGGATGCCGTCTTCGATCAGCACGTTGCGGCGTGTCGGAGTGCCCTCGTCATCGATCGTCAGCGAGCCGCGGCGATCGTGGATCGCTCCGTCGTCGACCACGGTGACTCCGGGAGCAGCGACCCGCTGACCGATCAACCCGGAAAAAGCCGAGGTGCCCTTGCGGTTGAAGTCGCCCTCCAGGCCGTGACCGACGGCCTCGTGCAGGAGGACCCCCGGCCAGCCCGGGCCGAGCACGACGGGCATCTCGCCCGCCGGTGCGGCTACGGACTCGAGGTTTGTCAGCGCCTGGGCAAGGGCGATGTCGATCGCCTTGTTCCACGTTTCAGGCTTGAAGAGGTCGTCGTAGAGATATCGGCCGCCCAGCCCGTGCATGCCGGTTTCCCGGCGGCTGCCGTCCTGAGCGACAATCTGGATATTGAGCCGGACAAGTGGCCGGACATCGTGTGCGACAAAGCCGTCCGCGCGGACAATGTCGATCACGCTCCAGCTGGCGGCAAGCGAAACAGCGACCTGCGCGACACGCGGATCGCGCGAGCGGGCAGCTGCATCGATGGTCTGGCACAGCGCGACCTTGTCCGCGAACGGGATCGCCGAAAGAGGATCGTCGGCGCCGTACATCGCCTGATTCGTGCGCGGCGGAGGCGGGGCGGGTGCGCCCCTTGCGGGGTCGAGCAGCTTCAGCGTTTCCGCCGCGCGATCGATCGCGGCTTCGCTGATCTCGTTGGCATGGGCAAAGGCGGTCGTTTCGGCCGACACTCCCCGAAGCCCAAAGCCGGACGCGGTGGTGTAGTCGGCGGTCTTCAGCCGGCCGTCATCGAATCCGAACGCTTCGGACGCTGAATATTGGAGATAGAGTTCGCCGTCGTCGTGGCTGGAGAGGTGCCTGGCAGCGAGCCGTCGCGCACCGTCCGGATCGAGACTGCGATAAAGGAACCGTCGGGGATCGGCCGAACTCATGTCGGCTCGTCCGCGGGTCCCCCGATCAGAACGAAGCGCCGGTCGCAATAGCCGCACTCCACGAAACCCAGGTCCGGCTCGATGCGCAGGAACACGCGCGGATGGCCAAGCAAGGGCGATACCTCCCCGGATCCGTCGCACGCCACCTGAAGCGTCTCGATTCGAAAGACTTCGGGAGGCGGCAATGCGTTCGCGGCTGGGGCGGGCTGATCCATAAGGCAGAGGTAGCAATCGGTTGACGCTGCTTCAACCGAAGCCAGTGAATGGGGGAGGTTGCTCGACCGTTAAGCGCTCGCGGTTTAGGGGTATTGTATCTCGACGTCGAAGGTTCCGACGTAGTCTCCTTCGACCTGGTTCGCATTGACGAACAACGTGCCTCCAACGCTGAAGCTGAACGGCTCTTGCGAAACGACCGTTCGGTTTGAATTGCCCGACAGAGTCCAGTTTGAAACAGTCATCGTTTCGGTTCCGCCTACACGCGTAAGGGTGATCGGGGTCTTCGGAATCCGGATGATGACTATTCCTTTCTTCGGCGAGACCGCCTCGAACAATGCAGAATAGGGCGTCCCGCTCACGTGGAGAACGCCGCCGGTCGTCGTCATGACATCGGTCGTTGGGTTAATCACGGCAGTGCCCGCGGTCGTCACGGACAGGTACGCAAATTCCAGATCCTGAAGCTTCCTGACAGCCACTGGGTGAAAGATCGCGAGATGCCCGGTTGCCGGGGTTGGAGCAGCAACGGGCGCGGCCGAAACCGCCTCCCCAGCCGTAATCGACAGCAGGCCCGCAGTCAGCAGGGTGAGAGTACGCACGGGTCCCATCGCAACCGCGGCGTAAACCCTTCTTCTCAAGATCGATTGGACGGAGAAGGTAAACAGCGCATTTACCGTCTTGCTTGAATTGGCCGGTCTTTGCTTGAAGACATGGGTGCCGCTATGCGCCGCCGATGGACACGGACGCGGCGATCCGCATCGAATCACTGTCGAAGACCTATGCCGCCAGGGGGATGGACCCAAAGCTCGCGCTCGACGACGTCAGCTTCGACGTCCCGCGCGGCCAAATCTTCGGGCTTCTGGGCCCTAATGGCGCCGGCAAGTCCACGCTGATCAACATTCTCGCCGGCCTCGTCGTCAAGAGTAGCGGCAAGGCGACGATCTGGGGCTTCGATATTGACGAGCACCCGCGCAATGCGAAGCGCTCGATCGGAATCGTCCCCCAGGAAATCCTGTTCGATCCCTTCTTCACGCCGAAGGAAGCACTGGAAATCCAGGCCGGCCTGTATGGGATTCCGGCGGGACACAGAAAAACCGACGAACTGCTCGCCGCTATGCACTTGAGCGACAAAGCGAATGCCTATTCGCGTACCTTGTCAGGCGGGATGAAGCGGCGGCTCCTCGTCGCCAAGGCGATGGTCCATTCCCCGCCGATCCTCGTGCTCGACGAACCCACGGCGGGTGTCGACATCGAGCTTCGCCGCCAACTCTGGTCGTATGTCCGGCGGCTGAATTCTGAGGGTGTCACGGTCGTCCTGACCACGCATTACCTCGAAGAGGCCGAAGAGCTGTGCGACCGGATCGCTATCATCAATCACGGCAGGGTCATTGCGAATGAGCCAACGCGCCAACTGGTCGCCAAGGCCCAGGAGAAGGCAGTCGTCGTCACCTTCGATCATGACCTCGAGGCGGTGCCGACGAATGCCTGTTTCGAGAACATCAGCCTGATTGACGAGCGCACGATCGAGATCACGTTCCGCAAGGACAAGGTGAATGCCGGCCAGGTTCTCGCCGCCGTGCAGCACGAAGGCCTTTCGATCATCGACGTTCGGACCAGGGAGCCCGACCTGGAGGACGTCTTCCTGAGTCTCGTTTCGGAGCCGGAAGCGGCGTGACCGCGACTGCGGATGTCCTCGTGGTCGGCTCCGGTGCGGCTGGATTGACCGCGGCGCTCAATCTCGCGGAAACGCGCAAGGTCGCGGTCATTGCAAAGGGGTCACTTGGAGAAGGCGCGACCGGATGGGCGCAGGGCGGAATCGCCGCCGTGCTGGAGAAGGGCGACAGCTTCGAAGCACATATAAACGACACGATGATCGCCGGCGCCGGCCTCAACGACCGGGACGTCGTCGAACATGTCGTCGAAGCGGCTCCGGGCGCCATAGAACGACTGATTGAGCTGGGCGTCCCGTTCGCGAGCGAAGGCGGGGCGCTTCACCTCACACGCGAGGGCGGGCACAGCCATCGGCGCATCGTGCACGTCGCGGACGCGACCGGAGCGGCGGTTCAGCAAGCGCTCGAAGCCGCCGCGCTCAAGCACCCCAACATCACGCTTGTTCCGGACATGGTCGCCATCGACTTGATCACCGGGCGTCATGCGACCCACTTTTCAACGAGCGGCGCCGTCCATGGCTTGTATGCTTACAACCGCAAGAAGAACCGGGTCGAGGCGCTCACTGCGCGGGCGACGGTGCTGGCAACCGGCGGCGCCGGGCGCACCTACCTCTTCTCGACCGCGCCTCGCGGCGCAACCGGCGACGGGATCGCCATGGCGTGGCGCGCCGGGTGCCGCGTCTCCAACATGGAGTTCATGCAGTTCCACCCGACCTGCCTCTACGATCTGGAGGTCAAGAATTTCCTCATCACGGAGGCGGTGCGCGGCGAGGGCGGGCAGCTCAAGATTCCTGGCACCGGCGAGCGTTTCATGCCTGGTTTCGACGAACGGGCCGAGCTCGCCCCGCGCGACATCGTCGCCCGTGCGATCGACCATGAGATCAAGCGGCTCGGACTGGACTATGTTCACCTGGATATCTCGCACCGCGAGCCGGAATTCGTCCGAGAGCACTTCCCGAACATCTACGAGAAGCTGCTCGGCCTCGGCATCGACATCACGATAGAGCCGATTCCGGTCGTGCCGGCGCAACATTACACCTGCGGCGGCGTTGTCGTGGACCTTCATGGCTGCACGGATGCTCCCGGCCTTTACGCGGCCGGAGAAGTCACCCAATCAGGACTCCACGGCGCCAACCGGCTTGCCTCCAACAGCCTGCTCGAATGCCTGGTGTTCGGCGAAGCCGCGGCGAAGCACATCGTGAGCAATTGGGATGCTCTCACCGACGTTCCCGAAGTCCGGGCGTGGGACGAAAGCCGGGTTACGGACAGCGATGAAGAAGTCGTCATCACTCAGACCTGGGGCGAAATTCGCCGCTTCATGTGGAACTACGTCGGGATCGTCCGCACGACCAAGCGGCTGGAGCGCGCCAAGCACCGGATCGACCTGCTGCGTCAGGAAGTCGCCGATTATTACAAGCATTTCCGGGTCACGCCCGACCTTATAGAGCTGCGTAACCTTGTCGAAGTGGCGGACCTCATCATCCGTTCGGCACTTTCGCGCCACGAGAGTCGCGGTCTCCACTACACCCTCGATTTTCCGGATCTTTCGGCCGAGGCAAAGGATACAGTCCTTGTCCCGTAATGGTTCGGTTAACTAATCCTAGAACTGCTTGACCCTGTTCGATCTTTCCCCGAACAACGGCGACCCGGCGAAAGCTCGGCGCCTGCTTTGGAGCGTAAATCAGGAGGATGATGTGGGGAGAATTTCGTTAGACTTGAACAAGCTTGATTCGGCTTCGGCTGGCGTGACTGGACCCTCCGAGCTTCGCTACCTGCCGCCCAACGCGAGCGGCACGATCAACGGAAAGACGGTCCTCGACCTGGACGGCGCAATTGCGAACCTGACCCGCACGGGAGGCAACTGGAACGTCGGCGGCAACGGCGTAATCACCTACACTTTCCTCGATAAGGCTCCCGGCGGTCAGTACAACAATCCGCACGAGACCTATCTCGCCGGCCTGGTCAGCAACTTCACGCCGTTCAGTGCGGAGCAGCGCGCCGGCGCCCGCGACTCGATTCAACTTTGGGACGATCTGATCGCCGCCAAATTTGTCGAGATTAACGGCAAGGGTGCCGACATCGTCTTCATGAACACGGGCGACGGCGGACCCGGCCAGGCGGCAGCCTTCATCCCGCAGTACGGCGGCAAATACAACAAGATCAACGGCGACGTTTACGTCAACGCCGGCCAGCCGGACAATTACGACCTCTATTATGGCGGATACGGCCAGACCGCGATCACGCACGAGATCGGTCACGCCATCGGCCTCAGCCACACCGGTGACTACAACGCCAGCGACGACAATAACGGCGATGGCATTCCCGACCCGATCACCTACGCCAACGACGCGACCTTCTTCCAGGACAGCTATCAATATTCGATCATGTCCTACTTCAATTCCGGCAACACGGGCGCGTTCGGCTTCGTGAACTGGGCGACGGGCGGCTACTACCAGACGCCTCAGACGCCGATGGTGCACGACATCGCGGCGGCTCAGGCGCTGTACGGAGCAGACCTTACGACCCGCACCGGGGACACGGTCTACGGTTTCAATTCGACTGCCGACCGCGCCGTCTACGACTTCTCGATCAACAAGAACCCGTTCCTGTCGATCTACGATGCCGGCGGCAACGACACGCTGGACCTGAGCGGGTTCACGGGCGGGCGTATCACCCTCGATCTCCGCCCGGGCGCCTTCAGCACCGGCTATAATTACGGCAATAAGGCCGAACTCGATGCGGCGCTGGGAATCTCGCTGACCCAGGCGCAATGGGACGCGCTCTATGATGGCCGGCTCGGAAGCAACCCGGGCTTCCTGTCTGAGAATATCGGCATCGCCTACAACACGATCATCGAGAACGGCCGTACCGGCAACGGCAACGACGTCCTGTTGGGCAACGATGTCGCCAACGTTCTCGATGCCGGGGCGGGCAACGACAATATCAACGGCGGCAAGGGCAACGACACCTTGATCGGCGGCCTTGGCAACGACACGTTCGTGTTCGCCGACCTCGGCGACGTGGATAAGATCGACGACTTCGTTCGCGGAGCCGACAAGATCGACCTACGTCTCATCGATGCGGCCGTCGGCGGAACCGACGACGCTTTCACCTTCCTTGGCGATAATGCCTTCACCAATCACGCTGGCGAGGCGCGGACCTATGTCCAAGGCGGCGTCAACTATCTCGCCGGCGATGTGAACGGCGACGGTGTGGCCGACTTCGTCATCAACCTGGGCAGTGTCCACGTCGATGGCACTGATATCCTGCTTTAAGTAGGGGAGAGCAATGGTCGGGCGCGTCACAAGGGTGGCGCGCCCGCCTTGTTTTTGATCGAATGACAAAGACCGATTTCGGACGGGCTCGAGGCGGATGATCGACGAGCTGCGCTCAGCGCCCCCGGCGATCAAGGCGGCCATGGACGCGTGCCGCCGGCATTTCCTCTATGCGATGCTGTTCAGCGCGCTCCTGAACATCCTTTTCATCGCGCCGATGCTCTACATGCTTCAGGTCTATGACCGGGTGATCCCGACGCAGGGCGGGACGACATTGCTCTTCCTTACCCTGGTTCTCCTGTTCGCCCTTGCCACGCTGTCGCTGCTGGACTCGATCCGGTCGCGGCTGCTCGTGCGAGCAAGCGTGCGTCTCGACCGCGTCCTGTCGGGCGCAATTCTCGATGCCACTCTCGCCCGCCCCGAGATGGGTGCTCAGCGCCTCTCCAAGCAGATCGTTCGCGAGTTCGACGTCCTTCGCCAGACGTTGACCGGACCGGTCATGGTGGGTCTGTTCGATGCACCGTGGATCCCGGTCTACATTCTCGTCGCC
>Ga0307415_100001069_pt1 | contig 12735 bp, 16 predicted proteins | sample DK1Cmetagenome_FD_204524 | JGI IMG/M metagenome (GOLD analysis project Ga0307415, IMG submission 204524) | Maize rhizosphere microbial communities from greenhouse at UC Davis, California, United States - DK15-C-2 | ecosystem: Host-associated > Plants > Roots > Rhizosphere > Soil | place: USA...
TTGCGCGGCCTGCCGCACGCGGCGGCGACCGCTTCCGATGCCGCGGCCCCCTGGCCCTGCGCGCATACCGCGAACAGCCGCGGCACGAGCGCGACGGCGTCGTCGGCGGCGCGACCGGCAAGCACCCGCGACACCGCATCCGGGCGCGTCGACGCGATCGTCGCGCGCCGCACGCCGGTCGCGTCGCAGGCGAGCCTCACGACGATCTCACCGGCGAGGCCCATCGCCTGGTTCCGGCAGCCACGCGTGCAGGAAGCGGGCACGCGACTGCGGCTCGTGGAACGCCTGCTCGATGCGGCGCAGCGGACCGGGCGGCGCCTCGGGCGCGGCCACGGCGGGCTCGAGCAGCGCGTCGCGCGCCGTGCGTGCGACGAAGCGGGCGGTGGCCTGGTCGTCGAACTCGAGCACCGGCGAGAACAGCGAGCAGATGCGAAACTCGCCGACGCGTTCGTCGAACGCGCCGATGAACTCGAAGTCGCCCGCGGGCAGGGGCTCGAAGCGCTTCTCGCCCATCGGCAACGGTTGCCATGCGTGCGGGTCGAGCGGCGCGAGCACCACGTTCATGAACCAGGGCGTGACCATGATGCCGAGCCAGCGGCCGTCCCACGGCGCGAATGCGACGGCCTCGACGGCGAGCGCCGGGTTGACGATCGGCAGTCCCTGCATGCTCGATCGCTGCACGTCCTCGTAGAGCGCGACGAGCGCGGCCGACGGATCCTCGACGGCTGCGGCACGATCATTCATCGGCGAGCACCAGGAACTGGTCCTTGGTCGCCGCGCAGTTCGGGCAGCTCCAGTGCGGCGGCAGCGCATCGAACGGCGTCCCCGCCGGTACCTGCCACACCGGGTCGCCCGCCGCGGGATCGTAGACGTGCCAGCAGATACGGCATTCGAGCCGTCGAATCGCTTCGTCGTGCGCGGCGCTGCCTGGGCCCGTCATGCCGGCTCCGCAATCGTTTCGCTCATCCAGTCGACGAGCTCGGAAAGCCGCTCGAGGCTGTCGCCGAGATCCTCGGCGGCGGCGAGCGCGACCTCCGGAACGTCGACGACTTCGAGCGTGTTCAGGATCAGCGTGCTCATGCTGTTGAAGTACTGGACACGCCAGGTGTCGCGCAGACGCGTGGACGTGATCCGGCAGGAGCCGAAGCCGCGCGACATGATCGCCACCGGCCCGACCGGCAACGCCGCCTCGAGCACCGCGTGATCCTCCGGCGACATCGGCAAGAGCGTGAGATTGACCACGTGCGCCGCATCGCCGCACGCACGATGCGCGACGCGCGACGCGAGCTCGGCCACGAGCGCCGGCGAGTTCATCGCGCCCGCGGGCAGATCGACCGGCGTGAATTTCGGCTGCGCGGCCGCACGCGCTGCCGCCACGACGACGGACGGAATGGGTGCCGCCTCGAGCCAGTCGGCGGCCAGCATGCCTTGCGGATCCAGCGCGCACACGCGCCACAGGCCGGCGAACACGCTCTCCTGGATGCGGAAGCGGTACGGCGCGTCGATCCGGATGGCGACCTCGCCTTCGCCGAGCATGTCGTCGAGCACGTCGAGCACGTCGTCGCCGAAGCCGGCCAGATCGAGCCGCGCGACGGCGCCGGCCGGCAATGCGAGCCGGCACTGGTCGCGAAACGCAGCGAGCACGTCGCGCCCGAGGGCGAGTGCGTCGCGTGGCGCATCGGGCACGCTCGGCATGGCGAACGTCGGCATGTCGCGCGGCAGGTCGAGCACTTCGAGCGGCGCATCGTCGCCGGGTTGGGAGCCGGGACCGACGGCGCGGATCGCGTACGGGAAAGGCTTTTTCACGATCGGCTCCTCGTCATGCGCCGCACGCGGGGGCGCCTCCGCGAACGACGACGCCGACCCCGGGCGGTCGCGTGACCGGCGCCTCGATCAGCGCGGCCATCGTCGCGAGGTAGTCGTCCCAGTCGCGCAGGCCCTCGATCGCGCCGACGTAGCCGCCTTCGCGCAGCACGAGCAACGCGGGCCAGCGCCGCACACCGAAACGCGCCGCGATGTCCTGCGCCGTCGGCGTCGTCGCCACGGCGCAGCGGAACGCGCCGGGAAACGCGCCGGCAAGCTCCGGCGCGATGACGGCGAGGTCGAGCGTCTCGCGGTAGCGCGCCGGATCCTCGAGGAGGAGAACGAGCGCCGTGCCCGGCGCAGCGGCGAACGCCACGAAGGCTTCCGCGTCGAGCGCGACGAAGCCGTGCTTGTCGACCAGCGCGGCAATCAGCGGATGCACGGCGGCCAGCGAGGCGTCCATTCACGCTCCACGAAGGTGGGGAGGCAACAGCGGTGCGCGATCCAGATCGGCGAACAGCGCTTCGATGCCGTCCGCGCCGCGCAGCACGCGCTCCATCGCTTCCAGCGCCGCGTCGATCCGCGCCGCCTCGTCGTCGGCCAGCGTGCGCACGGCCCGGCCGTGGAACGCGAGCACGAAGTCGCCGGCGCGCGGGGGATCGATCAGCATCGTGTCGAGGCGCACGCGCTCGCCGGCGCGCTCGGCGAGCGCGCTGCCGCCGCTCGCGTCGACGATGCGCATCGGAATGCCGATGCACATGGCTAGTCCGCCGCGCGCCTGGCGCGCATCGTCAGGACGCGCGGGTCGCCGATGCGGCACGCAACCTCCGCCGAGGGGCGACCATCCTCGTATGCCGTGAGCGCGAGCGAGGGCGCCGCGAGCGCTTCGGCCGCTTCGCCGGCGGCGCGCCTGCGACCGCGCAGTCCCCATGCGGCGAGCTCGTCGGCCCCCCGCGACACCGCTTCCTCGAGCCGCTCGCGAACCGCCGGCGACAGGCTGCCGCCGAAGTCGTCGAGCACCTGCGGCTGCACGCCGATCACCGTGATGCGCTGCGGTGCGCGGCCGCGCAACGCGGCGTGGGCCAGCACGTCGTTGAACCCGGTCTGATGCGGCGAAAGCTTCGCGCTGCCCCATGCCGGCACCTCGCCGTCGCGAAGCACGATCAGCGTGCCGGGCGGCTGGCGGACGTCGACGGCGTCGAACACGAGCACGCGTTTCGAGCTCGCGACCGCGTCGAGGAGCAAGAGCCCGAGCGTTCCGCCATCCTGCAGCGACACGCCGGGTGGAAACGCGAAGCCCGCGTGCAGCGCCTCGACGGCGCGCACGCCGAAGCCCTCGTCCGCCCACAGGACGTTGCCGATGCCGATGACCAGCGCTTCCCGGCGATCCACGGCGCTTCTCTCTCCCCGATCGTTACACCGGACGTTACAGGCCGTGGTCGGGGCCGACCTTGCGCGCGGTCAACCGCAGGCGTGACCCGGGAGAGGCGCATGAATTCGAGCCGCATGAGCGATCGACGACGCGCGCGGATCGTCGCGCAAACACGAGCGGTCGTTTGGCGCGCGCTCGGCGCGCCGCGACGTGCCGTCAGCGCCGGGCGGCGGCTTTCGGCGGGCGTGGGCCGGCGCTGCGTAGCGCTCGCGCAGCGTTGCGCATGTCCCAGGCGAGCTGCAGCTGCAGCCAGAACGCGACGTCGGTGCGGAAATACGTCGCGAGCCGCACGGCCGTGTCGGGCGTGACGCCGCGACGGCCGTTGACGAGCTCGTTCACGCGCCGGCGGGAAACGCCGAGCGCCGCCGCGAGCGCCGTCTGCGACAGCGAGAGCGGCTTGATGAAGCGCGTTTCGAGGAACCGCCCGGGATGCGGTGGCATGCGGCCCGCGCGGGCGGCGTGCACCGGGACCGCTGGCGTACCGCGCGGCAGGGCGTCGCCGCGCCTGCCGCGACCGTCGGCGGCGTCGAAGTCGATCATGGCTCCCGCTTGAACATCCGGATGCCGCTGATCATCGTGCCGACGATGCTCTCGCCGCTCATGATGTCCTCGCGGAACACCATGTACATGTGCACGATCGCGAACAGCAGCAGGTAGTACATGGCGAGATGGTGGATCGTGCGCACCATCTGCGAGCCGCCGAGCATCACGTTGACCCAGCCGAAGGCGGTCATCCAGCCCGAGCCCCAGCCATACTGCTCGGCGTAGAGCGCGAAGCCGGTGAGGACGATCGCGACGCTGCCCAGCACGAACATGAAGAACATCGAGAGCTGGGCGAGCGGATTGTGGCCGACCCAGTGATACGGCTCGCGGCGCAGGAACAGGTAGTACATCGCCTGGCTCCAGAGGCCGCGCCACCATTCGCCGCTCCACAGCGGCGGAATAAAGATCGCGCGCGCATGGTGGTTGCCCAGGAGCGCCCACAGGATGCGCACGACGAACAGCACCGAGAACAGCATCGCGGCGATGAAATGCACGAGCCGGATCGTCGCGAAGAAATAGCTGAACGTCGCCTCGCCGCCGATCGCGGGCAGCGGCGCACCGATGAGGTAGCCGGTCACGGCGAGCACGAAAAGCGCGATCATCATCGTCCAGTGCCAGAAGCGCACCGGTGCCTCGTAGACGTACACCGGCTCGAACGGACCCGACAGGACCCGCCCGGAGACGCGATCGACCTTCATGGCTTCCTCTTTCGCTAGCGCACCTTGACGGCGACGAGCTCGACGCCTTCGGGCGACATGACGTGCGTCGCGCACGCGAGGCAGGGATCGAAGCTGTGCACGGTGCGCAGGATCTCGAGCGGCTGCTCGGGCTTCGCCATCGGCGTGTTCATCAGCGCCGCCTCGTACGCGCCGATCTGGTTCCTGGCATCGCGCGGCCCGGCGTTCCAGGTCGTCGGCACGACGGCCTGGTAGCTGTCGATGCGCCCACCCTTGATCCTCACCCAGTGCGCGAGCGCGCCGCGCGGCGCCTCGACCGGCGCCACGCCCTTCGCTTCGGCCGGCCAGGTCGACGGTTCCCACTTCTCGACGTTCGCCGTGTCGAGATCGCCCGCCTTCACGTTGGCGATCAGCTGGTCGTAGAAGTAGCGCATCTTCCGCGCGGCCCACTGTGCCTCGAGACCGCGGGCCGCGGTGCGCCCCAGCGTCGAGAACAGCGCCGCGACCGGCACGTCGAGCGTCTTCAGCGCGAAGTCGACCTGCTCCTTCATCTCCTTGTTGCCGCGCGCGTAGCCGACGAGATAGCGTGCCAGCGGCCCGACCTCGACGGCGTGGCCCTTCCAGCGCGGCGACTTGACCCACGAGTACTTGGCCGACTCGTCCAGCTCCTTCACCTCCTTGCGCGTGCCCTTGGTCGCGCTGCCGAGCACGAAGCCGGGCTCGGTGACGCCGTCGAACGGATGCAGGCCCTTCGATTCGTCCGCGTACTTGTACCAGCTGTGCGTGACCCACTCCTGCACCTGGTCGGGCGCCTTCAGGTCGACGTCCTGAACTTTCGACAGGTCGCCGTTCAGGATCACGCCGGACGGCATCAGCATGCTGCCGTTCGAGTAGTCGTTCGGGATATCCGGGAACTCGCCGTACGACAGCACGTTCTGGCCGGCGAGGCCGCCGCCGATCTTCGCCCAGTCCTTGTAGAAGCCGGCGATCGCGATGAGGTCGGGCAGGTAGACCTTCTCGATGAACTCGATCGTGCGGTCGCAGATGTCCTTGACCATGTTGAGCGAGGTCATGTTGATCGCGCCCACCGAGCCCGTGCCGTCGACGTTGATCGGGCTCGGCACGCCGCCGACCAGCCAGTTCGGATGCGGGTTCTTGCCGCCGAAGATCGTCTGGATCTTGACGATCTCCTTCTGGAAATCGAGCGCCTCGAGATAGTGCGTGGTGGCGAGCAGGTTGACTTCCGGCGGCAGCTTGTACGCCGGGTGGCCCCAGTAGGCATTGTTGAAGATGCCGAGCTGGCCGCTCTCGACGAACTTCTTCAGGCGGTTCTGCACCTCGCGGAAATAGCCTGGCGAGCTGTTGCCCCACGACGAGATCGACTGCTGGATCTCGGAGGTCTTCTTCGGGTCGGCCTTGAGCGCGCTGACCACGTCGACCCAGTCGAGCGCGTGCAGGTGATAGAAGTGAACGAGGTGGTCCTGCGCGTACAGCGTCGCGTGCATCAGGTTGCGGATCGTGTTCGCGTTCTTCGGGATGCGGATCCCGAGCGCGTCCTCGACCGAGCGCACCGAGGCGAGCGCGTGCACGCCGGTGCAGACGCCGCAGATGCGCTCGACGAACGCCCAGGCGTCGCGCGGGTCGCGGCCCTTCAGGATGACCTCGAGTCCGCGCCACATCGTGCCCGTGGACACGGCGTTGCGGATCACGTTGTCCTTGTCGACGTTCACCTCGATCCGGAGGTGCCCCTCGATGCGGCAGATCGGGTCGACGACGATGCGCTTGCCGCTGTTGTCGAGCGTGAAGCCCTGCGTGTTGATCGTTGCCATGTCAGCTCTCCACGTCGCTCACGCGGTCGTTGCGGCCTTTCGCGGACCGCTGCTTGATCGCCGACACCGCGGCGTGCGCGGCCAGTGCGGCACCGGCGACGCCGAGGGCGGCGAGGCCGATCCTGTCGGACGTGCCCTCGACGCCGAGGCCCGCCAGTCCCGGCGGACGGATCGTCGTCAGGTGCTCGTAGAACGAGCCCTTGTCCCAGAAATCCTCCTCGGAGCAGCCGATGCAGCCGTGCCCGGACTGGATCGGGAACGACACGCCCTCGTTCCAGCGCGTCGACGAGCAGGCGTTGTACGTCGTCGGTCCCTTGCAGCCGACCTTGTAGAGGCAGTAGCCCTTGCGCGCGCCCTCGTCGTCGAAGCGCTCGACGAACTGGCCGGCGTCGAAATGCGGGCGCCGGTAGCACTTGTCGTGGATGCGCTGGCTGTAGAACATCTTCGGCCGTCCCTGCGCGTCCAGCTGCGGCAACCGGTCGAACGTGAGGATGTAGGTGACCACACCGGTCATCACCTCAGCGATCGGCGGACAGCCGGGCACCTTGATGATCGGCTTGTCGGTGATCACCTTGTGGATCGGCGTCGCGCGCGTCGGGTTCGGCTTCGCCGCCTGCACGCATCCCCACGACGCGCACGAGCCCCACGAGATGATCGCCTTCGCGTCGGCCGCGTACTCCTTCAGCACGTCGACGAACGGACGACCGTAGTACATGCAGTAGTTGCCTTCCTCGGCGAGCGGCGGGTTGCCCTCGACGGCGAGGATGTAGTTGCCCTTGTGCTTGGCGATCGTCTCGTGCGCGTTCGCGCGAAGCTGCTCGCCCGCGGCCGCCGACAGCGTCATGTGGTAATCGAGCGACAGCATCGACAGCACGACATCCTTGGCGAGCGGATGCGCCGAGCGGATGAACGACTCGCTGCAGCACGTGCACTCGAGTCCCTCGATCCAGATGACTGGCGTGCGGGGCTTCGTCTGCATCGCCTTGGCGATGTCCTGCGCGCCGGCTTCGGGAAGGCCGAGCGAGGCGGCCGTCAGGCTGCAGAACTTGAGGAAGCTGCGCCGCGAGATGCCCTGGCGCCGCATCAGGTCGTAGAACGTGTCGATCATCGTTCCTCCGGGCGGATGCCGGCCGTCGGGACCAAACGTCGTCGCACGGCCGCGTCGCGTTCCCGACAGTAGGCGCCACCCACGCCGGGCGCCGGTTGACGTGCGTCAACCGGATCCCTGCAACGCGAAGTTAGCGTGCGATGGAGGTGTCGCATGCAGCGTTCGCGCCTCTCGCTGTAACGGGCACCGTTACAGGCGGACGCGGGCGGCACGGTGAGACGAACGATGGCGACCACCCTTGCACGAACGCTTCATCGGTTGCGCGCCGGCGCCGGCCAGCGCGCGGCCGGCGCAGCGCTGCCGGACGACGACCCGGCGGCGATCGACGCGGCGATCGCACGCGTGCTCGACGCCGAGTCGCGCGCGCGCGACCGGCTCGCGGCCGACATGCGCGCCTGCGAAGCGATTGCCGATGACGCGCGGCAGCGCGCGCGAGCGATCGGCGAGCGCGCCGAGGCGCGCTCGCGCAAGGCGCGCGCCGCGTTCGAGGCGGCGATCGCGCGCGACATTGCACGTATCGACGCCGAAGTCGCCACGCACGGCAGCGCGTATTCGCTCGACGCGGCCGATCGCGCGCACGTGGCCCGCGCGGTGGCCCGCCTGGCGGACGATCTCGGGGGACGGGCATGACGACCGGCAGCATCGAGCTCGCCAGCGCACGCGTATCGGCGCGCTACGGCCGGCGCGTCGACGTCGTGCAATGGCATCGCATCGAGGCGCCACGCACGCTTGCCGGCGTGCTGGACGCCGTGCGCACCACGCCGCTCGACGGTTGGGTGAGCGGGCTCGCGCCGTCGAGCGACGCGCATGCGATCGACCGCCGGATGCGCGCCGGCTGGCGCGAAGTCGTGCACGAAGTTGCGCGGTGGATGCCCGGGCGCTGGCAGCCCGCCGTCGCCTGGTGGGCGACGCTTCCGGACCTGCCGCTGGCCGCCGCGCTCGCGTCGGGCGCCGAGGTTCCCCGCTGGCTGCGACAGGACCCGCATTACCGTGCGCTGCTCGAGCCGGCGCACGCCCGTGCGCATCCGCTCACCGCGCTGCGCGCGTCCGGCACGGACATGGGCGCGGCGTGGCTCGCCGAGTGGAACCGCCGCGCGCCACGCGATGCAAGCGGGTGGGTCGACCGGCTGGTCGCGCTCGTCGCTGAGCATCTGCGCACGTTCCGGGCGCTCGCTCCCGGCGACGGCACGCACGCGCGCCGCACGCTGCAGCCCAGGGTCGTCATGCTGATGCGGCACGCGCCCGCCACGCCCGCCGCCGTGCTCGCCTATCTCGTGCTCGCGCTCGGCGAGGGCGAGCGCCTGCGCGGCGAGCTGATGCGCCGCGCAGCGTTTCCCGCGATTGCGCTCGCGCCATGATCCGGCCGCGCCCGGCGCGCTGGTTCGAGGCGCTCGTCGCGCGGGACGACGCGACGCTCGCGCTCGAGGCGCTGGCCGCCACCGGCGCCATCGAGCTCGAAGCGAGGCCGAGCGCCGCGCTGCCCGCCGCACTGGTCGAGCTGCGCCCCCTGATCGCCGAGTTCGCGGAACTGGCGCGGGCGTACCGAGCCTATTGGCCGAACGAAGGCATCCGCCCGTCGTCGTTCCCCGAGGCACCCGCCGTGGTGCTGAAGCGCGATATCGCACGCATCCGCAGCTGGGCCGTGCAGGCGGAGCCGGTGATCCGCGAGCTGCAGGCGATCGAGAGCGAGCGGGGCGAGCTCCGCTTGTGGCAACAGGCGCTCGCCGAGCTCGGCCAGCGCGCGCCCGGCCTCGAGGCGCTCGCCGGGGACGGACAGCGCAGCGCGCGATTGATCCCGCTGCCGAAGCGATCGCTCCCGGCCCCGCCGGCGCACACGCTGATGCGCGCGATCGATGTCGCAGGAACGGGCTACGTGCTCGCGATCGGTCCGCCGGCGGAGCTCGACACGCTGTCGCAGTTCGCTGCCGCGAGCCAGCGCACCTCGCTCGCGGTTCCGCATGGACTGGAGGACGCAACGCAGGCCGGTGCCGCGCGCATCGCGGCACGACTGCCGGCGCTCGAGCTGCGCTGCACCGAGCTCCGCGCAACGCTCGAAAGCCTCGCCGACACGCATGCGCTCGGCACGGCGATCGCCGACGCACGACGGCTCGGCTGGATGGTCGACAACGTGCGCGCGCTGGAGTCGGGCGATCACTTCTGCATGATCACCGGCTGGACGAGCGAAGCGCGCGGTGCGCGGCTCGCCGCGGCGCTCGAGCAGTGCGGCGCGCGCGCGATTCTCCACTTCCCGCGCGCGCCTGCCGGCATGCTCGCGCCGCTGCTGTTCGCCAACCCGGCCTGGGTGCGTCCGTTCGAGGTCTTCGCGAAGGCACTGGGCATGCCTTCGCGCGACGAAGTCGATCCTTCGGTGCTGCTCGTCGTCACCGTGCCGCTCCTGTTCGGCTACATGTTCGGAGACGTCGGCCAGGGACTGGTCATCGCGATCGTCGGCTACCTGCTGCGCGACCGCCACCCTGTCGCACGCCTGTTCATCGCCGGCGGCCTCTCGGCGATGGCGTTCGGGCTGCTGTTCGGAAGCGTCTTCAGCCTGCACGCGATCGAGCCCGTCTGGATCGACGTCCTGGCGCGGCCGCTGGACGTGCTCGTCGTCCCGATCGTCGGAGGCGCGCTGCTGCTCGGCTGCGGGCTGCTGCTCGCCGGCCTCGAGGCGCACTGGCGCGGCGAGTTCATCGCCTGGCTCGCAAGCGACGCGGCGCTCGTCGTCGTCTATTTCGGCCTTCTCGGGGCATTCGTGTCGAAGCCGGCGCTGGCCGTCGCAGCGGGCGGGGCCGTCCTGTTCTGTACCGGCCACGCGCTGCACACCGGGCGCATCAGCGCGGCCGGCAGCGCGCTCGCCGAGCTCGTCGAGCGCACGCTGCAGCTGCTGATCAACACGCTGTCGTTCGCGCGCGTGGGGGCATTCGCGCTCGCGCACGCCGGACTGTCGTCGGCGATCGTGGCATTGATGGACGCGACGTCGGACGTGTTCACCAGGACCGCCGTGCTCGTTGTTGGCAATGTCGTCGTCATCGTGCTCGAAACGCTCGTGGTGTCGATCCAGACGACCCGGCTCGTCCTGTTCGAGTTCTTCACCCGGTTCCTCCGCGCAACCGGCCGCACGTTCCGCCCGCTGCCGCTGCCCCCGTCCACTACCTGACCCCGGAGCTCCCGATGACACCCGCGATCCGCCTCTATGCTGCACTCGCGATCGGCACGCTGGTTCTCGCACTCGGCGGCACGCTGGTGCTGATCGCGTCGCCGGGCGCGCTCGCGGCCACCGTGGCCGGCGCCGGCGTGCCGGCCGAAGCGTGGGCCCTCGGCCTCGGAGCGGCGGCAGCGAGCACCGCCCTGGCGGCGCTCGGCGCCGGCTTCGCGGTCGCGAAAGTCGGCACGGCGGCCGTCGGGGCGCTCGCGGAGAAGCCGGAGCTCTTCGGGCGCCTCCTGATTTTCGTCGGCCTGGCCGAGGGCATTGCGATCTACGGCCTGATCGTGTCGATCCTGATCCTCAACAAGCTGGTGTGATGCCGCCGCCCGTCTACATCGGCGACGAAGTGACCGCGGCGGGGTTCCGGCTCGCCGGCCTCGACACGCTGGTCCCGGCGCCGGGTGCCGAGCTCGACGCGCTGAACGACGCGTGTGCGCGCGCGCCGCTCGTGCTCGTTTGCGCGGCCGTGGCCTGCCGGATCGGCGAGCCGGCGGTGCGCAGGCGAATCGTCGACTGCGCGCCACCGGTCGCGATCATTCCCGACCTCGCCGGCGTGGCGCCGCTTCCCGACATTGCGACGCGGCTGCGGCGGCAGCTGGGACTGGACGGCTGATGTCACTCTCACGCAACGAGCAGGCGCTGATCGAACTCGTCACCGGCGATGCACGGGCGCGTGGCGAGGAAGCGCTCGCCCGCGCGCGATCGGAAGCGGCGCGGCTGCTGCGCGAAGCGCGCGCGGAGGCGCGGCGCAGCGTCCACCGCAGCTGCGAGGACGCCCGGCGGCACGCACGCGAGCGCATCGCAGCGGCGCAAGCGTCGCTCGAGACCGCGCGGCGGCTCGCTGCGCAGCGCCGCCACGCGGCGCTGCTGGTGGAAGGCTGGCAGGCGCTGCCCGGCGCCCTCGTCGAGCGCTGGCGACAGGACGACACGCGTGCGGCGTGGGTCGCACACGCGCTCGACGACGCGCTGCGCGCGCTGCCGCGACATCGCTGGCGCGTCACCCATGCGCCCGGGTGGCCGGCGGACGAGCGCGGCGCGTTCGCCGCGCGCGTCGTCGCGGCGACCGGCGAGCTGCCCGAGCTGATCGAGGACGCCACGCTGCGCGCCGGAATCACGATCGCCGACGACGGCACGTCGATCGACGCCACGCTGACCGGCCTCGTCGCCGACCGCGCCGACCTCGGCGGAGCGCTGCTTCGGCACATCGACGCCGACGCGAGCGAGGCCACGCCATGAGCGAGGCCGCGCTGCGCTGGATCAGCGGACCCGTGCTGCGCGCGACCGCGACCGGTCCGTTCGCGTTGCGCGAAGCGGTCGAGGTCGGCCCGGACGCGCTGCTCGGCGAAGTCGTGCGCCTCGAAGGCGACGAGATCGTCGTGCAGGTCTACGAGGACACGACCGGCCTGCGGCCGGGGACGCGCGTCGTCGGTCGCGGCCTGCCGCTGTCGATCCGCCTCGGGCCGGGCCTCCTCGGACGCATGTTCGACGGGCTGCTGCGGCCGCTCTACGGGTCCGATTCGGCGTTCGTGCATCCGGGCATGCGCAACGCACTGCCCGAGCGCCTCGTCTTCGCGCCGCGCGTCGCAACGGGCGATGCCGTGGCCGCCGGGAGTGTGTTCGGCGAGGCGCTGCGCGACGGCGTCCGCGCGCAGCCCGTGCTCGTGCCGCCCGATGTGTCGGGAACGGTCGTCGCGATCGCGCCCGCCGCCGCGTACACCGACGAGGAAACCGTCTGCACGCTGCGAGACGACGCGGGCCGGGCGCACGACATCGCGATGTCGCACCGCTGGCCGGTGCGCGCGCCGCGTCCGGTGCTTGCACGCCGCCCGGCGGTCGCTCCGCTCGTCACCGGACAACGCATCCTCGACGGCCTGTTTCCGGTCGCCCTCGGCGGCAAGGCGGCGATCCCCGGCGGCTTCGGCACCGGCAAGACGGTGCTGCTCGAGGCGCTGGCCAAGGGCTGCAACGCCGACGTGATCGTCTATCTCGGCTGCGGCGAGCGCGGCAACGAGATGGCGGGCGTGCTCGCCGAGTTTCCCGATCTGGTCGACCCGCGGAACGGCCGGCCGCTGATGGAACGCACGATCATCATCGCCAACGCTTCCAACATGCCGGTGGCCGCGCGCGAGGCGTCGATC